>Ga0164241_10001056_pt1 | contig 38106 bp, 27 predicted proteins | sample OricomyardsoilBY_FD_108780 | JGI IMG/M metagenome (GOLD analysis project Ga0164241, IMG submission 108780) | Backyard soil microbial communities from Emeryville, California, USA - Original compost - Back yard soil (BY) | ecosystem: Environmental > Terrestrial > Soil > Unclassified | place: USA... | reverse complement strand
GCGCGCATCGGGATCGGCGTCCAGCCCGTCATAAAGAGCGGTCAGCCAATCGGGGACTTTTGCGCCTGCTTTTGTGGCCATGCGGGAAATACCTTTAATATTTGTGGTGGGGATGAGACCGGGTGAAATCGGGATGTCGATATGGGCGCGGGCGGCGCCATCACGGAAACGGGCAATGGCGTCGGGATCGAAGCTGAACTGGGTGAGCGCGCGGGTGGCGCCTGCATCCACCTTGGCTTTCAGCAGATCAATGTCGTGCTCCAGCGATGTGGAGTCGGGATGTTTTTCAGGATAGGCCGAAACGCTGATCTCGAAGGGCGCAATGTCGCGAATGCCCTTGATGAGATCGGGCGTTGAGGCAAAGCCGGTGGGATGGGCCTGATAGGCCCCTTCCATATTCGGCATGTCACCGCGCAGGGCCACGATATGGCGCACACCTGCATCCCAATAGCCACGCACGATCTCTTCAATCTCGCGGGCCGGATGGGCGACGCAGGTGAGATGGGCGGCGGGTTTGAGCGTTGTTTCCTCGACAATGCGTTTGACCGTGGCGTGGGTACGGTCCCGCGTTGAACCGCCCGCGCCATAGGTGACAGAGACAAATTCGGGATTGAGCGGTTCGAGCCTGCGGATGCAGCGCCAGAGCTGCTCTTCGGCTTCCGCCGTCTTGGGCGGCGAGAATTCAAACGAAACGGCCAGTGGCGCGGCATTGGTGGCTAGGTCCTGGAGGCTCATGCGGCCTCCTGCACGCGGGCGCGCGCGGATTGGGCGAGCCAGGTCTTGACGGTGAGTTGACCGCCGGAGGTGGGCGCAATCGCCTCGCTTGCCTGCGGCACCAGATGGGCGGCCTCGAACCAGCCTTGCACTTCGTGGTCGCTGAAACCGAGGCGGCGATGGGCATAATCGCTGCGCAGAAATTCAAGTTCGTGGGGTGCGAAATCTGCGATGAGAACGCGCCCGCCGGGCCTCAGCACACGCGCCGCATCTATAACGGCGGCTTGTGGATCGTCGAGGAAATGCAAGACCTGATGAAATAACACGACGTCAAATCCTTGTAGGGGTGTGCCGTTTGGAAATGGAAGGCGGTACGCATCGGCCTGGCGCACCTGACAGTGTTGAAATTTCGCAACCCGCTCGCGGGCGATGGCCAACATTTCGGGACTCACATCGACGCCGACGCCCTGCCCCACGAAAGGGGCCAGCAGTTCGAGCATTTGTCCGGTGCCGGTTCCGGCATCCAGAAAACGATCGATGGGGGTGTGGGCAATCAGACGCACAATGGCGGCTTCGACCTCGGCATCCGGGGCATGAAGGGCGCGGATACGCTCCCACTCCACAGCGTTCGCCTTGAAGAAGGCGGCGGCCTTTGCGGCGCGAGTCTCGCGCACATTGGCCAGATGCTTGAGATCGGCTTGCAGGGCGGCAGAGGACTGGGCGGCCGCCAGTTCAGTGAGGGTGGCGCCAAGCCGAGCCGGGTTGCCCCGGTCGGACGCCCGGTAGAACACCCAGCTCCCTTCTTTGAAGCGGTCGATCATGCGCGCTTCGGACAACAGTTTCAGGTGCCGGGACACGCGGGGCTGGCTTTGGCCCACTATCTCGGTCAGTTCGCTGACGGTCAGTTCGGCCTCGCGCAATAAAAGAAGCAGGCGGAGCCGCGTAGGGTCTCCCGCGGCGCGCAACATTGTTACAAGGCTGTCCACGCTGGCAACTCCCTTTCGCGACCTAATATAAACATATCTTTATATCAGTATACAAGAGGAAGTTGTCGGGTCTTTTATGCTATGCCCTGTGCAGAAATTGCGTTTGTGGTAGGAAATCCCTTGGCTGAATGAACGATTCTGGAAACAGTGAGTAATATTTTAGCGGTGCTCTTCCTATATTGATTACTGTTAGTCGGCGCTGAAGACCGGCTTAGCGAACTTGGGTGTCACATGACGGCGTTTAGGGGTTTGGGGTTGCTACTGGCTGGGCTGTTGCTGACAGCCTGCTCGACTACGGGTGGGAACCCGCAGGCGAACGATCCCTATGAGCAAACCAACCGGGATATTTTTGATTTCGACATGCGGCTGGACCGGCATGTCCTTTTGCCGACCGCGGAAGTCTATCGCGATGTGGTGCCCGAAGTGGCGCGCGATGGCGTTCACAACGTCCTCTTGAACCTTAATTCGCCGGTGGTCTTTGCCAATGACCTGTTGCAGGGCGAAGCGACACGCGGCGGTGAAACGCTGGCGCGCTTTGTGCTGAACTCGACCATCGGCATTGGCGGCTTGATCGACATCGCCGCCAAAATCGGCATTCCTTATCACGATGAGGATTTTGGCCAGACGCTGGGCGTTTGGGGCGCGGTGGAAGGGCCTTATATGGTGATGCCCTTCTTCGGGCCCAGCAATCCGCGCGATCTGGTTGGTAGCGGTGTGGATATTGCTTTCGATCCGAACACCTATATTTCCTACAACTACAAATTCTACTGGTCGCTTGGACGGGGTGTATTCTCGATTCTCGATATGCGTTCGCGCACCATAGACACGCTGGCCGGGATTGAACGCGGCTCGGTGGATTATTACGCCTCGGTGCGCAGCCTTTACCGGCAGAACCGTGCCAACGAAATTGCCAATGGCAAACAGGATGTCACCGACCTGCCGGACTTCTGAGTTCCAGCAAATTCGGTTAAGCTGCCTTTAAACTGCCACGGAAACTGCGTTTGGTTGTCCGGGCTAAACGCGGAATGAAGACATGACCGATATGCCGTCTGCTGTTGTGGCACCCGTATCCTTCGGGCGGCGCGCCTTGCTTGCGCTGGCTTTTCTGGTGGCCCTGCCCTTTGCCTTCGCACCGAGCCCGGCTGCGGCGGCAAATCCGGCGGAGACCTTTGTTGACCAGAACGTGCAGAAGGGGCTGGCGATTCTGACCAACCGATCACTCTCTGATCCTCAGCGCAAAATGCAGTTCCGCAATTTCCTGCTCTCGCTCATTGATCTGGACCGGGTGGCGTTGTTCACGCTTGGGCCTGCGCGGCGCACGGCGACGGATGCGGAGAAAGCGCAGTTTGTGGATGCGTTCCGCGAATTTGCGGTGTCGATTTATGAATCCCGACTCTCGGCTTTTTCCGGGCAGACGCTGAAGGTCACCGGCTCACAACCGACGGGCCGGGGCGACACAATTGTGAAGACCACGCTTGTCGATCCCAATGCGTCCAGCAATCAACCTTTGCCGGTGTCGTTTCGGGTTTCGAATTCGGATGGCAAGCAGGTGGTGATTGACGTCAATGTGCTGGGCGTCTGGCTTGCGATCGAGGAACGCGATCAGTTCTCCTCGTTCCTCGGCGACCATGGCAACAGTGTCGCGGCGCTGATTGCGCATTTGAAAGATCTGACCGCACAGATGCGGGCAGGCGCCCCCCTGCCCGGCCAGAAATAAATCAATCGGAAATACAAGGCAGAGTAATCAGGCGCGGGTGAAGCGCTTGTATTTCAGCTTGTGCGGTTGATCGGCAGCGATTCCGAGGCGGCGCTTTTTATCGGCCTCATAATCCTGATAATTGCCTTCGAACCATTCGATATGGCTGTCACCTTCGAAGGCGAGCATGTGGGTGGCGATGCGGTCGAGGAACCAGCGATCATGGCTGATGATCATGGCGCAGCCGGCGAATTCTTCGAGCGCCATTTCGAGCGCGCGTAAGGTTTCGACGTCGAGATCGTTGGTTGGTTCGTCGAGCAGAAGCAGGTTGGCGCCGGACTTCAGCATTTTGGCAAGATGGACGCGGTTGCGCTCACCACCTGAAAGCTGGCCGACTTTTTTCTGCTGGTCACCGCCCTTGAAGTTGAAGGCGCCGACATAGGCTCGGCTTTGCATGGTGCGCTTGCCGCCGAGTTCGAGCACGTCGAGGCCGCCCGAAATTTCTTCCCACACGTTCTTTTTAGGATCGAGCGCATCGCGCGACTGATCGACATAACCGATCTGCACGGTTTCACCGACACGCAATTCGCCTGCGTCCGGCTTTTCCTGGCCGGTGAGCATACGGAACAGGGTTGTTTTACCTGCGCCGTTCGCACCGATCACGCCGACGATGCCGCCGGGGGGAAGGGTGAAATTGACGTCTTCGAACAGCAGCCGGTCGCCATAGGCCTTGGTGAGCCCCTCGGCCTCGATGACGACCGAGCCCAGACGTTCGGCGACGGGAATGACGATCTGGGCCGGGCCGCTGCGCTGTTCCTGCGATTTGGCGAGCAGGTCTTCATAGGCGTTGATACGCGCCTTGGATTTGGCCTGGCGGGCACGCGGGCTTTGCTGAATCCATTCGCGTTCGCGGGCGAGTGTGCGTTCGCGGGCGGCTTCCTCCTGGCCTTCCTGCATCAGGCGCTTTTCCTGCACCGCGAGGAAGGAAGAGTAATTGCCTTCGTGCGGGATGCCTTTGCCGCGATCGAGTTCGAGAATCCACCCCGTTACATTGTCCAGGAAATAGCGATCATGGGTGACGAGGATGATACAGCCCTTGTAATCGCGCAGCGTGTGTTCGAGCCAGCTTACCGATTCCGCATCGAGATGGTTGGTCGGTTCGTCAAGCAGCAGGACATCGGGCGCTTCGAGCAGGAGTTTGCACAGCGCCACGCGGCGGCGTTCACCACCAGACAGTTTGGCGACATCGGCATCGCCTTCGGGGCAACGCAGCGCATCCATCGCCTGATCGACCTGGGAATCGAGGTCCCACAGGCCTGCTGCCTCGATCTTGTCTTGAAGCTGGGCCATTTCATCGGCGGTTTCGTCGGTATAGTTGGAGGCGATCTCGTTATAGCGGTCGAGCAGCGCCTTTTTTGGCGCCACACCGTCCATCACATTGCCGCGCACATCCTTGGTGGAATCGAGCTGGGGTTCCTGCGGCAGGTACCCCATGGTTACGCCATCTGCGGCCCAGGATTCGCCGGTAAATTCCTTGTCCAGCCCGGCCATGATTTTCATCAGCGTGGATTTACCCGCGCCGTTGACGCCGACGATGCCGATCTTGGCGCCCGGATAGAAGGACAGCCAAATGTCCTTCAAAACCTGCCGGCCACCCGGATAGGTCTTCGACAGACCCTTCATTACATAGACATATTGCGGGCCGGCCATGGCCTGTTCCTTTGGTTTTGGAAAGAGATGCGGGTTTTAGAGCTTTTTGCGCGGAGATTGAAATACATATTTCTGCGCCCGACAGAGGCGCGGCGCGGATCCGATCAGAATTTGATCTTGGCGCGGGAGACGACCGACAGCGAATTGTTGCCGTTCTGGCCCTGTGCGTTGAGCTGATAGGCGGCATTGGCCTGAAGCGCCAGCGCGCCATCGAGGAAGGTGGTCACATAGCCCAGCTCGATGTCGGTTTCCGGTTTCACGCCCGCCAGCGAGATGCGTTCGCGATTGAGGGCGAGATCGCCATTGGAATCCACCCCGTCGGCGGCCACGATTTCTGCGCTGCCGGAGTAGATTTGAATGGGGCGGGTGACGGCAAAGCCGAGCGAATCTTCCCCGAGCAGGCCGTGTTTGGCGATAGCGATACCATAGGACCGGCTGTTGAGATCCGATGCGGAAGCAAAGAGGCTGCTGGGTTTCAGATCGAGGCGGGTCAAGCCTTCATTATAGGATGCGGTGGTCACCCAGCCATCGCCGAAGCCGATGCGGGCTGAGACACCGAGCGCGGTTGTATTGGCGCTGTTGGCAACCGCCAGGGCACCGGAATTGTAGCCGCCAAGCAAACCGTTCTGCTCGTTCATGCGGGTGGCGGTGACGCCAAGCCCGCCCCAGCGCGCGAAATCCCACGACAGGCCAGCCATGGTCCCGCTTGCGCTGCGCAGGTCATACAGCGCGCGGGGGCCGGAAGCACGGTCGATCAGCGAATAGGGATTGACGTCGAAGGACTGGCGATCGCCGCTGAGCGAGACTTCGCCGAAGCGCAAATGCAGATCGTCGGCCAATGCGATGGTGGTGCCGACAAAAGAGCCGCCACTGGCGAGGGATGCATATGGCGAATTCACCGCCGAGGCAGACAGGAACAGCCCATCATAGGCAAGGCTTGCGCCAGCATCGTAGCGGTTGAAGGCGCCGCCCATGTCGAGGTGATAGCCCACATTGATGTCGATGCCAGGAGCCACGGTGACGCCGAGCGAAAAATCGCGCAGGTCATAGGCGTGATAGTCGGCAGGGCCGCGATACATGCCCGCCACGGCTTGCGGGGTGACGGTATCTGTTGCGTAGCCGGAAGCGAAGAGCGGGCCCACGGGACTTTCGACGCCAAAGGCGAAGGGAATGACATCGGTGAACTGGGTCGCCATCAATGCGGGCGCAGGATCGAGCCCGCGCAGATCGGCGGCGCGTGTGAGATCGACCTGGAAATTCTGCCCGGTGGAATCAATCAGCACCGTGTTCTTCAGCACCGTGCTGCGTGAAATCACGTTTGCGAGCGGGCCGGAGGCATAGCTTGCCATGGCGTTGATTGCACCGAGCGCCTGTGGCCCGCCCCGCAGATTGGCTTGTGAGGTCGGGATGAGGCCACCGGAGGACAGATATGTCCCCGGCAGCGCGCGCGCGGAGGACTGCATGGGCAGCAAAGTCGGCGACAGCGAGGCATTGAGGTTGAGCGGGCCCGACGTGAGCGTGGGCAGCGTGGCGCCTTTGAGCCGCGCACCGCTGAGCGACGGAGACAACGCCTGTGTAGATGCGCCGTTACCGGGCAAAACAAACACGGTGCCACCAGTGTTGCCCTGAATATCCAGGCCGAAACGGGTTATGGCGAGGGGGCGGGGCATAAAGCAGACGCCGCTGCCGATTTCGGGGCAGGGATCGGCGGAGAGGGCCGCGCTGGCGCGTTTTGCCCCTGGCATGATTTGCAGGGTTGGAAGATCGCTTGTCGTGTCGCGCATCCGCACGCCGTAGACGGAGCCGTCTTCTTCGAATTGCTTTGGAGTGAGGAACGCGGAAAGGTCGATAGCGGGTTCGCTGGTTTTGGATTCGCGCACGCTCGCCGCATGGGGCGCAACTGTGCTTGCGGCCAACGCCATCGCGCCTGCCACCAATCCCAGAACATAGCGATGCGTTTGGCCCCCAATCAGGCTACGCAACGGACCCCCCGTCTCACATTTTTCCACTCCCAAATCTTATCAGACAGGGGGGGCTAATCAACGGAAACGCCTATGGATTCTGTGTCTTCGCCGTCACATTCGGGAAGAGTCTTTTACCCGGCGGTAAGACTCTTGCGCGAGTCTGCGCAATAAAGTTGCGGGAACCTGGATTCCGGGCTCTCCGCCCCTCGCCTGCCGCGACTCGGCTGGACGGGCGCGCGCCCGGCCATTATGCAGGATTAATGACCGAGCAGCCCGTTCTCAATGCCGTCATTTTGCCGGTGACGCCGTATCAGCAGAATTGCAGCCTTGTGTGGTGCACCGCGACCAGGCGGGGGGCGGTTGTCGACCCCGGCGGGGAGGTCGAGCGCCTGCGGGCCGCGGCGACCGAGCAGGGCGTGACAATCGAAAAAGTGCTTTTGACTCATGGGCATCTGGACCATGCGTCGGGCGCGACCAAGCTGGCGCGGGAATTGGGTGTGCCCATTGAAGGGCCGCACAGGGACGACCTGTTTTTGCTGGAGCGCTTGGGGGAAAATGCTCGCAGGCCCGGCTTTTCGGACGCGGAAAACTGCCTGCCCGACCGCTGGCTGGAAGACGGGGATACGGTTCAGTTTGGCGAGGTGACGCTGGGCGTGCGCCACTGCCCCGGACATACGCCCGGCCATGTGGTGCTTTTTCACGCGGCCGCAAAAATCGCCTTTGTAGGCGACGTATTGTTCAAAGGGTCGGTCGGGCGGACGGATTTTCCGCGCGGTAATCACCAGCAACTCGTGGAGTCCATCACCGGCAGGCTCTGGCCGCTCGGCGATGACATGCAATTCGTGCCCGGACACGGCCAAATGTCCACCTTTGGCTGGGAGCGCAAGACCAACCCTTATGTCTGTGATCTCGCTTTAGGGCGTGCCTGATCTGGACTCTTGTCCGGCGACATGATTTTTCGTCAGTTAAATTTAACATCCGAGGAAACGGCCATGACCGCTATCAATCCTGTCACAACCCTTACGCGCGAGGGCGATGTTTCCGTCGTCACGCTGAATTCGCCGCCCGTGAACGCATTATCTGCGGTGGTGCGCGATGGATTGTTTGGCGCCTTTACCCAGGCCATTGCCGAGGACAGCAAAGCAATTGTGCTGATCTGCGACGGGCGCACCTTCATTGCGGGCGCCGACATTTCGGAATTCGGCGGGGCGATGAATGGCGCGACGCTCAAGCAGGTGCAGGATTTGATGGAAGGGTCGCCCAAGCCGGTGGTCGCAGCCATTCATGGCACTGCGCTGGGCGGCGGTTTGGAAGTGGCGTTGTGCGCGCATTATCGCGTGGCGGTGCCGAGCGCCAAATGCGGTTTGCCGGAAGTGAATTTGGGCCTTTTGCCGGGCGCCGGTGGCACGCAGCGTTTGCCGCGTATTGTGGGGCCGGAAAAGGCGCTGGAGATGATGACCAGCGGTCAGCATGTCGGCGCGCGGGCCTGCCTCGAAATGGGGCTGGTGGATGAGATTGTCAGCGAAGGCGCACTGCGTGATGGCGCGATTGCGTTTGCCAACAAAGTCGTTTCCGAAAAGCGCCCGCTGAAAAAGGTGCGCGACAACAACGAAAAAGTGGAAGCGGCGCGCGGCAAGCCGGAAATCTTTGAGAATTTCCGCAAAGCCAATGCGCGCAAATTCCGCGGTTTCAAGGCACCGGAAAGCAACATTCAGACCATTGAAGCGTCCGTGAACCTGCCCTTCGACGAAGGCATGAAGAAGGAACAGGAGCTGTTCATTCAATTGATGATCAGCCCGGAATCCGCAGCCCAGCGTTATGCGTTTTTTGCCGAACGCCAGGCCAACAAGATTCCCGATGTGCCGGACACGACCGAAACCATTGCCATCAAAAAAGTCGGCGTAATTGGGGCCGGCACCATGGGCGGCGGCATTTCGATGAATTTTCTCAATGCCGGGTTTCCCGTGACCATTGTGGAAATGCAGAAAGAGGCGCTGGACCGCGGCCTTGGCGTGGTGCGCAAGAATTATGAAAACAGCGCCAAGCGCGGCCGTTTCACGATGGACGATGTTGAAAAGCGCATGTCGCTTTTGACCCCTTCGCTGAAGCTGGAAGACCTTGCCGATTGCGATCTGGTGATCGAGGCGGTCTATGAAAATATGGACGTGAAGAAGGATGTGTTTGGCAAGCTGGACAAGATTGTGAAGCAGGGCGCTATTCTTGCCTCCAACACGTCTTATCTGAATCTCGACCAAATCGCCGCCGCCACCACGCGGCCTGAGAGTGTGATTGGCCTGCATTTCTTCTCGCCTGCCAATGTTATGCGGCTGCTTGAAATTGTGCGCGGTGCGAAGACTTCCAAGCCAGTGATTGCGACCGCGATGCAGCTTGGCCGCAAGATCGGCAAAGTGGCTGTTCTGGTGGGTGTGTGTGACGGTTTTGTCGGCAATCGCATGTTGGCGCAGCGCCAGCGCGAGGCGAACAAGCTGGTCATGGAAGGCGCGATGCCTTGGGATGTGGACCGGGTTCTTTATGATTTCGGTTTCCCGATGGGGCCGTTTGCGATGGGCGATCTTGCGGGGCTGGATATTGGTTGGACCAAGGAAAAATCCAGCAGCTCCACGGTGCGCGAAGTGTTGTGTGAGATGGACCGCCGTGGGCAGAAGACCGGCGCGGGCTTTTATGACTATGACGAAAAGCGCAACGCAATCCCCTCCCCCATCACCGAAAAGATCATCAAGGATTTCATGGCGAAAAGCGGTGCCAAGGCGCGCGCTATTTCGGACGAGGAAATTCTTGAGCGTACGATCTATCCTATGATTAATGAAGGCGCGAAAATCCTTGAAGAGAAGATGGCCAATCGCCCGTCCGACATCGACGTGGTGTGGGTGAATGGCTATGGCTGGCCGGTCTATCGCGGTGGGCCGATGCATTATGCCGACGTCATTGGGCTCGACAAAGTGTTGGCCAAAATGAAGCAGTGGCAGGCGGAATTGGGCGACGATTTCAAGCCATCCGCACTTCTCGAAAAACTGGTTGCTGAAGGCAAGAAGTTCCGCGATCTGAAATAGACCGCGATTGAGCAAAAGGCGCGGGCGCGGTAGAGAGAGAGGATGACGGACCTCTTCCTCACCGCATTCGCGACCCTTTTTGTCGCCGTGGGGCCATTGGAGACGGTTCCGGTTTTTCTGGCGCTGACCTCTGGCAGCGACAGCGCGGGGCGGCGGCGGATCGCTTTTATTGCCGTCTCCACGGCCACAATCGTTCTGATCGGTTTTGCGCTCTGTGGCGTGCGGCTGCTGGAGCTTTTGGGCGTTGGTCTTCCGGCCTTTCGCACCGCGGGCGGCATTCTTTTGCTGATGGTCGCGGCCGACCTTCTGCTGGCGCGCCATAGCGGCATCACCTCCATCACCACCAGCGAAGAAATTGAGGCGCGCGGCAAACATGCGATTGCGGTTGTGCCGCTCGCTATCCCGCTGATTGCCGGGCCCGGCAGCATGACCGCTATTGTGCTGTTGATTGGCAAGGCAAGTGCGGCGGACAACCTGTTTGTCGGGCTGGCGCTGTTGGCGGTGATGGGCATTACCCTTGTCTGCATGTTGCTGGGCAACAGGCTGCTGAAGATTTTGGGGGTGACGGGCTCGAATGCGGTGGCGCGCGTTTCGGGGATTTTGCTCGCAGCGCTGGCTATGCAGTTCGTCTTTGATGGGTTGAGCGGGAGCGGGCTGTTTCACTGAGCGGTTCCAGGAAAAGTGTGCAGCGGTTTTCCGTTCGGAACCGTGGCAAAAATGATCTAGAGATTTGACGGCGGGCGGCATCCGTTGAATCATGCGTCTTCTAAGGATTTGAAGATGACCGTGATACCCAGCGAAATTTCGATCGGCGCAGCGCTTTCACGAGAGGCGGCGCGGCAGCCGGATGCTTTGGCCGTGCAATGCGGCGGTGATGTGCGCAGCTGGCGTGCGCTCGACCTGGCGACCAACCGGATTGCGCGCGGGCTGGCGGCCAAGGGTGTTGGGTTTGGCGATTTTCTCACCATCGCGCTGCCCAATGGTGTTGAATTCATCGAGGCGTGTTATGCGGCGTGGAAATTGGGGGCCGTTCCGCAGCCGGTTTCGTTTCGCTTGCCGATTGCGGAATTGAAGGCGATTGCCGAACTTGCGAACACGCCGTTGATTGTGGGCGATACGCCGCTCGATGCGGGCAAGCCGGTTTATTCCATTGCCGATCTTTTAGCGTTGCCGGGTGACGACAGCGCGCTGGAAGACCGTGTTTCCCCGGCCTGGAAGGCGCCGACGTCTGGCGGCTCTACCGGGCGGCCGAAGCTGATTGTGGCGGGGCAGCAGGGGTTTGTGAGCCCATTGTCATCGGCATTCTGGCGGATTGGACGCGATGATGTCGTGTTGATGCCGGGGCCGCTTTATCACAATGGGCCGTTCATCACGGCGGCGGCGGCGCTTCAGATGGGGGCACCGCTTATCATCATGCCGCGCTTCGATGCGGAAGAGACTTTGCGGCTGATCGAGAAACATCGCGCGACGTGGATTTATCTGGTGCCGACCATGATGGGGCGGATATGGCGGCTGCCGAAAGAAGTACGCGAAAGATATGACCTGTCGTCGCTGAAGACGGCGTGGCATCTGGCGGCGCCCTGCCCTGCCTGGCTCAAGGAAGAATGGATCAACTGGCTGGGTGCAGAGACGATTTGGGAGCTGTATGGCGGCACTGAGGCACAGGCCCGCACTTATTTGAATGGTGTGGAATGGCTCGCCCATCGCGGCTCTGTCGGCAAGGTGCATGAGAGCGGCGAGATCAAAATCTTTGACGCGCAAGGGCTGGAGTTGCCCGCTGGTGAGACCGGCGAAGTTTATATGCGGCGCGCGGGCGCGGTGCCGCAGACTTATCGCTATATTGGGGCTGAAGCACAGGTGTTGCCGGGGGGATGGGAATCGCTGGGCGACATCGGTTGGTTCGATGCGGATGGCTATCTCTATCTTGCCGACCGGCGCAGCGACATGATTTTGGTCGGCGGAGCCAATGTCTACCCTGCCGAGATTGAGGCGGCACTGGAGGAACACCCGATGGTGCAATCCTGCGCCGTGATCGGGCTGCCGGATGACGATCTGGGTAACCGGATTCATGCGGTGGTTCAGGTGCGGGATCACGTTTCGGCGGAAGACTTGCTGGCGCATTTGAAGGACCGGCTGGTCACCTATAAACGGCCCCGCAGCATCGAATTTGTGGCCGAGGCCTTGCGCGATGATGCGGGCAAGGTGCGGCGCTCGGCCTTGCGCAGCGAACGCCTGACAAAGAGCTGAGGCAACGGTTGGCCTGAGCTGCGAATGCGGCCATATTCGCGGCACCCGCGCCGCTGAGGGGGCGGGACGCATTTTTGGGTGTTCGCGTATGAAAGATCTGTTCGGCCGCGTGGTCGCTATCTGTTGCCGCCATGCTGTGCTCACGGTGTTGGCTGGTTTGCTGCTTGGGGTGGGTTGCGGATATTTCGCCGTCAGCCATTTCAAGATGAACAGCGATACGGCGCAGCTCATTTCCCGCGACCTACCCTGGCGGCAGCGGCAGATTACTTTCGATCAACAATTTCCGCAGAACGACGATCTGATTGTCGTGGTGGTGGATGGGGTGACGCCTGAACGCGCCGAACAGGCGGCGAGTGGGCTGGCCACGGCGCTGGCGGCGAAGGGCGATGTTTTCCAGTCGGTGCGCAGGCCCGATGCGAGTGAATTGTTCACGAAGAATGGCTTGCTGTTTTTGCCCGTGGAGAAGGTGAAGGACAGCATCGGGCAGATGGTGAAGGCACAGCCTTTCCTTGGAGCGCTGGCGGCTGACCCGTCTTTACGCGGGATTATGACCAGCCTTTCGACCGCCTTGCAGGGTGTGCAGCATGGGCAGGCGACGCTGGCGGATTTGCAAAAACCGGTGGCGGCGATTGGCAATGAACTGCGTAGTGTCGAGGCAGGCAAAACGGTTTTCTTTTCGTGGCAAACCTTGTTCAGCGATGGCAAGCCTGATCCGCGCCAGTTGCGCAAATTCATTCTCGCCAAGCCGCGGCTGAATTTTGGCGCGCTATCGCCGGGGGCACATGCGAGCGCATTGATCCGTACGACAGCGGCGGCGCAAGGGTTGACGGCAGCCAATGGCGTGACGGTGCGCCTGACCGGGCAGATTCCGCTGACGGATGAAGAGTTCGCGAGTTTGCGGGAAAATATTGTTCTGATCGGCGTGTTTATGCTGGCGGCAGTGCTTTTGATGCTGTGGCTGGCGGTCAATTCGGTGCGCATCATTCTTGCCATTCTGCTCACGCTGATGGTGGGGCTGGTGGCAACAACCGGCTTCGGTCTTTTGGCGACCGGCGCGTTGAACCTGATTTCGGTGGCGTTTATTCCGCTATTCGTAGGGCTGGGTGTGGATTTTGGTATTCAGTTCGCGGTGCGCTATCGCGCTGAGCGGTTTGAGTTACGCGAACTGGAACCGGCGCTGGTGGCGGCGGGGCGCAATGTCGGCTGGCCTTTGGCGCTGGCGGCAATGGCTGTGGCGGCGGGCTTTCTGGCCTTTGTGCCGACCGACTACAAAGGTGTTGCCGAATTGGGGCTGATTGCCGGAATCGGCATGGTGGTGGCGTTTGTACTGAGTGTGACGGTGTTGCCTGCACTGCTCATGCTGCTCAAGCCGCGCGGCGAGGCGTCGGAGATTGGCGAGCCGCGTCTGATTATTGTCGACTGGCTGTTACGCAAGCATCGCAAGCGGGTTCTGCTTTTTGTGGGTGCGTTGACGGTGGCGGGGCTGGCGGCGATGCCGTTTCTGCATTTTGATTTTAATCCGCTGCATTTGCGCAATCCGAAATCGGAATCGGTTTCCACTCTGTTTGATCTCATGAAAGATCCTGAGAACGCGCCCAATACGATCGACATTCTGGCGCCATCCCTCAATGACGCAGAAATTTTACAGAAAAAGCTTTCGGCATTGCCGGAAGTGGCGCAGGTGCGGACGCTGACAAGTTTTATTCCGGACGATCAGGATGAAAAGCTGGCGGTCATTCAGGACGCGCAGATGTTGCTGGACCCGACCATCAACCCGTTTGTGACGACACCGGCGCCGACCGACGCCGAAGATGTGCAGGCGTTGACCAAGGCGGCGGTGGATTTGCGTCTTGCGGCAGGCCAGACACAAAGTGCGGCGGCAGCAGATGCGCGGCGGCTGGCGGATGTGTTGGATCGGCTGGTGGCGGGCACGGTGCAAGAGCGCGCACACGCGACCGCCGCGCTGGTGCCGCCGCTGGACACCATGCTGGCGCAGATGCGCAATGTTTTGATGGCGCAACCGGTATCACTTGAAACCCTGCCGCCCGACATGGTGCGGGATTGGACGGCGCCGGATGGGCGCGCGCGGGTGCAGGTTTTTCCCTCCGGTAATCCGGACGACAATGCGAATTTGCGCCGCTTTAGCAAAGCGGTAACGGCTGTGGCGCCGATGGCGACAGGGCCTGCGATTTCGATTCAGGAATCCGGCAACACCATTGTCGGGGCCTTTGTGCGAGCGGGCATTGGTTCGTTCATCATCATTGCGGGGTTGCTTGCCTTTGCCTTGCGCAATGTGCGTGACGTGCTGCTTGCACTTTCATCGCTGCTGTTTGCGGGGTTGATGACCTTGGCAACTTGCGTGGTTTTGGGGCTGCACATCAACTTTGCCAACATCATTGCCGTGCCGCTGTTGTTCGGCATCGGGGTGGCGTTCAATATCTATTACCTGATGGCCTGGCGCGGCGGGGATGGCGATCTTTTACGCTCGCCTTTGGCGCGGGCCATTGTGTTCAGCGCCCTGACCACCGCATCCGGCTTTGGCAGCCTTTGGCTTTCCAGCCATCCGGGCACGGCCAGTATGGGGCTGTTGCTCACGGTTTCGCTACTGTGGACCATCGGGACGATTTTGTTCATCCTGCCGGCGCTGCTGGGGCCGCCACGGCATGGAGCCGCGCCCTAAACGCTCAGGACGCGCCGCGCCCGCCTTTGGGGATGAACGCGACGTTCTTTTTGATGATGACTTCGGCGCTGCGTAAGTCGGCAAGCGTTTTTGCCAGCAATGCGGCGGGATCGGCTTGCGTTTCGGCCCGGCCAAGCTGACCAGCCGTGAGGATGGCGGCGATCAGGGTTTCAAATTGCTCATGTTCCATAAAAGGCCCGCCAGAATGACCCGGCGAGCCTAATGGCACAGTGGTTTAGAATTCGTGCCGGAAAACGCGCTAGTTCTGCATCGTCTTGTCGGCGACGTCGTTCATTTTACGGATCAGGCCGGGCGCGCCCTGTTTGGCGACGGTATCGGCAAATTCGGAACGGCGCAGGGCAAGCTGGCTGGTGAACCCGGCCAGAAACACGTCGATCACCTTCCACTCGCCTTTTCCGGCATCGCGCATGCGGTAGTTGAATTTGATCGCATCACCCTTGAGGGGGCGCATTTCTGACTGAACCACCTTGTCGGGCGCGCGCTCGATCACGGTGGGCAGGACCACGAATTGCTGACCGCCATAGGAATCGAAATTCTTGGCGTAATTGGAGACGGTCATTCGCTCAAACGCCTCGGTCAGCGATTTCTGCTCGGCGGCGGAATATTTGGACCAGGTGGGACCGACCGCGAACTGTGCCATAGCGGGAAGGTTGAAGGCCGCCTCGACCGCGGGCTTGAGCTTGGCGTAGCGGCCTTGCAGCCCGAGTTTGGGCCCGTTCTTCATGGTATCCACCAGCACGTCGTAAAAGCCCTGGACTGTTTTGGCCGCCGGGTCTGTGGGCGTTTCTGCCGCATGAGCGGGCAAACTTGCCGTGAGGGCTGCCATTGCCGCCAAACCGCCTGCGAAGCCTTTGAACATGCTCAACTCCATGGGTGTTCTATCCTGACCTTAAGACCACAGGGGCCGCAGCCTCCAGCGGTAACGCCGCCGAAGCGATTGAAGTTCACACCTTTCCAGTGGGAAACTGGCCAAAGCAAGGCATCAATCAGGAGGAAGCATGTCAGATCGCGTGACCGTGACCATGGAGGGGGGCGTCGCAGATGTCCGCCTTGTCCGTGCCGACAAGATGAATGCGCTGGATGGCGCGATGTTCGATGCGCTGGTCGAGACAGGCGAGGCGCTAAAAACCCGCAAAGGTCTTCGGGCGGTTGTTCTGTCCGGCGAGGGGCGCGCGTTCTGCGCCGGGCTGGACATGGGCAGCTTTGCCCAGATGGCGGGCAAAGATAAAGACTCCGGCAATGGCGTGGGCGGGATTGGCGCGCGCGACTATGGCTTTGCCAACAAGGCGCAGCAGGTTTGCTATGTCTGGCGGCAAATACCCGTGCCGGTAATTGCGGCGGTGCATGGAGTGGCGTTTGGCGGCGGCTTCCAACTCTGCCTTGGCGCGGACATGCGCTATGTCGCGCCGGATACCAAAATGTCGATCATGGAAATCAAATGGGGGCTTGTGCCGGATATGGCCGGGGTGCTGCTGATGCCCGGACTGGCGCGCACCGACATTGTGCGCGAACTGACTTTCACCGGAAAAGTGTTCACGGGCGTTGAGGCGCAAACCTATGGCTTTGCAACGCGGGTTTGTGACGATCCGCGCGCCGAGGCACTTGCCACCGCGCACGAGATTGCGGGCAAGAGCCCGCACGCCATTCGTGCGGCCAAGCGGTTGCTTAACCTTTCGCTCGAAGGCGACGCGAAGACTATTCTGCTGAAGGAAACCGAGGAACAGGTGGCTTTGATCGCCTCGCCCAACCAGATCGAGGCGGTGATGTCGAACATGCAAAAACGCGCCGCCAACTATGCGGAAACTGATTAGATAAATCCCTGCATTTGCGCTGCCAGATGACGCACGCGTTCTGGACCGCCAAGCAATTGGCGGTTCAGACCGATGCGCTTGAACCAGTAATGCAGGCCCAAGAGATCGGTGATACCGATGCCGCCATGCACTTCGGTTGAGGTGCGGGCGACGAAGCGTCCAACCTCTGACAGATAGGCTTTTGCGTGGGCCGCGGTGAGAGAGGCATCGCTTGGTATGTCGTCGAACGCATGGGCGGCGTACCAGATGAGGGCACGCCCCGGCTCCAGCTCTGCCGCCATTTCGGCACACAGATGTTTGACTGCCTGGAACGAGCCGATCACGCGATCGAACTGTTTGCGCTCTTGCGCGTAGGTGACGGATTTCTCGATCATCTGCCAGCTTGCGCCCAGCGTATCGGCAGCGAGCATGATCCAGCCAGCATCCCGCATCGCGATAAGGCCGTCGCCATGGGCGAGAGGTTCGGATTCCACGTTTTGGACGTGCAGTTCGCCGATACTGCGGGTTAGATCAATCGTGGTGAGTGTCGTCTTATGCACGCCGGGGGCGGTTGCATCGACCAGATGCAACTTCCCATCTTGATCGGCGACAATGAAAAGTGTGGCTTGGGCGAAATCCAGCGCAAATATGGCTTTGCCGTTGAGGCGCTCGCTTTGCGCGGCGATGCCAGCCCCTTCGCGCGCGCCTGCAACCTGTTCGGATATGGCGACGCCGATTGTGATTTCGCCAGAGGCAAGTCTAGGCAGCCATTTGGCCTGCTGTGCGGGGCTTGCGGCCCTCAGCAGGGCGAGCGGCGCCATCACACAACTGGCAATGAACGGAACGGGGCTGACATGATGGCCAAGTGCTTCGGCCACAAGTGCCGCATCCAGCAACTTCAGGCCCACGCCGCCAAATTTTTCGGGAATGAGCAGGCCGGGGATGCCGAGTTCGACCAACCCTTGCCAGACATCCTGTGCATAGGTTTTCGCCTCGGCGGCTTTGCGCACGCGATCTAGCGGACATAAACGCGCCAGCGTGCGGGTCACACTGTCTTGCAGCATTTTTTGATCGGAGCTGAGTGCGAATTCCATTAGCCCCTCGCCAGTTTTGGTTCGCGCGGCAGGCCAAGGCCGCGTTCTGCGATGATGTTTTTCTGGATTTGCGCGGTGCCGCCGCCAATGATGAGCCCTAGATCAAACATATAAGCACGTTGCCAGAATCCGTTGGCGCGCAGATGCGGGCTATCTTGATAGAGCACGCCGAGTTCGCCCAGAACATCTATGGCGAAGGCCGCGAGCTGGTGGTTCAACTCGCAGCCTTCCAGCTTCACGATCAAGCGGCCGAGGCCCACATCGTCACCTGTCATTGAGGCCGTTAGCAGACGCAAGCCGTGGAACTGCATGGCCAGCACGCGGCCCTGCAACTGCATCAGCCGGTCGCGGAATACCGCATTGTGCATCAGGCTTTCGCCGCTAACCGTTTCGTCTTTCATCAGCTCAATAATGGCTTGCAGGCGGGTGTTGGCGGCATTGGGGTCCCCCAGCATGCCGCGTTCGTGTTTGAGTGTGGCATTGGCGACCGACCAACCCTGCCCGCGCCCGCCGACCACATTTTCCTGCGGCACACGCACATCGGTGAAAAACACTTCATTGAATTCGGCATTGCCGGTCATTGTTTTCAGCGGGCATACTTCTATTCCCGGCGTATTCATGGGGAATAAAATGTAGCTGATGCCTTGATGTTTGGCGCGTTCGCTTTCTGTGCGCACAAGGCAGAATATCATATCCGCGCTTTGAGCAGTGGAGGTCCAGATTTTCTGGCCGTTGATGAGGAAATCTGCGCCATCCTCCTGCCCACGGGTTTGAAGTGAGGCAAGATCGGAACCGGCGCCGGGTTCCGAATAGCCCTGACACCAGATGATTTCGCCGCGCAAGGTGGGCGCGACATAGCGGCGTTTCTGTTCTTCGCTGCCGACCTCAAGCAAAGTCGGCGCCAGCATGGAAATGCCTTGGCCTGAAAGACCCATGGGCGCTTTGGCGCGGGTGAATTCTTCCGCGATGATGCGGGATTTCAGAATGTCGGGCTCTGCGCCGTAACCGCCATATTCGCGCGGAACCGTGCGCGCGGCATAGCCATTTTCGATCAACAGTTTTTGCCAGACCAGCATGTCTGCGGCGGGACGGCCGCCGCCATAAGGGTTGGGGAATGTTGCGCGATGCTGTTCGAGGAACGCGCGCGTGTGGACACGAAAATCTTCGTACGCGGCAGTATAGGCAAGATCCATGTCGCGTCCCTGATTTTCGGTAAAGGGTGCACGAGCCTTACTAAACCCGCAATAGCGGCAGGTGGCGACACATTAATGTTCAAATTCGGAACGCGGGTTTAGCGGAGGCGTTTTTTATCTGTAACCCGACCAAGGAGTGTCAAACGGTGAACAACGACAATCGCAATCAGGGCTCGACGCCTAGCCATGGCAACGATCCGGCCAAAAAAGCGCCCCCGGCAAATCAGGGCAGCAGCGGCCAGTCGGCCCAGCAAGCAAATCGCGGCACTACGGGCCAGCCGCATGGCCAGAAAATGCAGGATCCTCCCAAAAAGCGCTGACGGCGCCTAATTGACAGTACTATCGGCAACCCCGCTCCGCTCCTCCCCGGCGGCGCGGGGCTTGCGCTTTTTTGGTTCCTTGCGAAATTTCTCCGGCAATGCACAATTGCCTTGATACCTAAGTATTTCGGCCAGAACCGGACGGGGAGCAAAGCAGGGAATGACGGAACAAGACTGGAAGACCATTGGTGACATTGTGGGCACCTTTGCGCAAAGCCAGCCCGAGGCGGTTGTCTTTTCGTTTGAAGGACGGGACACGAGCTTTGCGCAATTTGACCAGCACACCAATCAGGTTGCGAATGCATTTCTCGCTGCCGGTGTGAAGAAGGGTGACCGGGTTTGCTATCTTGGCAAGAACAGTGACCATTATTTTGAGGTGTTTCTGGGCGCGGCCAAGATGGGCGCGGTGATGACGCCGATCGGCTGGCGGCTCGCGGCACCGGAGATTGCCTATATCGTCAACGATTCCGCAGCGCCGTTTCTGTTTGTCGGGCCCGAATTTGCCGATGTGGCGCGCAAGGTGCTGGAAGACGCGCCCAAGGTGAAGACCGTCATTGCGATGGAAGGCGGCGTGGCGGATTGGCAAAGTTTTGAAGCGTTTCGCGATGCGGCGTCTGCCATGCCGGTGAAGGCGGACCTTTCTTCCAGCGATATTGCGATCCAGCTCTATACCTCTGGCACTACGGGGCGGCCAAAGGGTGCGATGCTGATGCATTCGAACTTCACTGAGACGCACCGGATTCTGAAGGCCGCCAATATCAACTGGAACATCTGGACGAAGGATGATGTGAGCCTTGTGGCCATGCCGGTTGCGCATATTGGCGGCTCGGGCTGGGCGATGATGGGCATTCGCAATGGCGCGAAGAATATTATCGCGCGGGAATTTGTGCCCAGTCAGGTGCTGGATTTCATTGCCAGAGACCGAATCAGCAAGATCTTTTTGGTGCCCGCCGCGATTCAGATTGTGTTGCGCGACCCGCGTGCCCGCACCACGGATTATTCGCGTATGAAACATATTGGCTATGGCGCATCCCCCATTCCGCTCGATCTGTTGCGTGAGGCGGTGGAGGTGTTCGGCTGCGGCTTTGCGCAGATGTATGGGATGACCGAAACTACGGGCACCATTGTTGCGCTGCCGCCGGAAGACCATGACCTGAGCGGCAATGCGCGGATGCGCTCTGCCGGAAAGCCTTTGCCGCAAGTGGAAGTGCGGGTGATGGATGACAACGGAAATTCGCTTCCTGTTGGGCAGGTGGGCGAGATTGCGACACGATCACCCTGGAATATGGCGGGCTATTGGAACCTGCCGGAGGCCACGGCCAAAACAATCGACAAGAATGGTTGGTTGCGCACAGGCGATGCGGGTTATCTGGATGAGGACGGATATGTCTATATTCATGACCGGGTGAAGGACATGATTATCTCAGGCGGTGAGAACGTCTATCCCGCTGAGGTGGAGAGCGCGATCTATGGACATCCCGACATCGCCGATGTCGCCGTGATCGGCGTGCCTGATGAGAAATGGGGCGAGGCGGTGAAGGCAATGGTTGTGACCAAGCCTGGAAAAGCGCCTACCGAGCAGGAGATCATTTCTTTTGCGCGCACGCGGCTGGCCGCGTTCAAAGCGCCAAAGACTGTGGACTTTATTGCCGAACTTCCGCGCAATGCGTCTGGCAAGATCTTGCGCAGGGAATTGCGTGCGCCGTTCTGGGCCGGAAAAGAACGCCAGGTGAATTGAAACGCCCTAGCGACGCGGAGGGGCGTTATCATCGAATGTGTGGGCGATGCGCATGAATTGCTGCGCTTCTTCCACACGCGCATGTTTGAACCAGGCGACGCGCACCTGGCTGCCCATGTTGTTGTAGCCGATGAGATTGAGGTTTAGCCCGTATTCGGGCCACATCGCCTCTTGCTGCTTTTGCTTGTATTCGCGGGCCTGAATAATGGCAGCCATGCCGACTACCTTTTCGGCTGGGTTTTCCTGCGACCATTGTTCGAGCACTTCGCGCGAATAGGCGGAGATGCGGTAGGACAGGTGATGGCGGCGATATTCGGGCGACACCAGGCAGCGATACATTGCGAAGCGGGCGCGCAATTGCGGCAGCATATTGAATTCAGCGGTGGACACTGCCACCAGCCTGCCTTCCACATAGGCGACCGCGATTAGCTCCGGGATACGCCGTTCGATTTCGAGCGGCGGGATGAGGCGCATGGCGTTCCAGAAGGCGCGGACATCGGCTTCAATCGTCGGGTCCGCTCTGCGCCAGGCGGGGCGAAAATCGAATTCTTCTATTTCGGGGATTTCTGTTTCGGGATTTTCTGTTTCGGACATAGCTAAGCAACCTGTGATGGCCTTGCACACTTATTAGCGCGGCGCGGGCTTTAGAAAAAGGTGGGAAGTAATCTTGCGGCGACGCGGCGAACCGAATCGGAGTCCCGGCCCAGCATTTCGCGCAGTTGGGGGCCGATGACGGCATCGCCGAAGGCACACAAGGTCATGATAAGTATAGCCGATTGGATGCGGCGCGGTCGGTCTTCGGCAGAGGGGCCGCTTTTTTTGTCGATTGCATCCACCAACTCGCCGACGGCGGCGCGGATGGGTTCGAGATGGGATTGGCGCTGGGAGAGCGCCATCCAGGCGGCCAGCATGCCGGCACCGCCTTGGCCGAAGGCATCGAATACCGCATCGACCAATACACGGGCACTGGATTCATCCGACCGGACGCGGCCAACGGCTTTGCCGATGGCTTCTGTCAGATCATGCACCATCGCCGCCATTAATGCGGATTGCAGTTCGTCTGCGGAGCCGAAATGGTGGATCAGGTTGCCATGCGTCATGCCGAGATCTTCGGCCACCGCCATCAGGGTGACACCTTCGGGGCCGTGTTGGAGCAGCAGGTTGCGGGCTGAAACGAGCGCTTCACTGCGCGCCTCATCCGCCGAGCGGCGTCTGCGGCGACGTACCGGTTTCAATTTCTTTGATTCCCCCACAGTGGACATTTTTGTCAATTTTAGTGACACGGATGTCAAATGGCAGGATTGCGTGTTTGCACTGAAAAGGCAAATTCATTTGCACTTTATGCTGTAGCAAAAAGGCGGGCCTTGTGGGCCCGCCTCGGCGTCGAAGCTACGGCGGGCGGGCGACGGTTTTTAACCGGCAGCCGCACCTTCACTTGTCCCACGGGCTTCGCGGGTGGGATTGTCAGGCCCACCCCCACAGATGCGCACGAGTTCGCACCCTGCCCTGTATGGTCTCGCGTTTTTCGCGCTGTCACCGGTGACGGCGCATTTTGAGCTTTCTGTTCCTTTCCAATCTTCCACCCACGAAGATAGGACAAAAAACAGAAATTTCAAGCAAAACCATTGGATATTTCAGATAAAATTCCCTTTTAGTCTCCAAGACCTATGCTGAGCTTTGCAAAGGGGCCGCGGAAATAGCGGTCGTCGGACCTGCGCACGTCTATACCGCCATCCATGGCGCCGAAGAAGAAATCGGCGCGATAGCCGAGGCTTACCTTGGCGTTGGGAAATTTCACCGACAGGCCCGCGAAGGCGCCCAGATTGGGCACGGTGACCGATTTACGGCGGCTTGGCTGACCGCTTTTGTGGCTGAAGACATTGTAGTGAGAGGCGCCGATAGAGGGCAGCGGATGATTATATTCGAGCTGTTTGAAATAGCGATCCAGCGTTTCATGGCTGGCTTTCATCTTCTGGCGCCCGAACAGCACCGCCGCATTCACACCCCAATCGAAATTGAATTCTGCCGCGTCGCTATTGCCCGCCAACCGTGTTGAGCCTTCCCACGATAGCGACGGACCTATGCCGTGAAAGCTGCGGGCGCTTTGCGCATCCAGATTATAGGCATGGAAGCGATAGTAATATTTAAAGCCGATTTTATAGCTTTCGAAGGTGGGGCGCGCGGCAAGATCGACCGAGGTTTTGCTCACGAATTGCGCATAGCGCAGGCCGAGGCCCAAGGTGGATTGGCCAGACTTGCCAAAGAGGCCGAGCCCCACATCCTTGCCGACCTGAAAATCCACCAGCAGGTGGCTTTCGCGCTGTTTGACTTTGGAGTCCGCGAAACGCCCCAGATAGAATTTGCGATTAAAATACTGATCAGGGGTTATGTATTTTTTGCGGTCGGGATCGACGGTCTGTTGATGAACGTGCTTTTTGCCGCTCGCCCGGCCATAGCGCACCGCTGCCGACAGAACCCAGTCAGAATTCTCCGGCGTAAAGAGAATGCGCCCTTCACCGCCGATACTGTAACGCGGCGGGCGCTGGGCATCGATCGGCGACACCGGCGTGAAGGGGCCGGGGACCGGGTTTTGCAACAAGAAGGGCGCGGTGAACGGGCTTTGCGCGCCGTCGATCCGCTCCAGCTGTGTGCCGATTTCCACCCAGACGGTTGGGCCACCGTCTTCGCGGGCCTGAACATCTTCGGCGATGGCAACAGATGTGAGAAGCGCCAGAGCAGAAACGGTGCTCAGAAGAGACCAGCGAAAATCCGCTCGCGGCTGTTTGGTGATCAGTTCGCTCATTGTGTGTTTTCCCCCTTATCCACATTTGTCATTCCGGCCTGCGCAGCGCGTAAGCGCTGTACGGGGAAGGGAACCCAGGTGAATAGATTGTGCTCTGTGTTGGACGCCTGGGTCGTTCCTACGCTGGCGCTAAAACTCCCTCCCACCGCGCACAAGTGCGCGGTGGTCGCCGGGGATGACATTTTTTTGATGGACGTGTTTCTCATTGCTATCACCAGTTCTTTGTGACGCGCAGGCCGATCAGCTTGGGATCGGTCAAGAACACGTTGGTCGTCAGGCCGCTGTCGTCGCTGTTGAGGAACGCCCCGGTGATGGCCGTGGTGTTGAACACGTTCTTCATGAAGGCCATCGCCTGCCAGCCCGATTGGCTGGTGAGAATCAGCGTTATATTGAGATTGGTGTAGCCATGCAGGCGGCCATATTCATGATCGTTGAAGACCCGCCACCAGCTATCATCCTGCCAGTAGAAATCTCCGCGCAAGGTGGCCGCCCAATCGTCCGAAACGGGCAGGGAATATTGTGCACCGACAGACATGGTCCAGGGCGGCGCATTGGGCAGCATGTTGCCGCTGACGTCTTTATCGAAGCCCTCGCCGTTATTGGGCGCGGTGAGCGGATTGTAACCTGGATAACCTGCTGGCGGCGGAAGGCCCGTGGGTTCTGTCGTAGTGGGCGGCCCGTTCACGTCAAAGGGCAAACGCGTCACCGGATCGAGCTTCACAAGCTCACCCGTTACCTGGTCCGTTTGACCGCTATAGGCATAGCCACAGGCTTCAACTGCGGGATTTCCCTGAAACGGGGTTGACCCCTCCTCGACCAAGGCCGCGACGACATATTTTGGGAAAACGCAGTTGGATGCTTTGACCGCGAAAGGTTTCATCACCATCCAGTCAGGATGATTGGCGACATCGGCCCGATCCATCAGATCGACCGCTTTCATGCCTTTGCCGACACGGGCATCCTGCCAGCCACCACCGAAATTCAGGCGTAAGCCCGGCGTCGGCTCCCAGATCGCCTCGACCTCTGCGCCTTTGACGCGCGCATTGAAATTTCGGTTGATGGCGGTGCGGTCGACAATTTCAGAGATTTGATAGTTCTTGTAGTCGTAGAAGAATGCGCCGGCATTCAGGGTCAGCGTTTCATCCCATAGGGTGTTTTTGGTGCCGAGTTCAAAGGCATCAATGAATTCCGGCTTGAAGCCCAGCGGATGGATCGGATTGAGCTGCCCAGAACTTCCATGCATCAGCAAGACGGCGCCGGGCGGATTGGCACCGCCCGCTTTATAACCATGGGCGTAGGACGCGTAGAGCATCGTCTGATCGGTGAAATCAAGCTTTGGCGACCAGTTGGCCGCAAAGCGGCCGGTGAATTCGCCCCAGCTCTGATCGACGACGCCGGAGACCGGATAGCCATAGCCCCAGCCCAGCAGCCAACTCGGGATCAGCGTGAAATGCTTGTTATCCTTGGTCCAGCGCAAGCCCCCCGTCAGCTTTAAATCTGGTGTGACTGCGTAATAGGTTTCGCCGAACAGGGCATAGGAATTGAGCACGTAAGGGTTCTGGCTCAGGAAATAATTATGCCCCTCATCATTCAAGCTTCCGAGCGGATTTGGATCGCTATAGGAGCAGAAACTGCTGGAGGGAACACCGCCACCGCCAGACGGGTTGGCGTATTGTTCCCCGGCAGAGCTGTTCGAAACCGTTTTGAATCCCATACATTCCGAATTGTCGGAAATATTCTGGCGATAGTCATTGGCACCGACTGAGGCGACATAGTTGAACAGGCCGAGCGAGTTGATGAAGACATAGTATTTTTCAGAGGTTTCGTAATGCATATAGTTGCCGCCCACACTGAAGTTGAACGGACCCTGGAAACTGGAGGACAGGCGAAATTCCTGACTGAGCTGCCAGGAGTTTTGTGTCACCAGATCTTGCGCCACCAGCCGATCGCTACAGCCGAGCTGATGATCGCAGAAGACGCCATTGTCATCGACTGCACCACGTGATGGGCCGGCCCCACCGATAGACTTTGTAAAAACGCCGGGATTGGTATTGAAACGATTGTAATCCTGCGTTGCCCACAGATAGTCGTTGTTGAAGCCCGTCTGCGATACGAATGTCAGGCTGGGGGTGGGCTTGTAATCCACATTCAACAGCACTGTATCGTTTTTGGCCTTGTACCCTGGCTCGATCTGCGACTCGATCACCCGCAGATTGCGCGACTGGGTGGTGCTGGCATAGGGATCCACGCCGCTCATCAGGCTGAACCAGGATGGCCCACTCCAATAGGGCAGCGAGAAGCCGTTTGGCACTTGAAAAGCTTCATCCGAATAAAGCGATGTCCGCTGGCACGCCTGGCTGAGATAGGACGGCCCGACTGTCCAGAGATTCCAGCCGCCTGTCTCTTTGACCGGCACGCCATTGACCTCATCTGGTCCCGGATCGCGTTTGCAGAGCTGTTTGCTGGAGCGGATGCGGCCATCATCTTCCGAGAAATGCTCCCAGATCAGATAGGTTTGCAGATTTTGCACCGGCTTGAAGCCGATGGTCATGCGGCCCGACCACAGATCGCGGTTATCGGTGCGTTCGCCAAGGCTCTGGTTGAAGCTGTAGCCTTCGCGCTTGGTCCATTCTCCGGCGAAACGCATCGCGAGGCGATCATCGAAAATTGGCAGATTGATCATGCCTTCGAAACGGCGCTGCTTGTAATTGCCGATTTCAGCGGATGCCATCGCTTCAAATTGATCGCTTGGCTTGGCGCTTGTCAGGTTGACCACGCCTGCGGTGGCATTGCGGCCATAGAGCGTGCCCTGGGGCCCGCGCAATATTTCAACTTGCGCGACGTCGAAGAATTCCTGTTCGAAGAAATGGTTGCGGATGAAGGGGACATCGTTGAAGGCCACTGCAACTGCTGGATCGGTGGTAACGGAAATCGCTTGCGTGCCGATGCCGCGGATCTGGATGCTGTAGCCGCTGAAATTGGTTTTGGTGAAGGTCATGTTGGGGACTTGTTTAATCAAGTCCGGGCCGCCCGCTGTTTGGGTGGAGGTGAGTTGTTCCTGGCTCAGTGCGGTGATTGAAATCGGGATGCTTTGCACATCGCCACCACCGAGTTTGGAGGAGGTGACGGTGACGGTTTCAACGCTGCGCGCAGGGATGGGCGCGGTTTGGGCGAGTTGGACGGAATAGTCGTTCGTCAATTCGCTGGCCGATTTTCCGCGTGTGATGCCGACCGCGCCGGAGGGGTGGCGGTGGATGACGAAGCCGGTGCCGGAAAGGAGGCGCGACAGGGCATCATCCGCCGAATAGCTGCCTTGCACGCCTTTGGTACGGACGCCGCGCACGTCATCGCCCGAAATCATCAACTGGACGCCGGACTGGCGGGTGTAATTATCCAGCGCCTGGGCGAGATCGCCGCCGGGGACGTTGAAGCTTTCGGCGGTGGCCGCGGTGGCGGCGAGTGTGAAGATGGCGGTGCTGGCTAGCAGCAGATGCCGGATTGACGAATGGATCATATTCCCCCCTGTGATCTCTCTGATGCGCTTAGCGCGTGATGCGGATTTCGTTTTCGGAATGGGTGACTTTGAGGCGCAGCACGTCTTCGGCCACATCGGCGAAGGCGGCGACGTTGTTGGTGGCGAAGGTGCCGACGATTTTGAGCTTGCCGACGGCTGGATCGGCGATCACCAGTTTGCGGTCGTTGTAGCGGTTGAATTCGGCGGCGGCGTCGGCCAGCGTGGTGTAGCGGAAGATGAGCAGGCCGTGGCGCCAGCTTAGGCCGGTGGTCAATTGGCCTGCGTTTTCTTTGCTCACCTGGAATTTTTCGGCGGAGGCGACCAGCACATCGCCCGGTGTGAGGCGGGTGCTTTGTTTACTTTTGCCGAGGCTTTCATATTGGGCGAGGCCTTCGATCAGCGCGACTTTGACGCTTTGGGATTCGCGGCGGATGAGGAAGGTGGTGCCCAGATCGGTGATGCGGTGATCGCCTACCAGCACGATGAAGGGGCGCGCGGAATCGTGTTTGATTTTGAAATAGGCTTCGCCCTTGTCGAGCCAGACTTTGCGTTCGCCTTTGATCTGGCTGACGCGGATTGTGGAGTTGGTGTTCAGTTCGATCTTTGAACCATCGGGCAAGGCGAGGATGTCGTGGCCGCCTGTGGCTGTGGTGAAGGTTTTGGTGGTGGGGGCGAGGCTGGTTTGGAGGGCGAGTGTGGTCACCACCGCCAGCGCGCCGAGAGCGGCGGCGGCTATGGCCATGAAGCGGAAGGCGGGGCGGCGCGTGTTGTGTGCGGGACTTTCGGCGCGCATGGGTTGGCGCAGGGCGGTGAGGCGGTTGGCTCTATTCCACGCGGCTTCGACTCTTAAATAGGCGATGCGGTTGGTGGGGGCGGATTCCAGCCAGTTTGTGAGGTCCGCTTGGTCGCTTGCGCTCCAATCTGGGCGGTGGCGGCGTTCGAGCCAGGCGGCTGCGGTCATCCGCACGTCTTTGGCACCGGTCATTTCTCGTCTCCCGGTTTGGCGGGAGTGCCGTAGAGATGATCGGCGAGGGCATACATGCCGTCGGTCAGGTGGGCGGAGACGGTGGATTCTACGATGCCCATGCGCTCTGCGATTTCGCGGCGGCTGAGGCCTTCGATCCGGCTGAGGATGACGACTTCCCGGCAGCGGGGCGGGAGTTGCTGGAGCGCCACTTCCAGGCGATGCAATTCCTGCCGGGCCATGATGCTGCGATCTGGCAGGGGCTCATCGAGCGCGATGCCGAGTTCGTCGAGGTTGGCCATGGAGTCGATGGAGACGATCTGGTCGCGTTTGGCGTGGTTGATGAGAAGATTGCGTGCAACCGTAAAGACATAGGGTTTTACGGGGTGGGGGATTTCGCGTTTTGCGGCCTCGTAGACCCGGACATAGACGTCCTGGCAGAGGTCTTCGGCATCGCCCGCGTTGCGGCGGGACAGGCGCAGAAAATGCATCAACGCAGCCTCCAGCGGCAGCACTTCACGGACAAACCATGCGTCGAGCGACGACGGGCTCACGGCTTGGCCGGGCCCGCTTCTGTCGAACTGGTCACGATCGCTGTCCGTAATCTCACCCTCCCCTGCCCTGTGGCTTCGAGGATCAGAGTTGTTCCTGTCTATTAGAACAAGCGGGGGCGGCGATGTTGGGAGTGGCGGGGGGAAAATAATTGAGGGGGACCGCTGAAACGCAAAAAGCGGCGGATTGCTCCGCCGCTTTTCGTGGTTGTTGAAAGACCGGGACCCCTCCCCGAAAAATTCTTCGCTGCGCTGCGAATTTTATCGATGTCGATACGCTGGCGCTATCTCCACCCTCAAGGGGAGGGTGAAAGTAGTTACCAGTTCTTGGTGATGCGGATGCCGAAGAGGCGTGGATCGGTCACGAAGACGTTGGTGGTCAGGGCTGTGTCGTCCGAGTTGAGGAACGCGCCGGTGATGGCCGTGGTGTCGAAGACGTTCTTCACATAGGTCATCACCTGCCAGCCATCCTGATTGGTGAGGATTACGGCCAGATTGACGTTGGTGTAGGCGTGCAAGGAGTCATAGGGCCTGTCGTTGAAGATGCGGGCATAAGAACTATCCTGCCAGTAGAAGTCGCTCCGCAGCGTGCCTGCCCAGGTTTCGCTGATGGGCATTGAATATTGTGCCCCAAAGGATGCTGTGAAGGGCGGTGTGTTGGGCAGCTTGTTGCCGCTCAGATCCTTGGCGAAGCCTTCGCCGTGATTGGCTTCGGCGGGAGCCTGATCCGCTGACCAGCCGTGATAACCGGGGAACCAGACCTGGGAGGGGTTTGGATCGTAGGGCGCTTGCGTGAACGGATCGTAGCCAAAGCTGTAGGCGAAGAAACATGCCTGCTCTACCGCATTCACTGTCATCATGTGGTTCACAACAAAACGCGGCAGGATGCAGTTGGATGTTTGCGTAATGAAGGGCTTCACCACCATCCAGTCTTGATGCCCCGCTGTGCGATCCATCAGGTCGATGGATTGCGAGCCTTTGTTGAGGGTCGCGTTTTCATAGCCACCAGCAAAATTGAACCTCAATCCGGGCAGCGGTTCCCAGACCGCCTCGATTTCGGCGCCCCTGACTTTGGCGTTGAAGTTCAGGTTGACGGAAGTGCGGTCGACAATTTCCGAGATCTGGTAGTTTTTGTAGTCGTAATAGAAGGCTGAAGCATTGAGTGTCAGCGCGCCGTCCAGCAGCGAGTTCTTCGATCCCAGTTCGAGCGCATCGACAAATTCGGGCTTGAAAGTAAGCGGATGGGTGAGGACGCTGGGGGACGAGTAGTTATAGCCAAATTGGGTAAAGGGAACGACGCCCGGTGGATTTGCCCCGCCGCCCTTATAGCCACGCGAATAAGATGCGTAGACCATGGTTTGATCGGTGAAATCGAGCTTTGGCGTCCAGTTCACGTTGAACCGCCCCGTCCATTCTTTCCATGACTGATCCACAAATCCGGCACTTGGATATCCGCTGCCTGCTACGAGCGCCCAGCTTGGAAATTCTTCGAAGGATTTGGAGTCATAGGTCCAGCGAAGACCGCCGGTCAGTTTGATGTCATCGGTGACTTGATAATAGGCTTCGCCAAAACCTGCCCAGGAATGGAGTTTATAGGGATTGTGGCTGCGGAAATAGTTGTGCCCATCTCCATCAATCTTATCGAGCGGATTGGGATCAATGTACGCGCAACCCAGCCCCCAAAAGGGAATATCATCGAAATTGGCCGCGACCGGGCCGCAATTATTGGCCCGCGCTCCGTCGAAAGCGAAATGTGGGACGTTAGCATCAACGGACGTACCTGCGTAGAAATGGTTGACGACCTCGGTCATCATTGTGAGTACGTTGAAGAAGACAAAATAATCTTCTTTCGTGCGGTATTGCAGATAGTTTGCGCCAAGGCTGAAATTGAACGGGCCCTCGAATTTTGAACTGAGGCGTAATTCTTGCGAGAACTGCTCGGATTTCTGACGCGATACGTCCTGCCCTACAAAGGTCGATGAGCACCCCAATTGAGGATCGCAATATTCACCGTCATGGCCGACCATCGGCTGTTCGTACTCACCATAATTCTGTGCAAAAACATTTGGTATCGTTGAAAAGCGATTGAAGTCTTGCGTCGAATACAGGCTGTCTTTGCTATATCCAGTCTGGGACGTAAGCGTCAGCGCAGGTGTGATCTTGAAATCGACGTTGAACTCAACCGTATCGTTTTTCGCCGTATAGGACGGCAGCAGCGCGGAACCGATTTCCCGCAGACTGGGCGACTGAATGACGCCGCCATACGGATCGAGGCCGAATGGAATTTGCCGGAACAGATTTTGCGCCGCCGCGACGAAGGGAATGCCGCTCGCAACCGGCGTGCCGAACGCATTGTAATCGTAGAGCGAGCCCGCCTTGCACCCTTGTGACAACCAGGCGAGACCACCATTAGCATCCGTCAGGGGTTGGGGGCCGAGGGGCCCATCAATCGTATCTGGCGGTGTATCGCGGTGACAAAGCGCCTTGCCGCTGCGCAGCCGATCATCCTTTTCGCTGAAATGTTCCCAGATCAGATAGGCTTGCAGGCTTTCCACCGGCTTAAAGCCAAGCGTGGCGCGACCTGACCATAGATTGCGGCCATCGACCTGGCGGTTCAGCGTGGAATTGTAGGTATAGCCGTCGCGTTTCGTCCATTCCCCGGCCAAACGCAGGCCTAGTTTGTCGTCGGCGATGGGGATGTTCAACATGCCTTCGAGACGGCGATTGTTGTAGTTGCCGACATCGACAGAGCCCATTGCCTCATATTGATCGGTGGGTTTGGCTGAACTCAGATTTACGACGCCTGCTGTCGCATTGCGCCCATAAAGTGTGCCTTGCGGACCGCGCAACACTTCGACTTGCGCAACGTCGAAGAATTCCTGCTCGAAGAAATGATTGCGGATGAAAGGTACGTCGTTGAACGCTACGGCAACGGCTGGATCGGTGGTGACCGAGATCGCCTGTGTGCCGATGCCGCGGATCTGGATGTTGTAGCCGGTGAAATTTGTTTTCGAGAATGTCAGGTTTGGAACGCTTTTTACCAGATCTGGCCCGCCCGCCGTTTGCGTGGCGGTGAGCTGTTCCTGACTGAAGGCCGAGATGGCGATTGGCACCGTTTGCACATCCTGGCTGCCGAGCTTGGAAGATGTAACAGTCACGGTTTCCACAGAGCTGCGCGGGACGGGGGCTGCTTGCGCGAACTGCATGGGCGCGCTTTGCGCTTCACTGGAACGGCCGGTCGGGACCAGGCCGATGGCGCCGGGGGCGGTGTTGATGGATTTGAAGCCGGTGCCGGACAGGAGGCGGGACAGGGCTGCGTCCGCCCCCATGTCGCCCTGTACGCCGCGTGTGCGCACGCCTTTCACCGCATCGGTGGAGATCAGCATTTGGGTGCCGGTTTGGCTGGCGTAGGAGTCCAGCGCGCTTTTGAGATCGCCTGCCGGAATATCGAACTGTTCGGCGTTTGCGCTGGTGATGGCGGCGATGCTGGCGCCTGCGATGAGCAGGCTTTTGAGTGTGTGTGAAAGTGACATTTTCCCCCTCTTGGCGGCGAAGCGTGCCGCGGATGATTAGTGCGCGATGGCGATGTCTGATCCGTGATGTGTGATGTGCAGGCCGAGTACGCGTTCAAGTGTGTTGACGAAGGCATCGACATTATCGGCGCGGAAGGTGCCTGCGATCCGTGTGGCGGCGGTGGCGCGATCTGTGATGACCATTTTGCGGCTGTTGTAGCGGTTGAATTCGGCGGTCACATCGCCCAGCGTACGGTTGTCGAACACCAGCACGCCACGTTGCCAGCCGAGGTCTTTTTCCAGTTCTTTTGTGTCGCGGCGCGCGAGGTGGATGGCGTTGCCGGTTGCGACGGCGACGTCACCGGCATCCAGCACCAATGGTTTTGCACCGGTCTTTTTTTCGTCGATCTGTACGCGGCCTTCGAGGACGGCGACGCGCAAGTGGTTGGCATCCTGCCGGATCTGGAATTTGGTACCGAGATCGGTGATCTGGCGGTTGCCGACCGTCACGACGAAGGGGCGCGAGGAATCGTGGGTTACTTCGAAATAGGCTTCACCTTTTTCGAGCCAGACTTTGCGGGTGGTTTCGCTCAAGGCGACGCGGACGGCGGAGTCTGTGTTGAGGTCTATTTTCGAGCCATCGCTCAGGGTGAGGATTTGGCGGCCACCGACGGTGGTGGAATAGGTTTTGCCTTCGGGCATTGAGAGATATTGCAAGCCTGCTGCGGTGCAGAGAGCGATGACGGCTAAAGCTGCCACGGCTTTGAAGATGGGGGCGGTGAAGCCTTCGCGGTGTGTGCGCCGTTGAGGGGCGCGGAAGGCGCCCAGGCGGGACGTGTCTTTCCACGCCGCTTCCAAACGCCAGAAGGCGGCGCGGTGGGCAGGGGATTGGGCGAGCCAGCTTGCGAGGGCGGTTTCGTTTTCGGCGGTCCAGCCGTCACGATCTCGCTGCTCTATCCAGGCGGCGGCTTCGGCGTTGATCTGGGCCATGGTTGGCGATGGGGTCATGGCTTGGGCTCCGACGCATCGTTGAAAAACAGGTCGGCGAGCACGGCTATTCCGGTGGTGATGTGTGCGGCCACTGTTTTTTCACTGATGCCCATGCGGGTTGCGATGTCTTTGCGGGAGAGCCCTTCGATCCGGCGCAGCACAATGGCTTCGCGGCAGCGGGGCGGCAGGTCTTCCAGCGCGGCGTAGAGGCGGCGTAAGGAATCGCGCGCGATTACGGTGCGGTCGGGGCCGGGGATGTCGGCGACTGCGCCGAGGGCATCGAGATCGGCGACGGAATCTATTGTCACCACCCGCTCGCGGTGGACGCGGTTGATGAGCAGGTTGCGGGCGGTGGCCAGCACGAAGGCTTTGGGGCGCTCTGGGATGGCGGTTTCAGCGGCGGCCAGGACCAGGGCGTAGACTTCCTGCCGGATGTCTTCCAGATCGGATTTGTTGCGCCAGTTTTGATGCAGGAAGTGCATCAGCATGGGCTCCAGGGGCAGGACGTCTTGCACGAACCATTGCTTCGCTTGGGACGCGCCCATCTGTGCATCCAATGCGGCTGGCTCTGTTTCAGGTTTTTTGATCATCCCGCCCGGTACTCGGCCTTCACGCCTATAGGACAAGGGTAGGGGGAAAAGGTCTTAGTGGGGGGAGAGATTTATTTTCGGGGCGGATGCAAAAAAGCGGGCCGCCTTTGGGGGGCCCGCTCCGGCGTCAAAGCATTGGCGGCGGAGGGTGACCGCATTCAAGCGGGTTGCAGCCTTCGCACCTTGGCCTATCCCACGGGTTGGTTTGCGGGGGCGCGCGAGGTTTTCGCACCCTGCCCTGTATGTGTCTCGCGATGGGGTGGGCCGGTTTCCGGAGCGGCCCTGGGGGGTGGGGATGGTCCTTGCTGGGGTGAGGTAGGAATATAGGGGTTTTGTTTGTGGGTTTCAAGACCTATTTGTTGTTTATTCCTGAGGGAGCTTTGGGGGCGCGGACGCTTGGGTTCCCTTCCCTCCCCCGGCTCAAGGCCGGGGTCGCCGGGAATGACAAGGGGGGGATGGGGTGCGGGTGCGGGTGAAAAAATGAGGGCGGCGGGATTGCTCCGCCGCCCTTTGTGTTTGGTTGGGTGTGCTTACCAGTTTTTGGTGATGCGGAAGCCGAAGAGGCGTGGGTCGGTTACGAAGATGTTGGTGGTGAGGGCCGTGTCATCCGAATTCAGGAAGGCGCCGGTGATGGCGGTTTTGTCGAAGACGTTTTTCACATAGGCCATGGCTTGCCAGCCGTCCTGATTGGTGAGGATGACGGCGAGGTTCGCGGTGGAATAGCCGTGAATCTGGTCATAGGGCTTTGAGTTGAAGATGCGGGCGTAGGAATTTCCCTGCCAGTAGAGATCGCCCCGCAACGTGGCGGCCCAGCTTTCGCTGACGGGCATGGAATATTGCGCGCCGAAGGACAGGGTGAAGGGCGGTGTGTTGGGTAGTTTGTTGCCACCGAGGTCTTTGGTGAAGCCTTCGCCATTGTTGGGCGATTTTGTGGGATCGAAGCCGACGACGCCGAAGAGCGACATATCCGCCGGGAAAATCTGGTTGAACAAAATTGGCGCATCGTGCGCATAGGCCGTATCGCATACCATCGTCAGCGCATTGTAGAGCGCTGTGTTTTGCGGCTGCACGGGATTTTTCGTGATGATCTGCCGGACAACGGAGGCGGGTACGATGCAGTTGGATGTGGAGGTCATGAACGGTTTGACCACCATCCAATCGGCATGGCCCGCTGTGCGATCCATCAGGTCGATGGCGGATTGGCCTTTGTTGATGGAGCTGTCCTCAAGACCGCCTGCGAGGTTGAAGCGCAGGCCCGGCAGCGGTTCCCAAGTGGCTTCGATCTCCGCACCCTTCACCTTCGCGTCAAAGTTCAGGTTGATGGATGTGCGATCGACGATCTGGGAAATCTGGTAGCCTTTATAGTCATAGTAAAAAGCGCTGGCGTTTAAGGTCAGGCTTCCGTCGAGCAAGGCGTTTTTCGTGCCCAGCTCGAAGGCGTTGACGAATTCGGGTTTGAAGGTGGCGGGATGAGTCAAAAACGATTGCGCGCTGGTGATGTTTGGTTTCGGTCCCGGCGGGTTGGCGCCGCCGCCTTTGTAGCCGCGGGAGTAAGAGGCATAGACCAGGGTTTGATCGGTGAAATCGAGATCGGGGGTCCAGGTGGCGTTGAAGCGGCCTGTCATTTCCTTCCAGCTTTGATTGACGATGCCGTCTACGGGATAGCCGCCGCCCATCAGGAAGACCCAGCTTGGGATGTTCTCGAAATATTTGCGGTCATTTGTCCAGCGCAGGCCGCCGGTCAATTTCACATCCGGCGTGACCTGATAATAGACTTCGCCAAATCCGGCCCATGAATTCAGGCGATAGGGATTCTGGCTGCGGAAATAATTGTGACCTTGGCCATCGAGATTAGTGACTGGATTTGGATCGATATAGGTGCCTTTGGTCCCGTAACTCCATCCACAGCCGAAGTTTGCGGGATAGACCCCCGGCCCATAAAGCTGATTCACGTCCGGCATTGCCGGTTCTGGCAAGATTTCATAGAGCCCAAGAGGACTGTGACAGGTGGTGAAATCGCCCGGCCCTTGCCCGTTGGTGAGCTGTGTCATGGCGGTGAGCAGATTGAAGAAGACGTAATAGTCTTCAACCGTTTGATAGTGCAGATAGTTGGCGCCAACGCTGAAATTCAGCGGGCCTGCAAATTTGGAGGACAGACGAATTTCCTGACTGAACTGCCAGGACCGCTGCTGCGAAAGATCAAGCCCCACCATCTTGTCGGAACAGCCGACCTGTGGGTCGCAATAGACGCCACCCGGCGAAATGCTCTGTTGGTTCCCGTTCAGCGTTCCGAACAGGCCGGGGGTGGTGTTGAAACGATTGAAATCCTGCGTCGAACGCATTTCATCTTTGTTGTAGCCGGTTTGCGACGTGAGCGTGAGGCCCGGTGATACTTCAAAATCGGCGTTAAGCTCGAACGTATCGTTCTTGGCGCGATAGGTCGGCATGATATCCGAGGCGATCACCCGCAAATCACGAGACTGGGCCACACTTGCATAGGGATCGATTCTATTGAGGAGAAAACCGCCAGGGGCGCTACCACCGCCGCCGCTGAAGAGGAACTCACCTGCTGCCACAAAGGGTATGGATTGACCGTTTGGGGTTTGAAACGCTTCGTCTGAATACAGCGATGTCGGCAGGCAGCCTTGACTGAGAAATGCTCTGTAGAACATGGCATTGGTGGTGGTATCGAGATCGAGACCATCGACCGATTTTGGGCCTGTGTCTTTTTTGCAGAGTTGTTTGGCCGAGCGCATACGATCGTCTTTTTCTTCGAAATGTTCCCAGATGCCGTAGACCTGCAAGCGCTCGATGGGTTTGAAGCCCAGTGTGACGCGGCTTGACCAGAGATTGCGGCCATCGATGGATTTGTCGGTCGCTTCGTTGAAGGAATAACCATCGCGCTTGGTCCATTCCCCCGCTACGCGCAGGCCGAGTTTGTCGCCCGCGATGGGGACGTTCAACATGCCCTCCAGGCGGCGATTGTTATAGTTGCCGACATCGACCGATGCCATGGCTTCGAACTGGTCCGTTGGTTTGGCGGACGTGACGTTGACCACACCTGCGGTCGCGTTGCGGCCATAGAGCGTGCCTTGAGGGCCGCGCAGCACTTCGACCGAGGATACGTCAAAAAATTCCTGTTCAAAGAAGTGATTGCGGATGAAGGGCGTGTCGTTCATCGCCACGGCGACCGCTGGATCGGTGGTCACCGAGATCGCCTGTGTGCCGATGCCGCGAATTTGAATGTTGTAGCCGGTGAAGTTGGTTTTGGTGAAGGTGAGATTGGGGACGTTTTTAATAAGATCGGGGCCGCCCGCGATTTGTTGCGAGGTGAGTTGTTCCTGGCTGAGGGCGGTGATGGCGATGGGGACGGACTGTACATCGGCGCCGCCGAGTTTGGACGAGGTGACGGTGACGGTTTCCACGCTTGTGCGCGGGGACGCCTGGGTGGCCTGGGCGAGTTGGACTTGCGTGACGTTTTGGGCGGCGCTCGATTGTTCGCGCATGATGCCGATGGCGCCTGAGGGGCGGCGATGCACGGTGAAGCCGGTGCCGGTGAGCAGACGTGTCAGCGCGCTGTCGGCGGACAAATCGCCCTGCACGCCTTTGCTCTGGATGTCTTTTACATCACTGCCTGCAACGATGAGATTGACGCCGGTTTGTTTGGCGTAGGCATCGAGCGCGGATTTTAGGGTGCCGCCGGGGATGTCGAAATTTTCGGCGTGGGCGGCGCCTGCGAAGCCTATGAGCAATGCGGCGAGTGAGGCTGTTTGATTGAGCGTTGTACGTTTCATGGTTTCCCCCCTTGAGGCGGCAGCGTGCCGCGAGATTTGAGACTTCAGCGTGAAATGAGCGTTTCCTGGCCGCGTTTTTGCACTTTCAGGTGCAGCATGAATTGCGCCAGATCGGCGAAGGCATCCACATCGTTCGCCTGAAAGGTGCCGACGATGGTGATGGC
>Ga0164241_10001055_pt1 | contig 38166 bp, 37 predicted proteins | sample OricomyardsoilBY_FD_108780 | JGI IMG/M metagenome (GOLD analysis project Ga0164241, IMG submission 108780) | Backyard soil microbial communities from Emeryville, California, USA - Original compost - Back yard soil (BY) | ecosystem: Environmental > Terrestrial > Soil > Unclassified | place: USA... | reverse complement strand
GTTACGGCAGCGGAAACGCTCGTTAATCCTGGATTTTGAGGTTGAATAATGAAAGTTCGTGCTTCTGTTAAAAAGATTTGCCGCAATTGCAAAATGGTGCGTCGTAATGGTGTTTTACGTGTAATTTGTAACGTAGAGCCGCGCCACAAGCAGCGTCAGGGTTAATGCTTAATTAATTTTTCGCTTCGACATTGAGGCAGGTGTTCATTAAATGAATGCCTGCCTCTTGTTTTCTAAGTGATAAATAAAGCATTGCCAAATAGGGGGCGCTGACTGTCGTTAGATAAGAAATTGTCTAGCTATTGCTTTGTGCTGTGTTTCTCGCTATCCTGCGCGCCTTTTTGAGCGGCGATGATGGCGGTTAATACTGTCAGCGCTACATTTATGTGTTATTGGAGTAATTTGAATGGCTCGTATTGCTGGTGTAAACATACCAGATAACAAACACGCCGTTATCTCGTTGACTTATGTTTATGGGATTGGTCGTACTACAGCTAAGCAGATCTGTGCCGCTACTGGTATTTCTGAAGAATCAAAAATTGGTTCTTTGTCAGAAGATCAGTTGGAGTCGATCCGTGCTGAAGTTGCAAAGCGCACCGTAGAAGGTGACTTGCGCCGTGTTATATCTATGAATATTAAGCGTTTGATGGATTTGGGTTGCTACCGTGGCTTGCGTCACCGTCGTAGCTTGCCATTACGTGGTCAGCGTACAAAAACGAACGCTCGTACTCGTAAAGGCCCACGTAAGCCCATTAAGAAGTAATTCTTAGGCTTACCTTCATTCACTTACGGTAACAAATTAGTAGGAAGAGATTGCTATGGCGAAGCCAAGTAATAAAACCACAACCAAGAAAAAAGTTAAAAAGACAGTGGTGGACGGTGTTGCTCACATCCACGCTTCTTTTAACAACACCATCGTGACTATCACTGATCGTCAAGGTAACGCTCTTAGCTGGGCTACCTCAGGTGGTTCTGGTTTCCGTGGTTCGCGTAAATCTACACCATTCGCTGCTCAGGTTGCTGCTGAACGCGCTGGTGAAGCTGCAAAAGAATACGGTTTGAAAAACCTTGACGTTGAAGTTAAAGGCCCAGGCCCAGGTCGTGAATCAGCAGTTCGTGCTCTGAATAATGTTGGCTACAAAATTACCAACATTACTGACGTTACGCCGATTCCTCACAACGGCTGTCGTCCGCCGAAAAAACGTCGTGTGTAAGGGGAATAGATAATGGCTCGTTATATTGGACCTACCTGTAAACTCTCTCGTCGCGAAGGCACTGATCTTTTCTTGAAAAGTGGTGCGCGCGCGTTAGATTCAAAATGTAAATTAGAGACTGCACCTGGCCAACACGGTCAACGTCGCGGTCGTTTGTCTGACTACGGTGTACAGTTGCGCGAAAAGCAAAAAGTACGTCGTATTTACGGCATTCTTGAAAAGCAATTCCGTGGTTACTACAAAGAAGCTGCACGTCGTAAAGGCGCAAGCGGTGAGAACTTGTTGAAACTGCTTGAATCTCGCTTGGATAACGTTGTTTATCGTATGGGCTTCGGCTCAACTCGCTCTGAATCACGTCAATTAGTATCGCACAAGGCTATTAGCGTAAACGGCAAAACCGTTAACATCGCTTCTTACCAAGTTGCTGCTGGTGATGTTGTTGCAGTTCGTGAAAAAGCTAAAAAGCAATTGCGCATTCAAAACGCTATTAACCTTGCCGGCCAACGCAGCAATGTTGAGTGGGTTGATGTTAACGCTGAGAAGAAAGAAGGCGTGTACAAGCGCGTTCCTGATCGCAGCGATTTGCCAGCTGATATCAACGAGAACCTCATCGTAGAGCTTTACTCTAAGTAAGGATCGGGATATCTCGGTACTAATTAACATTTTGGTACTACAACATCTCGGTACTAAATAGAACCGCTAACAGGTGTGGATATGCAGACAGCAGTAAACGAATTTTTAACTCCTCGTCATATCGACGTTTCTGAAAGCAGCCCAACTCACGCACGCGTGGTGTTGGAGCCTTTGGAACGTGGTTTTGGACATACACTCGGCAATGCCTTGCGTCGCATTTTGCTTTCTTCAATGGCCGGTTGCGCCATTGTTGAAGCTGAAATCGAAGGTGTGTTGCATGAGTACAGTGACATCGAAGGCGTTCGCGAGGACGTAATTGAGATTCTTTTGAATCTTAAAGGTGTTGCCATTGTTATGCACGGTAAGGACCAAACCGTTCTTACTTTGAACAAAAAAGGCCCAGGCGTTGTTACTGCTGCTGATATTCAACTTGATCACGATGTGGAAATTAAAAATCCAGATCACGTGATTGCGAATATCACTGGCAATACCGAATTGAAAATGCGCTTGACCGTTGCTCGTGGTCGCGGTTACCAACCAGCTGATGCTCGTCGTAAAGATGATGACGAAAGTCGCGCTATTGGTCGCTTGCAACTCGATGCTTCTTTCAGCCCAGTAAAGCGTTTGGCATACAGCGTTGAAAACGCTCGTGTTGAACAGCGTACTGACTTGGATAAATTAGTATTGGATTTGGAAACAAACGGTACTATTGATCCAGAAGAAGCGATCCGTCGCGCAGCAACCATTCTGCAGCAACAACTTGCTGTGTTTGTTGATTTGGAAGGCGAAAAACAATCTGCACCAGAGCAAAAAGAAGAGGCTATCGACCCTGTTCTCTTGCGTCCAGTGGATGATTTGGAGCTTACCGTACGTTCAGCAAACTGCTTGAAAGCGGAAAACATTTACTACATTGGCGATTTGATTCAACGCACTGAAGTTGAGTTGTTGAAGACGCCAAACTTGGGTAAAAAATCACTTACCGAAATCAAAGACGTACTCGCTTCACGCGGTTTGTCACTCGGTATGCGTTTAGAAAACTGGCCACCAGCTAGTCTTCGTAACGATTAAAAACTGAAAAATAAAGCGGGTATTGCCTCGGCGATACCCGCTTTATTTTTTATTATTAGTTCGCCCGTAACTCACTTCGGTGCGGGTGATTAACGAGATTGCTTCTAGCAATCCTTTTTGAAGGAAATTTGTCATGCGTCATCGTCTCGCTGGTCGTCAATTAGGCCGTAATGCTTCTCACCGTAAAGCTATGTTCCGCAACATGGTTATTTCTTTGGTTGAGCATGAATTGATTAAAACTACTTTGCCAAAAGCAAAAGAGCTGCGTCGTTTTGCGGAGCCTTTGATCACTTTGGCTAAAGTGGATAGCGTTGCTAACCGTCGTCTTGCTTTTGCTCGTTTGAACAGTAAAGAAGCCGTAGGTAAGTTGTTCAGTGAATTAGGTCCACGTTACAACACTCGTCCAGGTGGTTACTTGCGCGTGTTGAAATGCGGCTTCCGTTCAGGCGATAAAGCACCAATGGCTTATGTTGAGCTTGTTGGTCGCCCAGTTGCCGCTAAAGCAGTGGAAGTAGACGCTGAATAAATTTAGCGAATATGCAAAATGAAAAGCCAAGCTTATGCTTGGCTTTTTTCGTTTCAGGGTGCTAGAAATTGGTGGCTTTCTACTTCTGTGTCTGTTTGGAGATAATGATATTTTTTTTGCGAGAGGCCCATGGCTATTGAAATCGAGCGTAAGTTTTTAGTAGTTGGCACAGCTTGGCGCACTGAGTCTGCCATCTACTTCTGCCAAGGTTATTTAAACCGCAGCAAAGAGCGCACAGTGCGGGTTCGTGTTGCGGGTGAGCTTGGTTATCTCACTATTAAGGGCGCAACTACTCGTGCTAGCCGCGTTGAATTTGAATACGAGATTCCACTTGCGGATGCTAGGCAATTGCTCGCACTGTGCGAGGGCCCCTTGATCGAAAAATATCGCCGCAAGATTAGCTATGAAGGCATGTTGTGGGAAGTGGATGAATTTCTTGGCGACAACCAAGGTTTAGTGGTGGCGGAAATTGAGTTGGAGTCTGAAGCACAATCCTTTACCAAACCGGATTGGGTAGGGATGGAGGTGACTTCTGATGTACGTTATTACAACTCCAATCTTTCAGGGAATCCCTTCTCTACATGGTAGCGCTAGAGATCTATAGAAAATAACAATCACGCCTATATTTTCAATTGTTTTTGTCTTTGTTTTGCGCTCGCTTAGTATAAATCCTGAAGCAACTGCTTATTTTATTGGGTTTATTGAGGAGAGCATCATCATGGCTAAAACAGCAAGCTTTGCAACCTTACACTTCGGCGTGGCGTTTGGTGTTGGCTATGCATTAACGGGGAGTGCTTTAGTGGGCGGGACTATTGCCTTGGTAGAACCTGCAATTAATACGTTGGTGTTTTTCTTTCACGAAAAGGCGTGGGTGAAAATTGAAGAACATAAATCGGATATTGCGGAAGTGTTTGCCAGTCAGGTTTAGCTCAACGGCGGTTGAAGTAATTCAACCGCCGGTAAAATCAGCTCGCATCGGTTTCCGCTTTTTTGCGGCGGTTTTCAATAAATAGCCCTAGATAAACACCAATTTCAAACAATATCCACATAGGTACGGCGAGTAGAAATTGTGAGGTGATATCCGGCGGGGTGAGAATCATGCCTACAACAAAACAGCCCAAGATTACGTAAGGGCGTTTTTTAATTAATGATTTTGCCGACATGACCTCGGCGGAAATCAGCAGCACTGTTGCAACGGGAATTTCAAAAATAAACCCGAATGCAAAAAACATATGCAGCACAAAGTCCAAATATTTTGAAATGTCAGTCATGGTCGTTACGCCGACTAAACCAGACTGTGTCGTGATTTTAAAAATCAGCGGGAAAATTAAAAAATACGCGAAGGCCATCCCGATATAAAACAAAATTACACTGCTAAATAAAATCGGCAGGGCGATACGCTTTTCGTGCTTGTATAAACCCGGCGCTACAAATGCCCAAATTTGATAGAGGATATAAGGAATTGCTAACACCAGCGCTACAAAAAAAGTGAGCTTCATAGGTGTTAACAGTGGCGAGGTAATGTCGGTAGCTATCATGCTGGCATTGGCGGGTAATAGTTTCATCAGCGGTGCAGAAACAATCGCGTAAATGTCATTGGCAAATTTAGCGTAGAGCGCAATAAATAAAACAAATATAACGCCGACAACGCGCAATAGCCGGGTGCGCAATTCAATCAGATGTTGTACCAACGGTAATTCTTTATCGTTTTCGGCCGAAGTCATAAGGTCGCTTTGCTATCTAGAGTGGCGTTGTTATCTAAAGTGGCTTTACTGTCTGCTGGGATTTCTGACACAGGCGTGTGATTTTTAGCGGCGAGAGCTGCGGGTGTTTTTTTGTCGAGCTGTATTTTTTGTTCGGCTTGCGATTCTCGCGTGTCACTTTTCACATTAGCTGTTTCGCTGTGCGAATTCAGATTTTCAATTTGCGCTGCTAATAAATCCGGCAGTAAGGTGTGATTCTCTTCGGGGTCCTTAACAATGACCTCTAGCGCCGCGTTTTCTTCGAGGTGTGCGTGATAGGGCAGATCCGGTTCACTTTGATATTCGCGTTCTACGGCTTCCGTTACCGATGTCAATGAAGCTTGCGTGTCAGCGACCGCACTATCTATATCGCGGCGCGCATCTTCTAAGCTACGCATAATATCTTCGTTGTGTAATTGACGGCGAATATCATCCATGCCCATCTGCCGTTCAATTTCCGAACGGGTTTCGCGCAGACCGCGTTTGAAACGGCCAATCCATAAACCAACGGTGCGCACCGCTTCCGGCATACGCTCTGGGCCTATGACGAGCAGCGCAACTATGGCGCAGACAACTAACTCAGAAAAACCAATGTCGAACACAGGGTTGGCCTTTAATTATTTTGGGTCTTTATCCACGGAGGCTTTGTCTTTCTCTGCGGAATTTTTCACGACACTGCCTTCAATAATTTTTTGTGAATCAGCGGTGAGTTTGTCCGGATCTTGGTCTTTGGTTTTGTCGCCATCATTCATGGCTTTTTTGAAGCCTTTAATTGCGTTGCCTAAATCGCCGCCGATATTACGCAAACGGCTGCCGCCAAAAAGGATTAATACAATAACGGCGATGATAAGAAGTTGCATAGGGCTGCCAAAGTTGCCGGCAGCAAAAGTATAATCAGTCATAAACATTCCTCGCTAAAAAATTAATGGTTGCTGGAGCGCGATGCTTTTTCATCGTGCCCAGAAATATTAAAACGACGTGCTAATTCATTGAGTACCGCGTCGGCGTTTTCGCCCATGTGGGAGAGCATCACCAAGCTGTGAAACCAAAGGTCAGCGGTTTCATAAATTAAATCGGTATTGTCGCCGCTGGTTTGTGCATCCTTCGCGGCTAAAATTGTTTCGGTGCATTCTTCACCGACTTTTTCCAAAATTTTATTCAACCCTTTTTTATGCAAACTGGCGACATAAGAGGACTCCGCGTCGGCAATTTGTTTGCGCGCTTCCAGTATGTTGGTAAGTTGTTTGAGAATATCGTTGCTCATTCAGAGTCTCTTTAACTAGGTGCGTTTCAATCAACTGCACATGCGCATTAATAAATTTCGCTGGGGTCTTTTAACACTGGTTCCACCACTTGCCATTCGCCGTTGTTAAACACGCGATAAAAGCAGGACTCTCGCCCGGTATGACAGGCTATACCGCCAATTTGTTCCACCATTAAAACCACTACGTCCTCATCGCAATCCAAGCGAATCTCTTGCACATTTTGCACGTGGTGTGAGGTTTCGCCCTTGTGCCAAAGTTTGTTGCGCGACCGGGAAAAGTATACCGCTTGCTTGAGTTTGGCGGTGAGTTCCAGCGCTTCACGGTTCATCCACGCCATCATCAAAATGCGGCCGGTTTTGGCATCTTGTGCAATGGCGGGCACGAGGCCATCGTTGTTCCAGCGCACTTGGTCGAGCCACAAAAGAGAGTCGGTCATAGTCTTTTTCTAACGTCAGGCTTAAGCTAATAGGGCATTTTCGGCCAAACCTAGCAGCGCACATTGAACATTGTTGCGTAGGTGTTGGCAATTGAGGGTGCCGATTATGGCACTGTTGACCGCACTCTGCGCGAAAATTACTTTCATTTGCTTTTCAATAATCGCGTTGACGCTTTTGCTGTTCTTATCTTCTTCGGCAATTAAATGATCTTGCGTGAGCAAGTGGCCGCTATTGAAGATTTTTTTCAGCAATACGCCGGTTTTATGAGTCGCGCAGCTTTGCATAAGCGCGAGGTCGTCTTCTTGCGCTGGGTCAAAGGTAGTCATAACCACATCGGCTTCTTGCGCGCAGATCAGCCCGCCTTCCAAGGTTTTGGTGGACATGCCAAAAGCGCGAATCCAGCCGGCGCGTTTCAATTCGCTGAGGGTATGCAGCACTTGGTGGTGGTGAATCAGGTGCTCGTCATTACCGTCTGAGTGGATCAGCACTATATCGAGATAATCGGTGCGCAGGTTGCGCAAGCTGCGCTCAACACTTTTGCGTAGAGCGCCTGCCTCAAAATTAAAATTAGATGTGCCTTCATTGGACGCATTTTCATTGGGAGCGCCTTCATTGCCATCATAATTGCGGCTAAATTCTTCGCCCGCTTTGGTGCAAATTACCCATTCCTTCCTCGCACCTCTCAGTAGGTAACCCAAGCGCTCTTCGCTTATGCCGTAGGCCGGCGCGGTATCCAATAAATTGATGCCGTAATCGCGGGCGCAGTGCAGCAGTTGGCGGGCATCGTTATCGCTCGGCAGCTCAAACGCCTCGGGGTATTTTACGCTTTGATTGCGGCCAAGCTTCACGGTGCCCAGGCCTAAGCGGCTAATGCGAATATCGGTTTTGCCGAGTTGGATTTGCGGGAGCATTAAGGCTGATCCTTGCGGTCTTGGTCGAGCGCAAAACCGTCTACGCCGTAGGGCTCATCCATGGTTTCGTCGTAGGCATCTACCAGCTCTTCTTGCAGTTTCAGCATTAATTGTTCTTCTGTGCTCATAGCGGCGGGAAACGCCAGCGTCCAAGGCGTTGAGGCTATGGGTGGCTTGGGTAAATAGCGAGCGAGTTCGCTAGCGGAAGAATTAACGCTAGGTTTAATACCCGTTTGCGCCAGTATCTCAAGTGCTTGATTGGCAAGGTTGGGCGTTAGCGTCAACTTGGTTGGCCAACCTACTAACAGATTGGCGCAGTCTTTTGCCGCGGCGATAAAGGCATTGTCGGGGCGCGCAAAATTGGCCTGCAAAGGTTCGGCGCGGTTGATTGGCAGTGTTGCCCACTCGGCCTCGCTAAGATCTACCCACGGGATTAATTCTGCCAGCTCACGCTTGGCTATTGCGATTAACTCGTCGCTGGGCAGATTGGCGCCCTGTTCAGCGAGTTTGCCACCCAGGTACCAAACCTGTTCCTGTTTATTAAGAGGATGGCTGGAGATGGTCAGGCGCGGCGTAGTTTCTGCGCCTAAACAGTGGCCAAAAAAATTGAAAGGGTGATGGTGCTTTACCATCACTTGCTGCAGTGCGCGCAACTGCATGGCTGGGCGTTCTAAACCCAGTTGTTGCAGCAGTGCGGCATTGCCTTGGCCTGCCGTAAAAATAAAGCGCTGAGCGTGTATTTCAAGAGTTTTTTCGCCCTGCTGGATTTGCAGGCTGACTTTGTCGGAAGCATCTTTTTTGAAGTGGGTTTGTGCGCTATCCACTAAAAAGCAGTCGCTTTCAACGTTATGCGCAAGGTTGGTAACAAGGCTGTGAGTATCAATCACTATATCGGCTAAGCGATAAAGATTGCCGCTGAACTCGTGGCCGCGCAGCAACGGTGGGCGACGGTCATCGGGCACCGCATCAACGCGGCCACGGGTGGCAATACTCGCGAGAAAACTGCTGAGTTTGGCGGTGATGCTATCGCTTGACCAGAGGAAAAAATGATCGCTGAGAATGCGCGTTGCGCGCAAATCTACATCGCCTTCACCGCATAGGCAGGCGCGCCAGTGTTGCGGCATATCGGCAATGGCTTCGGAGGCGCCGGTTAGCATACCGCTTAGCGTGTATTTCATGCCGCCGTGAATCATGCCTTGGGAGGCCATGGTTTGGTCGCTGCCCAAGGCTTTATGTTCAAACAAGGCGATTTTGAAGCCTTGGGTTTTGAGGCGATTAGCCAGCCACAAGCCCGCCACACCGCCGCCGATGATGGCTATATCGAGGTCGATGTGAATGGGTGATGTGGTCATAGGGTGTCGTTAAATTTCTACTTGGGTGCCCAACTCGATTACGCGGTTGGTGGGGATATTAAAGTGATCTACCGCCGTACCCGCATTGCGCGCCATGGCCGCAAACAAATGCTCGCGCCACATAGGCATGCCGCTGGCGATAGTGGCGACGGGGACGATTTTTTCGCGGGAGAGGAAGAACGATGTCTCCATCATATTAAAACTCAGCCCCTTGGGTTCGCATGCCTTCAGCGCTTGGGTGATATCCGGCTGGTTCATAAAGCCGAAGTGGATAATCACACGGAAGCAATTGTTGCCCATATCTTCCACTTCGCAGGCATCTTTCATATCAATCCACGGGGCGTTGGTGACATCCACGGTTAAAAACACCACGCGCTCGTGTAGCACCTTGTTGTGATTGAGGTTGTGTAGCAGTGCGTGCGGTGTTGCTTCTGGCGTTGCAGTGAGAAATACCGCTGTGCCGGGAACTCGGTGCGGTGGGCTAATAAAAAGTGAGGGCAGCAGGACGTCCAATGGCACGGAGGATGAACGCAAGCGATTAAACAGAACTTCGCGGCCGCGACGCCAGGTCAGCATGATGGTGAGTGACGTGGTTGCGATTAACAGCGGCAACCAGCCACCGTGAAATACTTTAATAATACAGGCGCTAAAGAGTGCTACATCAATGGTTAAAAATACGCTGGTAGCCGCAATACAAAGCCACAGAGGCAGTTTCCAGCCGTAATAAATTACAAAAAAGGTGAGGGTTGAGGTAATCAGCATACCGCCAGTGACCGCCACGCCATAGGCGAACGCTAAAGCACTGCTGGTTTTAAAGGTAATAACAATAACCACCACCACAATCAGCATAAGCGCCGTTACGCCAGGCAAATAAATTTGGCCAATTTCTGAAGCCGAGGTTTGTACCACTTTTAAACGCGGTAAGAACCCGAGTTGTACGGCCTGCTTGGTGAGCGAGTAAGTGCCCGCAATACAGGCTTGTGAAGCAATTACCGCGGCGCAGGTCGCCAACGCAATAATCGGGTAGAGCGCCCAATCGGGGAAGAGGTTGTAAAAAGGGTTGGCGATGGTGTTGGCGTCCTGAAGAATAATAGCGCCTTGACCAAAGTAATTGAGCACCAAGGAAGGAAACACCAAAATAAACCACGCTCTGCGAATAGGGCTTTTACCAAAGTGACCCATATCGCCATACAGTGATTCCACGCCCGTTACCGCAAGTACTACCGCGCCCAATATTAAGAAAGAGGCTAGGCCATGGTCAGTTAAAAAGTGAATAGCATAGAGCGGGTTAATCGCCTTGAGTACGGCGGGGTTCTGAATAATTCCGTGAATGCCAGATACCGATAAAACCAGAAACCACACAATAGTTACCGGGCCAAAAATCGCCCCCACTTTGGATGTGCCCTTACGCTGCAAAGCAAAAATGCCAATGATAATGCCAACGGCAATGGGCATGATGTAGGGCGTAAAAGAATGCTCAACAACTGCCAGCCCTTCCAGTGCCGACAATACTGTCATGGCTGGGGTAATTACGGCATCGCCAAAAAACAGTGAGGTACCAAAAACGCCCAGAACAATTAAGTAGGGCTTCCACTTAGGATGGTCTTTAATGGATTCAAGCACTAGCGCCAAGAGCGACATGGTGCCACCCTCGCCGTGGTTATCGGCGCGCATTACCAGTACAACATATTTGAGTGAAACGACGAGCATTAACGCCCAAAGCACAGATGACAATCCCCCCAGTACCGTTAGCTCGGAAAGCGCAATGCCATACTTGGGGTTAAAGGTTTCTTTGAGAGCGTAGAGTGGGCTGGTGCCAATATCGCCAAACACCACGCCAAGGGCAGCAATGGTTAGGGCAATCTGTGAGGATTTCTGGGCGGTTGGCTGAGAACTCATGGTTGATCTCGTACAACAAAAAGGGTGGGCATTGTGCCAGAGTATAGACGCTAAGCAAGAGCTAGTTATTAGGGTGGATAGAACGGAAACATCTGTTGATCTTTAAGCCTCTCTTTGACAGACTCCAAGCCTAAATTCCCTTGGCTCCCTTTTTTCGAAAGGGAAACAAAAAAGTGTGAGCAAACGCGGTTTATGTCCCTCAAAATTATTGTTACCGATACTCAAAGCGCGCTGGGGCGAACCCTTGAACACGATTTGGAGCGCGAGCAGTGCCAGCTACTATCGCCTCAAATTCATTGGGAAGATGCCCTAGCCGCGCGCGAATATTTAACTCAGCATAAACCGGATGTGGTGATTAATACGCTTGCCTGGGAGGAGACGCCCACTGCAGAGCAGCAAATCATGCTACCTATAGTGGCCGCCAATATCGCCAATGCCTGTGCCAGCTTGGGGGTGCCGCTAATTCACTTTTCCAGCTACCAGGTATTTGGGGCGGACAACAAAACCAGCCACAGCGAAAAAGATATTCCTGCGCCCCTAAACCCTGCCGGCCAAGCCTTTTTTGCGGCAGAGCAGGCGATAGAGCACAGCGCGGCTCAGTTTATAATTTTGCGCTTGGGTTGGATTATCGGCAGCATTGGCGACAATCACCTCACTCGCCTCTTAAGCGCCATTCAACACCAGCAACCCATTACCCTGAATACGCGTTTGCGCGGTGCACCTACGCTGTTATCCGATGCGGTTCGCGTCTGTGTAGCGCTCGTTAAACAAATTGCCTGCGGTGCAGATAATTGGGGCGTAATGCATTATTGCAGCGGCGATGCACTTAATGAGGCTGAGTTTGGCGAGCAGCTAGTGCAATTGTTGGCGCAGCAGCAGTTGCTTAATCAAGATGCCAATTTCACCTTAATTGATGCTGTCCCCACCACTGAACCTATCAGCGCCGTATTGGGCTGTCGTTTAATTCGCGATGCTTTTGGTGTACAGGCAAGGCCGTGGCGACCCAGTTTATTGCCGTTGGTGAAGCAGTGGTTGCATAATCAGAATGGCTGACGAGGGATTAATAATCTTTATAGGCTTTTGAGCGATGCGTAACTTTAATCACTTCGATAATCAGTTGCGCGTCGGTAATCGTATAAATAATTCGATACAAACCTTGCCTAACCCGGTAGGCATCATAACCTGCTAATTTAACGCAGCCTTCGCCGCGCGGTTCATCGGCGAGTTGGTTTATGCGCGCCAAAATACGCTGCACGTCCTGATTAGGTATTCCGCGCAAATCCTTGGCGACGGACTCTTTAAATCGAATACTAAATTTTGCCATGTTTCTTCAGGTCGTCCAGTAGCGCCTCATAGCTGACGGAGGGCTCGCTGATACGGTTGGCGAGCGCGGCTAAATCTTCTTGATCATCGCGCATTAACAAGCGGACAGCTTCATCAACAAGCTCAGACATAGAAGTGTGTAGCGTTGCGGCTTTTAAACGCAAAGCCTGATGGACACTTGGGTCAAAATAAATAGTAGAACGTTTAGATAGATCGCTCATAAAAGTATGCTCTCAATTAAAGCAATGTATTCAATTAAAAGCCTAGTATTTTAACGTTATAGCGTCAAGATGTTTTAGCGCAATAACTGTCTATAAAAATTACACCCATAAAAAAACCGCGATTTTGATGTCGCGGTTTTTTATGGATTAACACTAGTTGGCTTAAACGCGCTGAAACACCAAAGTCGCATTAGTACCGCCAAAGCCGAAGCTGTTGGACATTACGCGATTCAGTTTCACGTTATCTTTGCGCTCAAGCACAATCGGCATGCCGACGGCTTCTGCATCCAAGGTGGTGATATTGGCAGACGCGCAGATAAAGTCATTCTCTAACATTAACAAGCTATAGATAGCTTCTTGTACGCCGGTTGCGCCCAAGCTGTGGCCAGTCAAAGACTTGGTTGAGCTGATGGGAGGAATGGCATCGCCAAAAGTCGCTTTAATCGCTTTTAACTCGGCTAAGTCGCCAACCGGAGTTGAGGTGCCGTGTGAGTTGATGTAGTCGATGCTGCCTTGAGTCGTCGCCAAGGCTTGTTTCATACAGCGAGTAGCGCCTTCGCCCGATGGTGCAACCATGTCGTAGCCATCTGATGTTGCACCGTAGCCTACGATTTCAGCATAGATTTTTGCGCCACGCGCTTTTGCGTGTTCGTATTCTTCAATAACCAAACAGCCACCGCCGCCGGCGATAACAAAGCCATCGCGCTCAGCATCGTAAGCACGTGATGCTTGGTCAGGGGTTTCGTTGTATTTAGTGGAAAGTGCGCCCATGGCATCGAATAGAGCGGTTAACGTCCAATGCTCTTCTTCGCCGCCCCCGGCAAAAACGATGTCTTGTTTGCCGAGTTGAATTTGCTCAAGGGCAACGCCAATGCAATGTGCACTAGTGGCGCAAGCAGAAGAGATGGAGTAGTTAACACCTTTAATTTTAAATGGCGTGGCCAAACACGCTGAAGTGGTGCTGCCCATGGTTTGGGTTACACGGTAAGGGCCAACACGTTTAACGCCTTTCTCGCGCAGAATATCGGCAGATTCAACCAAGTTCTCGGAAGAGGCGCCGCCAGAACCCATGATAATACCGGTGCGCTCATTGGAAACTTGTGCTTCGCTCAAGCCCGCGTCAGTAATCGCTTGCTGCATAGAAATATAGGCATAAGCTGCTGCATCGCCCATAAAGCGCAGCACTTTACGATCAATTAATTCGGATAGATCTATATCGATTGAGCCAGCTACATGGCTGCGTAAGCCCATCTCTTTATAAGCTTCTTGAAATTTGATACCTGAACGGCCAGCGCGCAAAGCGTCTAACACGGCGGTTTTATCATTGCCCAAGCAGGAAACAATTCCCATACCGGTAACAACAACACGTTTCATAGGCTACCTCTTTAATCTTTTATAGGGTGCAGCATTGAATGCGGCATACAGCTTAATGATTGATAGGTGCGGTAAGTATTGCACGCAGTAAGCTGGAGACTGAGTCGTCATGACTGGGGCGCGATTATGCCACACTTGCTACAGTGCAACACAAGTTCGCCCCACGGGAATGGCTTAGAAACTGTCGGTATTTTGGAACAGGCCAACGCGTAAATCGCTGGCGAAGTAAATATCTTTGCCATCGCAAGAAACACGTCCATCGGCAATGCCCATGATCAACTTGCGCTCAATAACGCGTTTTAAGTTGATGTGATAGGTGATTTTTTTTGCGGTGGGGAGGATTTGGCCCGTGAATTTCACTTCGCCACAACCGAGTGCGCGGCCACGGCCGGGGTTGCCTTTCCAGCCCAAGAAGAAGCCCACTAATTGCCACATGGCATCCAAACCTAAGCAGCCGGGCATTACTGGGTCGCCGGGGAAATGGCAAGCAAAGAACCATAAATCCGGGTTGATATCCAATTCCGCCACAATTTCACCTTTACCAAACTCACCGCCAGTTTGGCTGATGTGGGCGATACGGTCGATCATTAGCATGTTGGGCGTAGGCAGCTGTGCGTTGCCTGGGCCAAACAGGCGGCCATTGCCGCAGTCGATTAAGTCTTCGCGGGTATATGAGCTTTTAGGTTCAAAAGTGATCATGGAATAAACTCAGTGTAGTGGATGACTGCACAGCACCAAGCCGCACAAAAGGCCGCCATTCTACCTTCTGTGCTTATCTTGTCCAGCGCGGAGCGTCTTGGCGTGCCATTTTTCCTAGCCGCCCGGTAAGGTGAATGGGTCGAATTGCACTGTTGGGCTCGCTGGGATTAAAAGTCTTTGGGGTCTGCCCAAAGCTCTTTGCGATCCAGCGGGGTGTCTTTATGAAGCGTGGGGTTTTCCAAATAAAACACTTTACGGTTTTTCATATTAGCTTTTTCCATAATGTCTTTTACTTGTGGCGAGCTGTAAAACAACTTGTCAAAACTGCCGTCGGCAATGGCTTTGTTAAAGCCTGCTTCTAGCTCTTTCGCTAATTTGCGATTTTCTTTTCGGGTGTATAAGTAAAGATCCATTTTATAAATTAATAGAATGCTTTTTTCCACCGCCAAATTTAAATTGGGGCGCATTTCAATTTCACCAAAAGGTTCGTGAACACCGCGGGGGAAAGCATCAAAGCGGTCACCGTCAACCATGTAAAATAAGTTTTCATATTTGTAGGTTTTAATCACCTTCAAACCATTGGCTTCTAAAATTTTTCCATCGGCCCAAGTTTTACCTTGACCAAAGGTCAATTTTTTTAAATCATCCAAGGTATTTACTTGGTCGAACTTGGCTTGGTTTTTCTTGTTGATAATAAAAATTCTGCAACCCAGCAGACCTTTAAATAATGGAATACGAATAGGCTCTAAGGCTTCTTCGGTTTCTCTATCGGTGGTTGTCCAGATCAAATCCAGTTTGCCAGTTTTTACTTCTTCGTTGACGCGCGCTTGAGTGAGATCTTCGTTGCCTACTTCTAAGTTGTATTTAGTATCCATGTGGTCAAGAGCCAGTTTAATCATGGCTACGGCATAAGGGCCGCTCGGATCATTTTTGTCATTGACTCGCAGGGTTTTTACTTCTGCGATGGCGGTTTGGCAGATGCTTAGGCTTAATAACAGCATACTCAACAACGAAATATTAAAACGTGGCATAGCGTGTCCTGAATACAATAAAGATAGATGGAATACGAAAAAGGCTGTGCGCGCTGAAACTCCGTCCTAGTTTATTGAATTGTAAGACAAGATTTCGCTCATGTAATTATTGGTCGGAACGACAATAAGTCAAGTTGATGTAGGCGAGACGTTAGTTTGCCAAGAGCAAGGAGGCGAGCCCCAAGTTCAGGGCTCGGTGTTTCATAAAGAGGATTAGTAAGTGCGAGCTAAGGAAAACTCTGCAACTTGCTGCATAGCTTGGGTGTAGTTGTTATCAGGTAGTAATTGCAGCTCGGCTATGGCTTGGCGAACTTGCTCGCGGGCGGCATCCAAGGTGTAATCCATAGCGCCGGTGGCTTGTACAATTTCCAAAAGGGCAGAGAGTTGGCTAGTATCGCCGCCGCGAATGGCGTTGGCGATAAGTGTTGCTTGTTCGGGTGTGCCGGTGCGCATCGCATAAATGAGCGGCAGGGTTGGTTTGCCTTCCGCTAAATCATCGCCCACATTTTTGCCGAGGGTGGCGGCATCGCCGGTATAATCCAAGGCGTCATCCACCAATTGAAACGCAATACCCACTTTGTGGCCGTAGCTGCGTAAAGCTTGGCGTTGTTCAGCCGTTGCGCCACACAGTACCGCAGCCACTTCACAGGCAGCGGCGAATAAAATAGCGGTTTTTTTGTTGATAACATTAAGGTAGTTAGCCTCAGTAACATCGGGATTTTTAGCGTTAACCAACTGCTGTACTTCACCTTCAGAGATGAGATTGGTGGTGTTCGCCAAAATCGCCATAACATCCATATTGCCAATCTGTACCATCATTTGAAACGCGCGCGAATACAAGAAATCGCCTACGAGCACACTGGGGGCATTGCCCCACTGTGCATTAGCCGTGGGGCGGCCACGCCGCAGGTTAGACATATCCACCACATCGTCGTGCAACAAGGTTGCGGTATGAATAAATTCAATAATCGCCGCTAAATCTAAGTGTTCGGTTTTACCACTGGTTTGGGGATAGCTGAGGGCATTGGCGGTGAGCAAAACCATCAGTGGGCGCAGGCGTTTGCCACCGGCTTCAACCAAATACTGGCCGATGTTTTCCACCAGCCCCACGTCTGAGTGCAATTGTTTAATGATGAGTTCGTTGACGGCAGAAAAATCGTCTTTAACAACCTGATGAAATGGCAGCATGGTGTAGGTCTTATCGTAAATAGTGGGTGGATCACGGCGGCAATGCTAGCAGTGGCATACAGAGAGTCAAGCAAAACCCTAGCATGCCAGAAAATAGACTTAGGGGATTTAAGGGCTAACGGGAACGGGGATATCAATTGATTAGCAGCAAATTACCATCAAACCATTGTGGTTGAATGCATTCGGTTGCCTGCAGCGCGAGTGCAACCAGTGTTGTGGGTGTAATAAGTTTTTGGTGAAATTGCCATGCGGTTTCATGCTCGCCTAGCTCTGCTGCAAAGTGGGCGGTAATATTTTTGCTTTTTGTATCAAATATTGCTTTATCCAATCCGCTGGAAATTCCGCCGCCAGTCGCTTTAAAAAAAGCTTCTTTGAGTGTCCATAGTTTGAAAAATAATTGTTCTTGCTCCGCTTCTGCTGTTTCCAATAATTGCTTTAATTCATCAGCATGATAATAGCGCTCGGCAATGGCTAAAAAATTTCGCGGCCGAATAGTTTCTATATCAATGCCGATCTCGGCCTGAGCACTAACAGCTAGCGCGGCGAAGTTACTGCTATGCGATAAATTAAAATAAATCGGACTGGGTGCATTTGTTAAATAAGGTTTACCCTGTTCTCTGCGCGCGAATTCCAGTGAGCCACTTGGCAAGCCTGTGTAAAAAGCTAACACCTTGCGCAATAGTGTGCGGGTTGCTAAAAAATTGTTTTTTTTACGTTGAACGGTTTGCGCTCGGGCTAATTCTTCTGGCGATAGGAAATTGGAAAAATTAGCGATTTGGTTTTCAGTTAATTTTGAAAAATCCAATAGCCAAATATCCGCGCTTTTAGGTTGCGTAGATGCTGCCGATAAAGGTGTAAAACTAATAAAGGTGTTTTGCATATTGATAAAAGATAAGACTCATTTTTTGTCAGCTATTGATTTGCTTAAAATATTTATCCGTCGTCATTCTCGCGCAGCGGGAATCCAGCTTTTGATTGTAGCTTGTTAACAGCTGGATTCCCGCTGCGCGAGGATGACGATTCCCTTCTAAACATAAACTCTCTTTCGGTCTTGCTTAAAACAAACCCTTCTACTGCTGCGCGCTCAGGGTGAGCGGTGTTCTGTTTTTTTGTTGCGTACTTTCGGGTTGCGAAGAAATAGGTGATAAAAGCGTAAAGCTAAGGAACTTACTTCCCACTTTTCTTTTTCTTCTTCGCATTCTTTTCCAGCATAGGCGCTAAGAAAATCCCGGTATAAGAATGAGCAACTTTCGCGACATCTTCCGGTGTGCCCGTGGCGATAATTTGGCCGCCGCCGCTGCCGCCTTCTGGGCCTAAATCAACAATCCAATCGGCGGTTTTAATGACATCTAAATTGTGTTCGATCACTACGACGGTGTTACCGTGGTCGCGCAAACGATGCAGCACATTTAATAATTGTTGAATGTCATAGAAGTGCAAGCCAGTTGTCGGTTCATCCAAAATATACAGTGTTTTTCCGGTGTCGCGTTTGGATAATTCTTTTGCAAGTTTTACGCGCTGTGCTTCACCGCCGGATAAGGTTGTCGCGGCTTGGCCGAGGCGAATATAGGTAAGGCCTACATCCATCAGTGTTTGTAATTTGTTGGCAATGGAGGGAATTGCATCGAAGAACGGGCGCGCATCTTCCACTGTCATTTCCAACACTTCGTGAATATTTTTGCCTTTGTATTTCACATCCAAGGTTTCGCGGTTGTAGCGTTTGCCTTTGCAGACATCGCAAGGTACGTAAACATCGGGCAAGAAGTGCATTTCCACTTTGGTAACGCCATCGCCTTCACAGGCTTCGCAGCGGCCGCCTTTTACGTTGAAGCTGAAGCGTCCTGGTTTGTAACCACGCGAGCGAGCTTCTTGAGTGCCCGCAAATAAATCGCGTACCGGCGTAAAAATTCCTGTGTAAGTTGCAGGATTCGAGCGTGGTGTGCGACCGATGGGTGATTGATCGATATCCACGCACTTGTCGAATAATTCCATGCCTTCAACTTTATCGTGCGCTGCAGGCGTTAGTGTGCTTGCACCATTAAGCGCAGTGGCTGCGAGCGGATGCAGTGTTGCATTGATCAGCGTGGATTTCCCCGAGCCAGAAACGCCTGTAACACACGTCATTAAACCCACCGGAATTTCGAGCGTAACATTTTGCAGATTGTTGCCCTTAGCGCCGATCAACCGCAGCATTTGTTTTGGGTCAACGGGATTGCGCTGGGCAGGAATCGCAATTTCGCGCGCGCCACTTAAATATTGGCCGGTGATGGAATCTTTGTTGGCCAGAATCGCTTTAATGTTCCCTTGTGCAATCACTTGCCCACCGTGCACACCCGCACCGGGGCCAATATCGATTACATGATCGGCGAGGCGAATAGCATCTTCATCGTGCTCCACCACAATCACGCTGTTACCAATATCACGCAAATGCGTAAGTGTTTTTAACAAGCGCGCGTTATCGCGTTGATGCAAACCAATTGATGGTTCGTCCAAAATATACATAACGCCCACTAAGCCCGCACCAATTTGGCTGGCGAGACGAATGCGTTGTGCTTCACCGCCGGATAAAGTTTCTGCGCTGCGATTAAGGGTTAAATAATTTAAACCCACATCCACCAAGAAACGGAAGCGGTCGCGCAGCTCTTTTAACACTTTATCGGCGATACCGGCTTTGCGGCCAGTGAATTGTAGTTGCATGTAATAGTCGTAAGCATCGGCGACCGGCATGGCGGTAATTTCCGGCAGCGTTTTTTCATCGATAAATACATTGCGCGCTTCTAATTTCAAGCGCGCCCCCGAACAGTCGGGGCAATTTTGGGTGGATAAATATTTGGTTAAATCTTCGCGCACCGAATTGGATTCTGTGTCGTGATAGCGGCGCTCCAAGTTGGGCAGTACGCCTTCAAACGCATGGCTGCGTTTGTACACATCGCCACGGTCGTTAACGTAATTAAATTCAATCACTTCATCTTTGGAACCGTAAAGCACTGCGTCGCGCTGTTTGGCTTTGAGTTTTAGCCAAGGTGTATTTACATCGAAGCCATAGTGTTTGGCGAGCGATGCCAACATATGAAAGTAATACACATTGCGTTTATCCCAGCCGCGAATTGCACCTTCAGAAAGACTGAGTGCTGCGTCTTGAATGACTTTTTCTTCATCAAAAAATTGCTTCACGCCCAAGCCATCGCAGCAGGGGCAAGCGCCCGCCGGATTGTTAAACGAAAAGAGACGCGGCTCTAATTCGGTGAGGCTGTAATCGCAAATTGGGCAGGCGTGTTTGGAGGAAAAAAGGCGATCCGGTTCCTTCTCATCCATATCGCTAATAATGACGATACCTTCGGATAATTTAATCGCGGTTTCAAAAGATTCTGCCAAACGCAATTTAATATCGTCGCGCACTTTAAAACGGTCGATGACTACTTCCACGGTGTGCTTCTTTTTCTTGTCGAGCCTGGGTGTATCGTCTAAATCGCAAAGGATTCCGTCAATGCGTGCGCGAATAAAACCGTCGCGTTTGAGTTGTTCAAACACATGTAGGTGTTCACCTTTGCGTTCGCGAATCACCGGCGCGAGCAACATTAATTTGCTGCCTTCGGGCATAGCGCACACGGTATCCACCATTTCACTCACGGTTTGCGCCGCTAGCGGCACGCCGTGATCCGGGCAGCGGGCTTCACCTACACGGGCATAAAGTAGGCGCAGGTAATCGTAAATTTCGGTGATGGTGCCCACGGTAGAACGCGGGTTATGGGAGGTGGACTTCTGCTCAATGGAAATCGCCGGGCTTAAGCCTTCAATATGATCGACATCAGGCTTTTCCATCATGGACAAAAATTGGCGTGCGTAAGTAGAAAGCGATTCCACATAGCGGCGCTGGCCTTCGGCGTAAAGCGTATCGAACGCGAGCGAGGATTTGCCGGAGCCGGAAGGGCCCGTGATGACCACTAACTTATCGCGTGGGATATCGAGATCGATATTTTTAAGGTTATGGGTGCGTGCGCCGCGAACGATGATGGTGTCCATCTACTACTCTCAAAAGTGCCAAATTGGTCAAAGGGGCAGATTATACGTGAAGCTTGTGTCAGTGGATGTCAGTATTCTGTGCTTTATCGAGCTTAATGATCAAATAGGAGAGTTCTTTTGTGCCTTGCGGCTACCACACGGCCTGTGGCTTAGCATGTACTGCTAAAGCGATGTATTCGAGGGTGCGCTGGATGCAGTTTGTTTCAGGGCTAGCTCGCAGAATTGAGCAATTTTTTCAGTTACGCGTTGGCTATTGGATTTGTTTTGCTTTTGTTGTTTCCAAAATTGACATTCCACGCTGTTTTCCTTGGCTGTAGCTAATTTTGCATGCTTTTCGGCTTGTTCTTTTTCATCGCGGGCCAGCTCTTCCTGTTGCTGTACCGTCTGAATGTATTGTGTAAGTGTGTTATCGCGGGTGGGCAATTCGGCTGTTGTGCTCTTTTTGTGGGTGATAATAAGCGCGAATACGGCAATGGCAATCAGAAAGAGAATTCCGGCGAGCTGAAGATGGGAGGGTGCACGCATTAATTAATAAGTCCTTTGGGTTGAAATCCTGGTAGGTTTTTTGCGGTGCCAATCATAATGAAACAAGAGGTTTATGTGAAGGCATTCTAGTCTCTTCACATAAACCGGCCTTCACGTAATACTGCAAGCGGGCGATGCGTATTTCACGCCTCCTTGATATTTCGCATTAGTTTTAACCAATAAATGCTACGTGCTATCCAAAACAAAAATACGCAGACGGATGCAATGAGTACCCAGTGCAGTATGTCATTAATATGGGTTGCGACTGGCAAAGGGATGCTGTGATTAATGAGCAGCTCTTGTTGTCAAGTGTTTATTGTTTGGGGGGCTGTTTGGTGCGGCTATACCGATATTGCCCCGAAAAACTTTATTGGCTAAGGGGAAATCGCTTGAAGGCATCCAGTAAGATATGCATATTGTTTAATTTTTATCAGATAATTTGGAATGCAAAAAAAATGACGACATCTATTTTAGGCAGAATTATCTCTGCATTAATTTTTAATATGGTTTTTACAAGTTGTACTTTTGCGAAGGATGAGCTTGTGCTTGAAATAGATCCTTCAGCACCGATTGCAAAAATACAACCCACCATGTATGGGATCTTCTTTGAAGATATAAACTTTTCAGCAGATGGTGGTCTTTACGCCGAGATGGTGAAAAACAGATCTTTTGAGTTTGATCAGCCGTTAATGGGCTGGGCTCAACCTTCTACTAACCCATATTCATCGAATCTTAATTCGGGTATTGCCCATACACTGACCTATGCGAATAATGTAAACAAAAATATTCTGCGTGTTAATGTATTTAATGGAAATAATTACAGCATTGTTAACGAGGGATTTCGTGGGATGGGTGTAGTGAAAGGCAAAGATTATCTATTGTCTTTTTACGCCGCTAATCGCGATATGACTATTAAGACGATAACCTTCCAGCTTATTGATCCCCAAGATAATGTCATAGCAACTGCCGATGTTGATCCTCAACTCAAAGATTGGAATCAATATGCTGCTAAATTAATCGCCAATAAAACTGAAGAAAAAGCGCGTTTAAAAATCACCTTTAAAGGCCAAGGCGCTATTGATCTAGATATGATTTCGCTGTTTCCGAAAGATACTTGGAATGGCAGGGCAAAAGGCCTACGTAAAGATTTAGTTGAGGTTATAGCAGATTTAAAACCCGGGTTTCTTAGGTTTCCCGGCGGCTGCATTATTGAAGGGCGTACACTAGCGCAGCGCTACCAGTGGAAGCAAACTCTAGGTGGAATCGAACAGCGCGCTACAATGGTTAGCCGATGGAACACGGAATTTAGCCATAAGTTAACCCCTGATTATTTTCAGTCTTTTGGATTGGGCTTTTATGAGTATTTCCAATTGGCAGAAGATCTTGGTGCGGAACCAATACCTGTAATTAGCTGTGGTATTGCATGTCAGTTTAATACCGGAGAATTAGTTCCGATTTCCGAATTAGACCCTTATATTCAGGATGCGCTGGATTTAATTGAATTTGCTAATGGCTCAACCGAAACCCCTTGGGGAATGGTAAGGGCAAGCATGGGGCATCCGGATAAGTTTAACTTAAAGTATTTGGGGATCGGGAATGAGCAATGGGGGCCGCAATATATTGAGCGCTTCGAACTCTTTCAAAAAATAATTAAAGAGAAGCATCCTGAAATTGTTTTAATTTCTGGGTCTGGGCCATTTCCGGATGGCGAGCTATTTGATTATGCGCACAAGGAACTCAAGAAATTGGGCGCTGAAATCATTGATGAGCATTACTACAAAGATATGAATTGGTTTAAGCAAAATGCAACCCGATACGATCGTTATGACAGAAATGGCCCTAAAATATTTGCTGGAGAATATGCTGCTCAAAGTGTGGCTACTGTCAGCCCCAAAAATAAAAACTCTTGGGAGACCGCATTGGTAGAAGCGGCCTTTATGACGGGCCTAGAGCGCAATGCCGATATTGTTCATATGACTTCGTACGCACCTTTGATGGCTCATGTTGATGCGTGGCAATGGTCGCCCAATATGATTTGGTTTAATAACTTGGAAGTGCTGCGAACGGCTAACTATCAAGTTCAAAAATTATTTGCAAATAACAAAGGTACCGATTTACTTAAAGTATCTGCTAACAATGAATATTTGACCGGGCAAAGTGGCATCTATGCCTCAGCCGTTAAAGATTCTATAAGCAAATCTGTAATCGTAAAAATTGTTAATACTAAGAATACTGAAAGAAAAATTAAAATTAATGTGAAAAACACTGTTTTAAATTCACAGGTATCCATCATTACCTTGGCTAGCGACCAGCTTGATAAAGAAAATACCTTTTCTAATCCTGCTGCGCTGCTGCCCAAAACGGATATAAGAACATTGGATTCAGATTTGCTGACAGTAACACTTCCCAAAAACTCAGTTCTCGTGGTTAGGGTTTCCTCTGAAGAAAAATTTTAGTTTTAGCCTGGAATATTTAAAGCGTTCCAGTCTCATGCATTAGGAATGTTTTAGATGTGGTAGGTTCGGCAGCGCACAGATTCAAGCGCATATAGGGATATAGCCTAACCTGTCTTTTCATGAGCTGGAGAAAACTATGAACAATTCATTTTTAAAATATGGAGTAAAGCCGGGCATTGTATTAGCGCTTTCGGTTATGAGCTTTATGGCAAGTGCCGACGCTAAACAAGATCTTATTGATGCCCGCCAAGAAACCCAAATTTGGACAACTTATGCATTGAGCCCATATCTACGTGCGCATGACCTCAAGGTAAGTGTGCGGGAGGGTAAGGCAGTGTTAACAGGAACAGTTGATGAAGATGTTAATAAAGATTTAGCAAAAGAAATCGCGCTAGGTGTGAATGGCATTAAAGACGTTGATAATCAAATTGTTGTGCAATCAGATTACGCGCCCAAAGAGGCGCGTGGTTATGGCGAAGCTGTTGATGATATAACCATTACTGCCGCAGTAAAGTCACGGTTAATTTGGAGCAAATATTCTTATCTCTCTGCCAAAGTTGAGAGCAATGGTGGCCGCGTAGTCTTAAAGGGTACGGTAGATTCCTCTGAAGCTAAAACAGCTGCAACACGCTTGGCGGCAAGTACGCGAGGTGTTATTGCGGTCAATAACCAGCTAACTATTGATGGAAAACCAACGGCAACTGACAGTGCTAAAAATGCTGTAGCAGAAACCGGCAAAAATGTTGCAGATGCTTGGGTCACTGCCAAAGTGAAATCGAATTTTTTCTATTCAAGTAATGTTAGTGGTTCTGAAATTGATGTGTCCACCACTGCCGGAATAGTTACGTTGAAAGGGAAGGTTAGTAGTGGCGCTGAGCGTGCCTTGGCGATTGAGCTTGCAGAAAATGTTCGGGGTGTTAAAAGCGTAAATGCTAAAGGTTTGGTATTTTGAAAATTTAGCTAGAACTTCATGTCGAGTTGTTTTTAGGTCTCAGAATATCCTGCAATGCCCTTCAAAGTGCGTTAGCACACTGAAGAGTATTGCAGGATTCTTTAATCTGACAGTATGAATAACTGTCAGCCTCAACCATTTGGAGACATACCATGTTAGAAACTATAGCCGTGATCTTGCTGATTCTTTGGGTGCTAGGGATAGTTTCTTCGTACACTATTGGTGGGTTTATCCATATATTGTTAGTGGTTGCTGTCGTAGTTATCTTGGTAAGAATTATTCAAGGCCGAAAGCCGTAATTTTTTGAGTTGCGCGCACGCCCAGCAAATGTTGGGCGTGCGCGCAATTCTTTTTTATAAAATTATTATTTGTGGAAAGCTTGCGCTTTGAGCAGCAAAACAAGCGTGGTGAGCGCGAAAGATTTAAACAACAGTATGATGTAAAAAGAACAATGTAGATGAAACTCCATTGCTCTTTTTACTTTAATAGGCATTATTCTTTAACGTACATTAGTCATTAGGCGATCCAATTCCTTTCGTACCACGTGATAACACTCGCAGGTGCGCCCTTCCAATTTCTTTCGGTCAAGCACTGAAATATGGCCGCGACGGTAACGGATGCAGTCAGAACTTTGCAAGCTGCCTGCAGCGTCGGTAACGCTTTCTCTGCGCACGCCTAACATGTTGGCGACTAACTCTTGCGTCATCACCAACTCACCCGTTGGAATACGATCAACCGTTAACAGCAGCCAGCGACATAATTGTTGCTCTACCGAATGATGACGATTGCATACTGCAGTTTGAAACATTTGTGTCATGAGTGCTTGTGCATAGCGCAGCAACAAGCGGTGCATTAAGCCTGCGCAATTAAATTCGGCTTTTAAAATACTGCGCTCTAATCGATAGGCATGGCCTGCGGTTTGCACTACTGCAGCATGGGGCGTGGTGTTGCCGCCTAAAAATAAGGGAACACCTATCATACCTTCATTGCCAACACCGGCAGCTTCAGCCGTTGCACCTGATTCCATTACATACTGTAAAGAAATAATGCTGGTGGTTGGGAAATAAGCGTAGTGTAACGGTTGATCGGGTTCATAAATAATCTCGCCAAGCTTCAATGCTACCAATTCCATGCGGGCAGTTAACCGATCAATTTCCGGCTTGCTGAGTGCTGCGAGAAGATGGTTTTGTTGGGGGCTATGAGTTATTTGCATCTGTATCCCTACTCGTAGTGCTAGGCATTTCTTTGCATTGGATGCCGATACCGCGGTAGCCAATAAAACGGCTTGCTTGGTCGAACATAGGCTCGCCACTTACACGGTAATATTGGGGCTCTCCATTGGCATTAATGCGGCTGAAAGAGAAATCCAGAAATGGCTGGCGCGCTTCAATAATATCTTGCAGCTCTTTACGTTCATTTTCGTTCCAGTCTGATGAATCAAAAGTAGCGGTAGATGCTGAGCCGTTCTCTGGCAATGAATCAACTTTAATTCCCAGCATTTCCAACACGGGGCCTGAGACTTTAGTGAATTTTCCATTCTGGTCTTGCTCCCAATACCAGTCAGAAGCAAGTTCAGTAAGGCTGCGGTAACGCGCTTCACTTGCACGTAATTCAGCGGTACGCTCTTGCACCGTTTGCTCAAGAATTTTATTGTAATTTTCCAGCTTTCTATAAAGTAATCTGACTACCAGCATATTGTGGATGCGTGTCTTAACTTCAATTAAATCGAAAGGCTTGCTAATAAAATCTTTGGCGCCTGCTTGCAAAGCATTCAGCTTATGCGCGGGTTGGGCGGTGAGTACGATAACCGGTAAATAGTTTTCTTGATCGTTGGCTTTGAGCGCTTCCATAACTTGAAAGCCATCCATTTCCGGCATCTGTAAATCCAACAAAATTAAATCGTAAGAATTTTTACGATGTAATTCGCTGACTTCAACCGGGTTCATGGTAGAACTAACGGCGGTGTAACCTGCTTCGCTCAGTAATTCTTCAAGCAGTGCCACATTGGCTTTTTGGTCATCCACAATAAGGATGTTTGCGTTGAGAATATCTTGTTCAGTTAACTTCATGTTCTTTTCTCTTCATTAATTCGCATTGATTTTTGATAGGAAAATTCGAACGCGCTATCCAGTGCACTCATAAACTCATTAATTTTAATAGGTTTTGTTAGGTAGCGAAAAAATCCTGCCTCCAGGCCTTTTTCAATATCTTGCGGTATAGCATTAGCGCTAAGCGCAATCACAGTGATGTGGTTGGTTATAGGGTCTTTTGCAAGAATTTTCAACGCTTCAGTACCACTAATACCCGGCAAATTTATATCCATTAAAATTATATCGGGTTGTGTGACACGTGCTAACTCAATGCCACTATAGCCATCGCGCGCGGTGATTAATACTATATCAGGGTGCTCTGCAATTACATCTTCAATTAACGTTAAATTTGCAGGGTTATCTTCCACATAAAGTAAGGTGCGTTTAGTTCCATTGCTTTTAGTGGGCGCGGATATTGGTATTACGTTGGGTTGGTTCTGAGCGTCGTGTTCAATGACCTGAGGCAATGCCATATCCAAATCAATAGAAAATACGGTGCCTTTCCCAACCGTACTTTTCACATGAATTTTACCACCCATTAATTTAACTAGACGCTTAGTCATGACTAAACCAATACCTGTACCTTCTTCTGAACTGGTTTCTTTGCCAAGTCGATTGAACGGTTGAAATAGCTGGGAAATTTTTTCTGGCGATAAACCTTCCCCAGTATCTTCCACTGAAATGCGCACACGGTTGGTGGCGCATTCAAAGCAGGTGACGGTTACTGAACCGTTGCGTCGGTTGTATTTAATCGCATTGGAAAGCAGGTTGATAATGGCTTGTTTTAAACGTGTGGTATCGGCGCTTACTACCATTGGCGATTTGAACGTGGGGAAGTGCAAGCTAATGTTACGATTGTGCGCTTGCGGCTCAATCATCGTTTCACATTCGCGAATAAGCTCTGGGAGTGAGACTGTTTCCATTTCCACTGGCAAGCGGCCAGATTCAATCAAGGTGAGATCGAGGATCTCATTAATTAAATCCAACAAATACCATCCCGCTTGGAGGATTTGATCCACGCTGCGTTTTTGGTTGGGTGTAGGCGGTGGATTACTTGCCTCAAGCAATTGTGCAAAACCTAAAATAGCGCTTAGGGGGGTGCGCAATTCATGGCTCATATTTGATAAGAAATCTGACTTGGCTTGGTTAGCTTTTTCAGCCAAGTTTTTGGCTTTTTTCATCTCAACATTATTTTCCAGTAACACCTGATCCAAACGTTTCCGTTCAGTAATATCGATCAGCATATTAATACCGCCGATGAGCTTTCCAGATGTATCGTGGAGTGGTGTAGGGTGGGCGGTAAACCACACCCGGCTTCCGTCTGGGCGCTCAGCAATGGCTTCAGCACCAAGTAATTGACGACCTTCTTTCAGTGCGATTGCCATAGGGCAATGATCGTGCGGAAGGGGGGAACCATCTGGATTGAATAATTTCATGCTAATACACCAATGATCGGTGCCTAGCTGCGGTACCCGGCCAGAAAATTCAACAGCGGTCTGATTAAAGTGCGTGAGGCTACCCTTGGCATCAGTGGTATAAATTGCAACGGGTAGTGCATCTATAACGGCGCGCAAATGGCGTTCACTTTCACGCAACGTATCTTCAGCGCGTTTAAGTTCGGTGATATCTAAGTGTGTTCCAACAATCGATTCCACATAGCCCTGCGCATCGGTACGCAGTGTTTCCACCGATTGAATGTAGCGAGTTTCATGCTCACCGGCGCGCTGAAAACGAAATTCACGGCTAGAACAATCGCGCGGGCTAAGGGTTTTATCCAATGCTTTTTGTGCGCTGCGATCTTCTGGTAATAAATGTTTAAACCAATTTTCGCGTTTCACCCGACCATCTGGCGTTGGCTCTACGCCGTAAATGCGAAACATTTGCGCGTCCCAACGCATGTAATCGTCCCCGATATTCCATTCCCAAATACCCACACCTGTTGCTTCAGTTGCTAAACGAACGCGTTCGTCGCTTTCGCGAAGCGCCTGCTCAGAACGCTTACGGTCGGTAACATCGGTAAACAGTATCGCCATTTTGGAGCTGCCTGCATCACCTAAACGACAGGTATAGATGTCGAGCCAGCGATGCATAGCTTTTGCTTCATATTCAAATCGAGCGGGTTCTCCTGTGCGTAAAACCTCGTCATAAACTGTAAACCACTCTGGCTCTAAATCTGGAACAAGTTCACGTATAAATCTGCTTTGCGCGTTTTGCAGGCCGCTTTGCTTGGTAAAAGAAGGATTTATTTCTAAAAACAATTGATCGACCAAAATTCCATCTTTATAAATCATTTCAGCAACGCAAAAGCCTTCGTCAATTGTGTCGAACAAATTGCGATAGCGATATTCAGATTCGCGCACCACGGCTTCAGCATGCTTACGTGCTGTGATGTTGCGCAATACCCCAGTGAAGAAACGTTGGCCGCCCAACAACATTTCACTGACAGTGATTTCCATGGGAAATGTTGCGCCATTTTTGAATTGCCCCTTAACTTCGCGGATAACGCCATTGGCGTACTCTTCTTCGCTTGGGTTGTAGTACTCCAGCGAACCATTGTCCTCATTAAGTTCGGGCGCTATGGTGCTGAAGCGTTGCCCAATAAGCTCGGCAGCTTTGTAGCCAAACATTTTTTCTGCCGCAGGGTTAACCGTTTCAATTAAGTTAGACTCTGCATTGAACGTCACTATGCCATCGACCACGGTTCCCAGAATTGTTTTTACCAATTCAGTACTATCGAGCAGGGCTTGCTGCGCTGTGTTTTCGGCGGTGATATCGCGGAATACCAAAACTGCGCCAATCACTTGGCCGTCATGATCTCGAATGGGTGCACAACTATTGGCTACTGTGCATTGGTTGCCATCGCGTAAAATCAATACAGTATCGTTTGACCCCTGAGCTGCGCCGTACAACAAAGTTTCAATTACCGGCACAGCCATAGGCTGGTGGGTTTCTTTATTAATAATTTTAAATATTTCAGGAATTGGGCGACCCATTGCTTCTTCCTGTGTCCAGCCGGTGAGCAATTCAGCTACCCGATTCATCAAGGTTACCCGCGCTTCCCGGTCGGTTGCTATAACCGCGTCAGCAATTGAGTTAAGCGTTACCTCCAGTTTTCTTTCGCTATCTTGAACTGTTATATAGGCAAGATTTAACTGCTGATTCATTGCCTCTTGTTTATCAAGTGAGAGTTTGGTTTGTTCGTGGACGTAGTTCATAAGGCGCTGGTGAATGGTCCGATAAATGCCATAGGCAAATACCTGCGCAAATAACAACATGAAAATACTGGCAGAAACAATGAAGGCGAATAAGTAGTTCATATTCGTCTGATATTGTTTTTCGTAATACTCAAGCCGTGCATATTGAAGTTTATTATATTGCGCCATCTCAACGCGGATTGAATCCATGATTTTTTTGCCTTCCCCTTTGGGGAGGGCTGCTAGCACGGTCTGCAAATTGCTACTGCGTTTTAACGCAATAGCGGCAACAAGGTGATCCAATTTTCCAGTAACCAAAGGCTCTATTTTATCCAGCTGCGCTTTGGCGTCAGGCTCTAGAGTAATTGCGCGCAATTGTTTTAGTTTGGCCGATATACCATCGCGCACAGCTTGATAGGGTTTAAGATAATTTTCATCGTCGGTAAGCAGAAATCCACGGGTTCCAGTTTCGGCATCGATCAGCATTGTTAAAATGGTTTGCGAATCCGTAAGTGTGGTATGGACTTGAGCGCGCATATTGCCGGATACTTGCATACGATCAAAAAACCAAAATAGTGTTGCAACTATAATGATGACGACAATGGTCGGAATCGAAAGTAAAAAAATATTTTTACGAGTAGTTTTCACTTTCATTTAAGCTTTACTCTGCGGCTAAATGGCCGGTGTAAGCCATAGAAGTAACTGATATCGGGCATAGTGGCTTTAGCTCATCGGATATAGAGAGTTTTCTTGCTGCATCAACGTGTCGGCTGAGGTTAGGCAAGGGCTCTTGTATATCTGCATTCATAGTGAAGTCAAACGATTTTTAGTGTATTTGCTAAGCAGCTCAAGGCACCCAAAAAATAAAGGATGATATTACTATCCCCAAACCAGGGTGGATAAGCTGAAACCAAAAATATTTTCCGTGAAGCGGCAACTATATGCCCAATACTCACATGAGACTTATCATCGCGCTCTTAGAGTTGCCTCTCTGTCTGCTAGCCCACATAGGAGATGTTTTAGCTTCGCGATTAGGGTGTATTGGAACTTGTGGTTTAGGGGTATCGGAGAGTGAAAAGAGTCGTTGCAAAAATAAGGGCACTGAGATGTTCTATGCCCAGCTTCTCAGCTAGGCATAGAACGTCCTTTAATACTATAAGCTGCGTTCTGCCAATAATTCTGCTTTACGCTCGGCCAATTGCGCGCCTAACTCTACCATATTCAGATTGGTGTGCTTAGCTTTAGGGAATATTTCATTTTGCTCTTCCTTGACGTGATGCTTAACATACTCAGACATCACTTTGATTTTTGCATCAAACATTTCACCATCCGGCTCAACACCTTCAACTTGGGCAATGAGATCTTTTAGGGTCGCATGTTCTACGGTTGCTTCTGGAATTAATTCTTTATCCTTTAGTGCTTGCTTTACGGCAGGATAAAAAATTTCTTCTTCAATCTGCGCATGTACGCTTAACTCTGTGCAGATCTGCGAAACAAGGGCTTTCTTTTTGCTGTTCGAACGTGTTTTTTCATATTCCTCAAATAAGGTGCTAACCAATTTATGGTCAGCACGTAGCAGCGTTATGGCTTCTTTAGGTTTTGGTTCAGTTGTCTTTTTAAGTGCAGTTGCCATGATAAATTCTTCCTGGGTAAGTGGAGTTATGAATTAGTGTACGAATATAGCAATGAGAATAATGATAGGGATTGGAATACCAAGCAGATATAGAAGTATTGAGCGCATAATAATTCTCCGAAAAAAATATTGAATGATTAATCACAAATCGCGTTGGCGACCACCGTGAATAGCTGACCAACTGGCAATGAAAGCGCCGATAAGTAAAGAGATGAATAACCACAGTGAGCCATAGGCCGATGCCTTGCGAGCTTGATCTGCAGCAGTTCGAGCTGCCACTTCTGCTTCACGTAATTTTGTTTGCAGGAGTTTGAAAGTATCCACCACGCGATTTTCTGCATCTGATTGGTTTAAACCTGTCGCTTGCGCCACCACTTGCCCTGCATATTTAATATCTTCCACAGGCAAGGTTCCGGTACTAATTGCATTCACATAGATACGCGCAACTTCTGCTTTGGAAGTAGGGGTACCGGGTTGTGGTGGTTTGGCGGTGTCTACAGGATTTGTAACAGTGGACAGCGTATTGGCGTTATTGGGAATTGCAGTATCCGTTTTGCGAAATAACACATCTAAAAAATACGGTAAGGGTTTGTTATCCAAATCTCCGCTCGTTGTTTTTGTGTCTGCTGTTGTTGCGGCACTTGCTGCTGCAGCAACGGATGCAGTCGCTGCGCCAGTCGCAATACTTTCACCTACTTTTGCACCAGCACTAACGCCAGTGCTAACAATAGATGCAATAACTGACGTTAATAATGTGGCAGTAGCCAGCGTGGCAACTGCCCACGCTAAAAAGCCGTGTGCGGTATCGCGAAAGTAAATTTCATCAGAATGGGTTGCGAGCCAACGAGTGCGTAAGCGCCCTGCAAGGTAGCCCCCCACAGCGGAAGCAACGAGCGATGTGAAAGTTACCCACACAATAGTCGTTACGCTGAACGTTGTGGCACTAATGCCTTCATGCGACCAAGGCGACACTGTTGATAAACCAAACCCGGTGCCTAGTAGCAATAAAATTAAGGATAAGGCTGCGGCGGCGGCGGCACCGGCGAATATTGCACCCCATGCTACCGCGCTTGGGTTAGATGCTTGGTTGGCTGCAATATTTCCGGGGTAATCACCTGGGGTGGTGGTTGTATATTGTGTTTCCATAAACATCTCCAGTCAGTTATGTGCTTTGCAGAAGTGCTCGGCATTAAAATTAACTGAGTCAGAATAGAATTCTAAAACCTCCATTTCCGTGCGTTAACGTACATTTATATTTTTCATTATTTGTTTTTTTAATTGAAAATATTATTTATTTTTCACATAAAAAAGCCCTCAATCGAGGGCTTTTTTACGCTAAATATTCTGTTAGTTAGGCGCGCGGTAAGGCCGCTCACTGTAATAATCCTGAATATCATTTTTCCAAGTTTGATCAGCCATGTTGGGCCAATTATCCTTATCAAACCCAGGCGCGTTTTGTAAGCGCTCTTTGCTGATATTTAGCAAGAAGCGTTTATTTTCAGTGTCTAATGTTAGTGCGCTCCACGGTACCGCAAAGAGTTTTTCACCAATGCCGAGGATAGAACCGAAAGATAATACTGCATAGGACACGTTGCCAGAGGCTACATCCAACATAATTTCTTTGATGTCGCCAATGCTTTCTTCGTCGTGATTATAAACATCATTACCAATTAAGGTGTCTGCGCCCATAAGTTGTGGGCCTGGACCTTTATGATGAGTGTTTTTGTAAATGCCGTAAGTGTCGCGAGTCTCGTAGCTCATGTTGTTTCTCCAAATGGTTGTTTAAATAAATGGTCGGTGTAGCGTTGTTGAATAGCTACACTCTCGGAAGTGAATATATAAACTTAGCGCATTGAAATCTGTACGGAAACTCACATAGTTGCGTTCAATATTGTTACGTTCAATATTTGTTAGCTAACTATTTTTTTTTGAGAAGGTGAATATTGAGAGGAATAATTTATTTTTGTTTCGAAAAAAATGTATAGGAGGAGTGCAGGGGTTTTTAATAGAAAATAAATGGAAGTATTGCAGCAAAAAATAGCCGAAAGACCTCCTTGTCTCCGGCTGGAAATATTAGTCGCGGCTAGCCAGTGCGTATCCGAGTAAAAAGCTAATGGCTACACCTGCTCCCACAATTTTCCAAGGTTGCTGGTGTGCATATTCATTGGTTAACGCTGCGGTTCTACGAGCGTGTTGTAAAATATTGCCGCTGGCATCGTCAAGCGTTGCACGCGCTTTTTTAATGCGTTGATTTAATTGTTCTTTCGCTTTGTTTAAATCATCGCCAGTGAGTGAGGTTGAAGATTTAAAGAGATCTTCAACATCGTAAAGAAAGTTTTTAAATTCTTTGGAGATGTCTGCAGATGCATTCTGAATTTCATGTTTGCTGCTGTTTAGTTCCGATTTAACGGCGCTTGATAAAATGGACATGATTAATACCTTTCTAGGAGTTGAGTTCGCGTGGGGGATTTAGATGCAGTCAGTGATTAATCGTTATCACTTGAGCCGCTCCGAACCTTAACGTTAAGTTTTACTGCTTTAAGGTTCTGTGCGTTGCCGTACTTATGAGCGTACCCATTCGTAGCATGTGACCTGTGACGGTTTATTGGAGAAGGCGGGTGCTGACAAATAACAGCTTTGCGCGATAAGTGCAGCGTTAAAGTGCCTTAAGCCACGCATTATCGGGCCGCCATGTTTTTACCCAATTGGGGATTGCGGCAGCGGGCATGGGGCGGGCTATGCCGTAGCCTTGGCCGAGTTCACAGCCAATTTCCAGCAACTTCTTGCCGTGGGCAATAGTCTCTACACCTTCGGCAATTACGTTGCGATGGAAGGCGGTAGCTAGCCCGATGATGCCTTGGATGATGGCGAGATCATCGGGATCGTCGAGCATATCGCGAACAAAACTTTGATCGATTTTGAGTAGTTCAGCAGGCAGGCGTTTAAGGTAGGCGAGGGAGGCGTAGCCGGTACCAAAATCATCCAATGCAAAGCTCACTCCCAGCGCTTTACAGGCGTTTATGGTGGTAGACACTTGGCGAATATCTTCTAGTGCGCTCGTCTCTAAAATCTCCAGCTCTAAGTTGTTGGGGTCGGCGTGGGGTTGCATGATCAGCAGCTCCTCCAGCCGATCAGCAAAGTTCATTTGCTGCAACTGAACTGCGCCAATATTAACGCTCACCGGTATATCTAGCCCGGTTATTTGCCACTCGGCCATTTGATCGAGCGCAGTGGCGATAACCCATTCGCCCAGCTCAATGCTGAACAGATGATTTTCAATAATGGGTAAAAACATAGCCGGGGGCAGTAAGCCGCGCTCTGGGTGTTGCCAGCGAATCAGCGCTTCAGCACCTATGATGGCACCGGTGCGCATATTCACTTTGGGTTGATAGTAGAGCACAAATTCCCGATTAGTTAGGGCGGTGCGAATATGCGCAAGGCTTTCGCGCTGGTTTTTTACCGCAACATCTTGTGCGACATCGAACATGTGATAACAGTTTTTACCGGCTTGCTTGGCGAGGTACATGGCTTGGTCTGCATGGCGCAGTAACTGCTCGGCGTCCACCCCATCTTGTGGGTAGAGAGTTGCCCCGATACTGGCTGAAACTTCCAGCCAGAACTCGTCCAGTTGCACGGGTTCAGCTGCTGCTTCTAGTAAGCGTGTCAGCATGGGTTCGCAATCAGAGATTTGTTTTAAATTGGTGAGCACCGCCACGAATTCGTCGCCGCCAATGCGTGCCAAGGTATCGCCTTCGCGCAGAGCCGTTTTCATGCGATGAGCGAGCGTAATGAGCAATCGGTCGCCAATATCGTGGCCGTATTGGTCGTTTATCGCTTTAAAACCATCTAAATCCAGAAACGCGACGGCGAGTATTTGCCCTTGGCGTTGGTTGTGAATCATGGCTTGCTGCATGCGGTCAGCAAGCAATACCCGGTTTGGGAGGTGGGTTAATGAATCGTAATGGGCAATATCTTCCAGTATGCGATTGGCATATTCCAGCTCAGTATTGGCGGTTTCAAGTGCTAATTGTGCGGCTTTTTGTTCGCTAATATCTTGAAAAATACCATTGAGCTTAATGGCCTGGCCATTTTCTACAGCGGCCGCACAGGTGACGCGCACATCAATTTCGCGGCCTTTAAGCGTGTGCATTTTAAGTTCGATATCAAACCCTTTGCAGGTGTGTATTGCATCATCCAGCGCTTGGGTTAGCTCCGCGCGCGATTCGGGTGCAAAGTAGCCCAAGCCTGTTTCAACGGTGGGAGTAACTTCTTCAGGTGTGGTCTCCAGCAGGCGATAAACTTGCTCTGTCCAATAGAGATTTTGGGTGCGTATGTCCAGCTCCCAGCCGCCCAATTTGGCAACCGTCTGGGTGAGTTCAAGCAGCTGGGTACTGGTGCGTAGCGCCAGCTCGGCCTGTTTGCGCGCAGTAATATCCTGAGCGGTGCCCAAGAGCAGTAAAACGCGGCCGCTGGCATCTCGAACTGTCTCGCTACGCGCCTCAATCCACATGCATTGGCCATCGGGTTGCAGTACGCGAAAGTCAATTTGATAGTTGCCCCCTTTGCGAATATAGCGGTTGTAACTTTGCGTAAAGGCTTGGCGATCATCGCTATGTATCAAGCGCACAAACTCGATAAAGCTGGGCGGTTTAAGTTCCGGGTCACGGTTAAATAGCCGGTACATCTCCTCCGACCACTGAGCTTCTAACGTTTGCAGGTCGCGCCGCCAACTGCCCATTTTGGCGCGTGCTTGAGCGGCGGCTAAACGTGCTTCACTCTCCTGCAATGCTATCTCAACGTGCTTGCGCGCGCTTACGTCTTGGGAGGTGCCAACCATGCGTATGGCAGTGCCCGCATTATTAAAGAAAGTAATCAGTCGCGCTTCAATCCAGCGAACCTTGCCATCAGGGGTAATGATACGAAAATCGTATTGGCTGCCGTTTCTTTGCGTTAATGCCTTTGCGTGTTCTGCTCTTACGCGCTCCAAATCCTCAGGGTGGATAACAGCAGCAAAATCCTCAGCCAAAGGCAGTTTTAAGCTTGGGTCACGCCCCATAATTTGGAACCACTCAGCCGACGCGGAGCCAGTGTTCGCGATTAAATCCAGCTCCCAACTGCCAATTAGCGCGCGCGCCTGTGCGGCGGCAAGGTGTGCTTCACTTACCGCCAATGCGGCTTCAGCTTCTTTGTGTTCAGTGATGTCCGTGCTGGTGCCAACCCATTGAGTAATATTGCCGTTCGCATCAAAAAGCGCTGAGGCGCGGGCAATGTGCCAACGATAAGCTCCATCGGCGCGGCGCAGGCGAAAATCAATTTGGTAATCCTCGCCTGTTGCTAGCGATCTAGTCCAGCGCAGCAGGGCTTCGTGAATATCGTCTGGGTGCACTATATCAACCCAAGCGGTACCGATCATTACCTCGAATGAGCGCCCAAAATAATCACTTACCCGCTGGCTAACATAATCTAGCGAGCCATCGGGCTTGGCAGTCCAAACTTGTTGTGGAATCGTTGAAATTAGTCGATGAAAGTGATCCTCACTTGTAGGTTGAGCAGCAGAAGTGTAACCAGCAGGCTGTAAATCCTTTGTAGTCATTATTGTTATCTGAGTAATGGCGAATTTTGAGTGATGATAGCTACATTAAAGCTCACGTGAGGCTCAAAGTGTAGCCAAAAAACGAGGGCGTTACTAACTTTGCGACTTAATTTGCGCACGGAGTCTCGTGTTGGCGTTAGTTTGTATTTCGATTGGCATTTAAGCCTTTCCTAAGCAACACTCATAAGCAACCTATTTGTTATTTTCTCATCGATAAGGGTTCTGAAGAGGCCGCTGTGCAACATTTAAAACTTTCTGAACTCATGAGTGCGCTCAGTTATGCACTGGATATTACTGAGGGGCAACCACCTGGGCACTGCATTCGTTGCTGTTGGATTGGCATGAATATCGGCCAGCAAATGGGCCTGCCCTCTGAGCAGTTATGGGAACTCTATTATGTGCTTTTATTGAAAGACCTAGGCTGTAGCAGCAATGCTTCGCGTATTTGCGAACTGTATTTAACCGATGATCTTACCTTTAAGCGCGATTTCAAGTGGGTGGATGGCAGCCTACCGCAAGTGCTGCGTTTTGTGCTGCGCCACACCGGCAGCACGGCGGGAATTGTGTCGCGCTTTAAAGCACTCTCGGATATTTTTGCCCACGGCGATGAAATTGCTCAAGAGTTGATTCAAACCCGCTGTACTCGCGGTGCCGATATTGCCCGCCGTCTGCGCTTTCAAGAACCCGTCGCCTTGGGGGTTCACTCGTTGGATGAGCATTGGGATGGTAATGGTCGCCCCGAAGGTTTGGCGGGTGATGCAATTCCGCTCTATTCGCGCATTGCATTACTCGCGCAAGTGCTGGATGTGCTCAATTC
>Ga0164241_10001054_pt1 | contig 38169 bp, 30 predicted proteins | sample OricomyardsoilBY_FD_108780 | JGI IMG/M metagenome (GOLD analysis project Ga0164241, IMG submission 108780) | Backyard soil microbial communities from Emeryville, California, USA - Original compost - Back yard soil (BY) | ecosystem: Environmental > Terrestrial > Soil > Unclassified | place: USA... | reverse complement strand
CGGCTACAACCGGTTCGTCGCCCAGGGCGGCGACTGGGGGGCGCTGATCACCGAGATCATGGGCGCGGTCGCGCCGCCGGGGCTGGTCGCGATCCATACCAACATGCCGTCGACCGCGCCGCCCGAGGTCTTCGACGCGCTGCGGGCGGGCTCCGCGGCCGTCGTCCCCCTGGCCCTGCCGCGCCTCAGCCGCGTGCTGGGAACGCGCGCGACGCCGTTCGTGCTCGTGCTCGACGACGCCCACCACGTCGCCTCCCCGGCCGCGGCCGACACGCTGCGCCTGCTCATCGACCACCTGCCCCCCGGCTCCCAGCTCGTGCTCGGCTCCCGCGCCGAGCCGGCGTTTCCGATGGCCCGCCTGCGCGTGGACCGTCGCCTGGAGCTGATCGAGGCGAGCGCGTTGGAGATGACGCCGTCGGAGGGCACCGCGCTGCTGCGCGCCGCGGGCATCGACCTGGACCGGCAGGAGTCCGAGGCGGTGGTGCGCCAGACGGAGGGCTGGGCCGCCGCGCTGTACCTCGCCTCGCTCGCGCTGCGCGTGCATCCCGAGGGAGCGGCCCCGCCGTTCAGCGGGCGTGAGCGGTCGATGGCCGACTACTTCCGCGAGGAGGTGCTCGTCCACGCCAGCCCGCGCCAGGTCGCGTTCCTGACCCGCACGTCGCTCCTGGGCCGGCTCACCGCCCCGCTGTGCGATGCGGTGCTCCAGCGATCCGACTCGGCGACGATGCTGCGCGAGCTGGCCGACGCGAACCTGTTCGTCGCCCCGCTGGACCGCCACGGGGAGTGGTACCGCGTCCACCCGCTGTTCGCCGACAGCCTCGGCGAGGAGCTGCGCCGCGGCGAGCCCGACGCCCCGCCGCTCCTGCACCGCCGCGCGAGCGACTGGTACGCGGAGCAGGGCAACCTGGAGCTGGCGGTGTGGCATGCCGTCCAGGCCGGCGCGGTGGACCGGGCCGCCGACCTGATGTGGCTGGCCACGCCGTCGCTCGTCTCCGGCGGCCTGGCCGGCACCTACATGCGCTGGCTGGAGTGGTTCGACCGCGACCAGATCCGCGACAACCCCGTGCTCGCCGTCAGCGCCGCCTGGTGCGAGCTGGAGTTCGGCGCGGGCGACCGGGGCCGCGACTGGCTGGCGATCGCCGCGAACGCCCCCGCCGGCGTGATCCTGGTCGACGGCTGCCCGATCGAGGCCCAGGTGCAGCTCGCCCGGGCCGGCCTGCACCAGGACGGGATGCGCGCCGTCGGCCGGTACGGCGATCGGGCCAGGACCCTGATGCCGGACGACCACCCGTGGCGGTGCCTGGCCTCGCTCTTCACCGGGGTCACCGCGCACCTCACGGGCGACGCCGAGACGGCCTGGCGGGACCTGGGGGAGTCGGAGCGGCGCTCGAGCGCCTTCGCCCCCAGCGTCCACGTCCTGGCGCTCGGCCAGATGGCGATCCTCGCCGCCGACGAGGGCGCGTGGGACAAGGCGACCTCGCTGATCGGGCGGGCCCGGACCCACCAGCGCACGTACGGGCTGGAGGACTACGCGTCGGGCGCCCACGTCGCCGCGGCCGCCGCCCTCGTCGCCGCGCACGGCGGCAATCAGCCGGTGGCCCGCGCCAGCGCCCGGCGCGCGGCCTCGATCCTCGCCACCCACCAGCGCTTCACCCCGTGGGCCGCCTGCCTCAGCCGGATCCTCCTGGCCCGTGCGCAGCTGCTGCTCGGCGACGCCGCCGCGGCGCGGACCCTGCTGCCCGAGGCCGAGCGCGAGCTGGCGAGCATCCCCGACGCCATCGTCCTGCGCGCCGCGCTGGACGACCTGAGCGGGCAGGTCGAGGCGGCGGGCATCGCCATCCCGGGCGGGGCCTCGTCGCTGACCACTGCCGAGGTGCGGGTGCTCCAGTACCTGCCGACCCACATGTCCTTCCGGGAGGTGGGCGAGCGCCTGTTCATCTCCCGCAACACCGTCAAGACCCACGCGCTGTCGGTCTACCGCAAGCTCGGCGTCTCGTCGCGCTCGGAGGCCGTCGAGCGCGCCGAGGCACTGGGCGTCATCGAGCGCGCCGGGCAGACGACGCGCACCGCCCCCGGCTGGCCCAGCGAGGACAGCTCATAATGGAGCGTCCGTACTAGTACGCGAGGTCTGTGCGTTTTGCCACCGTGGAGGTGGCAAGACGCACGAGCCGCGGGATCTGACGCCTGCTAGGACGCGGCCGGCTCCGGCGCCGCCGGCGGCTTGGGCACGACCCGGCGGTAGATCGCGTGCGGGAGCACGGCGCCGAACGCCCCGGCGACGCCGAGCGGCAGCAGCTCCGTGGGCAGCAGCGACAGCAGCATGATCAGCCCGAGGACGGGCGAGGTCATCTCCACGAGGATGCCGGCCACCCCGCCGACCACCAGGCCCGGGCCGGCGGTGCCGCCGAACAGGTCGGCCAGGAACAGGGCCAGCGCGACGCCCATGAAGACCGACGGGAAGACCAGGCCGCCGCGGTAGCCGGCGCTCAGCGACCAGGCCGTGACCACGAGCTTGACGACGACGATGCCCGCCAGCGCGGCGGTGCCGTAGCCGGTGTCGGAGAGCAGGAGCTTGGTGCCCTCGCTGCCGCTGAACTGCGTCGTCTCCCCGCCGATCAGGTAAAGCACGCCCAGGATGAGCCCGAAGAGCGCGGCGGCCGCCGGCCACGACAGCCGCGCGTCCAGGCCCTTGGCCACCTCGGAGAGGAGGTAGATCGTCTGGCGCAGCAGCCAGCCGACGCCGACCGCGCAGATGCCGATGCCGATCGCGACGAGGTACGAGCCGACCCCCGTGACCGAGCCGGCCGGGACCGACCCGTAGCCGTCGACCTCGCCGCGGACGAGGAGGATGGTGCCGTAGGCGGCCACGCCCGCGAGCACCGGGGGGACGAGGGCGGGAAGCGGCACCGACTTCGTGCGCTGGTACATGATCAGCGGCGGGATCAGCAGCGGCACGAGCGAGCCGAAGAACGCCACCAGCAGCGCGGTGATGCTGGCGAGCACGATCACCTGCGCGGCCTGCGAGAGCCCGAAGCGGAACGACACCCAGGCGCCCAGCGCCATCGCCGTGGCCACCAGCGCGGCCTCGGGGCCGAGCGAGGCGCCGGCGAGCAGGCTCGCGGCGCCGATGGCGAGGATGACGCCGACGGTGGCCAGCGAGGTCGGCTCGATCGGCTTGCTCTGGTCCTCGTCGAGCAGGCTCAGGTGGATCGGCACGATGCGCTTCTGCCCCAGGAACCGGACGAAGAACGAGAACGCGACGCTGAGCACGATCGCCAGGGGCACGACGACCCAGCGGTGCGTGTCGGTGGAGAACACGTCGTCCCAGATGAAGGTGTCCCCGTGGTTGACGAACCACTCGAAGAGGAGGAACACCAGCCCCATCGCCACGCCGATCGCGACCGACACGGCGATCGTCAGCAGGATGGGGACCCGCGGCGCGGCGGCGCTGGCGGGGGCGGTCTCGACGGTCGCGTTGGCGCTCACGACCGCCACGCTATCTCTTACCCGTCGACGCCGCCCTCGACTGCGCCCGGGCCGGGGTCGTCACCCGGGTCGTCGCCGGCGTCGCCACCGAGGTCGCCGCCCGGGTCGTCCCCGAAGTCGTCCCCGTCGTCGCCCAGCACGCCGTTGCCGCACTCCGACAGCTCGCCGCTGGTGATCGTGACCATGCTGGCCGGGATCGCCCCGAGCGAGTCGGTCGGGCCGGGCGCGACCACGGTGACGGCCACCTCGTCGCCGACGCAGGCGAAGCCCAGGCCGTCCCCGGACGGCTCGCCATCGGTGCGGCTGACGGTGATCGCGGTGGCCGGGCCGACGATCAGGGGCAGGACGGAGCCGTCGCCGTCGTCGCCGTCCTCGCGGTCCGCGGTGGCGATCAGCGCGGCGAGCGGCGCGTTGGCGAAGGAGAACGCCACGTCGAGCTGGTCGGCGTCCGCCTCCAGGCTGGCGATCGTGCCGCTGCCCGTGTACGTGACGGGCTTGGGCCGGCCGGTGGAGGCCAGGAGCGTCACCGTCGCGCCGCGGCGGACCTTGCGGCCGGCCTTGGGCGTGGAGCCGATGACCCGGCCGCGGGCGACCGTCGGCGACGTCTGCCGCGTCACCGTCGCCTTCAGGCCCGCGACGTGGAGCACGTGCTGGGCGGCCGAGACCCGCTTGCCGGCCACGGCGGGCACCTTGACCCGCGTGGGCTTCTTCGCGGCGGCGTGCGCGGCGGTGGGCAGGAGCAGCACGGCCATCAGGAACGGGGCGGCAAGCGCGTACATCCGGGGAAGACGCATGGGCCGAGCCTACCCCCAGGGCACAGACCGAACCGGGAGCGGCGTTGCGCCCCTCACGCCCGGGAGGCGATGCCGGCGTCGCGCAGCAGCCGGGCCATGCCCAGCGCATGCGCTGTCTCGACCGCCGACGCGCGCAGTCCCTCGACCCGCTCGGCGTCCCCCGGCTCCCCCCGGCGCTCCAGCGCGATGGCCAGGCCCAGCGCGCAGTGGGCCGCGTAGGGGCGGGAGCCCAGCGCCCGGCTGTAGGCCAGGCCCGCCGCGAAGTCGGCGGCGGCGCGCTCCGTCTCGCCGCGCAGCAAGCCGACGGCGCCGAGCGCCCAGGCCACCGGGCCGATCGTCGCCGATCCGGCGCCGAGCACCACCCAGCGCTCGGCGTAGGGCCGCAGCGCCCGCTCCAGGTCGCCGGCCAGCTCGACGTCGTCCAGCTCGGGCGCCATGTGGGCGAGGATCGTCAGCGCGGGGATGAAGTTGGCGTCGCGCGGGAGCAGCGCGAAGTCCTCGCGGTGGACCGCCGCGACCTGCGCGCGGGCCTCGTCGACGCGACCGGCCTGCAGGTAGCCCCAGCCGATCGCGGTCCGCCAGCCGGGCAGCGCCTCGATCGCGTCGCCCAGCATCTCGAAGTGGGGAACGAGCTCCCCGAGCCGGAGCTGCTCGTTGCGCAGCGCGATCATCTCCACGCCGTAGGACTGCAGCGCGTCGGTCGCCGTCGCGCGCCTGCCCACCGTGAGCACGTTCTCGACGGTCTGCTCCGCGGTGTCGAACCGGCCGGCGAGCAGATCCCCCATCGCGGCGAACGCGGCGCGGTGGTTGATCAGCTCGGCCTGCTGGACCTGGTCGGTCAGCTCGGCGTGCCGGGCGATGTCGGCGAACGCCTGGTCGGCCCAGCAGCTCTCCAGGAGCGCGATCGCCCGCCACGCGTAGGCGCGGGCCGTGGCCGCCCCACCGCCGCTGGCCTCGCACAGCTCCACCAGCTCGTGGGAGACGTCCAGGCGCGCGTCGAGCTCGTCGGGGCGCCAGTGGGCGAACATCGACGCCGACAGCGCGGCGATCAGCGCGGTGGCGTCGCCGAGCCGGCGCGCCATGTCGACCGCCGCGGAGACGATCGCGGGCACGCGCTCCTCGGAGTCGCCGCCGTAGTAGAGCAGCTCCCCCAGCCGGGCGAGGAGCTCGGCGCGCAGGACCGAGTCGCCGTCGTCCAGCCGCTCCAGCGCCTCCTCCAGCAGCCGCACGCTCTCCCGATCCTCGGTGCCGTAGCTGGCCCAGGAGCCGCCGGTGTGGCCGAGCGCGGCCCGCGCGAACAGCGTGACCGCGCCCGCGGCCTGCGCGGCCTCCATGGCCTGCACGAACGTCTCGCGCGCCTCCTTCCACATGCCGGCGCGCCAGCGGGCGACCGCGAGGCGGTGCAGCAGCCGGGCGCGGTCGCCGTCGTCGACCGGGTCGTCGCGCTCGCGGGCGGCCAGGGCGGCGCCGACGAGGTCGACGGCCTCCTTGTAGGCCAGGCGCGCGGTGGCCTGGTCGGCGGCCTGCAGGCCGTAGGCGACGGCCCGGTCGACCTCCTCCGGCCCGGCGGCGGCGAAGTGGCGCACGAGGTCGACGAGGTGCGGGTCGAGGCGGTCGCGGTGGCGCTGCTCGATCTCCTCGCCGATGCGGCGGTGCAGGCGGGCGCGGCGCGTGGCGGTGAGGTCCCGCTCCAGCGAGGTGCGCAGCAGCGCGTGGACGAACGAGTAGCGGCCCGGGGTGCTGGCGATCTCCACCAGCATGCCCGCCCGCACGGAGGCGTCGAGGCAGTCGAGCAGGTCGTCCTCGCCCAGGTCCATGACCGCCTCGAGCAGCCCGAGGTCGAAGTCGCGCCCGATCAGCGCGGCGACCGACAGCACGCTCGACGCCTGCGGAGGCAGCCGGGCCACGCGGCTGACGATGACGTCGCGCAGGCCGGCCGGCACCCCGAAGTCCTGGGCGGGCAGCGGGCCGCCCGCCGTCCCGGACTCCTCCAGGTGGCGGACGAGCTGCTTGACGAAGAACGGGTTGCCGTTGGTCTCGCCGTGGATCGCCCGGATCGTCTCCTCCGGCGCGTCGCGGCCGTGCCAGGCGCCGACGAGGGCGCCGACCTCGTCCTGGTCCAGCCCCTCCAGCCGCAGGCGGGCCAGCGGCTGCTCGCGCTCCATCGTGGCCAGCGCCTCGACCAGCGCGTGCCCCGGGGCCAGCTCGTTGTCGCGCAGCGTGCCGACCAGCAGGACGGGGCCGAGCCGGGGCGCGGAGACGAGCTGGCGCAGCAGCAGGAGCGAGGAACGGTCGGCCCAGTGCAGGTCGTCGATCACCAGCAGCAGCGGCGTGCGCGCAGCGGCGCGCTCCACCACGCCGACGACGGCGGCGAACAGGCGGTGGCGCTCGGTCTCCGGGTCGGCGGCGGGCGGCGCATCCAGACCGGGCAGACGGGCGCGCAGCTCGGGCACCAGCCGCGTCAGCTCGGCGCCCGCGTCGCCGACCACGGCCGCCACGGCCGCGTCGTCGAGGCCCGCCAGGTACACCGACAGCACCTCGATCCAGGGACCGAACGGGACCAGCTCCTCCTCGTCGCAGCGGCCGTAGAGGACGGTGACGCCCTCGGCCACGGCGGCCAGCTCGGCGACGAGCCGGGTCTTGCCGATCCCGCCCTCGCCGGCGACCAGGACCAGGCGCGCGTCGCCCGCCCGGGCCCCCTCCAGCTCCTCGCGCAGGCGCTCCAGCGCCGCGGTCCGGCCCACCAGCGCGGCGGCGACGGCCTGGTCGAGCCGGTCGGGCAGGGCGGTCCGGGACGCGGGCGACGCGGCGGAGGCGGAGGGTGCGGGCGAGGCGGCCGGCCCGGGCGCGGACGGCGGCGGCACCGCGTCGGCGTTCAGCAGCCGGGTGTGCAGCGCGACCAGGCCGGGTCCGGGGGACGTGCCGAGCTCCTCGCGCAGCAGCACCCGCACGTCCTCGTAGGCCCGCAGCGCCTCGGCGGTGTTGCCGGTCGCGGCCAGCGTCTCGATCAGCACGGCGCGGGCCGACTCGCGGAACGGCGCGGCCTCGACGGCGGCCCGCGCGGCCTGCTCGGCGGTGGCCAGGTCGGCGCCGCCCAGCCGCATCCCGGCGGCGGCGACGGCCTCCAGCGCCTCCAGGCGCAGCTCGCCCAGCTCGCGCCGGCGCTCGTCGATCCACGTCGCCTCCAGCCCGGGCAGCAGGCCGCGGTCGGCGATGGCCAGCGCGGCCGAGGCGCCGGCCAGCGCGCCCGCCCACTCGCCGGCCTGCAGCCGCTCGCGCGTGCGGGCCAGCTCGTCGTGCACGACGTCCCAGTCGACCCAGGCGTCCGGGGGCAGGGCCAGCGTCAGCTCGCCGCGCCCCTCCAGCCGCCCCGGCCCCAGGGCCTTGCGCAGCCGGGACAGCGGCGGTGCGAGCAGTGCGTCGCCGCTCGGCGGCGGGCCGTCCTCCGACCACAGGGCGTCGATCAGCTCGTCGCGGCGCACCGGGCGCCCGCGCTGGAGCACGAGGTAGGCGAAGAGCAGGCGCCCCTGCCGTCCGGGAAGCGCGCGCTCCAGCCGCTCACCGGCCCACTCGACGGTCAGCCGGCCGCAGAGATGGATGCGCGTGAGGTCGTCCGCCACGCCCGCAAGGTACCGCGTCCACGCGCCCAGACCAACCCCGCAAGGCCACCGCAAGGCGACCGCAAGGACGCGGCAACCCCCGGACGGGACGGTGCTCCCCACACACCGACGACCGCTCGACCAGGAGACCCCCCATGTCCGCCCACAGCCACCCCACCACCGACCTCGGCGTCCTGCGCTCCGCCCTCCGCGGCGAGGTCCACGGCCCGGACGACCCCGGGTACGCCGGCGCGGCCCGGGCATGGAACCTCGCGGTCGAGCAGCGGCCCGCCCTCGTGGTCGTCGCCGAGGACGTCGCCGACGTGGCGACGACCGTCGCCTACGCCCGCGGCGCCGGCCTGCGCGTCGCCCCGCAGAGCACCGGCCGCTGCGCCGGCCCGCTCGGCGGCCTCTCCCGGACGGTGCTGCTGCGCATGGGCGCGCTGCGCTCGATCGACGTCGACCCGGTCGCCCGGCGCGTGCGGGTCGGGGCCGGGGCGCGGTGGGACGAGGTCGTCTTCTGCTGCGAGGGCGTCGGACTGACGCCGCTGGCCGGTACCTCCCCCGCCGCCGGCGTGGCCGAGGCGCTGGGCGGCGGCATCGGCTGGCTCGCGCGCCTCCACGGCCTGGCCTGCAACAGCATCACCGGCGTCGAGCTCGTCACCGCCGACGGCACCGTGCGGTGGGTCGACGCCCACCACGAGCCCGACCTGTTCTGGGCCGTGCGCGGCGGAGGCGGCAACTTCGGCGTGGTCACGGCGATCGAGCTGGCGCTGTTCCGCGCGCCGGAGATCTACGCGGGCGTCCTGCGCTGGCCCGGGGAGCGCGCGGCCGAGGTGCTCGGCGCGTGGCGCGAATGGGTCCGCACGGTCCCCGACGAGGTGACGTCGATCGCCCGGCTGCTGCAGCCGCCGGTGGAGGCGGGCGGCGCCGGCTCCGCGCCGCCGCGCGGTCCGGGGCTGGTCGCCGTCGAGATCGCCTGCGTGGGCGACGAGGCCTCGGGCCGGGCCCTCGTGCAGCCGCTGCGCGACCTGATGCCAGAGCACGACACGCTGGAGATCACCGGGCCGATGGGCCTGCTGCGGCTCCACGGCGACCCGATCGACCCCACGCCCTGCGTGGTCGAGCACGCCCTGCTCGGCGAGCTGACGAGCGCCGGCCTCGACGCGCTGCTCGCGGTCGCCGGCCCCGGCTCGGGATCCCCGCAGGCCTCGGTCGAGCTGCGCCACCTCGGCGGCGCGCTGGCCCAGGAACCCGCCGGCGCCGGCGCGCTCGCCGCCGTCGACGCGGGCTTCCTGTGCGCCACCGCCGGGATCCCGACCACCGCGGACGACCGGCGCCGCCTGGCCGCCCACGCGGCCGTCGTCCTGCACGCCCTGGCGCCGTGGACCCCCGGCCGCACCTCCCTCGACTTCGCCGAGCGGGCGACGGACACCCGCACGGCGTTCCCGGCCGAGACGCACCGTCGCCTGCGCCGCATCCGCGCACAGGTCGACCCGACCGGCCTCTTCCACCCCAACCACCCCATCGATCCGGCCGTCTGACGCGCCGATCCCTCCTGGAGACCAAGACCATGAACGCACGAAACGCCCTCCTCCCCGTCGCCCTCGCGACCGCCGCCCTCCTCACCGCCGCGGCGCCCGCCGGCGCCTCGACGGCGACCTACGACGACGCCGGCGCGCTGCACTACGTCGCCGCCCCCGGCGAGAAGAACAACCTCTCGATCCAGAGCACCGGCGAGGGGGCGTCCGCCCGCCTCACCCTCATGGACACCACGGGCGTCGTGGCCCGGGGTCCCGCGGGCCGCTGCGACAACGACTGGTACGACTCCGCTGTCAACTGCGATATGCCCACCGCGCTCTACGTCGAGCTCGGTGACGGCGATGACCGTGCGACGGTCTCGTGGGACCTTGCGGGCGGTCTGCCGATGCAGGTCGCGGGCGGCCCGGGGGCCGACTGGATCGCCGCCGACTACAAGGGGATCGTCCCCGCGGTGTTCGACGGCGGCGAGGGCGACGACAAGCTCGAGGGCGGACCGGCCGCCGACGTCCTGCACGGCGGCGGGGGCACCGACGAGCTCAGCGGCTCCGGCGGGCCCGACCAGCTGTACGGCGACGGGGGCGACGACCTCCTGTCCGGCGACGGGTACAAGACGCCGGCGGCCGACGTCCTCGACGGCGGCGACGGCTACGACACGATCCAGACCGAGTGGAGCGCGTCCGGGTCCACCGCGACCGACGGCCCCCTCGCCACGGTGACGTTGGCCGGCGGCGCCGACGACGGCCGCCCGGGCGAGGGCGACGACGTGCGGAGCGTCGAGCACCTGGAGCTGTACGCCTCCGGGTCGTTCACCGGCACCGACCGGGCCGACAAGCTGGTGGTCAACCGCCAGAGCCAGGACAGCACGATGCTCGGGCTCGGCGGCGACGACGAGCTGGTGACGAGCGAGGGGAACGACACCCTCGACGGTGGGGCCGGCAACGACCGGCTCGATGCGGGCTTCGGCGACGACCACGTCGTCGGCGGCCCCGGGCGGGACCGGATCTTCGGCGACCACCCGGGCGGCGACTGCGGCCCGCTGTGGTGCCGCTCGCCGTACGGCAACGACGTGATCGAGGCGCGCGACGACGAGGTCGACCAGATCGACTGCGGCGCCGGCGAGGATCGCGTGGTGGCGGACGCCGCCGACGTGGTCGGCGCGGACTGCGAGACGGTCGAGCGTGGCACCGCGCCGGAGCCCCAGCCGGGCCCCAAGCCCACGCCGTCGGGGAAGAAGCTGCGGATCTCCGCGAGCGCGGTCACGGTGGCCAAGGCCCTCCGCGGGAAGCTCGCGCTGAAGCTGGTCGTGCCGGGCGCCGGGAAGCTCAAGCTCCAGGTGCTGCGCGGCAAGGCCCTCGTCGCCATCGTCTCCGGCACGGTCAAGGAGGCCGGCGCCTACACGGCCACGGCCCGCCCCACCGCCGCCGGCAAGCGCGTGCTGCGCAAGAAGGGCCGCGTGACGCTGACGCTCCGCGCGACGTTCACCCCCACCAAGGGCGCCGCGGTCAAGGCCAGCGGCACGGTCACCCTCAAGCGCTGACCACGCCCCCGCCGAGCCCCACCTCGATCCCGCTGAGCGGGACTGAGGTGGGGCTCGGCGCGTCGTTCGGGCCTCGGGCCTCGGGCCTCAGGCCGCGGTCGAGGAGCGGAAGCGGCGCAGCCGCAGCGCGTTGGCCACGACGCTGACGCTGGACAGCGCCATCGCCGCCCCGGCGATCACCGGGTTGAGCAGCCCGGCGGCGGCCAGCGGGATCGCCGCGACGTTGTAGCCGAAGGCCCACGCCAGGTTCTGCTTGATCGTGCGCAGCGTCGCCCGGCTCAGCCGGATCGCGTCGGCCGCGCCGCGCAGGTCCCCCGACACCAGCGTCAGGTCGCTGGCCTCGATCGCCACGTCGGTCCCGGTGCCGATGCTCATCCCCAGATCGGCCTGGGCGAGCGCCGGCGCGTCGTTGACGCCGTCGCCGACCATGGCGACGACCCGGCCTTCGGCCTGCAGCCGGCGGATCACGTCGGCCTTCTCGCCGGGCAGGACCTCGGCGATCGCCTCGTCGATGCCCACCGCGTCGGCCACCGATCGCGCGGTCGCGGCGTTGTCGCCGGTCAGCAGGACGGTGCGCAGGCCCAGCGTCCGGAGGGCGGCGACGGCCTCCGCGCTCGTCGCCTTGACGGTGTCGGCCACCACGAACACGGCGCGCGCCCGTCCGTCCCAGCCGGCGGCGATCGCCGTCTCCCCGCGGCCCTCGGCGGCGCGGCGGGCGGCCTCCAGCTCCGGGGTCAGCGGCAGGCCCGCGCCGGCGAGCAGCGCGGGCCGCCCGACGGTCAGCGTTCGGCCGTCGACCACGCCGGTCACGCCCAGCCCCTCGCGATTGGCGAAGTCGTCCACCGACCACAGCAGCCCGAACCGGGCCGTCGCCTCGCGGGCGATCGCCTGGGCGATCGGATGCTCGCTGGCCGCCTCGACCGCGCCGACCAGCCGCAGCGCCTCCTGCTCGTCCTCCCCCTCCGCGACGGCGACGGAGGCCAGCCGCATCGCGCCCGTGGTCACGGTGCCGGTCTTGTCGAGCACGACCGTGTCGACGCGCCGTGAGGACTCGAGGATCTCCGGGCCCTTGATGAGCAGCCCGAGCTGAGCGCCGCGGCCGGTGCCGACGAGCAGCGCGGTGGGCACGGCCAGGCCGAGCGCGCACGGGCAGGCGATGATCAGCACCGCCACGGCGGCGGTGAACGCGAACGCCGCGTCCTGGCCGGCGCCGAGCCAGAAGCCCAGGGTGGCGACCGACAGGGCGATGACCACCGGGACGAAGACGGCGGAGACGCGGTCGGCCAGCCGCTGGACGGGGGCCTTGCCGGTCTGCGCGTCGCTGACGAGGCGGGCGATCTGCGCGAGCGCGGTGTCCGCGCCGACCCGGGTGGCCCGCACGACGAGCCGGCCGCCGGCGTTGACCGTCGCGCCGGCCACGTCGGAGCCCGGCGCGACCTCGACCGGCACGGCCTCGCCGGTGAGCAGGCTCATGTCGACGGCCGAGCGCCCCTCCTCGACGGTGCCGTCGGTCGCGACCTTCTCGCCGGGCCGCACGACGAAGCGGTCGCCGACCTGGAGGTCCGCGACGGGGATCCGCCGCTCGGCACCGGACGCGTCGAGCACCGCGACGTCCTTGGCCCCCAGGGCCAGCAGGGCGTGCAGGGCCGCCCCGGCCCGGCGCTTGGCCCGTGCCTCGAAGTACCGCCCGGCGAGGATGAACGTGGTGACGACCGCCGCCGTCTCGAGGTAGAGCTCGTCGGAGCCGTGGCCGCCGGAGGGGAGCAGCTCCAGCGTCATCGTCATGCCGGTCATGCCGGCGTCGCCGAGGAAGAGCGCGTAGACGGACCACAGCCAGGCCGCGAGCGTGCCGACGCTGATCAGCGTGTCCATCGTCGCCGCGCCGTGCTTGAGGTTCGCCCACGCGGCACGGTGGAACGGCCACGCGCCCCACAGGACCACGGGGGTCGCCAGCTGCAGGGCCAGCCACTGCCAGTGGTCGAACTGCAGCGCGGGGATCATCGACAGCAGCAGCACGGGGAGCGACAGCGCGGCCGAGAGGACGAGACGCTGGCGCAGCGCCGCCGTCGGGTCCTCCTCCTCGCCGTCGCCGCCGGCCGCCGCGGAGTCCTCCGTCGCCGGCAGCGTCGCCGTGTACCCGGCCGACGCGACCGCCTCGACGAGCGCCTCGGGCGCGACGACCGCGGCGTCGTAGTCGACCGTGGCCCGCTCGGTCGCGTAGTTGACCGTCGCGCGCACGCCGTCCAGCGCGTTGAGGGAGCGCTCGACCCGGCCCGCGCACGACGCGCACGTCATGCCCGAGACGGGGAGGTCGAGGCGATCAGGGGTGGTGGTGGGCATCGGGCGCCGTCCTCTCGGAGCTGTCGTCGGCGGTGACGGCCTGGGTGAACGCCGCGGTGCGGACGCGGCCGCCGGTGCGGAACTGCAGGAACAGGCGTTGGGGGCCGGGGCTCCCGAACGTCGCGGCGAAGGCGATCACGCCCGCGGCGCGGTCGGCACCCAGCGGATGCACGTGGGTGTAGGCCAGGTCGCCGGCGCGCAGCGCGACGAGGTGGCCGTAGGCGCCGAGGTACGGCTGCAGGTCGCGGACGGGCCGGCCGTCGCGGGTGACCGCGAAGGACAGCGCGTGCTCCCGGCCGGCGGCCAGCGTGGCGGGCCGGCGCAGCGTCACCGCGTAGCCGTCGCCGGCGCTCGCCACGGTCGCGTCGGGCGGCAGCGGCGTCGGCTCGACGACGCCGGGCACGCGCAGGTCGGTGGTGACGACGTGGCGCTTGCCCCCGGTGACGAAGTCGGCGATCGCCCGGTACGTCCCGGGGCGGCCGAGGGTCAGCGCGACGGCCTGCGTCCCGTCCGCCGCCACCGCGGGATGGAGGTGCTGGAAGCCGTCGAGATCGTCGCCGACCACGATCAGGTGCACGAGCTTGGTCTGCTCGCGCTCGAAGGCCCGGACGGTCTCGCCGTCGCCGTCGACGATCCGGAAGCGCCAGGTCGTGGCCGCGCCCTCGGGCAGCGTCGTGGTCTCCGCGACGAGCCGCAACGGTGCGTCGGAGCGCTGGTCGCCGCCCGGCGGCGTGGCGTCGGTGGCGGCGCCCAGCGCGGCACCGGCCGCGCCCACGACGGCCAGTCCGGCGGCGAAGGCAGCGAGGCGGAGGGGGACGGGGACGGACATGGCGATTCGATGCTCCTTCTGCGATACGGGGTGGGGGTATCGGAAAGGAGGCTAGCATACCCCCTGGGGGTACGGTAGGATGCGTTCCACCGCCCCCCGCCCCAGGAGCCCGATCGTGCCCACCACCCCGCCGCCCACGCGCGGCTACAGCGCCAGCAAGGACCAGCTCAAGAAGCGCCTCAAGCGCATCGAGGGCCAGGTGCGCGGCATCGAGGGCATGGTCGACGACGACCGCTACTGCATCGACGTCCTCACCCAGATCTCCGCCGTCCAGGCCGCGCTGGACAAGGTCGCGCTCAGCCTCATGGACGGCCACGCGCAGCACTGCGTCATCGGCGCCGGCCCGGAGGACCAGCACGAGAAGACCGAGGAGCTGATGGCCGCGGTCGCCCGCCTCATGCGCCGCGGCTAGCCGCCGAGCTCCCGCCGAGGCGTACATCACGTCCGCCCAGCGGGTGTGATGTACGCCTCGGCATGGTTGGATGGAGACATGCGCCTCGCTCCGTCCCGACCCCTGCTTCCCGCCTGCCTCGCCGCGCTCGTCCTCGTCGCCGGCCTGGCCGGCCCGGCGCAGGCGGCCGACCCGCCGCTGACCGTGGCCAAGGCCCGGCTCGCCGCCTCGTTCCACTGCCCGCAGCCGATCGTCAAGGGCGGCGCGCAGCCGATCATGGTCGTCACCGGCACCGGCTACACGGGCGCCCAGGCCTACGAGATCGGCAAGGTCGTGCTCTCGGGCTTCGGGCGACCCGTCTGCTACGTCGACTTCCCGTACATGACCACGGGTGACGTGCAGATCGCCGCCGAGTACCTCGTCAACGGAATCCGCAGGATGTACGCCAAGGGCGGCCAGCGGATCGCCATGCTTGGCGTCAGCCAGGGCGGCCTGCTCATGCGCTGGGCGCTGACGTACTGGCCGAGCCTGCGCACCAAGGTCACCGACGCGGTGTCGATCGCCGGCACGCAGCACGGGACGAACCTGATCAAGAAGGGCGCGTGCTCGCCCGCCGCGCCGTGCACCCCGGCCACGTGGCAGCAGGCGGCGGGCTCGAACCTGCTGACCGCGCTGAACCGGCAGCCGGACGAGTCGCCCGGCCCGACGGACTGGACCACCGTGCGCAGCGCCACCGACGAGACGGTGCAGCCGCAGACCGGCAAGCACCCGACGTCCGCGTTGAAGGGCGCGACGAACATCCTCATCCAGGACATCTGCCCGGGCCGCGTCGTCGGGCACATCCCGTCCGCGCTGGACTCCGTCACCTACGAGGCGTTGGTCGACGCGTTCACGCACAAGGGGCCGGCGAAGGTGTCCCGGTTCGCCAAGGACGTGTGCGCCCACCCGATGGCGCCGGGCGCCACGCCGGTCGAGCGCGCGGCCGGCGTGCGGGCCGCGGGGCCGGACGTGCAGGTGGAGGCGCCCAAGGTCGGCCGCGAGCCGAAGGTGCGCGCCTACGCGCTCAAGCGGGTGAAGTAGCCCGGCGTTCTGCGCCCGCCCCGCCGAGGCGTACGTCGTGCTCGCTGGGCGGACCGGATGTACGCCTCGGCGCGGGAGACCCCGTCACCGACCGGCCAGCGCCGGCTCCTCGGGGGCGGCGAGCGCCTCCACGTGCGCGCCGCCGTCCATCCGCGCGCACGCCAGGTAGATCGTGGTGCGGTCGTGGGCGGCGTCCAGCCGCAGGCCGGTCAGCTCGGCGACCCGGCGCAGCCGGTACGGCAGGCTGTTGCGGTGCAGGTGCAGCGCCCGCGCCGCGCGCGGCCCGTCGAAGTCGCAGCGCACCCAGGTCACCAGCGTCTCGCGCAGCTCCTCCGAGAGCGGGCCCATCACGCGGGCGACCAGCGCGTCCCCCACGCCCGGGACGAGGTCGACCAGCACCTCGGGGCCGAACTGGGCGACGTCCACCGCCCCGGCGACGCCGGCCCGCGCCGCCGCCTCCACCGCTGCCCGCAGCTGACGCATCGTCGCCTCGATCGCCCCGCGCGGCGCCGGCGGCCCGACCGCGACGAGCAGCGCGGGATCCTCCCCGTCGACCACTGCAGGCCGCTGATCCTCGGCGTGCAGGCCGACCAGGCGGTCCCCCTCGCTCAGGGCCAGCGTGCCCTGCTCCCGCAGCGCGGCGGCCCGCTGGGCGTGGTCCAGCGCGTTGCCGCCGGGCAGGCGGACCACGAACGGGACGAAGCGGTCGGGCCGCAGGAGGTCGAGCCGGTCGGCCAGCGCGGCGTCCTCCCCGACGATCACGCCGCCGCCGTCGAGCGCCTGGTAGAGGTGGCGCGCCGCCCGCTCCTGCTCGGAGAGCCGGGTGTCCCGCGCCTCCAGGTACGCCCGGGTGACCGCGGCGGTCGCGCGGTCGGTGAAGGTCATGATCGACTCGGCGGCGAGCATCAGCACCTCCTGGTCGTCCGGCCCGGCGACGGCCTTGAGCGCGTCCCAGCACATGCGCGACCCGATGCGGTAGGTCCGCAGCACGTCCTCGAGCGGCATCCCCTGGGCGGCCCGCTCGCGCGCGGCCATCGTCGGCTTGGACAGGTCGATCCCCTCCAGCTTCACCGCCCCGCCGGCGGTGTGGGCCGACGTGGCGATGATCAGCGCGCGCACCTCCGGGTAGACGCGCTGCCAGCGCAGCTCCTCCGAGAGCCGGGCGTGCCCGGGGATCTCGGCGGCGAGGGTGCGCACGACCTCCGCGGCGAGCGCATCCACGTCGATGCGCTCGTGCAGTCGCACAAGGGCCTGGCGCTGACGTTCCTCCATTGCGCGACTGTACCCCCTGCCGCGCCGTGCACCGGACCAATCCGCACCGCCGAAACTGTGACCGAGCACGGAACCGACCGATGCCCCTTGCACCCGCGGCGTCCACCCTCGATAGTGGATCGTCGAGGGGGTGTGACGGAACCCGCATTTCCGGGCCGTCGCGTACCAAACCGTCCAGCCGCCGTACCCAGGGAGAACCAGAGAACATGAAGAAGCTCGTCGTCTCGTTCGTCGCCGTCGCCACCACGGCCGCCGTGCTCGCCGTCCCGGCGCTCGCGGGCACCAGCAGCATCAAGATCGGGGACGACTACTTCGTCCGCAAGGGCGGCGCCACCGTCACGGTCAAGAAGAACACCACGGTCAAGTGGGTCTGGACCGGCCGCAACCCGCACGACGTCGTCGGCTCGGGCGCTGCGTCGTTCCGCTCCGGCTCGGCCAAGAAGTCCGGCACGTACTCGCGGAAGATGACCAAGGCCGGCACCTACAAGATCTTCTGCACCGTGCACTCCGGCATGAAGATGACCCTGAAGGTCAAGTAGCCCGATGCCCCGCCTGTGCACGGCCCTCGCGGCCAGCGCGCTGTCCGCCCTCGTCGCCGTGACCCTCGCGGGTCCGGCGACGGCGGCGTCGACGCCCAAGCGCTCGAGCGCGAAGCTCAAGCTCTCGACCAAGACCACGACGACCACGTTGAAGAACGGGGTCCAGCGGATCCACTACTCCTACGGGCCCGTCCACATCGCTCCGGGGCAGAACTCCATCTTCGTCGAGCCCAACGACCTCAAGCCGAAGGTCGACGGCTACGTCACGCGCTTCGCGCCCAACCTGGTCCTCGCGGACGGCACGATCCCCCGGGTCGACGTCATCCACCTGCACCACGCGGTGTGGCTCGTCAACCAGTCCCCGACGTGGGGCGCCGGCGAGGAGAAGACCACCGCCGCCGCGCCTCCGGGCTACGGGTGGAACTACAAGACCACCGACAAGTGGCTGATGAACCACATGATCCACGATCTCACCCCCACCCCCGAGACCGTGTACATCACGTACGACATCGACTTCATCCCCAAGACCGATCCGGCCGCCAAGTCGATCATCCCCATCCGCACCAAGTGGATGGACGTCGTCGGCGGGGGCTACCCCGTGTTCGACGCGATCAAGGGCACCGGCAAGCTCGTCAAGGGCAAGCGCCGCTTCACCTACCCGGACGACGACCCGAAGGCCAACGCCCAGAAGGGCGTGCACCAATGGCGCGTGACCAAGGACTCCACGCTCGTCGGCACCGCCGGCCACCTGCACCCGGGCGGCCTGTACACCGACCTCAACGTGACCCGCAACGGGGTGACCAAGAACGTCTTCCACTCGGTCGCCAAGTACTGGGAGCCCGCGGGCGCCGTCTCGTGGGACGTCTCCATGACCGCCACGCCGGCGAACTGGAAGATCAACGTCAACCCGGGCGACGTCGTGAGCACCACGGCGACCTACGACACCTCCAAGGCGTCGTGGTACGAGTCGATGGGGATCATGGCCACCTCGGTCGCCGACGGCCACCACGGCGTCGACCCGTTCACCCAGTCGTTCCCCCGCACGGGCAAGGTGACCCACGGGCCGCTGGCCGAGAACCGCGGCCACGGCGGCGACCCGATCGGCCTGCCCAACCCCGTGAAGCTGCTCGACGGCCCGGTCGTGGAGGGCAAGCAGGTCCTCATCGACGGGTTCATCTACAAGCAGGGCAACATGACCGCGACCGGCATGGCCGGCCGCCCGCCCGTGGTCCAGCAGGGCAAGACGTTCACGTTCGTCAACAAGGACGCGCCCAAGGGCCTGACCGGCCAGGTGTTCGCCGCCTCCGGGGGCGACCTGCCGATCTACCACACGATCACCTCGTGCAAGCAGCCCTGCAACAAGTCGACGGGCATCGCCTATCCGCTGGCGGACGGCGACGTCACGTTCGACTCCGGCGAGCTCGGCTACGGCCCCGGCGGCTTCACCGCCGCGGCCAACCGCGACACGTGGGACGTCCCCAAGGACCTGCCCAAGGGGACCTACACGTACTTCTGCCGGGTCCACCCGTTCATGCGCGGCTCGTTCCGCGTGGTGCCGAACAAAACCACCTAGCGCGCTTGCCGACCGCCCCCGAAGCGTCTAGCTTCGGGGGCGAGTCCGCGTGCCGCCCGAGTACCCTCACGACCACCGCCACTTCCTTCCCGGCATCTCCGCCGCGGAGTGGGAGACGATGCTCGGCTACCTGGAGGAGAAGCGGTTCGCCGCCGGCACCCGCCTCTACGAGCCGGGCGGGAGCGATCGCCTGCTCGCCGACCGGGCCCTGGTGTTCCTGCGCTCCGGCCGCATCGGGATGCAGCCCATCGACCAGGACCTCGAGATCGCGATCGTGCCCCCCGCCGTACTGGGCCGCGCGGCGTTCTTCACCGGCGAGGTGCTGTTCTTCCGCGAGGGCGTCGTGCTCGAGGACAGCGACACGCTCGTGCTCACCAAGGACGCGTTCGGCCGGCTGAGCGCCGACCATCCCCGCCTGGCCCTGCTGCTGGCGATGGACACCGCCTCGGAGCTGGCGCTGACCGTCAGCGGCGCCGCGGACGCCCTGCTCGCCCGCGGGATCCACGTGCCCGTGGACGACACGGAGCCCCGCTAGCGGCTTCGCGCGCTCCGGAGAGGACTACGATGGGGCGATCGTCCGCTCCGCGTCCAGCGTCCTGCCCCGTCCCTCCCTCCTCGCCCGCGCCGCCCTGGCCGTGCTCGCCGCGCTGGCGCTCGCCCTGCTCGCCGCCGCGCCCGCCCCGGCCGCCGCGCCGCCCGCCAGCCAGCCGCTCGCCGCGTTCCTGACGCCGCACACGGCCTACGCGTCCCCGTCGACCGCGGCCAAGCGCGTGGGGTACGTCACCGGCACCGGCCCGATCATGGGCCGCCGCTCCGTCTTCCCGGTGATCGACACGCGCGAGCGCCACGGCACGACGACCTGGCTGCGGGTGCGGCTCCCGGGCCGGCCCAACGGCCGCACCGGCTGGGTCGTGGCCCGGGACACGCTGGCGCAGGCGACGGGCTTCCACGTCGTGGTCGAGCTGGACCGCCGCCGCGCGTTGGTCTACTGGCGCGGCCACCGGGTGCGGACGTTCAGCGTCATCGTCGGCAAGCCCTCCACCCCCACGCCCCGCGGCGACTTCTTCGTGGAGGAGATGGTGCCGCTGAGCTCGGCCGCGGACGGCGCGCCGTTCGCGTTGGCCACCAGCGCACGGTCGGACGTCCTGGAGCGCTACGAGGGCGGCGTCGGCCAGATCGCGCTGCACGGCATCGGCAACCTCTCGGGGACGATGGGCACCGCCGCCTCCCACGGCTGCGTGCGCCTTGGCGACGCCGCGATCGGCTGGCTCGCCAGGACGATGAGCCCCGGCGTGCCGATCACCATCCGCCGCTAGGAGACCGGTGAGTGTCGCTGGGTGGTTGCCCGGCAACCACCGGGCGACACTCAAGCCGCCTCAGCCGCCTGAGGCCGGCTCGTCGGGATCGACGTCGAACGGGCGCAGCGCGTCGATCCGGCGGCGGTCCCGCTTGGTCGGGCGCCGGCCGACCCGGGCGCCCTCGCGCGCGCCGGCCTCGCGCTCGGCCGCCAGCTGCGCCCGCGCCGCGATGCTGGCCGGCGTCTCCTCGTAGAGCAGCGCCGCCTCCGCCGCCCCCACCCGGCGCTTGGCCGATCCGCGCACGATCACCTCCAGCCGCACCTGCCCCTTGACCAGCTCCAGCCGGTCCCCGACGTGCACGTCCTTGCTCGGCTTGACCCGCGCGCCGTTGAGGTGCACGTGCCCCGCCTTGATCGCGTCGACGGCCAGCGCGCGGGTCTTGGCCAGCCGGGCGGTCCACAGCCAGGTGTCCACGCGCAGGGGTGCGGGCGCCTCGTCCATCCCCGGATGATCCCAGGCGCCGGCGAGCCCGCGCGCCGCGCCGAATACCATCCGCTGCCCGCCGTGCCCCTGCAACCCATCCACCAGGCCAACACCGTGCGCGCGATGCGCGTGGCCCTCGACGGCGACGTGCCCGCGGGGCACGCCGCGCTGCTCGTGCGGGACGACCCGGCGCCGTTCGCGCTCGTGGGCCGCTGGGCGGGGGGCGGCGCGCTCGTGGGCTCGGCCCCGATCCGGGTCGCGGGCCCAGACGAGGACCCGTTCGCGGTGCTCGCCGATCCCGGTCCCGCCCCGCACGACGCGCCACCCGGCTTCGTCGGCGGCGGCTGGGTCGGCCTGCTCGGCTTCGCGCTGGGCCGCGAGGACGGGGGGACCATCCCGCCGATCGCGTCCCCGCCGACCCGCGAGGCCCTGCCCGCCCACGTCCTGGCCCGCTACGACCACCTCCTGCGCCTCGACGCCGACGGGCAGTGGTGGTTCGAGGCGCTGTGGACCGGGGCCCGCGCCGCCGCCCTGGACGACCGCCTCACCGCGCTGCGGGCCCGGCTGGCCCGGGGCGTGGGCGCACCGGCCGCGGTGGCGACCGCGCCATGGCGAGCCGAGCCGTCCCCCGCCGGCCACGCGCGCGCCGTGGAGGCGTGCCGCGAGCGCATCGCCGCCGGCGACCTCTACCAGGCCAACCTCGCGCTGCGGCTGCGCTCGACGCTGGACGGGCACCCGGCCGACCTCTTCGCGCGCGCCGCCCAGGCCCTGCGGCCCGACCGCGCCGCCTACCTGGCCGGAGCCTGGGGCGCGGTGGCGAGCCTCTCCCCCGAGCTGTTCCTGAGCCGCCACGGCGACCGTGTGAGCGCCGCGCCGATCAAGGGGACGCGGCGCCGGCCGGCCGACGATCCGGAGCAGGCCGAGGCGGCCCGGCGGGAGCTCGCCGCGTCGGTCAAGGACCACGCCGAGAACGTGATGATCGTCGACCTCATGCGCAACGACCTGGGCCGCGTGAGCGTGCCCGGCTCAGTGGAGGTCGGCACGCTGGCCGAGGTGCGTCCGCACCCCGGCGTGTGGCATCTGGTCTCCGAGGTCCAGGGGCAGCTGCTCCCCGGGACCGACGACGCCGCGCTGCTGCGCGCGACGTTCCCGCCCGGGTCGGTGACCGGCGCCCCCAAGCGAGCCGCGTTGGAGGTCGTCGCCGAGCTGGAGTCGGTCGCCCGGCAGGCCTTCACCGGGGCGATCGGCTTCGCCTCGCCCACCGCGGGACTGGAGCTCAGCGTGGTCATCCGCACGTTCGAGGTGCGCGGGGACGATGTGTGGCTGGACGTCGGCGGCGGGATCGTCGCCGACTCGGAGCCCGCCGCCGAGGCGGCCGAGGCGCTGGTCAAGGCCCAGCCGCTGCTCGACGCGATCGGCGCCCGGCTGGCCGAGGCCGGAGCGCCCGCCAGTGTCGACGTCCCGGTGCCCCGGCGCCTGGGCCCGCGCCCGGTGCCGCGCCCCGATCCGGCCCTCGGGCTGTTCGAGTCGATCGCGGTGGTCGACGGGGTGCCCGTCCACCTGGGCGAGCACCTCGACCGCCTGGCCACCAGCGTCGCCGCGGTCTACGGCGGCGCGCTGCCCGCCGACGTCGTGCCGCGGGCCATGCTCGCCGCGGCGAGCGCCCCCGGCCCGTGCCGCCTGCGGATCGTCGCGCTCCCGGACGGCGGCGTGGCGGTCACCACCGGCCCGCTGCCGGTGCGCGGCGAGCTCCGCCTCGTCCCGGTCACCGTCCCCGGCGGGCTCGGCGCCCACAAGTGGCTGGACCGCCGCCTCGTCGACGCCCTCTCCGCGGCCGCCGCGCCGGCGATCCCGCTCCTCGTCGACCTCGACGGGCAGGTGCTGGAGGGCGCGTGGGCCAACGTCCTCGTCGTCGGGGACGACGACGTGCTCGTCACTCCGCCGCTCGACGGCCGGATCCTGCCGGGCGTCACGCGCGCTCGGGTCCTGGAGCGCGCCCGCGCCCAGGGGATCGCGGTCGCCGAGCGCCCGCTGGGGCTGGACGAGCTGCGGGCCGCCCGCGAGGTGCTGCTGACCAGCAGCCTTGCCCGGGTCCTCCCCGTCGGGCCGCGCGGGCCCGTCGGCGCGGCACTCCGCGGCGACTGACGCGCCCGCCCCGCCGACGCGCCGCCTTGCGCGAATTCTGATCCGCCGTCCCGCGACCGGCGCAAGCACCTCCAACACGGCGATCGACACCTGGCCATCCCGGCCTCGGTCCCTCGGCGCTCTGGCTCAGCATCCCGACCACGGAGGAACACGCATGTCCATTTCCGAATTCACCCTCGAGAACGTCGACGTCGACGGCGCCATCCAGGAGGCCGCCGAGGCCACGCACGGCGACACCCGCGCCGACTTCATGCGCAAGGCCGGCTTGGCGGCCGGCGGCACGCTGATGGCGGGCAGCCTCTTCGCCGCCATGCCGTCGCTGGCCGGCGCCAAGGGCAAGGCCGTCCCCAAGAGCGACATCGCGATCCTCAACTACGCACTGACGCTGGAGTACCTGGAGGCCGCGTTCTACGCGGAGGCCGTCGCCAGCGGCGCCCTCTCCGGCCCGGCGCTCGAGTTCGCCACGCAGGTCTCCAAGGACGAGACCGCGCACGTCAAGGGCCTCAAGGCCGCGCTGGGCAAGAAGGCGGTCGCCTCGCCGACGTTCGACTTCCAGGGGACGACGAAGGACCAGGCCAAGTTCCTGGCCACGTCGTTCGTCCTGGAGAACACGGGCGTCAAGGCGTACCTCGGCCAGGCCGGCAAGATCAAGACGCCGGGCATCCTGCTCACCGCCGCGTCGATCGTCACGGTCGAGGCGCGCCACGCCGGCGCGGTCGCGCTGCTCACGGGGGACAAGATCTCCCCGAGCGGCCCGTACGACAAGGGCTCGTCGATGAAGACGATCCTCAAGGCCGTCAAGGGCACGGGCTTCATCACCGGCTAGCCCGCCCACCCGCCGCCGATGTCGCAGGTATGCACGTACTACGTGCATACCTGCGTTCGCGCTCCCGCGCGGCACGATCGTCGTCCGCTGACGCGCCCCAAGGCCGCTCGTGACATTGCACAAGTATCTCACGATAGTGATGACGAACAGGATGGACTGTGACGGCCCACGTAAACGCGTTGTGTCTTACGTATTTTCCGCTGAATAGAGGCCGTTCTGCGACAGAAATGCGCAGATCGCGAACGCGCCAGAAGTTTTCCCACGGGCGTTGTCAGTCTTGTTACGTTCACGCAATGACAGCACTCAAGCGCAGCGCGGCGATCCTGTTCATCGCCGCCCTCATCGTCCCGGCCATGTCGGGCACCGCGTCGGCGAAGAAGACCACGCGGTCGATCAACCTGGGGTCCCTCACGACCCTGATCCAGAGCCTCACGAAGTCCAGCGGCACGACGACGGCGTCGAACCCGCTCGCGGGGCTCAACCTCAGCGGCCTCGACCTGGGGAACCTGAACCTGGGCAACATCAAGGGCCTCGACCTGAGCAAGCTCAAGGGCCTGGACCTGAGCAAGCTGACCAAGGGCCTCGACCTCAAGTCCCTCGTCAAGAGCGCCGACCTGCAGAAGCTGACCAAGGGCATCGACGTCCAGAAGATCCTCAAGGGCATCGACCTGCAGAAGATCCTCAAGGGCGCCGGCCTCTCGGGCACCACCGTCGACTGGAGCACGGTGCTCGGCGGCGTCACCGGCGGCGCCGCGGGCCAGGCCGACCTCGTCGGCATCATCCGCAACCTGCTGGCCGGCTCGGGCGTGAAGCTCTAGCCGCATCCCGGTCGCGCGCCGCGCGACCGTCCGCCGTTCACCGAGGAGAGACGCGCGAAGGGCCGCCCGGGGGCGGCCCTTCGTCGTGGGTGGGCGGGAGCATGGATCCCACGCGATGACGCAGGTATGCGGCCTGGACGCGCATGCCTGCGTCATCGCGTGGGACCGGACCGCGCACGACGTCGTGCAGGGCTTCTGCGCGGGGCCGGGCGCCGGTAGCGTCGGCCGGGCCGCCCGCGCACCGTTCCCCGCGCGCATTCGCATGCCCACCGCCCGCAGACCTCACCGCCCCGGCCTCCTGCTGGCCGCCTGCGCCGCCGCCCTCGTCGCGGCCGGCGCGTCCGCCGTGCCCGCGACCGCCGCCCCCAGCGCCGACGAGCTGCGCGGCCAGATCGACCGGCAGAGCAGCAAGGAGGACCGGCTCTCCTCCGCCGCCGACAAGCTCGGGGCGATGGAGCAGCGGGCCCAGCACGCCGTCACGCTCCTCCAGGGCCGGCTCGACGCCAAGCAGGGCGACCTCGACGCGCTCCAGGCCAAGCTCGACGCCACCGAGGGGCGCCTGCGCGCGCAGCGCACCCGCCTCAAGCGCCTGCACGCCCGCCTCGGCCAGAGCCGCCGGCTCCTCTCCCACCTGCTGCGCGACCAGTACATGGCCGACAAGCCCGACCTCGTCGGCGTCGTCCTCAACAGCCACGGCTTCTCCGACCTGTTCGAGCGCATCGACTTCGTCAACAAGATCCAGGACCGCGACGCCGCGATCGTCACCACGGTGCGCCGCGCCCGCGCCGACGCGGGCCGGCAGGCCAAGGCGCTGGCCCGCGACGTGCCGCGCCAGCGCGCGCAGACCGCCGACGTGCAGAAGGAGCGCGACGCCCTGGCCGGGATGAACGCCGTCCTCGAGCAGCGGCGCGACACGCTGGCCACCGCCCACGCGGCCCGCGTCGAGGCGCTGGCCGACACGCGCTCCAGCCGCCGGCACGCGGAGAAGACGCTCGACAAGCTCGAGGCCGAGCAGGCCAAGGCCGCGCGCGAGACCACCGCGCCGAGCGGCGCGGGCGGCGTGCCGACCGGGGGTGGCAGCGGGGGCGGCGGCTCGTGGGCGATCCCGTGGGCCGTGGTCGAGTGCGAGTCCGGCGGCCAGAACCTGCCGCCCAACAGCGCGACCGCCTCCGGCTACTACCAGTTCATCGACTCGACCTGGCAGGCCATGGGCGGCAGCACGCCCAAGGCGTACCTGGCCAGCAAGGCCGAGCAGGACCGGCTCGCGGCCAAGCTGTGGAACGGCGGCGCGGGCGCGTCCAACTGGGACTGCGCCTACATCGTCGGGATCCTCTGAGCGCCCCGCCGCTCCCGCCTCGTCCCGCACCGTGAGGCGCCTCCTCGACATCCGCCGCGAGTCCCAGCTGTTCATGGTCGGCTCGGCGTGCTTCGCGCTCGGATCGATCCCGGGCTACGCCTCGCTCGTCGGCTACGCCGCCGACGGCATCACGTTCTTCGTCGGGTCGATCTTCTTCACCGTCGCCAGCTTCGTGCAGCTGCGCCTCAGCGGCCGGTGGCGGTCGGGCGCGTGGAAGGCCAAGCCGGGCTGGAGCGACTGGTGGGCCGCGGCCGTGCAGTTCCCCGGCACGCTGTTCTTCAACGTCAGCACCGGCGCGGCGCTGATCGCCTCCCTCGACGTCGAGGCGGTCAACCGCTACGTGTGGCGACCCGACGTCTACGGCTCGATCTGCTTCCTCGTCGCCAGCGGGCTCGCACTCGTCGCCACCACCGAGGCCGACGGCCTGTGGGATCCCGACGCGCGCACCTGGATCACGTCGTGGCTGAACATGGCGGGCTCGGTGTTCTTCGGGATCTCCGCCGTCGCCGCCTACGTCGTCCCCGACTCCGAGACCGTGGCCAACGCCGCCGCGGTCAACGTCGGCACGTTCCTCGGCGCGCTCTGCTTCCTCGTCGCCGCGTGGCTCCTGCCCCCGCCCAGTACGGTGAGCCCGTGAAGCTCCCGGCCGTCCGTCCCCCGCTGCCCACCCCCGCCGAGCGCACCGCCGCGGGCAAGGCCGCGCGGACGCGCGCCCCGCGGTCCAGCCACGGCGAGTGGACGCCCGGCCCCGACCGACGCGACCCGGTGGCGATCCTCGAGGACCAGGCGCCCTCGCGCGTGCCGAGCCTCGTCCCCATCCGCTACGCCCGGATGGCCGAGACGCCCTTCACGTTCTTCCGCGGCGCGGCCGCGGTGATGGCCGCCGACCTGGCGCAGACCCCGAACGCGGGCCAGACGGTGCAGGTGTGCGGCGACGCCCACCTCTCCAACTTCGGGATGTTCTCCTCCCCCGAGCGCGACCTGCTGTTCGACCTCAACGACTTCGACGAGACGCTCCCCGGCCCGTGGGAGTGGGACGTCAAGCGGCTCGTGGCGAGCGGGATGATCGCCGCGCGGGTGAACGGCTTCTCCGTCGCCGACCAGGAGGAGGCGGTGCGCTCGGCCGTCGTCAGCTACCGCGGCGCGATGCTCGAGTTCGCGGGGATGAGCAACCTCGACGTCTGGTACGCGCGCCTGGCCGTCGACGAGCTCATCGCCCAGCTGCGCGCCGGCAACGAGGGCGACGCGCGCGCGGTCTCCTCCCTGGAGCGGTCGGCGACCAAGGCCCGGCGCAAGACCAGCCTGCGCGCGTTCACCAAGCTCGCCTGCGAGCAGGACGGCAAGCTGCTGATCCGCAGCCAGCCGCCGCTCATCGTGCCGGTCGAGGACATCCCCGACCCGCACGGCGTGGAGAGCGAGCACCGCCGCCTGGCCGCCGTGGTGGAGACCTACCGCGCGAGCCTGCCCGACGACCGCTGCCACCTGCTCAAGGACTACCGGTACGCCGACGCCGCCCACAAGGTCGTCGGCGTGGGCAGCGTCGGCACCCGCTGCTGGGCCATCCTGCTCAGCGGCCGCGACCACACGGACCCGCTGTTCCTCCAGGCCAAGGAGGCGCAGGCCTCGGTCCTGGAGCCCTACCTGGGCGCCTCGGCCTACGCCAACCACGGCCGCCGCGTGGTCGAGGGCCAGCGCCTCATGCAGGCCGCGAGCGACAGCATGCTCGGCTGGATGTCGATCGTCGGCACCGACGGCCGCGAGCGCGACTTCTACATGCGCCAACTGTGGGACGGCAAGGGCTCGGCCGACATCGACACGATGGACGCGCCGGTGCTGGCCGGGTACATGGGGCTGTGCGGGTGGACGCTGGCCCGGGCCCACGCGCGCAGCGGCGACCGCCTGGCGATCGCCGGCTACCTGGGCCGCGGCACCGTCTTCGACGACGCGATCGTCCGCTACGCGACCACGTACGCGGACCAGAACGAGCACGACCACGCCGCGCTGCAGTCGGCGATCGCCACCGGCCGCGTGACCGCCGCGGCCCCGGGGAGCTGACGCCGGTGACGACCGGGCCGCAGGAGCACGCCGACGACGCGGACGACCCACGCGACGCGCCCCTGGGGCAGGAGCTCCAGGAGGCGCTGGAGGAAGAGGAGCCGCTGCCCCCGGGCATCGTCCGCGCGCTGCGCGCCGACCCGGACCACGCGCCGGAGCTGCTGATGCGGTTCGCCGTCGAGCGGCTGGCCGACCGCGCCACGGCCTGGGCCCGGGACGCCCGCGCCGCCCATCCCGAGCGGCCGGTCGAGCATCTCGCCCACGACCTCCGCCGGCAGACCACGCTGAGCAGCCGGATCGAGGGCGCGATCTCCGGCACGCCGTTCGCGCTCGCGCTGATCCCGGCCTACGTCGCGGTGCTGTGGGACCAGGCGTGGATGACGCTGCGCATCGCCGCGCTCTACGGCCGCGACCTCCAGGCCCCCGGCGTGGCCGCCGAGCTCCTCGTGCTGCGCGGCGTCCACCCCACGCGGGCCGAGGCCCAGGAGGCCCTCGACGCGCTGCGCACGCGGCCCCGCCAGCGGCTGCGCGGCGGGGTCCGGGCGCTCCTCCGGCTGGGGCGCCGCGTGATGATCCTCGCGGGGTTCATGGACCCACCCGACGAGGGCGAGCCCGAGTCCCGGCTCAAGCGGGCCGTGCTGCTCGCGCTGGCCGGCGTCCTCTACCTCGCCACGTGGGTGTTCCCGCTGAGCTTCATGGTCGTCATGTCCCACTCGTGCGTGGTCAGCACCAAGCGGATGGGCGAGCGGGCCGTCGGCTTCTACCGGCCGGAGGCGCGTGAGCTGCCACCCCCCGCCCTGACCCGCCGCCACCGCCTGCGCACCGCCCTGTTCGCCGGGCTGGCGGCCGGCGTCCCGTTGGCTCTCATCGCGATCGCCAACCACCAGGTCCAGAACGACGCCGACGAGTGGCTGCGCGTCGTCGGGGCGCTGCTGGGGCTGTCGCTCGTGCTCGGCCTGGGCGCGCTGGCCCGGCGCCCCGCGCGGTAGGGACCGCGCGGGCGGGAGGCGGCGTCGTCCTCTCTAGCGGTGGTCGTCCGGGATCGAGGACGGCGAGCCGGTGGTGAACAGGGTGGCGAGCAGGATCACGACCTTGGTCTTGCCCTTGTTGGCGCCGAAGTGCACGGTGGTCGGCTGCTCGACGATCCACTGGCCGGCCTTGATGTCGGCCGTCTGGCCCGCCTTGATCTTGCGGACGACCTTCGAGTGCTCGGCGTCGCCGCTGCGCACGACGACGGCCGGGCCGCGCTTGACCGTGTAGGTCAGGGTGCCCTGGGCGATCTGCGCCGTCTGGGTCCCGGCGTGGTGGTGCAGGGCGAGCTGCAGCCCCGCCGGGATGGTGATCCGCGACAGCGTCAGGGTGCGGCCGGGAGCGCCCTTGGCGTCCGGCGTCATGGCCAGCGCCTCGCGCACCGCGACCTTCGGCGTGGACTCGCCCTGGACCGCTCCGGCGGTGTACGCGCCGCCGAGCAGCGCCACCCCGAGGACGGTGAGCAGGACGGTGCGAAGGGGGCGACGGGGGGCAGACACGGGTGACAGGCTCCTTGCGGAAGGTGGGGGGAAGCGGCCAATGTAGCTATACTTGGTAAAGCGGTGCGTCGAATGGACGCCCGCGAGGAAGCTTGCTCAGGTCCCGCCAGAGGCGGTTCGGGTACGCAGTCCTCCCGAATCGCGCCGGCCGGAAGCCGCGCATACGCGCGGCAACGAAGCCGCCTGAGGAGTTCCCAATGTCATCGCAGTCCTTCGCCGATCTCGGCGTATCCAATGCCGTGTGCGGCGCCCTGGAGAAGGCCGGCTTCACCGCCCCCTTCGCCATCCAGAACCTCGTCATCGGCGATGTCCTGGCCGGGCGCGACGTGCTCGCCAAGTCCCCCACGGGCTCGGGCAAGACGCTCGCGTTCATGGTCCCGCTCCTCGATCGCATCGAGGCGACGGACAAGCGCCCCGCGGCGCTCGTCCTGGCCCCCACCCGCGAGCTGGCGACGCAGATCGTCGACGCCTCGTACAAGCTCGCCCACGCCCGCGCCCTGAGCGTGACCGCCGTCTACGGCGGCGTCGGCCTGGAGAAGCAGGCCCGCGCGGCGGCCAAGTCCCACATCATCGTGGCGACCCCCGGCCGCCTCGAGGACCTGCTGCAGCGCCGGGCGTTCTCGCTCGAGAACATCAAGATCCTCGTCCTCGACGAGGCCGACCGCATGCTGGACATGGGCTTCCGCCCCGCGGTCGACCGGGTCGTGGCCAAGGTGCCGCGCAACCGGCAGACGCTGTTCTTCTCGGCCACGCTCGACGGTGAGGCCGGCAAGATCGCCCGGGCCTACACCTCCGACGCCGCGGTGCACGAGCACGTGCCGGCGGAGCAGAAGGTGTCGGACATCCAGCACCGCTTCCTCGCCGTGGACAAGAGCCGCGTCGACATGCTCGTCACCGAGCTGAACCAGAAGCGCGACCTGGCGCTCGTGTTCGTGCGCACCAAGCGCGGCGCGGACCGCCTCGTCAAGCAGCTCGGCGCCGAGGGCGTGTCCGCCGTCGCCATGCACGGCAACAAGTCGCAGCGCCAGCGCGAGAAGGCCCTGGCCGCCTTCGAGGGCTTCCGCGTCGACACGCTGGTGGCGACCGACGTCGCCGCCCGCGGCATCCACGTGGACGACATCTCGCACGTCATCAACTTCGATCCGCCCGAGGATCGGGAGACGTACGTGCACCGCACCGGCCGCACCGGCCGCGCGGGCAACACGGGCACGGCGATCACGTTCGTCGGGTCCGAGCAGGCGGGCGACGTCAACAAGATCGCCAACGCGCTCGACCTCGACCGCGAGTTCGCGGCCGCGGGCGTGCGTCCGTCCCACCAGCCGCAGGGCCGTCCCGGCCAGCGGCAGGAGCGGCAGGCCGCGTCGCACCGCAAGGGCTCCGGCTCGGGCGGCTCGGGCGGCTCGGGCGGCGGCCGGGGCGGCTCCGGCCGCAAGTCCCGCGGCGACGACGGCGGCTCCCGCGCGGTGCGCGACAACGACGGGCGCAAGCCGCGGTCGTCCTCGCGCTCCGGCTCGGGCAGCTCGTCCGGCGGCTCGGGCTCCGGCTCCGCGCGGACCGTGCACTCCGCGCGCCCGTCGGGCCGCGGCCGCGCCCGCTAGCCGCACCACTCACCCGTAGCAGCACGCAGTTCCGACGGCGTCCGGTCTCTGACCGGGCGCCGTCAATCGTTCCGGGCTGTCGTTCCACAGCGACCAGGGCTTCGTTGGCACATCCTTCGGCCCTGAGCCGAAGGATGTGCCAACGAAGCCTCAGACGGTCACAGCGGGCGGGCCGCGGCGGCCAGCAGCACCGGCACCGGGCCGACCACCGGGTAGGACAGGCCGGCTCCGGCGCTGTCCATCCACCGGCCGCGGCGCGTCAGCACGCCGCCGGAGGCGGGGCAGCGCAGCAGGTCCATGATCTGCGGGGGCATGAAGGGCAGGTGCCCGCGACGATTCTCGTCCTCCAGGTGGACGAGCACCCGTTCGACGTCGACCTCGGGCGCGGTACGCGGCCCCGGCCCCCCCTCGACGCGCACGGCCAGCGTGCCCGTCCACTCCACGCTGTGGCGCCATCGCGAGCGGTGGGCCGCCCAGCCCAGGCGGATGAGCAGCGACTCCTCGTAGGCGGCGCTGGCGTCGGCGGCCCCCGGCGGCTCGCCCTCCTTGGTGGCGAAGACGAGCGTCTCGTCCTCCTCCAGGTCGACGAGCCAGCGGTCGCGCGGGCCGCCGAACACCAGCTCGGAGGCCCGGCTGGGCACCTGCGCGAAGCCGCGGGGCGCCAGGCGCGCCAGCTCGGACGCGACCGCCGCGGGATCGCCGGCCCCGGTCAGGACCTCGTCGATGATCGCGTAGGCGAACGCGCCGTCCGCGAACGGCAGGTGCTCGGGGTCGGCGACGACCAGCGCTCGGGTGCCCTTCTCCGCCGCGGAGGCATCCGCGGCGCGCTCGGCGGTGAGCAGCACGTCGGGGTCGACGGTGACGTCGGTGCGGGGGTCGGCGGCCGGCCCCGAGCCGACGTCGAGGACCATCCCCTCCTCGGGCGGGTCCGGCCGGTGGCGCAGCGCCTCCTGGCGGGTCAGCGCGATCTCCTTCCGCGCTCCGTCGAAGGTCTCCCGACCCTGCCCGGCGACTGTCCCGATGCGACTCATGCGCCCGACCCTAGGACATTCCGGCGCGCCGGGAGGGGCGAAGCTGGCACGATCGGGGGCGAGAGCCTCGTCGTCCCGACGGGTTCTGGGTAGACCGATGAGCACGATGTCCGTCATCCACCGTCCCTTGGCGCTCTGGGCCGTGCTGCTCGGCGCCGTCGTCCTCGCCGCCGCCTCGGGGGTGGTGCCGGAGCCGGCGACGGCCGCCGCGTGCGCCCACGCCAAGGATCGGCCGGAGCGGGCCGCGGACATGCCCGCCGCGCGCAAGGCGGTGCTGTGCCTGGTCAACCGCGAGCGCACGTCGCGGGGCCTGCGGGCGCTGAAGGCCAACGACACGCTGGAGAAGGTCGAGCGTGTCCTGGCGCGCGACATGGTCAAGCGCCACTACTTCGACCACACCACGCCGAGCGGCAAGACCTTCTCGGACCGGCTGAAGGACGCACGCTGGCGGGGCAGCACGGCGGGCGAGAACATCGCGTGGGGCAGCGGCGGCCTCGGCTCGCCGGCGAAGATCGTCGACGGGTGGATGCACAGCTCGGGCCACCGGGCGAACATCCTCAACAAGGCCTTCACCCGCGCGGGCACGGCGATCGTCGCCGCCGCCCCGGACGCGGACGTGGACGAGGCGGCCACCTACGCGATGGCCTACGACCGACCGTAGCCCCGGCGGCACCGGGCGCGCCTTCCCGGTCGGGCCGGTGCCCGCGCGGCGTCAGGCCGTCGCGGCGCCCAGCCGATCCCGATCGTGCGGCGCGTCCCAGTCCAGGGCCGGGCCCTTGGGCACGATCCCCGTGCCGTTGATCTGGCGGTGGGTCACGTAGTAGTGGCGCTTGATGTGGTCCAGGTTCACCGTGCTCGCGATGCCGGGCCGCTGGTACAGGTCGCGCAGGTACCCGCTGAGGTTGGGGAAGTCGGCGATCCGCCGCAGATTGCACTTGAAGTGCCCGACGTACACCGGGTCGAAGCGCACGAGGGTGGTGAACAGCCGCCAGTCCGCCTCCGTCACCCCGTCGCCGACCAGGAACCGCCGACTCCCGAGCCGCTCGTCGAGCCACTCGAGCGTGGCGAACACGCGGTCGAACGCCTCCTCGTACGCCGCCTGGGTCGACGCGAAGCCGGCTTGGTAGACCCCGTTGTTGACGTTGTCGTACACCCGCTCGTTGACCGCGTCGATCTCGTCCCGCAGGGCCGGCGGGTAGAGGTCGAACGAGCGGTCCACGCCGTCCAGCCCGTCGAACTCGGCGTTGAGCATGCGCAGGATGTCCGCGCTCTCGTTGTTGACGATCCGGCCCGTCCGCGTGTCCCACAGCACCGGCACGGTCACGCGGCCGTCGAAGCCGGGGTCGCTGACCCGATAGGCCTCCGACAGGAACGTGAAGCCGTTGAGCGGATCGGGCTCGTCGGGCAGGAAGCGCCAGCCGCGCTCGTCGCGGATCGGGTCGACGACGGTCATCCCGATCGCGTCCTGCAGCCCCTTGAGCTGCCGGACGATGACCGTGCGGTGCGCCCACGGGCAGGCCAGCGACACGTACAGGTGGTACCGCCCGGCCTCGGGCGCGTACGGGGTGGAGCCGTCGGCCCGCACCCAGTCCCGGAAGACGCTCTGCTGGCGCACGAAGCGCCCGGTCGTGTCGGTCTCCTTGGAGAACTGCGGCGTCGCGCTCATCGATCCATCCTAAGAGACGCCGCCCACCGGCCTCCCCCGCCGGCCGCCACCTCGATCACCGACGCCGCGGCCCGGCAGGTCCGCAGCCGGGCCGGCCCGACGCGCGGGTCCACCCGCACGACGCGGCCCCGCTCGTCGCACCACAGGAGGTCCAGGGCGAAGCGCATCCCGGCCGTGTGCACCGAGCGCGTGCCCGGGAGCCAGAGGCCGTGGGCCGACGCGAGCGGCGGCAGTGCCGCCAGGCCGAGCAGCCGCGCCCGCGCCGTGACCGCCTCGTGGAGGAACAGCTCCCCGGGGAGCACCCGGACGGGAAGACGGGACAAGCGCGGGGGAAGGACGTACACACCTCCCCTAGGCCCGGGCGGGCGAAAACTCTCCCCCCTCTCTCCCAAATCCGGCGCCGAGTGTCACTTTGCAGGTCGATATGACCTGAAAAGCGACACTCGGCGCCTGGGACGGGCCGATCTAGACGATGGCGGGCGGACCGTCCGCGCTGATCGCCGCCCGGCTGTCGCTCGACTTGATGACGGTCAACGCCACGATCGCGCCGAGGACCGCGAAGCCGGCACCGACCGCGAAGGCGGCCTGGAAGCCGTCGGTCAGCGAGGCGGGGTTGATCGTGTCGCCCGTCACCGAGGTGGCGATGGCCGACAGGATGGCCAGGCCCAGCGCGCCGCCGACCTGCTGGGCGCTGTTGATGAGGCCGGAGGCCAGGCCCGCCTCGTCCATCCGCACGCCCGCGGTGCCGCCCACCGTGGCGCCGGGGAAGGACAGGCCCAGGCCGAGCGCCGCGACCATCGAGGGGCCGAGCACGTCGCTGAGGAAGCTGCCGTCCACCGAGATCTGGGTCCACCAGAGCAGGCCGATCGCGGTGAACACCATGCCCGCCGCGAGCACCGGTTTGAACCCGACCTTGTTGGCGAGCTGCGAGCCGACGATCGCGCCGAACATGATCGTCACGGCGAGCGGCAGGTACGCCAGCCCGGCCTTGAGCGCGTCCCACCCGAGCACCTGCTGCATGTACAGGGAGACGAAGAAGAACATCGAGAACAGCGACGCCGCGAGCAGCAGCCCCACGATGTACGACCCGTTGCGGGTCCGCGAGCTGAAGATGTCGAACGGCACGAGCGGGTCGGCGACGCGCGACTCGATGACGATGAACGCCACGATCAGCGCGACCGCCACGGCGACGAGCACGAGCGTCTCCGTCGACCCCCAGCCCGCCTCGTTGGCGTTGACCAGCGCGTACACGAACAGCGACAGCCCGGCGGTGATCGACACGGCGCCCGGCACGTCGTAGCTCTTGATCTCCTTCTCGCTCCTGCTCTCGGCGATGACCCGCGGCACGAGGAAGACGACGAGCACGACGATCGGCACGTTGACGAGGAAGACCCAGCGCCAGCTGAGGTACTCGGTGAGCACGCCGCCCAGGAGCACGCCGACGGCGCCGCCCGAGCCGGCGACCGCGCCCCACACGCCCAGAGCGGTGTTGCGCTCCTTGCCCTCCTTGAACGTCGCGGTGACGATCGAGAGCGCGGCCGGGGACAGGAGCGCGGCGCCGAGGCCCTGCACGGCGCGGGAGACGATGAGCATCGTCTCGTCCTGGGCCAGGCCGGCGGTCAGCGACGCGACGGCGAACAGGGTCAGGCCGAGGACGAAGATCCGCCGGCGCCCGAGGAGGTCGGCCATGCGCCCGCCGAGGAGGAGGAAGCCGCCGAACGTGAGCACGTAGGCGTTGACGACCCAGGCGAGGTCGGACTGGGTGACGTCGAGGGCGATGCCGATCGACGGCAGCGCGACGTTGGTGATGGAGGCGTCGAGGACGACGAGGAACTGCGCGGCCGCGAGCAGGATGAGGATCCGCCACTTCTCGGGGCTGATCCCCTCCTCGTCCGGCGGGGCGATGGGTGCTGACGTGGACATGGTTTGCTCCCGGCGGTCTGCGTTCGGTACGATCCGGAACCGGAACTCCGGCTCCTCTTGATCCGGCACAGTACCGGAACCGCGGTTCCGTTCGCAACCCGATCACATGTCGACCACACCTTCACCCTCCCCGACCGAGCGCCCCCTGCGGGCCGACGCGCGCCGCAACCGCGAGGCGATCCTCGACGCGGCCCGCATCCGGTTCGGCACCGACGGGCTCGACGCCCAGATCGACGACATCGCCCTCGGCGCCGGCGTGGGCGTGGGCACGATGTACCGCCACTTCCCCACGAAGGAAGCGCTGATCGCCGCGCTCACCGTCGCCCACTTCGAGCGCGTCGCCGACGAGGCGATCGAGGCACTCGCCGCGGTGGAGGCCGGCGCCGACGCCTGGGAGCAGCTGTGCGGACTGCTGCTCGCCTCGGCCGGCCGGCTCGCCCAGGACGCCGGCCTCAGCGAGGTCGTCTCCAACCGGCACGAGATGGTCCAGGAGTGCGGCGCGGTCAAGACGGGGCTCAACGCGACGACGGCCCGCATCATGGAGCGCGCGATCGCCGACGGCACCCTGCGCGCCGACGCGACGGTCAGCGACATCCCGCTGATGATGGCCGGCCTCGGCCGGGTCGTGAGCGAGCCCGCGAAGGCCATGGGCCTGTCGTGGGAGCGCTACATGGAGCTCATGCTCGACGGCCTCCGCGCCCGCTGAGCACCCCGGCGCTCGACCCCTCATCCGCCGAAGGGCGGGAAAAGCGCGCATAGGACGTGAAAAGCGCCACTCGGCGATCGGGTGGTCGGGAGAACCGGTGGATCCGACACTGGCTCCTGCGTACAATCTCAGTGGGGCGCACATAGATCTTCTTCCATTCGGACGGCGGGTGCGCTATAGTTGCGCAAGCAACGATTTCTGAAGTCCCCCAACGGACGCAAGGACGACCATGACTTCCCTTCTTCTCATCCCGCTCGACGACACGGTCGTCTTCCCGACCATGGACGTCACCCTCCCCGTCGACGTCGGGGACGACGAGCAGGTCCTGCTGGTCCCCCGCCACGAGGGCGAGTACGCCTCCGTCGGCACCATCGCCAACGTCACCGAGAAGGTCCGCCTCCCCGGCGGCGTGCGCGGCGCCGCGCTCTCCGGCGTCAGCCGCGGCATCGCCGGCGCGGCCCACACCGACCCGATGGGTCGTCTGCGGGTCGAGGTCACCGAGGCCCCGGACGACAGCCCCGTCGACGGCAAGACCCGCGAGATCGAGCGCGAGTACCGCGCGACGGTCGACGAGATCCTCGAGCTGCGCGGCGACGACGGCCGCATCGCCGGCTGGGTCCGCGCGATCGTGGAGCCCGGCGCCCTGGCCGACACGACGGGCTACGCGCCCGACGTGAACTTCGAGCAGAAGGTGCAGCTGCTGGAGAAGACGGACGTCTCCGAGCGGCTGAGCTTCGCCCTGGAGCTCCAGCGCGAGCGCCTGGCCGAGCTGCAGGTCCGCCGCCGCATCCGCGAGGACGTGGAGGAGGGCGCCGCCAAGCAGCAGCGCGAGTACGTCCTGCGCAAGCAGATGGAGTCGATCCGGCGCGAGCTGGGCGAGGACGACGACTCGTTCGTGGAGGACTACCGCGAGAAGCTGCACGACGCGGACCTCCCGCAGGAGGTGGCCGAGCAGGCCGAGCGCGAGCTCGCCCGACTGGAGCGCTCCGGCGAGCAGGGCCAGGAGGCCCAGATGATCCGCACGTACCTCGACTGGCTGGTCGCGGTGCCGTGGGGCAAGACGTCCGAGGATCAGCTCGACCCGACCCACACCCGTGAGGTGCTGGACTCCGACCACTACGGCCTGGAGGACGTCAAGGACCGCATCGTCGAGTACGTCGCCGTCAAGAAGCTGCGCAAGGAGCGCGGCATCGAGGCCGACAAGAAGTCGGGCGCGATCCTGACGCTCATCGGCCCTCCCGGCACGGGCAAGACGTCGATCGGCGAGTCGATCGCCAAGGCGATGGGCCGCGAGTTCGTGCGCATGTCGCTGGGCGGCGTCCGCGACGAGGCGGAGATCCGCGGCCACCGCCGCACCTACATCGGCGCCCTGCCGGGACGGCTGGTCCGTGCCCTGCGCGACGCCGAGACGATGAACCCGGTGATCCTGCTCGACGAGATCGACAAGGTCGGCGCCGACTGGCGCGGCGATCCGAGCTCGGCGCTGCTGGAGGTCCTGGACCCGGCGCAGAACAGCACGTTCCGCGACCACTACCTGGACGTCGAGCTCGACCTGTCGGACGTGGTGTTCATCGCCACGGCCAACCAGGCCGAGACGATCCCCGGCCCGCTGCTGGACCGCATGGAGGTCATCCGCTTCGACGGCTACACAACCGCCGAGAAGGTGGCGATCGCCCGTGGCTACCTGTGGCCGCGCCAGCGCGAGCGCAACGGCCTGCTCGAGGACGAGGTGACCGTGTCGGACGAGCTGCT
>Ga0164241_10001053_pt1 | contig 38208 bp, 31 predicted proteins | sample OricomyardsoilBY_FD_108780 | JGI IMG/M metagenome (GOLD analysis project Ga0164241, IMG submission 108780) | Backyard soil microbial communities from Emeryville, California, USA - Original compost - Back yard soil (BY) | ecosystem: Environmental > Terrestrial > Soil > Unclassified | place: USA... | reverse complement strand
GTGCGCCATCAGGGACTCGAACCCCGAACCCGCTGATTAAGAGTCAGCTGCTCTGCCAATTGAGCTAATGGCGCGTGGTCCCAGGCTGCCCCGGGACCGGCGACAACTTTACATGCTCACCCCCGAACATCACGAAACGGCAGGTCAGGGTCTTGCGGAGGTGGTCATGAGGGGGTGGTCAGGCCCGAGGCAACACGGATCCCGGCCTACGGCGGTGATAGCGCGGGTGAGAGCGGGTCGGCACGCCGACCGTCACAGGCATCGATACCACTGCCCTGCCGACTGCCCCTGTCGGGCTTCGCGCCGAATCCGGCGACCGGCCGACCGGGTCGGGTGACACCGCGTTTGCGCAGTCACGTGGGTCTTGCGAACGCCGGGTACCCTTGGGGATCACCTGCGGGCACTGCGACGGTGCGGCCCGCCCACCGGAGGAACCTATGGCTTCAGCGAGCGGTCCCCCGGCGACCACCCGGCCGGGTGCGGGTCGTCCGGCTCCCGGGCCGTTCCTCGCCCTGCCTAAGGGTTCCAACGCGAGCAGCGAACGCAACCGGCTCGAACGGGCCTACGACGCCTTCCTGAGCACCGGTGACGTCGCCTCGGTCCGGCCGGTCGTTGCCGATTCCTGGCGGCTGTCCCGGGCCAGCGGGGTCAGCCCGGACGGGGTGCTCCCGGTGGTCGACCTGCTCGACGCCGACCTGGAGGCCTACCGGTCAACCCACCCGCTGGCCGCGGTGATGCCGCTGATCCGGCGCCTGCTCATCGAGGAAGCAGAGGAGGCCGGAGCCATCGTCGTGGTCGCCGACGCCGACGCCCGCCTGCTCTGGGTCGAGGGCGACGCGCAGCTGCGCCGTTACGCGGAGGCGATGAACTGGGTCGCCGGGGCCCGCTGGGACGAGCGGGTGGCCGGCACCAATGCCCCGGCGGCGGCGATGCGGCTCGACCACGCGCTGCAGGTGTTCGCCCGCGAGCACTTCGCCAGCAACGTGGCCGGCTGGTCATGCACCGCCGCACCGATCCACGACCCGTCGACCGGCAGGGTGCTCGGCGCCCTGGACATCACCGGCCGCGACGACGTGGCCGCCCCCGCGGTGCTCGGCCTGGTCCGGGCGGCAGCCGCGGCGGCCGAGACCGAGTTGCGCATGCTGGCCCTGACCAGCCGGAGCGCAGGACCGGCCCGCAAATCGATCGCCCGATCCTCGTCCTCGGCCGCCCCGAGGCTGCTGGGCACCCAATGGCTGTCCGTCCTGGGCCGCGACCGGGCCCTGCTCGGCGCCGATCAAGACCCGGTCAACGGGACCGAGCTGTCCGTCCGGCACTCCGAGTTGCTGTTCCTGCTGGCCCGGAACCGCTCCGGCTATAGCGCCGACCGGCTGGCGATCGCCCTGCACGAGCGGGACGTACCCGCCGTCACCGTCCGCGCCGAGCTCAGCCGGCTGCGGTCGCTGGTGCCCGAGTTGGGCTTGTCCGGGCGTCCATACCGGCTGACGTCACCATTGACCACCGACGTGGACGCGGTCCGAAAGTGCCTGGCCGGCGGCGATGTCGCCGGCGCCGTGAACGCCTACCCCGGCCCGATCCTGCCGTCGTCGGAGTCACCGGAGGTGCAGGCCGAACGCGACGAGGTGCACCGCGAGGTGCGCTCGGCGGTGCTCGGTTCGACCAACCCGCAGGCGGTGCTGCGTTTCGCCAATCGCCCGTGCAGCCGGGAGGACACCCTGGTCTGGCGGCACGCGGTCCGGCTGGCTCCACCGTCGACCAAACCGGTGCTGGTCGAGCACCTGCTGCGGATCGAACGCGAACTCGGACTGCGCTGAACAATCCGGCCCTTACGTCGCCGGATTGTCTGCGCCCGGTCCTCCTGTGCCGAATGGCGGCCTACCAGGGGTGCGTCAAGGTCGCACCCGCCGACCCGGTCACGAACCGGCTCAGGCGTTCATCCGGGCAGCCGAGGTCATCCGCATCTGCGTCGAGTGTCAGGTGATCTTTCGGGTGTGCGCCAGCACCGTTGCGTGTCCGGCGAGCTGCTTGGGGCACGATCAGTCCGATGCGCCGCTCACGGATGCCGACCGATCGCTGCTCATCGGACCGACATCCGCTGCGAGTAGTCGCGCGGGGCCGGTCGGGTCCGGGCCTTCGGCCCGATTACCAGCCCGAAACCGAGATCGTCAAGCACCGCGCGAACGTCATCGACCGGCAGGGAGCCTTGTCGCTCCAGCACCAGGTGTGGGCGGCGGTCGCCGGGAATCTGCTCGACCGGTGGACCCGAGGATCGTTGTGAATATCGGCAGATGGTGCGGATATCGGGCCCGGGCTGCGTTCTCGTCCGGGTGCTCGACGATCAGCAAGCCCGGCTCGTCGCCGAACTCGCACGCAACCCGTCTGCCCGCCAATGGGCGGGGGAGTTCCCGGCCCCGGTCACGTGCCGAGACCGTTGGCCGAGGTGATGGACAGGAACTCGTCACCGGCGGCCCGGAGGGAGGCGGCCAGAAAGTCGTTGGCCGGGCAGGCGTATCCCGGCGCAATCAGCTGGATGGTGGTGATCGGAAGGCCCGGGAAGGTCAGGTGGGCCGGGATGTGGGCGGCGGCCGGACCGCGAAACCCAAGGGCCCCGGCGTGAAAGGTGTCGATTAGCTTGAGGACGCGACGTCGGTTCAGCCCGGGCGGGAGTTCGCCGAAGTCCCAGACATGACGGATCGCGGCCGGGGCGCGGTGATGCTGCCGACCCACGGTTCGCGGAAGGAACAGTGACTGCCGTCATAGTGACGGGGCTCACCGGTGCGCAACGTTGGCGCAACGATGCCTTTCCTACTGTTCTGTCCATCGCACGGCCCGGGCGGGACGTGCAGCGACGAGGAGGTCGATGTGACGGTTTATGCGGCTCCGGGCCAGCCGGGCAGCAAGGTGAGCTTCAAGCCCCGCTACGAGAACTTCATCGGGGGCGAGTGGACCCCACCGGTCAAGGGTCAGTACTTCGAGAACGTCACCCCCGTCACCGGGCAGGTTTTCACCGAGGTCGCCCGGTCGACCGCCGAGGACGTCGAGTTGGCCCTGGACGCCGCCCACAATGCCGCGCCGTCCTGGGGCAAGACCTCGGTGGCCGAGCGGGCCAACATCCTGAACAAGATCGCCGACCGGATCGAGGCCAATCTCGAGACCATCGCGGTCGCCGAAACCTGGGACAACGGCAAGCCGGTCCGCGAGACCCTGGCCGCCGACATCCCTCTGGCCGTCGATCATTTCCGCTACTTCGCGGGCGCCATCCGGGCCCAGGAGGGGTCGATCTCGCAGATCGACGAGGACACCGTCGCCTACCACTTCCATGAACCGCTCGGCGTCGTCGGGCAGATCATCCCGTGGAACTTCCCGATCCTGATGGCGGTCTGGAAGCTCGCCCCCGCGCTGGCCGGCGGCAATGCCGTCGTGCTCAAGCCGGCCGAGCAGACCCCGGTGTCGATCCTGGTGTTGATGGAGATCATCGCCGACCTGCTGCCCCCGGGGATCATCAACGTGGTCAACGGGTTCGGCGTGGAGGCCGGCAAGCCGCTGGCCTCCTCCAAGCGGATCCGCAAGATCGCCTTCACCGGGGAGACCACCACCGGCCGGCTGATCATGCAGTACGCGTCCGAGAACCTGATCCCGGTCACCCTGGAGCTGGGCGGCAAGTCGCCCAACATCTTCTTCGAGGACGTCGCCGCGCAGCAGGACGCCTTTTATGACAAGGCCCTCGAGGGCTTCACCATGTTCGCCCTGAACCAGGGCGAGGTCTGCACCTGTCCGTCCCGCGCGCTGATCCAGGCCTCCATCTACCCGGACTTCCTGGCCGACGCGGTGGCCCGCACCGAGAAGGTCATCCAGGGCAACCCGCTGGACACCGCCACCATGATCGGCGCGCAGGCCTCCAACGACCAGCTGGAGAAGATCCTTGCCTACATCGAGATCGGCAAGGCCGAGGGTGCCAAGGTGCTCACCGGCGGCGCGCGCAACGTGCTCGACGGCGACCTGGCCGGCGGCTTCTACGTCCAGCCGACCATCTTCGAGGGCGACAACTCGATGCGGATCTTCCAGGAGGAGATCTTCGGGCCGGTCGTGGCGGTCACCTCGTTCGCCGATCAGGACGACGCCCTGAAGATCGCCAACGACACCCTCTACGGACTGGGCGCCGGTCTGTGGACCCGCAACGGGTCGACGGCGTACACGGTCGGCCGCGGCATCGAGGCCGGCCGGGTGTGGACGAACTGCTATCACCAGTACCCCGCGCACGCCGCGTTCGGTGGGTACAAGCAGTCGGGCATCGGCCGAGAGAACCACCACATGATGCTCGACCACTACCAGCAGACGAAGAACCTGCTCGTCTCCTACGCGCAGAGCGCGGTCGGATTCTTCTGATGCCGCAGGACATGTCGGGGGATTCGGGACGGCCGGAGTCCGGTGTCGCGACACCGGACCCGGTCGCCCGGGTCGCGCTCACGCCCAAGGCGGTGGCATTGCTGTCCGAGCTCACGCAGTTGCACGGGCCGCTGATGTTCCACCAGTCGGGCGGGTGCTGCGACGGGTCCGCTCCGATGTGCTATCCGCTCGGCGAGTTCCGGGTCGGGGGAGCCGATGTCCGCCTCGCCGAGCTGGATGCGGGCCTACCTCAACCGATTCCGTTCTGGATGTCGCAGTCCCAGTTCGAGTACTGGAGCCACACGCACCTGACGGTGGACGTGGTTCCGGGCCGGGGCAGCGGGTTCAGCGTGGAGTCGCCGACCGGGCAACGGTTCCTGATCCGGTCGAGGCTGTTCACCGACGATGAGTCCGCGCGGCTCGTCGAGGTGGTCAGCGGAGGGTAGGACGGCGCTTGGCAATCCGGTTCCGACGTCGCCGGATTGCCCGCGTCCATCCGGATGCGCAGGCGGATTCGCAAGTGTCCGCCGATCAGTCTTCCGGTCGCCGTGACGGGCAGCCACGGCGCGGCGACCGGAGTCCAGAGGATCGCTTCGGGCCCGAAGCGCGCATGATCGCGGGCTTGCAAGCTCGTCAGACCTGGGGTGAGCGGCCGACCGCGCCGATTGGGGGGTGCGGACGGCCGCTGGTCGCTGCTACCGTTTGGGACATGACATCCCGGTCCACGACCTCGCACCAGTCCTGGTGGCGGAACGCCTGACGGTGTTCCGTGATGTCTCCGACCTCCGGCCGCCGCAGCGCGGCCGTCGTGGAAAATGATCCACAGCGTTTCTCCTTCCGGTGAACGCGGGCGACCGTCGCGGTTGCCCCGCCCCGAAGGAGCCCCAGCATGACCGCCGTCCTCGCCCCAACCCCCGTCGACGAGGCAGTCGCCGACACCCTGGACAGCCGGATCCGCCGCGATCCGAACAACTTCCGGGTGCTGTCCGGTGACCGGCCCACCGGCCCACTACACCTGGGTCACTACGTGGGCACCCTGGCCAACCGGGTCCGACTGCAGGATCTCGGCGTGCCGGTCACCGTCGTCATCGCGGACTACCAGGTGATCACCGACCGGTCCGATCCCGGACCGCTGCGGGACCGGGTCCGCACCCTGGTCGCCGAATACCTGGCCGCCGGGCTGGATCCCGACCGGACGGTGATCTTCCCGCACTCGGCGGTGCCCGCCCTCAACCAGCTGATGCTGCCGCTGCTGTCGCTGGTGACCGACGCCGAACTGCGCCGCAACCCCACGGTGAAGGCCGAGGCGCTGGCCTCTCGACGGCCGTTGGGCGCGCTGCTGCTCACCTATCCGGTGCATCAGGCAGCCGACATCCTCGGCATGGATGGGACCGTGGTGCCGGTCGGCCGCGACCAGCTGCCGCACCTGGAGTTGACCAGGCAGATCGCCCGCCGGTTCAACGACCGGTACGGCCAGGTGTTCACCCCGCCCGAGCCGTTGCTGACCGGCACCCCGAACCTGCTCGGCACCGACGGCGCGAAGATGTCCAAGACCCGGGGCAACACCATCGCGCTCGGCGACACCGCCGACCGGACCGCGGAAATCGTCCGCGCCGCGCAGACGGACTCGACCCGGCGCATCACCTTCGAGCCGGCGGCCCGGCCGCAGGTGGCCAATCTGCTGTCGATCATCGGCGAGCTGACGGGCCGCGACCCGCGGGCGGTTGCCGAGGAGATCGGCGACGGGGGAGCGGCCGCACTCAAGCGCCGGGCCACCGAGGCGATCAACGACGAGCTGGCGCCGCTGCGCTCGCGGCGGGCCGAGCTGATCGTCGACCCGGCGTTCCTGGACGGCGTCCTGCTGGACGGCACCGCCCGGGCGACGTCCGTGGCCGGCGCGGTACTGCATCGGGTCCGCCGCGCGATGGGCATGGATTACCTGGGCTGAGCGAGCGAATTTGTCGAACCGCGCCCGACGCTCCGCGTACTGATAATGGGGTGAGCGACGGGACTCGAACCCGCGACCACCGGCACCACAAGCCGGGGCTCTACCAACTGAGCTACGCTCACCGCGACCTGCGTGCCACCACCGGCGGCACGCGGACCCGGAGGAGTCTACAGGCTGTCCGGTGGTGGCGAGACCATCGTCCCCGCGTACCGCGCCGCAACCTCCGTCGCGGCGGTGAGCACCTGTTCACCGGTCGGGCCGGCGGCCGGAACGAACGCCGTGGCGCGGTAGTAGGCGAGTTCGCGAATCGATTCGGTGATGTCCGTCAGTGCCCGGTGGGACATCACCTTGGCCGGCTGGCCGAAGTAGATCCGCGGGTACCAGCGGCGGCAGAGTTCCTTGATGCTGGACACGTCGACCATCCGGTAGTGCAGGAAGCTGTCCAGTGCCGGCATGTCCCGGGCGATGAAGCCACGGTCGGTGGCGATGGAGTTGCCGGCCAGCGGCGCCGACTTCGGCTCCGGGATGTACTGCTGGATGTAGTCGAGCACCATCCGCTCGGCCTGCTCGACGGTCACCGTGGACTCCCGCACCCGCTGGGTCAGCCCGGACTTGGCATGCATCTCGGTGACCACCTCGGGCATCGCGGCGAGCGCGTCGTCGTCGGCGTGGATGATCACATCGACCCCGTCTCCGAGGATGTTCAGGTCGCTGTCGGTCACCAGGGCGGCGATCTCGATGAGTTTGTCCGTCCCGAGGTCCAGACCTGTCATCTCGCAGTCCACCCACACCAATCGCTCGTTCACGGTTGCTGACAGTAGACCTGCAGGCAGTGGTGCTGTCGGAGATCAACGTTAGGCTCCGCATCGAAACCTGATCGGGGGCTGGGATGGGCGCTGGGATGAACAACGAGTCGGCCGAGGCGGCCGGGCGCATCGCGCAGGGTTACGACACCCGGGCGCCGGCGGTCGTCGTCGGGTCGGTGGTCGTCGACCAGACGGCCGATCCCGCCGCACTGGTGCGGATCCCGCTGTCCATGTTCAACCGGCACGGCCTGGTCGCCGGAGCCACCGGCACCGGCAAGACCAAGACGTTGCAGGTGCTGGCCGAACAGCTCTCCGCCGCCGGCGTGCCGGTGTTCATGCCGGACATCAAGGGCGACCTCACCGGCCTGGCGGTGGCCGGCCAGACCAACCCGAAGATCGCGGAGCGGGCCGTGGACACCGGCGACGACTGGGCGCCGGCCACCGTGCCCGTCGAGTTCCTCAGCCTCAACGGCCAGGGCACGGCGATCCCGGTGCGGGCCACCATCGACTCGTTCGGGCCGATCCTGCTGTCAAAGGTGCTCGACCTGAACGAGACCCAGGAATCCACCCTCGGGCTGATCGTGCACTGGGCCGACGAGCGCAACCTGCCGCTGCTGGACCTCAAGGACCTGCGGGCGGTGATCATGCACCTGACCAGCGACGAGGGGAAGGAAGACCTGCGCGCGCTGGGTGGGGTGTCAAAGGCCACCGCCGGGGTCATCCTGCGGGCGGTCACCAACCTCGATGCCCAGGGTGGCGACCGGTTCTTCGGCGAACCCGAACTTCAGGTCGGCGATCTGCTACGGGTGGACGCCGGCGGCCGGGGCGTCGTCACCCTGTTCGAGGCGTCCGGTCTGCAGACCAACCCGGCGCTGTTCTCCACCTTCCTGATGTGGCTGCTGGCCGAGCTGTTCGAGCAGCTGCCCGAGGTCGGCGACCTGGACAAACCCAAGCTGGTGTTCCTGTTCGACGAGGCTCACCTGCTGTTCGCCGACGCGTCCAAGGCGTTCCTGCAGGCGGTGCAGCAAACGGTCAAGCTGATCCGGTCCAAGGGTGTCGGCGTCTTCTTCTGCACCCAACTGCCCACCGACGTGCCCGCACCGGTGCTCTCCCAGCTCGGTGCCCGCATCCAGCACGCGTTGCGGGCGTTCACCCCGGATGATCAGAAGGCCCTCAAGTCGACGGTGAAGACGTACCCGATCACCAAGGACTACGACCTGTCGGCGGCCCTGACCGGACTGGGCACCGGCGAGGCGATCGTCACCGTGCTGTCCGAGAAGGGTTCGCCCACCCCGGTCGCCTGGACCCGGGTCCGGGCCCCGCGGACGCTGATGGCGCCGGCGCCGGACGCGACCGTCACCGCCGCCGTGGCGGGGTCACCGCTGGCCGCCAAGTACGGGACGGACGTGGACCGGCAGTCGGCCTACGAACTGCTCACCGCCCGGCTCGCACCGGCCGACCCGCCGCCCGGCGCTTCGCCGCCGGCGTCGACAGTCCCGACCGTGCCGCCGACCGAGCCGCTGCCCCCGGCCCCGACGGTCGGCGCCGACGGCTGGCCAACCCTGGCCCCCGAGCCCTACAACCCGTACCTGGACGACGCAACGACACCGGCGCCGAAGCCGCCGCCCGCCGACCCCGGCGGCGGCCTGGCCGACGTGCTGACCAATCCGGCCGTCACTTCGTTCATGAAGTCGTTGGGCAGTTCCCTCGGTGGGGCGCTGGGCCGGTCGGTCTTCGGTACCCGCAAGCGGCGGCGCTGACGGAACGATTCACGGTGTCCGGGCGTTGACCCGATGTGACGGGCGGCCGATCTGACGCCGGTGGTCATCAGCTGAAAGGGACTTTGACGTGGACACGCTCCTGTGGATCGTGATCATCGCGGCGATCGTGGTGGCCGGCGTGTGGTACATGCGCCAGCGGAACTCGACGTCCGCGCGGTCGCTGGAAGATGCGCAGGCCGAGGCTCGCCGGTGGGTCGAGCGGCTCGGTGGGCAGGTCTATGCACTGGACCCCCGCGACGATCCCGCCGCGAGGCAGGCGTTGGCCGATGCCGCCGAGCGCTACACCGCCGCAGGCTCCCAGGTCGAGCAGGCCAAGTCGGTGCAGCAGTACCGTCTCGCCCAGCAGACCGCCTACGAGGGCCTCTATTACGTGCGGGCCGCTCGCACCTCCTTGGGCCTGGACCCCGGCCCGGAACTGCCGGCGATGCCCGGCCAGCAGCAGGCGGGCACGGTCACCGAGGACCGTGCGGTCAACGTCGAGGGGCACCAGTACGAGGCCTCGCCCACGCCGGGTCGCAACACCAAGCATTACTACCCGGGCGGCATGGTCGCCGGCCGGCCGGTGCCCCGGGGCTGGTACTCCGAACCGTGGTGGAAGCCGGCCCTGGTCGCCGGCGCCTGGGGCGTCGGCACCTATCTGGTCGCCTCGACCCTGTTCGCCGGGATGGCCGGGGTGAACTTCGACGCCGGGTACGACGCCGGTTATGACGCGGGCCTCGACGCCGGCGCCGACGGCTCCGACTACTCGGGCGATCAGGGTGGCGACGCCGGTGCGGACTGGGGCGGGTCGGACTTCGGCGGTGGCGACTTCGGTGGTGGGGGCGACTTCGGCGGCTTCTGATCGTCGGCTCCGGGGGGAGACGGTCAGGCGGTGGTGAACCGCACGGTCGCCGCGGGTCCCTGACCCGCCGAGGTGATCGCGGACACGGTGAACGTGTAGGTCGTGCTCCGGCGCAGCAGCGTGAAGGTGAAGGTGCCCGCGGTGGGGGCCACGGTGGTGGCGTAGGCGCCGCCGCCGGTGCTGTCGGTCCCGTTGCGGCTCACCCGGTAGCCGGTGACCGGCAGACCGCCGGTCGAGGCCGGAGGCCGCCAGCCGACGGTCACCTGGGTCGGGTCCTTCGGACTCGCGGCCGTGAGCCCCGACGGTGCGCCGACCGCACCCGCCGACGTCACCGTCGCGGCGACACCCGACCCCGCGGAGTTGATCGCCTGCACGATGAACGTGTAGGTCGCATCCGGCCGGAGCAGGGTGAAGGTGAACGTTCGGGTGGCCGCGGGCACGGTGGTGGCGTACGCGCCGCCGCCCGTGCTGTCGACGCCGTCCCGACCCACCCGGTAACCGCTGATCGTCCCGCCGCCGGTGGGCGCCGGCGGCGACCAAGTCACCGACGCGGTGGTGCCGTCCGCGGACCGGGCTGCCGATAGTCCGGCCGGCGCCCCCGGCACGCCCACCGACCCGGCAGTGGTGGTCGGGGCGGGCGGTGCGGTTGTCGCCGGGGTGCTGGCTGGCGGGACCGGGGTCGGTGCCGCTGTGGTGGCGGGTGGCGGGGTGATGGCGGGCGGGGCCGGTGCTGCCGATCCGCCCGCGGTCACCACCAGCACGGTGACGGTCATCGGCGGCAGTTCGAGCCGCAGCGTCGGGGCGGCATCGAAGGACGCCGAGCCGACGGCCGCCGGGGCGTCGTACGGAGCGGCCGGGTCGTTCCGGTACGCCGTGTAGCGTCCGGCTCCCGCGCCCGCCACCGTCAGCGACAGGTCCCGCAGGGCGGTCTCGCTCTTGTTGATGAGCAGGATGTTGTACCCGCCGGCCTCGTTGTTGACCCCGAACGCCTCGACCGTGGCATCAGTGCTCGAGCTGTCGTACACGGTGTCCTGGTAATGGGGCCAGCGACCGCCACCGGTCCAGTTGGCGATGGCCCAGTACGCCGGCATCGGCGAGGACACCGGCCTCCCGTCCGGATTCACCTGCCCTGCCTCGACCATCACGCCGAGCGGCCCGTTCTGGGTGGCATACGGCAGCCCGCGGCCGCCGGCCTTGAGGATGTGACCGAGGGCGCTGGTCATCCAGACGGTGTTGACGGCGGTGAAGAACCGGTTGTTGCCGCCCGGAGTGCCGTCCTGGTACCGCCAGGAGAAGTTCAGCTCGTCGACGGTGACCGGGACGTCCAGCCCCCGGCTCCGCAGATCCTGCCGCAGGGCGGCGACCTCGGTGCCGTAGGCGGGAGTCTCGGACAGCGCCCGGGCGGTCGACAACGATGTCGTGCCCATGGCGTAGTGGTGGTAGTCGAGGCCACCGAGCCGACTGCCCATGCCGGACGCGAAGGACGTCAACGCCGCTCGGTCGTAATACGCCCACACCGGGCCGGTCAGGCGGAAATCCGACCGGAGCGCTCGGCCTTCGTCCGTGATCATCGTGGCCAGCGCCGTCTGGTCGGCCAGACTCTTGCCCTGGTTTCCCGGCTCATTCGGTGCGGTGTAGGTGATCCCGTCGAACCCGATGGCCTGCATGATCTTCGTGGCGTCGCCGGGTTGGACGTCGACGTCAGTGGTGCGTCCGCCGATCACGATCATCACCCGGTAACCCCACGAACGGTAGGTGCGCACCAGGGCCGGCACATCAAGAGTGCCGCCCGACCCGCCCGCGGACGAGGTGACCCGGCCGTTGCGGTAGCCGGCCGGGATTCGCACCGCCCGGGCGTCCAGTGCCTGCTCGGCGGCCGCCTGGGCGGGGCTGCTCAGCGGATTCGCGCCGTAGGTGGACGAGCCGACGCCGATGGCGAACGGGTCGGTGGTCGCGGCGACTCTCGTCAGGTCGACGGTCGCGGTGACCGGAACCCCTGCCGCGCCGGACGGTGTCGCGAGCACGGTGATCATCGCGGCGGTGACCGCGGTCACCATGCCGAGGGCGACCGGGCGGCGACGACGTCGGGACGAGAACGTGAACACGGCCACTCCTGTGGGGTCGAGCGCAACGACGTCACGGGCCGCCCCTCGAACGAAGATCGTTCGACGACCGCGGGCCGAAACTACCACGGTGTGTGAGGGACTCGCCACGCATCGTCATCACGTGGTCGGGGGCGACGCTCCGTTGACAACTCGCCCCGCCACATCACGACGTACCACTCGTATGGCCTGACGCCGCAAAGCCGCAAGTTGCCGTGAATCAGGTCACCATTCACGAGGTGCAGCGGAATGAACCAACTATGCGCAGCGTGATGGCCGATGCCTGATGGTGTGATCCAGGCCGCTGAAACCGCTACGAAACGGTAAACAAGTCACCGAAAGTGGCGGAATCGACGAGTGAGTGTCCTGTGGGATGCATATGATCATCACCAGCGCGATCAGGTGGGGGCAATGCAGCCGATCTTGGGATCCCTGTGTTGCGCACCTGTCCACCACCGCCTGTTGTCGCTTCCTCGTGCGCTCTTGCCGAACGGGTGAATCGACCTTCGGCCATCGGAGCGCCAATGTTGGTCTTTCTTCTCTCCGCGTTGTCGGTGCTGCTCACGCTCATCGCCGGCGCGACGCTGGTGTGGATGATGCACGCCTGGCGTCGGCCGGACACCTACGGCCGCATCTGGTTCGCTCCGCCGCCGCAGACCCTGCATCATGGGTTCTCGATCATCGTGCCGTGCCGGGACGAGCCGGAAGAGGTGATGCGGCCGACCATCCAGGCGCTGCTCGGCCAGTCCCATCCCGACCTCGAGGTGATCATCTCGGTCGGTGACGACGACGAGCCGACGGTGGCCACCGCACTCCTGCTGGCTGCCGAGGACCCCCGGGTGAAGGTGTCGATCAACACCGACCCGGTGAAGAACAAGCCGCGCCAACTGAACACGGCACTGGCCATGTGCACCAAGGATGTCGTCGGCATCATCGATGCCGAGTCGTTGACCAAGCCCGACCTGCTGGTCCGGGTCGACGCGACGATGCAGGCCGAGGGCGCCGACGTCGTGCAGGGCGCGGTGCATCTGATGAACTACCGGGACAGCTGGTTCGCGTTGCACAACTGCCTGGAATACCGGGCCTGGTTCCGGTCCCGGTTGCACGGCCACGCCGATGCGGGCTTCATCCCGTTGGGTGGCAACACCGTGTTCACCCGCCGAGCGGTCATCGAAGATGTCGGGGGCTGGGACGGCGACTGCCTGGCCGAGGACTGCGAGATCGGCGTGCGCCTGTCCTCGCGGCACCGGAAGATCGTCTGCGCCTACGATCCCGACCTGGTCACCGAGGAGCAGGCGCCGGGTTCGGTGAAGGCGCTGGTCAAGCAGCGCACCCGCTGGTCGCTGGGCTTCATGCAGGTGCTGGCCAAGGGGGAGTGGAAGCGCCTGCCCCGCAATCGCCGGTTCTCCGCGTGGTTGACCCTGGTCCAGCAGCACGCCATGGCGCTGGCCGGAATCGCCTTCCCCATCGCGTTGATCACCGCGCTGCTGGTCGACCTGCCGGTCACCGCAACCATGATCGCGTTCCTGCCGCTGGTGCCGATGCTGACCATGATCGCGTTCCAGTGCCAGATCCTGCACGAGTTCGGCCAGGACATGCAGGTCAGGATCCCACTGCGGACCTACCTCTTGTTGATCTTCACCGCGCCGCTGTACCAGGTGCTGTTGGGCTGGGCGGCCGTGCGGGCCGTCTACAAGTACGCGAGGCGTGACTTCGGCTGGTACAAGACACCGCACGAGGCGCACGCCGCCGAGCGGGTCGAGAAGCAGTTGGCCCTGGTGGGTGCCGGTGCGGCGACGGATGAGGCGCGCGGCGGCGTGGGCCTGCTGGCGGCCCCGGCCGGGACCGGCGTCGTGGGCCGGCCATGGACCGGTGATCCGGCCGGACCGCCGCCCGCGGAGGGTGGACGCTGGGGGTCGATCGGCGACGGCCAGGGACCGGACCGAACCCGCCGTCCGGCCGACCGGCCCGGCAGCACCCTGACCGTCGGCACGCACGCCCCGGACGCGGGCCGGCGGGGACGATTGCGCCGGGCGTTGGCCGGGCCGGCCGGCAAGCTGCGGTGGGGGTCGTTCGCGGCGGTGCTGCTGGCCGTGGCCGTCGTCAACGCGCTGAATCTGGCGCAGTACCCCGCCTACTTCGACGACGAGGGCACCTACTACTCGCAGGCCTGGGCGATCCAGGAACTCGGGCAGCTCTCGCCGTACACCTACTGGTACGACCACCCGCCGATGGGCTGGATCCAGCTGTCGGCCTTCACCTGGCTCACCGACCCGCTGTTCGGCGGGCACGCCGCGTTGCTGTCCGGCCGGGTGGTCATGCTCGGCTTCGGTCTGGTCACCGCCGGGCTGGTCTTCGTGCTCGCCCGCCGGCTCGGCCTGCGGCACGGGTACGCCGTGCTGGCCATGGGTCTGTGGGGACTGTCCCCGCTGACCGGTCTGGAAATGCGGCAGGTCTTCCTGGACAACATCGCCCTGCCCTGGCTGATCGCCGCGTCCGTCTTCATGACCTCCCGGCGCCAGGACCTGTGGCACTACTGCGCCGCCGGGCTGTGCTTCGGCGTCGCGGTGCTCAGCAAGGAGACGTTCCTGCTCGCCGCGCCCGGCCTGATCGTCGCGCTCTGGCACTACGGCTTCCGCCCCACCCGGGTGTTCGGGCTGGTCGGATTCTCCATGTTCACCGTGCTGGCGGGCACCGCCTACCTGCTGCTGGCCGCCCTCAAGAGCGAGCTGCTGCCCGGGGCCGACCGGGTCTCGCTGTGGGACGCCATGGTCTTCCAGCTCGGCGCCCGTGCCGGCTCGGGATCGATCCTGTCGGCCGGCACCGAGGCCAACGGCTACCTGCTGAACTGGTTGGAGACCGACGCGGTGCTGATCCTGGCCGGCGTCGCGGCCGGGATGGTCTGCCTGTTCCTGCCGGCGATCCGGTCGATCGCGGTCACCATCGCGGTGTTCACCCTGATGGCGCTGCGTCCCGGCGGCTACCTGCCCGGCATGTACGTGATCGTGCTGCTGCCGTTCTTCGCGATCGCCGTCGCCGCCGTGCTGGACCGGCTGCACACGCTGGTGACCAGTTCGGTCCGGCCGGCCCGCCGGATGATGGGGGTCGGCGCCGTCGCGGTCCTCCTCGGCGCGGCCGCGTTCGCGGTCGTCCCGGGGTGGCTGGACCGCACCGAGACCGCGCTGACCGCCCGGACCAACGTCGCGCACAACGAGGCGGTCGCCTGGGCCGGGGCGAACCTGGACAAGCAGTCGCTGATCGTCTCGGACAACACGTACTGGAACGACCTGGTGAACGCCGGCTGGGATCCCGGGTGGGACGGCGCAGTCTGGTTCTACAAGGTCGACCTGGACCCCGCCTTCGTCACCGAGCACCCCGAGGGCTGGCGCGCCATCGACTATCTCGTCTGGAACAGCACCATCTCCGGCAACAGCAATGCCATCCCGCTGGTTCGGCAGGCCTACGACCACAGCGTCCTGTTGCACACCTTCGGTGAAGGACCCGACACCGTGGAAATCCGAAAGGTAGTGGCGTCATGACCGTCGACGTCGAAGAGACCGTGTCCGTGATCGTCCCGACGTTCAACGAGGCGCCCAACGTGGCCGAGCTGGTGGCACGGGTCGGTGCCGCCGTCGGCGATCGGGGGAACGTCGAGATCATCTTCGTGGACGACTCGACCGACGACACCCCGCGGGTGATCCAGCAGGTGGCGGCCACGGCGCCGATCCCGGTGCGGCTGATCCACCGGGACGAGCCTGAGGGCCGGCTCGGCGGCGCCGTGGTGGAGGGGATCCGGGCGGCCACCGGCACCTGGTGCGTGGTGATGGACGGCGACCTGCAGCATCCGCCGGAGCTCATCCCGGTGCTGGTGGCCCGCGGTGGGTCCAGCGGCGCGGACGTCGTCGTCGCCTCCCGCTATTGTGGCGACGGCAGCGCCGAGGGCCTGGCCGGCGGGCTGCGTCGGCTCGTCTCGTCCGGGTCGACCCTGGTGACCAAGTCCATGTTCCCGCGCCGGCTGCGGGAGTGCACGGACCCGATGACCGGATTCTTCGCGGTCCGGCGGGAGTCGGTCGATCTGGCCGGCTTGCGGCCGCGGGGCTTCAAGATCCTGCTGGAACTGCTGGCCCGCCAACCGCTCCGGGTGGTCGAAGAGCCGTTCGTGTTCGCCCAGCGGCACGCCGGCGAGTCCAAGGCCGGAATCGCCGAGGGCATGCGCTTCCTGGTGCAGCTGGCCGCGCTCCGCTTCGGCCGGATGTCCCGGTTCGCGTTCGTCGGCGCCGTCGGCGCGGTGCTCAATCTGCTGCTGATGGCCGCCCTGCTGGCGGTGGACGTGCACTACCTGGCGGCCGCCGTGATCGCCACGGAGATCACGATTCTCACCAACTTCGCGATGACCGAACGGTGGGTGTTCCGTGACCTGCGGCACGAGGGTCGTTCGGCGATGGTGCGTTTCCTGCAGTTCTTCGGGTTCAACAACGCCGAGGCGGTGCTGCGCCTGCCGGTGCTGGTGTTCCTGGTCGAGATCGTCGGCCTGGGCGGTGTGCTCGCCCAGGCCCTCACGCTGGCCGTCGCGTTCGTCATCCGGTTCGTGTTCGTCTCCCAGGTGATCTACCGGCCACGCCTGCGCCCCGGGCGGCATGCCTTGGACGCGGTGGCGGTCGACCGGGAGGTCGCGGCGGCATGACGTCCGGACGGCGACGTGGCCGGATGAGTGCGCGGGTGGCCGTCGCGCTGGTCGGCGCCCTCGCGATGACGGTGATCGTGCCGGTGACCAGCCAGGCGCTGGTGGTCAACGGTGTCGAGAACGGGGATCTGTCGGCCGGCGCCGGCAACGCCTTCGAATGCTTCACCAACGCCGGCTGGGGCGAGGGCGACGACGAGCTGACCGCGGTGCCGGGTCGCGGCGGCGCCGGGCGGGCCGGGTCGCTGACCCTGAGCGGCTGGGCGTCGGGCGACCGGAAGCTGTTGCCGTCACAGACGGCCGGCTGCGCGCCCGCGGTGACCGAGGGCACGCAGTACCGGCTCGGCGTCTGGTACACCGCCACCCGACCGGTGAACCTGACCGTGTTCCGGCACTCGGCGGCCGGCTGGACCTACTACACCGATCTGCAGACCCTGCCGGCGGCGGCCGCCTTCACCCAGGTCGAGGTCACCACGCCGGCCCTGCCGGCCGGCACCGACCAGCTCAGCTGGGGTCTGTCCATCGCCGGCGACGGCACCGTGGTGTCCGACGACTACTCGATCGCCGAGGTGGGTGGGCAGGTCGAGCCCGACCCGGAGCTGGTGGTCAACGGGAACCTGGCCGCCGGGGATGCGCTACCGACCTGCTTCCAGCCGGCCGGCTGGGGCGAGAGCACCACCACGGCGCAGCTGATCGACGAGGTGCCGGCGGGCGCCACCGGCCGCTCGTGGCGGATCACGATGGCCGACCACCAGTCCGGCGACCACAAGCTGCTGCTATCGGAGGCGGCCGGGTGCGCCCCGGCCGTGCAGCCCGGCGAGGTGTACGAGCTGGGCCTGTCCTACCGGTCCACCGCCGGCCAGCAGGCGATCACCCTGTTCCGGCACACCGCCGCGGGTTGGCAGTACTGGACCGACCTGCAGGCGCTGCCGGCGTCGGCGGACTGGTCGACCGTCACCGTGCCCACCCCGGTGGTTCCGGAGGGCACCGACCGGGTCAGCTTCGGTGTGTCGCTGTTCGCCGACGGCACCCTGGACACCACCGGGTACTCGCTGCGCGTCCCCGGCGCGGAACCCGAACCGGAACCGGGCGAGCCCGAGGTGGCCGGCACCTGGACCGTCTCGGCGACCCAGATGCCGTTGCGGGCCATCCATTCCACCCTGCTGCACGACGGCCGGGTGCTGCTCATCGCCGGATCCGGCAACGACATCGATGAGTTCACGGCGGGCAGCTTCAAGGCCTCGGTATGGGACCCGGTGGCCAACACCTTCACCAACCTGCTGGTGCCCGAGGACATGTTCTGCTCCGGCCATGTGACCCTGGCCGACGGCCGGGTGCTCATCGCCGGTGGCACGAAGGAGTTCCCGGGCACCGGGGGCGCGATCAATTTCGAGGGCGCGACGTTCTCCTACGTGTTCGATCCGGCGACCATGGCGTTCACCAAGATCTCGGACATGGCCGACGGGCACTGGTACCCAACGCTGACCAAGCTGGAGAACGGCGATGTCTGGGCGGCGGGTGGGCTGAACGAGCAGTCCGCCGGCACGGTGGCGACCGAGATGTTCTCCCAGTCGCAGTTCCGCTGGCTGGGGCTGAACGAGGTGCCGCAGACGTGGACCTACTGGGGCACCTACCCGCACATGTACCTGATGGCCGACGGCCGGATGTTCTACAGCGGCGGGCACACCTTCGGCAACCAGCGGCCGGGCACCGGCGCCAGCATCTACGACTGGCGCACGGCGCAGGTCGCGGACGTCCCCGGCTTGCGCGAACCGAACCTGCGGGATCAGGCCGGCTCGGTGCTGCTGCCCCCCGCGCAGAACCAGAAGGTGATGATCGTCGGGGGTGGGCACGTCGACGAGAACGCCGACGGCACCGACCTGGTGGACATCATCAACCTGAACGAGGCGAATCCGCACTACACGGCGGCACCGTCGGTGCCGGGCGGCGGACGCACCTACATCAATCTGGTCACCCTGCCGGACCGCACGGTGCTGGCCACCGGTGGCGCGCACGGCAACCGGGGCGCCGAGGTGATCTCGTCGTCCACCTACGACCCGGTGAGCAACACCTGGTCGGACACGGCGGACGACCCGATCGGCCGCGGCTACCACTCGTCGTCGATCCTGCTGCCCGACGGCCGGGTCGCGGTGCTGGGCTCCAACCCGGCCGACAACTCGTTCGAGCTGCGCATCTCGGTGTACTCGCCGCCGTACCTGTTCAAGGGTGAGCGGCCGACCGTCGATCCGTCGGCGACGGACCTGACGTACGGGCAGACCCTTGATCTGGGGGTGACCGGCGACGTGGTCGCGGCCAATCTGACCGCGCCGGTGTCGTCGACGCACCAGACCGACACGAACGCCCGGCTGGTCGATCTGCCGATCACCGGGGTCGGCGGCAACCGGCAGGCGACGGTGCCGCAGAACGCGGCGCTGCTGCCGCCGGGTCCGTACATGCTCACGGTTCTCGACTCGGGAGGCGTGCCGTCAGTCGCGAAATGGGTGATGGTGGGATGAAGCGATCATGGTTGGCCGTGACCCTTCTGGCCGTCGGTTCGGTGGCCATCCTGCTGGTGTGGTTCGGGTTCGGCGGCGACCGGTCCGGGCACGTCCATGCCGATGAGGCGTCGTCGGTGATCGCCGGAGCCGTGGCGGGCGCGCCGGTCACCACGTCGTCCCCGGATGCCACCTTGCCGGCCGGTTCGACACCGGCCGACGGGCACGCCGGGCACCTGACCGGTGCGGCCGGGTCGATCGCGTCCGCCGCGGCGGACCGGGCGGGGCCGTCCGCGGCGCCGGCGGATCCGGATGCCTCTGCGGCGGATCGCCGGCAGGTCAGCCTCGGCGAGGCGGCCGGCGGCGGGTCCGTCCCGTCGACCACGGCTCTGGTGCCGGTGGCCGACAAGTGGCTCGACCCCGGCGCGGCCGGCGTCAACGACGGCAGCAAGCGGCAGGCCGCGGGCGTCGACCTGCAGCCGGCGCCGGTGGTCAACCCGGCGGACGTGCTGCCGTCCGGCCTGGTCAACGGCTGTGTCGCCGGGTACGGCCGCGGGGTGCAGTGCCTGCCGACGACACCGCCGAGCCACGCCGGTCACGGCTCCGGTCGGGACATGTCGATGTACTGGACGTGCACGGAGGCCCGGACGGTACTGCCGGACGGGATCGTCGTCGACACTCCGGGCACCGACCCGCTCGGACTTGACGGCAACCAGGACGGAACGGCGTGCGGCGCGGGTGATCGGTAGGTAATCCGACGCGGTTAGGGTCCTGCATCGTGAGTGAGCACACCGCCGCCCGGCCCTGGTACGTGCCGATGCGCGCGCGACACCCTGGGGAATCGCACCGCGTGGCCACCCCGCTGGAGCTGTTGTTCGACCTGTGTTTCGTGGTCGCGGTCGCCCAGGCGGCGGCGGGCCTGGACCACGGCTTCATCGAGAACCACGTCGGCTCGGCGATCCTCGCCTACCTGATGACGTTCTTCGCCATCTGGTGGGCGTGGATGAACTTCACCTGGTTCGCCTCCGCCTACGACACCGACGACGTGCCCTACCGGCTGCTGGTCCTGGTGCAGATCGCCGGGTCGTTGGTGATCGCCGCCGGCATCCCCCGGGTGTTCGCCGACCAGGATTTCACCGTCATCGTCATCGGCTACGTGATCATGCGGCTGGCCCTGGTCACCCAGTGGCTGCGCGCGGCCGCGGCCGACCCGCCGCACCGGCGCACGGCCACCCGGTACGCCGTCGGCGTCGCGATGGTGCAGGTCTACTGGGTGCTCCTGCTGTTCCTGCCGCACGGCGTATGGCTTTTCGCCGGGTTCCTCGGCGGCGTCGTGCTGGAGCTGACGGTGCCGGTGATCGCCGAGCGGCCGAACGCGACCACCTATCACCCGCACCACATCGCCGAGCGGTACGGGCTGTTCACCGTCATCGTGCTCGGCGAGTCGGTGACCGCGGCCACCCTGGCCTTCCAGGACGCCTTGGACACGTCCGGCGCGTCGGCGACGATCATCGGGATGGCCGCCGCCGCCATCGTCACGATGTTCTGCCTGTGGTGGATCTACTTCGACCACGAGTCGTTGCCGGTGATGAACGCGGCCCGGGCGGCGTTCGCGTGGGGCTACGGCCACTATTTCCTGTTCGCCGCTGCCGCCGCGGCCGGCGCCGGACTGGTCGTCGCGGTCGCCTACGAACAGCACCGGGCACACGGCATCAGCTACCCGCTCTCCGCCGCGCTGACCACCGTGCCGGTCGCGATCTTCCTGGTCGTCATCACGATCCTGCGGGCGCATCCGGGACGGCCCCGGATCATCCCGTGGGCGACGTCGATCGCCGCGGTGCTGGTGCTGGCCGATACGTTCATCCCGGCGCCGCTCTACGTGACCGCCGGGGTGCTGGTCGTCCTGGTGGCGGTGCTGATCGGCGCGACGCGGAGTCGCACGGTCGCCTGACCGACCCGGCGCGGTCCGGTGCGGCCCGGGTGGGTGGAAGGAAGATGTGCGCGGGGAGAAGTTTCCTCCGGCTGCCGGGTGATCGGCGGCGGTGGGATCGCGGCCGTGGCAGGGTCAACGGCATGTCTGCACCGGAGCCGGCCGTGGCGGCCGATATCTCGCTGGTCCGGCGGGGGACCGAGTACTACGACGCCATGCTGGCCGAGCTGCCCGACGATGACCTCGACGGGCCGTCGCTGCTTCCCGGTTGGGACCGGCGGCACGTCGTCGCGCACGTCGGGTTCAACGCCCGTGCGCTGGCCCGACTGGTGCGTTGGGGGCGTACCGGGGTGGAGACCCCGATGTACCCGTCGACGCAGGCGCGCAGCGCCGAGATCGACGAGGGCGCGACGCTGTCACCCGCCGAGCTGCGGGACCTGCACCTGGTCGAGTCGGCGGAGCTGGACGCGGCCTGGCGGGACTTGCCGGCGGACCGCTGGGACTTCCCGGTGCGCACCGCGCAGGGCCGCACCGTGCCGGTGTCGATCACGCCATGGATGCGGGTGCGCGAGGTGTGGCTGCACGCCGTCGACCTCGGCACCGGCGGGCGGTTCGAGGACTTCCCGCCGGAGTTGGTCGACCGACTGCTGGTGGACATCACCTCGTGGTGGGCCCGGGCCGGGGAGGGCGCGGACGTGACCCTGGCGCCGACCGACCGGGCCGTGCCGGCGCCGGCCGTCGCCGGGCCGGTGACGATCACCGGCCCGGCGGCGCAACTGGCTCGGTGGGCCGCCGGTCGGGGTGGCGACGGCGTGACGACCAGCACCGGCGAGCCGGTGGTCGCGCCCCGTTGGTTGTAGGGCCGATACCCGCCAGTTGGCGGGGAGAGACCGCCGCGTGGCGGTCGATACCGTCGGTCGACCCGCCGACGATGAGGGTTCACCTGCCCACCCGTGAGTTTGGAGTCGACGATGACCCTCACCATCGAACCGTCCGCCGCCTCGGCGGTCTCGCCCGGCCCGGTCGGTCCGCCGCCGCCGTTCGACCCGGAGCTGGCGCCCGCCCTCCGCATCATCAACGAGCTGATGCCGCCGCTGGGCCTGGACACGCTCGGCGTGATGCGGGCAGGCATTCCCGGCATGGAACCGGTCGACAACGAGACCCTCGCGCGCGACGGCGCTTTCCTGGTCGAGGAGCGAACGGTGCCGGGCCCGGCCGGTGCGCCGGACCTCGCCCTGTTGATCTGCCGCCCCGCGTCGGCGACGGTCCCCACGCCGGCGATCTACCACATGCACGGCGGCGGCATGGTCGTCGGTGACAACCGGACCGGCATCGAGGACCAGTTGAATCTGGCGCAGTCGATCGGTGCCGCGGTGGTGTCCGTCGAGTACAGGTTGGCGCCCGAGGCGCCCCACCCCGCACCGGTCGAGGACTGCTATGCCGGTCTGGTCTGGACGGCCCAGCACGCCGACGAACTGAACATCGACCCGGTCCGGATCGTCATCGCCGGCGCCAGCGCCGGTGGCGGGTTGGCCGCGGCGGTTGCCCTGCTGGCCCGGGACCGCGGAGGTCCGGCGCTGTTCGGGCAGATGCTGCTCTGCCCGATGCTCGACGACCGCAACGACACCCCGTCCGCGTTCCAGATGGCGAGGCTGGGGGTGTGGAGCCAGGCCGACAACGCCTTCGGGTGGGACGCGTTGCTGGGCGCCGCCCGCGCGACGGCCGGAGTGTCGCCGTACGCGGCTCCGGCGCGGGCCACGGACCTGTCGGGGCTGCCGCCCGCGTTCATCGATGTCGGATCCGCCGAGACCTTCCGGGACGAGGACGTCACCTACGCGAGCCGGATCTGGCAGGCCGGCGGGCGGGCCGAGCTGCATGTCTGGCCGGGTGGTTTTCACGGCTTCGACGCGATGGCGCCCGACGCGGCGCTGTCGCAGGATGCGCGCAACGCGCGGCACGTCTGGCTGCGACGGTTGTTCGCGGTCTGATCGGCCTGCGATCCTGGGCCGATGCGCGACTTGACGGTTCGGCTGGACGCCCTGGATCCCGAGGCCGGGGCGGCGCTGCGAGTGATCGCGTACTTCGACGACCTGATCGCCCACGGGGCCGGACTTCCGGCGATCGTCCGTGGGGCCGCGATCCTGGCAGCCTGCCCGGCCGCCCTCGTCGACCCCGCGCAGCAGGTCCGGGTGCGCATCGGGGCCGGCGGGGTGGCCGGCACCCCGGGCCCGCGGGATCCCGGCTGGCCCTGGACGCCGGTCGGTCCGGGCGGCGGCGAGCTGTGGTTGGAACGCGACGACGGATCCCACCCGATCGACGCCATGGTCCTGGAACGGGCCGCCGCCGCGATCGGGTCGGCCCGGCAGCGGTCCCGTGGGCGCCCGGACCGCGGCCGTGGTGACGCCGACGTCGGGATCCTGCTCGATCCGGCGTCATCGGCGCGGAACCGGTCGGCCGCGGCGCAGCGGCTCCAGCTGTCGCGGACCACGCGGGTCCGCGCGGTCGCGTCGCCGAATGGCATGCGGATCGAGTCCGCCGACCATCCGGTGGCCGTGGTCGGGCGGGCCGGCATCGGACCTGCGGGATCGCCGGACGAGCTACCCGGATCGGCGGCCGCCGCGCGGCTGGCGCTGCGGCTCACCGCGGACGGCACGCCGGCGGACCCGGGACCGCAGGTGGTGCACGCTCAGGAGGTCGGCGGGTTGCTGGTCCTCGCGTCCGCGGTCGGGCCCGAGACCGGAAAACACGCCGACGTGGTCGTGCTCGAGCAGTCGGCCGGCGAGCACCCGTGGCTGCTGGCGACGTTGACGGCGGTAGCGGAACAGTCGAGCCTGCGTGCGGCGGCGGCCGCCCTGCACGTGCATCACTCGACGCTCCAGGAACGCATCGCCCACGCCGAGCGGACGCTCGGCTGGTCCATCGGCGAGCCGGCCGGCCGGCTCCGCCTGCAGGTGGCGCTGGTGCTGCGGCGCCTGCACCGGACGGCGACCGACCCGGGCCCGGCGGCTGCCGCCTACTGAGTGGGGGCGCCGGCCGGCGGTGGGTTCAGGTTCCGCACCCGGCGGATCGCCAGCGTCATCAGGCCGACACCCAGCAGGGCGAACAGGGCGCCGTAGGAGACGACACCGGTGACGCCGGCGGCCCCCGCGACCATGATCGCGGTGCCGAGCAGCAGGAGCAGGACACACCGAATCTGGATGCGCCGGTCGCGGGCGGGGTCGAACCGCGGGTCGAGTCGGCGGGACAGCGTCGGGTCGGTCGAGCGCAGGTGCATCTCGATCTCGTCGAGCCGGGCCTGCTCGTCGTGCGTCAGCGACATGTCGTTCTCATCCTCACGCCGGCCGCGGGCGCGCCCGGCCCATCCGTCCATGGTGCAACCACCGGGAAGGACGTTCGAGGAGCAGTCCGGACACTCCGATGAGACCCTCACCACTTTCTCCGGCCCGCCCGGGACGATGCGGGGTACGGCTCACCGGATGAGTTCGGGCGGCACCGCATCCAGCGCGGCCTGGATCGCGGCGATCAGCTCACGCGCCGAGGCCGCGGTGAGTTCGAGGGCGATCCGGGCCGACGGCCCACGGGATGGGTCGGCGAGGTCGATGTTGAGCGTGTGTTCGGCCGGTGCGTGCACCGGGTGATCGAAGTAGGTAGTGATCCGGCTGACCGGGAACCATTGTCCGCCAGGTCCTTTGGCGCTGCCGGTGATGCCTGCGACGGTGGTGGCATAAGTGCACATCATCATTCCCCGGTGAGGTGGTGGGTGAAGAACACCGCGATCCGCTCCCAGCCGTCGTTGGCGGCGGCCACCCGGTAGCTGGGCCGGTTGACCGCGAAGAACGCGTGTCCGGCGTCGTCGTAGCGGTGGAACTCGAACTGCTTGCCGTGCTGCCGCAGGAGACGTTCCAGTTCGTCCACGTGCTCCGGCGACGGGAACCTGTCGTCGTTGCCGAACAGGCCGAGCAGCGGGCAGCGCAGGTCGCCGAGCAGCGGCACCAGGTTGCGCACCTGGAGCGGGTGACCCTCCGGCGGGGTACCGGTGACGAACGCGCCATAACAGTCGACCGCGGCGTCCACGTCCACCCGGCAGGCCGCGAGCACCGCCTGGCGGCCGCCCGAGCAGTAGCCGATGACGCCGACCCGGCCGTTGCTCGTGGGCAGCGCCCGCAGGAACCCGGCGGCGCCGGCGACGTCCCCGACAAGACGACCGTCGGGCACCCCACCGGACGCGCGGGCGGCCGCCGCGGCGTCGTCCGGGTCGGCGCCGGGTGCCTCGCGGTGGTAGAGGTTCGGGCAGATCGCGTCGTAGCCGAGTTCGGCGAAGCGGCGCACGATCTCCTTGGTCGCCCGGTCGAAACCGGGCATGTGGTGGATCACCACGACGCCGCCCCGGCTTCCGTCTTGCGCCGGCCTGGCCAGGTACGCCTCGACGGGGGTGTCGTCGTGACCGGTGATCTCGACGGTCTCGGTGACCATGGAGTGGCTCATGGTTTCATCGAAGCACGGTTGACCGGGGGTGCCGGAGCCGACACTGACCGACCGGGAACTGACCCTCGTTGTTCCAAACCGTAGTGCCGTGCAGGCTTAGGTCCTGCAAACCTTACCTGTGGACGAGTTGCCGGCCATGAGGCCGAGCCGCCCGGCTACCGACCGTTCCGGGTGCAGGTGCGACGGGGTCGAGTGGCTGACGCCGTCGTTCCGGCATGTCACGCTCGTCGCGCCGGATCTGCACGAGTTCGGTGACGACGGACTGGACCAACGGATCAAGCTGCTGTTCCCCGACCGTCCCGGTCAACTCGACGACCTCGACCGGTACGGCCGGTACGGCCGGTACGGCCGGTGGCGGGACGCGCCGGCCGAGGAGCGCCCGATGCTGCGGACCTACACCGTTCGCCGGGTGCGTGCCCGGGAGTGCGAGGTCGACGTCGTGCTGGTCGATCACGAGAGCGCGCACGGCGAACCGGGTCCGGCCGTGCGATGGCTGCGCGCCGCCGAGCCGGGCGACGAGATCATCCTGGTCGGCCCGGACGCCCGGAGTCCGGACAGGCACCAGGGGATCGACTTCCGGCCCGGCGGCGCCACCCGGCTGCTGCTCGGCGGTGACGAGACCGCCGCCCCGGCCATCGCCGGCACCCTGGAGTTCCTCGCCGGCCGGCTGGACGTCACCGCGCGGGCGTTCGTCGAGGTGCCCGACCTGGCGGACCGGCTCCCGGTCGACGTGCCCGCAACCGCGCGCCTGCACTGGCTTGCTCGCGGCGCCCTCTCGCACGGCGACCTGCTCGGGCCGGCCGTGTGCGCCTGGCTGGACGGGCACGCCGGTCTGCTCGACGCGGTTCGCGCCGGCGGCGGTCAACCGCTCGACGACGTCGACGTCGACCCCGAGCTCCTCTGGGACAGCCCCGACTCGATCGGCGAGGCGTTCTACGCGTGGATGGCAGGGGAGGCGGCGGCCATCAAGTCGCTGCGCCGGGCGGTCGTCACCGACCGCGGGGTCGATCGGGGGCAGGTTGCCTTCATGGGTTACTGGCGCCGGGGGCAGGCCGAACGCAATTGACGAGGGCCTGGCCGGCCGATCGGGCCGATCTAGCGCGTGCGCCGGGGCGGGGATGACTTGGGCGTTCGGCCGAAGACCCCGCAGCGCGGCTGCGGGGCCGGGGCATCAGTGGCAGGGATGCGGACGCAAGCGAATGGTGGGACACGCGCCGGCGAACTACTACGCTCGTCGGGTACCCCGGGCGCTCGTAGCTCAGCTGGATAGAGCAGAGGACTTCTAATCCTCCGGTCGCAGGTTCGAATCCTGCCGGGCGCGCTGTCGTTTCTACAGGTCAGCGAAGGTTTGGTGATCTTGCAGCGCGGTTTCAGGATCGCATCTTCTTGGTCACGCTCTGGCTGACGACGAATCAGGCTTTGGCCACCAGACCAAAGCCGACAAGTCGACCATCGCGCTGGAGACCCCGGCACCGACTCTTTCGGCGTAGCTACTCCCACGCTCCGTTGTCGGCGTCCCAGGTCCTGCCAGCGACAAGTCCCGTGAGCACCGGGTCTGCGAAGGCGATGACGACGTCGAGCACCGACGCGAACTGCTCGGGCAAGTGGTCGGAGTTGCTCCGTCTGCGCCAACCGAGCCAACGTGCCTGACCGAGGTTGGCGTACCCGTCAAGCATCTCGTTGAGCGGACGGATCGTTGCCTTGCGATGGCTCGCGACCTCGTTGATGGCATGGGTCAGATCGTCTGCGGCGATGGGGTGCTTGCGCGACAGGCTCCAGATATCACCGAAGTCGCGCCAGCGGGTATTCGCGGTGCCGCGCTGAATCGCGGTGACGATCTTCTCGGCGTGGACCATATGCATGGGGTAGGCGCGTAGTTCGAGCGGTTCGCCGCCTCGCAAGCGAGGCAACTCCACAGTTGTTGGTGACGGCCAGATCGGGTCGCCGACGGTGACGTCGACATGGAACGGCAGCTTGGCACTGGCGAGATGTGCCTCGACGTGCACGCGGACACCGGGGTAGTCGTCATCTTCTCGAATGACCTGGGCCGTCGCGGTCTGGGCGATGAACTCGATACCGTCGTTCGAGGGCGATGCCACGTTGAGAACGTCGCGAACGAGATCGAGCACGATCTCGGTGTCGTTGGCGACGTCGAGGCCAGCTACATCGACGTCCTTGGTTGGTCGACGAGAGTCGAAGGCCGCGAGCAGCACACCACCCTTGAGCACGAAACGGTCCCTCAGGTCACTGACGGCGAGACGGGCGAGAAACCCTTCGAGCACGTAGAGTTGGAACAACTCCTGGGTCGGCCGCCCAGAGTGGCGAGCTTGGTTCTGGAGGTCGAGGTAGGCATCGCCAGACGGCGTGCCTCTCGTCACCCGACTCACAAAAGGACCTCCATCGTCGCGCGGAGCGCTGACTGCGCGCGCGGGAACGACCGCGCAAGGGCGAGAAGCTCTGATGGTTGCCCGCCCTGGCGAAGCCAGCGTTTGAGCGCCTCGTTGGCGAGGTCGGATCCTTCGATGTGGCGCATCCTGAAAACGTCGATGATGCTGCGTTCGGCGGAGTAAAGGCCGATGCTCCGGTGGCCGTCGATGTCGAGCCGTCCTCGGCCCAGGTTGAACTTCTCGGGGTCGAAGTGTCGCCACCTGACCGGGGCCGTCGTCCGGGGGGTCCATGACCCACGCGGGATCGCGATGTCGATCTCAGCCGGGATGTCGTCGATCAACTCGTGTCGGGCGAGGGCAGAGCGTAGGCACAGCGTTGCCTGCGGGGCCTTAGCTGCAATCTCGATCAGGTCCTCGTCGCCCAGCCAGTCGCTCTTGCGATAGAGGCCGCGCGCGAGAGCGATAACGCTGCCGTCTCTCATCAGGCGGCGGAGTTGGCGCTCGCTGATGTAGTCGAGTGCTTCGGAGTAGCGGAACGTTTCGGGCAGGATGGCGAGCGGGTCGTCGCTCGGCGGCGCCATGACCTCACCTCCCGCGCAGGAAAACCTCAATACCAGCGCCTCTAGTGTAGAGGATTTCCGCCGCTCGATGGTGGCCGTACCCGTCGTCGGACACTTCACTCTCAGAAGCGTCCGTGGCAACGGGTGGAGTAAAGGACTGTCAGATCCGCGGGCTCCTTCCCAGCCCTTCGACCAAGATCCACGACCGAATCCGCGTGCCGTTGAACGGTGCCGTCATGGGCGGCCGGCCTGGCAGTTGACCACGTGGAGTGGCGTTGCACGTGACGGCTCAGGTCGGGATCGATCATGTCGAGCAGCAGCACGACGTCCGACCGGCGAGCGGCGAGATCGGTGCTGAGCAGCGGTTCGTGGTAGGCAACGCGGTTCCGGACGGGTGGGAGTTCGCCCATGGCGCGATCGACGACGGGGCGGCTCAGCGCAACGGGCCCGGTGCCGGCCATCCCGGCGGTGAAGCCCCGGCGTAGGTAGGGGAGCCACGGCGTGGCGTCGTGCGCGCGGGTGGTGAGGTAGCGCCAGAAGCCGAAGCCGCCGGCGTCATTGATGGCGCGTTGCACCTGTAGGTGAGTGATGGCGTCGCGGTCGATCACGGTGGCCGTCGGCGGCACCTGCCCACGTTCCCAAGGGCTGACGCTGCGTGACCAGGCTGGGCGGCGCGCCCGTCACCATGGACGGGAGGCCGATCAAGCGCACCGGCCGCGCCCGGTTTCGGTGGTGGGCTGCTCTTGATCAACTTCGGTGAACACTTACTGAACACATTGCCAGTGAAGGTTCGGGAGCAGGAGTGAGCGATCATGAGCCTCCGGAATCAGCGAAATCGCAGGTCGCTGCTTGCGGCTCGCATCTCGCGTCATCCGCAGTCACGCTACAACACTGGAATCGGAGATATGGTCAGAATCCTCCGGTCGGGAGTTCGAATCTCCTCGGGCGCACTGCTGTTGACCTGCTGTTATGGGTGTCTGGGCGACTGGGTGCTTGATCAACTTCAGTTCAATTTGTCGCGCGGGCTTGCAGATCCCCGATGCCGGTGGTGGTCGTCACGGGCGACCCTGGACGTCGCCCGCGTTGAGTGGTGTTGCACGCGCCGGCTCAGGCGGCGTCCGTCCCGGTGCCGCGTAGCACGTAGTGCTCGTCGCCAAAGACCGCTTCGATCTGCAACCGCCCACCGATGGCGTGCACGTAGCGTGCGATGACGTCGATGGTGGACACCTCGCCCCGCTCGATCTGGGAGACTCGGCCCTTGGTCACGCCCATCCGCTCGGCGACCTCAGCCTGCGTCAGTCCGATGGCGCTGCGGCGTTCGGCCAGCCGATGGGCGTCGATGTACGCCTGCTGACGATGGCGGGCCTCGGCGACGGTCTGCTCGCCGCCAAGCTCGGCGACTACCTGCGGGCGGAGATCACTCCACTTCGTGTGTCCGGCCATGCTCACTCCTCCTCGCTTCGTCTTTCCTTCAGGTACTGCTCGTAAAGACGCTCGGCCTCCGGGATCGCGCGTCGGTACCAGCCCTGCCAGTCGCCCGACTTGTCGCCGCCGACGAGCAGAATGGCCGACCGCCACGGATCGAAGAGAAACAGGATCCGGATCTCCGAGCGTCCTCTTGACCCCGGTCGCAACTCTTTCATGTTGTGTACGCCCGCACCCTTGATGCGGTCGACGAGTGGACGACCCAGGTTCGGGCCGGCGTCGGCAAGCCTGTCGACTGCGTCGACGATCAATGCCTGGGAGTCGTGATCGACGGTTCGGAACCAGGCGAGCCACTCGTCTGTGACTCGCACCTCCCACTCCTCCACGGCGCTAGTTTAGCATATTCTATACCTCTGCCGAAGGGTGACAACCGGGCTCTATCTGCATAGCTCCGTCGACTGTCGGAGGTGTTTGCCACCATGGGCAACTGGAAGCCGCGGCAGCCCGCCAGCGGCGTCACGAGAGAGGCAGGGGAGGTCCGGTGAGCGAAATTGCCGCTGAACTTGCCCGGGTGCGTTCTGCGTACGAGCAGCCAACGCTGACGCTGCTCGGCAAGGACACCGCACCCGTGGTGCTGGCCGTGTTCCGGTCCCTGTTCACTACCGAACGGCCAAGAATCGCGACGCTGGCGATGCACGATGCCGTGGACGACCTTGTCAATGAGCTCCGCCACCTCGGGCACGACAGTATCCCAACCGGGAACGGCCGCGACTTGTGTCAACGATGGCTGCACGACCGGTGGCTGCGCCGTGTCCCTGACGACAGTGGGACAGAGTACTACGAGCTGTCCGCATCCACCCATGACGCGCTGCGTCTGGTCGGCGACCTGACAAGTGAGCGGCCCGTTGGAGTGTCCGAGCACCGGATTGCTTCATTGCTGACTTTGCTGCGTCGCCTCAACGCAGAGATCAACCCCGATCGGTCCGCTCGCGTACGTGCGCTTGAGATCGAGATCGAGAACCTCACCTCCCGGCTGGATCATCTCCTCGAAGACGCTGACCACGTTGAAGTCACCGATGAGTATCTCCTCAATGGATATATCGAACTTCTGCGCCATATCAAAGACCTCCCGAGCGAGTTCACCCGCGTCGTCGAGGCGTTCGCCCGGTTCGGCAACAGCAAACTCGAGGAGTTCCGGCGCGAGGACCGGACCACGGGCGAGGTGATCGACGCTTACCTCGCGCACGCCGCGAGCCTCGCCGCCGCCACACCAGAAGGTCGGGCATTCGCAGGCGCCCTGGACCTGTTGCGCGACGAGGAACTCCAGGCCCTCGCGAAGGCCGACATCGAAGGCCTGTTGTCGGACCCCCGTGCCCGAGACATCCTGCACCCGACCGAATTCGCTCAGTTGAAAGGCGTGATGCGCACCATCAATGCCAATGTTCAACGCGCTCTCAACGAGCGCACCAAGACAACTACGACTCTGCGCGAGTACGTCCGAAGTCACGACGTCGCCTCCGACCGTGAACTGGCCTCAGCGCTACGTCTGCTCGAAGCAGAGCTCACCATCTGGATGAAGACCGCCGGGCCACGTGCGCGCATTCCAGTGGAGATTGTGCCCGGCCGGCTCAGTATCTCCCATCTCCGGGAACGGCTTCACGACCCAGCCGACGACATCCCGCCGGAACGGTTGTCCCAGAAACACCATCCGACTGAGTCCCTTACCCTGGCCGAGCTGCTGGCCCGAGGCGGCCCTTCCCATGGCCGCCTCGCAGAGATCCTCGACGCTCGGCTCGCCGCCGGAGGTGACGCTGTCAGTCTCGGGGAGGTGTTCAACGCTTTGCCCAATGACCTGCGCCGGCCCGTCGAGGTCTACGGCCTCCTGCCGCTGTCCATCACAAGGAAGCTGGCGGCGACGGCCCAGAACGAGGCGCTGGACACCGTCCGTGCCGATGGCACCCAACGGCGCCTCATGGTCCCGCAGTACGCGACGACGACACCCGAAGCCCACGACGTCAGCAGACCGACCACTATTGCGCAGGAGTCGCGGTGAGCCCCGCCCTCTACGACGAGTTCGACGCCGGGGGCTTGGCGGCGGAGGCTGATGATGACCAGGCCGACGTCGACGATGATGGGCCCGCCGAGGTCGGTCTGTGGGACGGAGACCAGGGCACACTGGACGCCCGAATGCGTGATGCTCTGGTCCTGCTGCTCAAGAACGAGTACATCAGCCCGGGCGTCAGCGCATCGTACGACGCCGCCTGGAGGGCGATCACCCACAACCCGGATCGCATCCGGTCGGCGCTGAACAACGTCTATCTCGATCTGGTCATCGATGAGATCAACGAGGTGGCTTACAAGAAGCAGGTCGACACCAACGAGGTGGCCACTCGCACCCTGTTGCACGACAATCCTTACAACCGAGAGGAGACCCTCCTGCTGGTGCTCGTGCGTGAGCGTTACCGCGCTGACACCGCCGCTGGGGAAGATCGAGTTTATGTGGACGCAACCGATATGTACGCGTACGTCGAACGCTACCGTCCCTCGCACGCCACCGACGTTGCCGGTGACCGCCGGAAAGTCGACAACGCCATCGCGTCGCTGAAGAGAAGCAAGCTTATCCGTGATGCCGGAGGCGACAGGTTCGAGGTCCACCGCGCCATTCAAACATTGTTGACGACCGAGAAACTTCAAGCGCTGGCTGACGCACTCCGTACTGCGAACGCGGCAGTGCGAGCGCGGCCCGATGGTCGGGAAGGCGTGCCGACTAGTGGCGCCATCAGCGAGGAGGTGGCCTGATGAGTGCACTTTCCGACCATCGACCTGAGGGCAGCGGTGCGAGCATCAACCACGACTCTGCGGACCCTGCCGCCGAAGCGGTTGGTCCGCTGTGGCGGTTGGAGTCGCTGCAGGTCGTCAACTGGGGCACTTTCGAGGGACACTGGAGCGTGCCGCTGGATGCGGACTCCACGCTCATCTCCGGTGCTTCGGGGAGCGGGAAGTCGACTCTGCTCGACGCGTACACAGCACTCATGCAGACCGACCGGGTCGCGTTCAACAGCGCATCGAACGACACCGCGACAGGGCGGGCGCGCGATGCCTCCCGGGGTCGCCGCACTCTATTGACCTACCTGCGCGGCAAGGTTGGTGACGTGGATGAGGGCGGCGGTGCAAAGTCGATCACCTACCTGCGGGGGCGCGGCAAGCCCACATGGGGCGCGGTAGGCGCGACATGGGTGTCGACCTCAGGCGAGGCACTTTCCGCGACGCGTGTCTACTACGTGGCTGCCTCCGACAGCGAGACCAAGACCCCGGCGGCGCAGCATCTCACCTACTTCGGACGCCTCGACCTGTCGGAGCTGGACCAAGTGATGTCAGCCTTTACGCCGGGCGGACTACCGCTTGGCCGGCTCCTGCCCGCGGCGGTGCCGGGGCTGCAGCGGCATGAGAACCAGACCACTTTCCGCAACAAGCTATTCAAGCGGTTGGGCATTGGCGACCCGCACGACCCAGAGGCGGGCGACAAGGCTCTCCAGCTCCTCGAACGCGTCCAGTCCGCGAGGCCGTTTTCCTCGGTCAACGACCTCTACCGCGACCTTGTGCTCGACACACCTCCTACGTTCAAGAACGCCGACCTCGCCATCAAGCACTTCGACATCCTGGCTAACACCTATCAGCAGATGCAGACAGAGGCCGAAAAGGCGCGCCTATTGGGTCCCATCGTCGACATCCGCGAGCGCCTCGAGGCTGCGACCACCGAAGCCGATGAGCTCGATGCGTTCGGACTGACCCAACTCGACGAGGTGACCCCAGTCACTCTCTGGTCGCTGCGCACCGAGAGCCGGCTTCTGGAGACCGCTGTTGCCGATGTGGAGGGCCGTCAAGCACGTAATCGAACGGCTGTGGCCGAGCAGCAGGGCACCGTTGCCGGTCTGAAGGAGCAGGCCAATTTGGCCCATGCTCGGTACCAGGATGCCGGTGGCGGCCAACTGGACAGGCTTGACACGGACATCGAAAAGGCTGAGCGCGAGCGTGACTTTCGGGAGGAAACCAGGGTCAATCTGGCCAACAAGATCCTGGTCCTCGGAAAAGTGCCGAACAGCAAGCGTGGATTCGACATTCTGCAATCCGAAGGTACTGCGTGCGTGGCGGCCTCTGAGGCCAACTCGGAAAGGCGTGCCCAACGGAGCTACGAGGTCCACCATGCAGCGTCGCAGGCCAAGAAGACTCACGTGGATCTCGAGACCGAGCTTGAGGCGCTGAGGAGGAGCCCGTCCCGCATGCCTCCACACCTTCGAGAGCTTCGGACCGCCGTCGCGGCCAAAGCCCGTTTGAGTGTCGAGCAGCTTCCATTTTTGGCCGAGCTGATTGACATCCGGGAGGGGCAGGAGGAATGGCGCACCGCCATCGAGACGGTGCTCGGAGGTGATGCGCGACGCCTGCTGGTCCCGGCAGATCGCTTCCGCGAATTCTCCACCGCGATCAACGACCTGTCGCTGCGAGGGCGGATCACGTTCGCCTCAGCGACTGCTGCGCTGCCGGTGCGGTTTGGGCTGGGTGGCGCTGACGACTTCGAGAATCAGCGCTACGTGGCAGGGAAGCTGGCCTTCGCTGACCACCCGTTCGCCGGTTGGATCCAGGATCGGTTGACGCGGCCCACCCGCAATGCCCGGTGCGTGATCCGGCCTCAGGATCTCGACGGTGCGGGGTTCCGGGTCACGCTGACTGGACAAACCCGCAACGGCACCGAAGGCGCACACGGCCGCAACGACAAGCGCGACATCATCGGGTTCACCAATGACACCCTTATCGCAGAGATCGAGGCCGAGCGCGACGATGCCCTGGCTGCCGAGCTGGCTGCGGTCGAGGCCCGCGACCGGTTCCTAGCGACGGAGAGGATCGCATCGATCCGCCGCGACGCGTTCGTGGTTCTCGCCCAGTACCGTTGGGAACAGGTCGACGTCGACAGCGCGACCTCCCGGATCGCCGAATTGACAGCCGCCAGAGACGCTATCCTCACTGCGGAAGGTGAACTCGCCCAGCTGCGCAAGCTGGCCGAGGATTCGCACGAACAGTACGTTGTTGCCGATTTGATGCTGCGTGCGCTCACGGACGACGGCAAGAAGCTCGATGACGAGGACAATCGCCTCGTTGGCCGCTGGGACCAGGTTCGCCACCAACTCGTCGACTTGGCGAACTCCCCAGGGGTCATGATCACCCACGACCAGACCGTACGGCTGGACACCGAGTTCAAGGCTGCGGTCGAGCCGGGGGACCCTGCCGAACTGAGTACGTTCACCGCCAACCTCGCGAGATTGCAAAAGCGACTCACCGACGCGGCCGATCACGCCAGGGCCGAAATCGAGCGCAGCGAGGGCGACCTCGTCCGCATCTTCCACACGTACCAGGACCGGTGGGTAACCCCCAACCTGACCACGAACATCGCTTCCTACGAGGACTACCGACGCATCCTGGATGAAATTGAGACGGGCGGGTTGTACAAGAGGAAGCAGCAGTGGCGCCGCCAGCTGACCGAATGGTCGGGCGAGGATCTGGTGCCTCTGTCCGTAGCGATCACCAACGCCGTCGCCGAAATCGATGCTCGCATCGACCCTATCAACGACATCCTCGCGGAGCTGCCGTTCGGGGCCCGCCGGGGTCGCCTCCGGATCAAGGTGACTTCGGTCCCGCTCGAGCCCGTTCGGGTTTTCCTCCGGGAGTTGCGCGACCTTGCCGGGATAGCCACCCGCGAGATGACCGACGAACAACTGGAGAGGCGGTTCGCCGACCTCGAGATGTTCATGACGAAGCTACGCGATCCCAGCGACGCCAAGTACGACCGGACTATCTCCGACCGGGCAAGGCTGCTCGACGTGCGACGCCACGTCCACATCACCGCGCACGAGCATCCTGACCCGGATGCTCCAGGCACTGGTGTCGGTGTGCGCGAGTACAACATGCTCGGCGAGACCTCTGGAGGCGAGACGCAGGAGTTGGTCGCGTTCGTTCTCGGGTCCGCACTCCGATTTCGGCTGGGTGACGAGTTCCGTGATCAGCCAAGGTTCGCCCCGGTTTTCCTCGACGAGGGTTTCGTCAAGGCCGATGCCCAGTTCGCGGGACGTGCCGTCCAAGCGTGGAAGCAACTCGGGTTCCAGCTGATCATCGGCACCCCGGAGGACAAGGTGACCGGCCTGGAGCGCCACATCGATTCCCTCATCGTCGTGATAAAGGACCCACAGACCAATTACTCCTCCGTCATCCCCGTTCCAGATGCACCAATCACCGGCACGGACGCACCGGAGCAGGTGTGAAAACACCGGCCGAGGTTGTTGCCGATATCGAGCGGCGGCTTCGTGGCTCGTGGGCGTCCGAGGTCGAAGCGGGCAATGCGACCGGACAGGCCGAGTCCCGGTGGCCTCACCAGTTCCCGTTGGGACGGACCACCTCGGCCGAGCTCGGGAGGTCCTTCGGGAAGGTCGCGGCGGCCGTCACCGCATGGCGGTCCTGGGCGCGTGCCCACGACCTGCATTTGGTCGAGGAGAGCCGCCGGGTCGCCGGTACGCCGCAGACGATCACCACCCACCTGGTCGTGCCCGACGTGAACACCGCGGCCAACGTCGTCGGAGGCGACTGGCCGAGCCGGATCCAACGCGCGCGGTTGCGCGCCGCCGTGCTGACGGACCGCTTCGCCTCGCCGGTACGCCTCGCCGGATTGCTCCGCGATGTAGACGCATACTCCGACGTCGACTTCGAATTACTTTGCCGGGCCGCCGAATGGTTCCGGTTCAACGCCGAGTTCGCCCTGGGCCGGCTTAGCGCTCGGCAGGTGCCTATCGAGGGTCTACACAGCAAGTGGCTCAACACCTCTCAGCACCTGGTGGCCGAACTCGCAGGAATGGGCGGGGCCGCCAGTCTCGGCCTGGTCGAGCCCCGGCGTGCTCGGGTTAACTTCACCTACCTCGATCCCGATTACCTCGCAAAGGGAGCCCGCCGCCACGACTCTGAAACCGTCGGCGATTCCGTCGCACTACCGTATGAGCCGTGTGTGGTCCTGATCTCCGAGAATAAGGACACCGTCCTTACCTTCCCGCCAGTGCCAGCAGGAATCGCGGTGGAAGGCAACGGCAAGGGCGGCCGCACGATTGCCGCTCTGCGCTGGGTGCGCGAGGCTCCTCTCGTCGTGTATTGGGGCGACATGGACGCCGACGGCCTGGAGATCCTAGACCAGTTCCGAGTTGCTGGGCTGAATGTGATCTCACTGCTGATGGACATCAACGCGTACCACCGGTACAAGCGGTTCGGCGTCAACATCGACGCCCATAGCCGCCCGCTGGGACCAAGGCTGCCCCGCGCCCTTCAAACCCCGACAACGGGCGAGCGCGACCTCTACCAGGCGCTTTGCTCGTCCTCGTGGAGTGGTCCGCGGCGTATCGAGCAGGAGCGCATCCCGCTTGAGCGTGCGGCGGATGCCTTGGCTGGTTTGCTGCTTGCGACTCAATTGAAGACCATGGTGGGCCCCGAATGACCAGGCGCAATGGTTTCTCCGGCGGCGACACTATCCCGCGAGTGACCGCGACCAGCAGATTGAGGCGAGGCTCTTGCTCGGTGGTGGCCACGAAGCCACCCAACAGTCTCGTGGCCTCGTGGCCTTCCCATCGGACAGCTGGTGCTGATCTTGATCACGTTCCATATTGGCATTCGCGGGCAGCGCTGATTGGTGGGAGCGATTCGCGAGGACCGATGACTTGGAGACTGAGGCAAGACACGAGCATTCTGGCCGCATGCGATTCGACCGGGTTGGTACTGCGTCGAGCGCGAGCCCGATTCTGGACACCGAGCCCCACCCGTCTCAGCCACTCCATCAGGCCGTCGTTGGGTCGGACCTTTCGTGTCGGAGCGATGAAGCATTGCCGGCCGTCGGCGTGGTTGCCCCGGGGAAGGCCGATGAGCAGTGAGCATCGTTGGATGGCGGCGGACGTGACAATGGTCTTTGGTGACGACAGCGGCAACTCCGAGAGCGTCGTCCTCCGACCAGCCCACGAGCGACGACCGACCTACGTCTGCGTTGGCGAACCTGGACACGGCTCCGGGTTGTGGCGGATTTGGGGTGCCAACGCTGGCAGCGGCAAGAGCGACGTCTTCGTGGCGGCACGGAATGTCGCCGGAGTGCAGAAGATCAGCCTGCACGAATCCGGCGACTGGCGCTGCCAGTGGGTCGGCGCGACTAACGCGGAGAGATTCACCGGATCCCCCGACAACTGTTCCGCGACGCTCAGGACGATGACGATGGCGTCGTTGATGGTGATGGGCACGGTGGTGTGAAAGGGCCCCGCCGGCTTGGCCGGCGGGGCCGTTGGTGGTCATGCTGGCGCGGTGCTGGT
>Ga0164241_10001052_pt1 | contig 38223 bp, 43 predicted proteins | sample OricomyardsoilBY_FD_108780 | JGI IMG/M metagenome (GOLD analysis project Ga0164241, IMG submission 108780) | Backyard soil microbial communities from Emeryville, California, USA - Original compost - Back yard soil (BY) | ecosystem: Environmental > Terrestrial > Soil > Unclassified | place: USA... | reverse complement strand
TTTTCCACTCCGCGAGCAGTGCGTTGCGCCGTGCCGGGTCGCCGCCGATCATCGCGTCGAGGGCGAGGCCGCGAAACAGGTTCACGGTCAGCAGCAGCACGGTCTCCAGCCGCGCCTCGTCGACCGTGCCGCCCGCGATCCGGCGGTAGAACTCCAGCGTCTGGTGCCCCAGCTTCCGGTCCACCGGCAGCAGGCTGCGCCGCAGCTCCTCGTCGGTCCGCGCCGCCACCCACAGCTCCACCGCCGCCGTCGACAGCGTGCCGGAGTACGCCCGCCACAACAGGTCGATGCCCGTCTCGAGCCGCGCCGGGCCGGGCGGCAGGGACGACTCGATCTGTTCGCCGAGCCGGCGGAACAGGTGCTCCAGCGCGCTCGTCATCAGCTCGGCCTTCGTCGTGAAGTGGTGCTGCTGCGCGCCCCGCGACAGGCCGGCCCGCCGGCAGATCTCGTGCACGGTCGTGCGGGCGTAGCCCAGTTCGACCAGGCACGTGATCGTCGCGTCCAGCAACAGCTCCCTGGTCCGCTCACTGCGTTCCGCCTGCGTGCGGTGCCGGACGGGCGAAGCCGGCATGAGGGCCTCCTCGGCAGCTTTACGTGCAGACCTGCACGCATGTAGATTCGGCTGAGACTTTACATGCCAGCCGGATTGTTTTTGGAGCCCTCATGCCGCTCACCCAGCGTTCGTCGTGGCTCGACAAGGACCTCGACAGCTTCCGCGAGCTCGCGCACGCCTTCTGCCAGAAGGAGCTCGCCCCGAACCACGAACGCTGGTCGCAGGCCAAGCAGGTCGACCGGGAGCTGTGGCACAAGGCGGGTGAGGTGGGCCTGCTGTGCCTGTCGATCCCCGAGGAGTACGGCGGTGGCGGCGGCACGTTCGCGCACGAGGCGATCCTGCTCGAGGAGCAGGCGAAGGCGGGCGACGACGCGTGGGGCAACGCCGTGCACAGCGGCATCGTGGCGCACTACCTCGGCAGCTGCGGGACCGAGGAGCAGAAGAAGCGCTGGCTGCCCAGGCTCGCGTCCGGCGAGCTGGTCGGCGCGATCGCGATGACCGAGCCGGGCACCGGCTCGGACCTGCAGAACGTGAAGACCAGGGCGATCAGGGACGGCGACCACTACGTCCTCAACGGCGCCAAGACGTTCATCACGAACGGTGCGCAGGCCGGCCTGATCATCGTGGTCGCGAAGACCGACCCCGGGGAGACCGCGAAGGGCGTCTCCCTGCTGCTGCTGGAGACCGAGGGCGCCGACGGCTTCCGCCGCGGCCGCGTGCTCGACAAGGTCGGCATGCACGGCCAGGACACCTCCGAGCTGTTCTTCGACGACGTCCGCGTGCCGGTCGAGAACCTGCTCGGTGGCGCGGAAGGACAGGGCTTCGTCCAGCTGATGCAGCAGCTGCCGCAGGAACGGCTGATCATCGCCGTGTCGTCGGTCGCCGCCATGGAGGCCGCGGTCGAGCAGACCATCGCCTACACCAAGGACCGCACGGCGTTCGGCCGCGAGATCTTCAAGTTCCAGAACACGAAGTTCAAGCTCGCCGAGTGCGCCACCGAGGTCGCCGTGGCCAAGGCGTTCCTCGACCAGTGCATCGAGCGCCACCTCAAGGCCGAGCTGGACGTCACGGGCGCGGCGATGGTCAAGTGGTGGACCACCGACCGGCTCTCCCGCGTCGCCGACGAGTGCCTGCAGCTGTTCGGCGGCTACGGCTACATGAACGAGTACCCGATCTCGCGCGCCTGGACGTCGGCACGGGTGCAGCGGATCTTCGGCGGCACGAACGAGATCATGAAGGAAATCATCTCCCGGACCCTGTGAGCGGGAGTGAGGGACAGGAGACTCATGCCAGGACCGCTCGCCGGGCTCAAGGTCGTCGAGCTGGCCGGGCTCGCGCCCGCGCCGTTCGCGACCACCGTCCTCGCCGACCTCGGCGCCGACGTGGTCCGGGTCGACCGGGCCAAGGTGGGCTTCGACGTGCTGTCGTTCCCGCACGACCCGCTCTCCCGCACCCGCAAGTGGATCGGCGTGGACACCAAGGCGCCGGCCGGCCGGGACATCGTGCTGCGCCTCATCGAGGACGCCGACGTGCTCATCGAGGGCTTCCGGCCCGGCGTCACCGAGCGGCTCGGCATCGGCCCGGACGAGTGCCTGCGGCGCAACCCGCGCCTGGTGTACGGCCGCATCACCGGCTGGGGCCAGGACGGGCCGCTGGCGCAGGCGGCCGGGCACGACATCAACTACATCGGCCTGGCCGGCGCGCTCGAGCCGATCGGGCGGGCCGGCGAGCGGCCGGTGCCGCCGCTGAACCTGCTCGGCGACTTCGGCGGCGGCGGGCTGCTGCTCGCGATGGGCGTGCTCGCCGCACTGGTCGAGCGGTCGGCGTCCGGTCGTGGCCAGGTCGTGGACGCCTCGATGGTGGATGGAGCCGCGCTGCTCACCGCCGGTCTGCACGGCCTGCGCAACATCGGCATGTGGCAGCAGGGCCGCGGCGCCAACATGCTCGACGGCGGCGCCCCGTTCTACGACACCTACGAGACCTCCGACGGCAAGTACGTGGCGGTCGGCGCCATCGAGGAGCGCTTCTGGGGCGACCTGCTCACGGTCCTGGACATCGACGCGAGCGAGGTGGCCGGGCGGCTCGACCCGCGGCAGTGGCCTGCCGTGCGGGACCGGCTCGCCGCGGTACTGCGCACCCGCACCCGTGACGAGTGGGCGCAGCGGGCCGCTGGCACGGACGCCTGCCTGACCCCGGTGCTCGACCCGGAGGAGGCCGCCGGGCATCCGCACAACGTGGCGCGCGGGACGTTCGTCGAGCTCGACGGGCATCGCCAGCCGGCGCCGGCGCCCAAGTTCGGCCGTACGCCGCCGGATACCCCGGACGCGCCCCACGAGCCACGCTCGGACACGAATGGTGTCCTTCTGGCACTTGGATACTCTGCGGAAGATATAGACGAACTGCGGGCTGACGGCGTGATTGCCTGACAGCTATCCTCCGGGCATGAGTACCGCGATGTCGCCGGTGACGATCTTCGTGAACGAAGGCACCGGCGTCAGCGTCACCGGCATCCTGGACGAGACCACGGTCGGCCACCTCAACAGGGCCGTCAGCGGGTTCTTCCAGCAGGAGCATGCGATCGGTATCGAGGTCCTCGAGCTGGACCTCAGCACCGTGACCACCTGCGACGAAATGGCACTCGCCGCGGTCCGGCACGCCAGAGCGGTCTGCACGGAGCGCGCGGTGGCGCTGCGTGTGGTGCCGAGCGAGGCCGTCCGCCAGGTCATGTGCCCGCGCGTCTGAGCCTTCAGCCGCCGAACGACCCGTGCCGGCCCGCGCCGGAGGCGAACCGGGCCACGCCGCCCGCCGCCTCGGCGAGCACGCCCATCCCGTGCGCGAACTCGGTCCCCATCGGGTCGGGCGCGTCCCACTGGGCCAGCGCCGACGCGCGGTCCGAGCGCAGGCACGCCTGCGGGAACCCGGCCACGCTCGCGGCCAGCTCCTCGGCCGCCGCGCGCGCCTGACCGGCAGGCACCACCCGGTTCGCGAGCCCCATCGCCAGCGCCTCGTCCGCCTCGACCGCGCGGCCGGTAAGGATCATGTCCATCGCCCGGCTCTGACCGATCAGCCGCGGCAGCCGCACGGTCCCGCCGTCGATCAACGGCACGCCCCACCGCCGGCAGAACACCCCGAACACCGCCGTCGTGTCCGCCACCCGCAGGTCGCACCACAGCGCCAGCTCCAGCCCGCCGGCGACCGCGTGCCCGCTCACCGCGGCGATCACCGGCTTCGACAGCACCAGGCGCGTCGGGCCCATCGGGCCGTCGCCGTCCGCGACCGTCCTGTTCCCTCGATCGGTGCCGACCGCCTTGAGATCCGCGCCGGCGCAGAACGCCTCGCCCACCCCGGCGAGCACCGCCACCGACGCCGAGTCGTCCGCGTCGAACGCGCGGAACGCGTCCGCGAGCGCCGCCGCGGTGGTCCCGTCGACCGCGTTGCGCGCCTCGGGTCGGTTGATCAGCACCGTGGTCACCGGCCCGTCGCGTTCAACACGGACAGTTTCGATCATGGCGTGTCTCCTCGATGAACGGGTGAACTGGACATAGAGTGCTTGCCTGGTGCTGTACGCACCGTAAGCTGATAGCCGCCAACGGTGTGAAAGTCGCTTCCAGTTCCGGCGATGGGGAGCACACTATGGCGCCAGGGGCACGGGCTTGGCCGGTGGCGGCCGGCAGAGGGGTACGGCGGACGGAGCGAGAAGTGGACGCGAAAAAGGCCATGATGCTCGTGGGGGTGGCGCTCGTGTTGTTCTACGTGATCACACAGCCCACGCAGGCCGCCGCAGCCGTGCAGAGCCTCCTCGGCTGGCTGCGGGACGGCGCCGAAGCGATCATCACGTTCATGCGCAACCTGTTCGCCTGATCTTCATACCCAGCTCGCCGCTGCTGGCCGAAAAGGCCCGGCGGCCTGCAGGTATGCGCGCGTATGCATGGGTTACCCGGTGTAACGAAACCCGCCCGGATCACGAGACACATTGGACCGTACGGGTGGATTCTCGGCCATACGGCCCAGCTAGCGGCCTTAAGGCTGGTTCAGGTCTGGCGAACTGTCGGTGGTGGCCTCTACGGTTTCCCGCATCGACTTTCGCGGGCTGGTCCGCAGTTCTCTCGAGGAGGCAGGATGCTCGACGATTCCGGCGTGGACGACCTGGTGCGGCAGTGGACGGAGGACCACTCCAAGGCCGCCGAGTCGGACGAGATCAACCGCATCGCGTCGGAGTGGCTTGCGGACGTACCGGTACAGCCGAGCGCCGGGATCCCCGGCCAGCGGGCCCGCGGCGGCAACGGCGCGTGGGCGGCGGTGGAGTCCGTCGACCCCGAGTTCTTCTCCGCCATGCGTGAGCGGCTGCCCGAGGTTCCGGCCGACCTGCTGTCCTCGGCCGCCGGCTGGTGGCAGATGGTCGGCGGCCTGTCGGAGGCCAAGGAGTGGTGGGACGCCGGCATCAGCCCGCTCGACCAGCGCGCGCTGGACTACCGCGCGGCCGGTCTCGCACCGTCGGACCTGAGCCGCCGGCTCGGCCCGCTCACGGTCCTGCAGCACCTGCGCAAGGGCAGCGCGCCCGCGTGGTGCGTGGCCCGGCTGCAGCGCCAGGCCGAGCGCCGTTCCGCCTGAGCGGTTTCGAACTCGTCAGTAACGTCGCTCAGCCCGCGTCGTTGACCTCGTGTGACCGACACCGAGCCCGATCCGAGTAGCCGCCCGCCCCGACGTGGGCTCGGCATCCTCGTCCGGCTCGGTGTCGTCGTTCTCATGGTGGCCATCGCCGGTGGGGTCGTGCTCCTGCTCAAGGCGGCGGTCTCGCCGCACGAGCGCCAACCCGTGGCCGCGGTGCCGGCCGACGAGATCCCGGCGGCCGACGTGAAGCCCGGCGCCGTCGCCCCCGCGACGGTGGAGAGCGCGGCGAACCCGCAGGCCAAGCAGCAGCCGAAGGCGGGCGAGGACCCGTTGCGGGCCTGGGCCGGGCGGCTCGCGGACCCGACCGGCGTCCCGGCCAGGGCGCTGATGGCATACGGCAACGCCGAGCTGGTCATGCGCAGCACCGATCCCGGCTGCCACATGTCGTGGGCGACGCTCGCCGGCATCGGGCGCATCGAGTCGGACCACGGCCGATACGGCGGCGCGACGCTGCGTGACGACGGTCGCCCGTCGAAGCCCATCGTCGGCGTCCCGCTCAACGGGTCCACCGGCGTGAAGTCGGTGTCGGACACCGACGGCGGGCGGTTCGACGGCGATCCGCGGGTCGACCGGGCGGTCGGCCCGATGCAGTTCATCCCGTCCACCTGGGCCCGCTGGGCGTCCGACGCGAACCTCGACGGGATCGGCGACCCGCAGCAGATCGACGACGCCGCGCTGGCCGCCGCGCGCTACCTCTGCGCGGGCGGGCGCGACCTCTCTCGGCCCGCCGACTGGTGGGCCGCCGTGTTCTCCTACAACAACTCCGTGCCCTACGGGCAGAAGGTCTTCGGCCTCGCCGACGGCTACGCCCGTACCGCGATGACCAACGCGTGACACCGGCCGCCTCGCGAAAGGCGGCCGGGACCTGGTGTTAGCGTCGGTGCCATGAACGGCAGGCTGGTGGCCCGGCGGGCGGGGATCGTGACCCTGTGCGTGGTGTCGCTGGCCGCCTGCGCCGGGCTGGCGTGGTGGCAGTGGCAGCGTTTCGAGTCCACCAGCGGCACCTGGCAGAACCTCGGCTACGTCCTGCAGTGGCCGCTTTTCGGGCTGTTCCCGGCCTTCATGTTCTGGCGGTTGCGCAAGCTGCGCGCACAGCAGCACACGCCGGCCGAGCCGATCGCGCCGGTGCTGACGCCCGAGCCCGCGGCCGAACCGGAGCCGGACTTCGCGCCGCCGCGGGCCGCCGCAGCCGAGGACGACGATCCCGAGCTGGCCGCGTACAACCGCTACCTCGCCCGGCTCAACGCCAGTCACCAGGAGAGGCAACGATGAGTGAGACCCCGTTGACCGACGAGGAGAACCCGGCCCAGGCCGTGGGGACGGCGGGTGTGCGGGGGGCGCTCGCGCGCTACCGGGTCATGGCCTACGTCGTCGGCGTCGGGCTGCTCGCGCTGTGCGCGGCGATGATCCTCAAGTACGCCTTCGACCAGGACGAGTACGTGGCGATCGTCGGGCCCGTGCACGGGTTCCTCTACATCGTCTACCTGGTCGCGGTCGTCGACCTCGCGCTCAAGGTCCGCTGGACGCTCAAGACCACGATCCTGGTGATGCTCGCCGGCGTCGTGCCGGTGGTCTCGTTCGTCGCGGAACACCGGGTGACCGCCCGCGTCCGCGGGGGCATCGCGAGCTAGGGCGGTCACCCGGCGAGTCTCAGGATCCGATCCCGGTCAGCGAGCGGACCTCCATCTCCGCCTGCAGCCGCGGGTCGGTCCGCTCCCTGCTGAACACCGTGCCGAGGAAGCCGGCCAGGAACGACACCGGGATCGAGACGATGCCCGGGTTCGACAGCGGGAACAGCTGGAAGTCGGCGCCCGGGAAGATCGACGTCGGCGCGCCGGACATCACCGGCGAGAAGAACACCAGCAGCAGGCACGAGCCGAGCCCGCCGTACATCGCCCACAGCGTGCCGCGGGTGTTGAACCGCCGCCAGAACAGCGAGTACAGCAGGGTCGACAGGTTGGCCGACGCGGCGAACGCGAACGCCAGCGCCACCAGGAACGCGACGTTCTGCCCGTTGGCGAGGATGCCGCCGACGATCGCGAGGCCGCCGATCACCACCGCGGTGAGCCGGGCGACCCGGACCTCCGCGGCAGGCTCGGCCCTGCCGCGCCGGACGATGCTCGCGTACACGTCGTGCGCGAACGAGGCCGACGCGGTGATCGTCAGGCCGGCGACCACGGCGAGGATCGTCGCGAAGGCGACCGCGGCGACGACGCCGAGCAGCAGCGTGCCGCCGATCTCGAACGCGAGCAGCGGCGCCGCGGAGTTCTCCTTTCCGGTGGAGGACAGGATCGTGTCCGAGCCGACCAGCGCGGACGCGCCGTACCCGATCACGAGGGTGGCCAGGTAGAACACGGTCATCGCGCCGACCGCCCAGACCACCGAGCGGCGGGCCTGCATCGCGTTGGGCACGGTGTAGAAGCGCATCAGCACGTGCGGCAGGCCGGCCGCGCCGAGGATCAGCGCCAGCGACAGCGAGATGAAGTCGAGCCTGCTGACCCCGGACGCGCCGTACTGCGCGCCCGGCTCGAGCACGGCGCGGCCGCCCGCGTTGTTCGCGGCGGCCTCGTCGAGCAGCGCGGAGACGCTGAAGCCGAACTTGCCGAGCAGGAACACGGTCATCAGCAGCACGCAGAGCACCAGGATGGACGCCTTGATGATCTGCACCCAGGTGGTGCCCTTCATGCCGCCGACGAGCACGTAGAAGATCATGACCAGGCCGACGATCGTGATCACCAGCGCCTGCCCGCCCTTGCCCTGCACGTCGAGCAGCAGCGCGACCAGCCCGCCCGCGCCGGCCATCTGGGCGAGCATGTAGAAGAAGGAGATCACCAGCGTGGAGGTGGCGGCCGCCGCGCGGACCGGGCGCTGGCGCATCCGGTAGGCCAGCACGTCGCCCATCGTGAAGCGGCCGGTGTTGCGCACCAGCTCGGCGACCAGCAGCAGCGCCACGAGCCAGGCGACGAGGAAGCCGATGGAGTAGAGGAAGCCGTCGTAGCCGTGCACGGCGATGGCGCCCGCGATGCCGAGGAACGACGCGGCGGACAGGTAGTCGCCGGTCAGCGCGACGCCGTTCTGCGTGCCGGTGAACGCGCTGCCCGCGGCGTAGTAGTCCGAGGTGGACGTGTGGCGGCGGCTCACCCGGTACACGACGTACAGCGAGATCAGCACGAACGCGCCGAACACGGTCATGTTGAGCGCCGGGCTGCCGAGCGACTCGGCGGCGGTGGTCATGGGCGCGTTCACGCGTCGACCTCCGTGGGCAGTCCGGCGGCGGCGCGGAGCTCGGCGACCCGCGGGTCGATCCGGCGGCGGGCGAAGCGCACGTAGCCTGCCGTGATCGCGACCGTCGAGGCGAACTGCGCGAGCCCGAGCACGAGGCCGACGTTCACCGAGCCGATCAGCCGGTGGCCCATGAAGGCCGGCGCGTAGGCGGCGAGCAGCACGAAGGTCAGGTACCAGACGAAGAACAGTGCAGTCGTCGGGAACACGAAGCGGCGGAGCCGGCGCCGCAGCGCGGTGAACTCGGGACTGTTCCGGATGGACACGAAGTCGGGGGCGCCCGGGGGCGGGGGCGCCGGGGTCGGTTGCCGGGTGATTCCGCCGAAGCCGGCTTCTCCGGTACCCGGAGAACGCGCGGCAATCGGGGTTCGAACCACCTGAGTCATATGTTCCTCCGCTGGACATAGGCGGGCGATCGCCTAATTCCGCATGGTTCGCAAATGGAGTTCGACGGCTAATGCCGGGACGCCGGTCCCGGATGCCGGAACGGGACTATACGTCCGTGCTCCCCGTGTTCGTCAAACCGGAGGAGTAGCGGCCTCCGGTTCCGGCGAGCTAACGTTGAGCAGTCATTCACACCTATCGGTGAATCGCCGCGTCACTTTGCGTTGCGAAAGTTGCAGCCAGCAGGATCATGGTCACCGATCGTGGTGCCTCGACCGGCTCACGATCACCCGCGTCAGCCTATCGGGCGGGGTATGAGCAGGTCGGGCAATGGTTTTCACACTGTGGTGTCTGGCCTTCTTTGCCCAGATGGGAGCCCGTGATCAGGTCGTCGCGGGCAAGATGCACGCGGATGACCGGGCCGGAGCTTGATCGGTCGTGACGGCGTCCCGGGTCGGCTGACGGGCATGATTACCCGATCGGGTTATTAAGTGCGTGTCATTCAGACGCAAAGTAGATCACCCGTGATCCAGTACCGGCGCAGGTGCGCGAAGCCGGTGCAAAATGATCTGATTCCGGACTGTCCACGCAGGTCGGCGCGCATTTTTCGGGACGCTTTCCAGATCGGGTGATTCATGTACGATCATTCATCGGTTCTCGCGGTTGTGGTGCGTCTGGATCGCCCGGCCGGGTTGAATTCACCTATTCCTCATTCCGAAATGAGGCTGCCGTCTTGACAGACAACGTGACACGGACCGGGCAACCGGGCCGGGCGTCGGCGCTGTGGAGTGTGCTGGCCAACTGGCGGGACTGGAACCTGCCCGTGAAGCTCGCGGCCGTCACGCTGGTGCCCGTCGTCTTCGCCGTCGTGCTCGGCGCGATGCAGATCTCCGACCAGATCGACAAGGCCGGCGCCTACCGGCGGGTGGACCGGCTCGTCGTGGTCAACACCGAGCTGCGCTCGCTCATCGAGTCGCTGCAACGGGAGCGCACCGCAGGCGTCGTGCTGCTCGCGTCCCGCGCGGTCGACACCGACGCCCGCACGGTCCGGCTGCGCGTCGCGACCGACGCCGCCCGCGTCGACTTCCTGCGCGCCGCCGACCGGGTCACCCTCGACGAGGAGATCACCGCCGCCAGCTTCGACGACGTGGGCAAGTGGCTCGGCGAGCTCCCGGCCATCCGCAACCAGGTGATCGGCGCGAAGCTGGACGCGTCCACCGCGCTCGGCCGCTACACCGACGTCATCGAGTCGCTGCTGCGCTTCGACCGGACCATGGCGGCCGAGGCCATCGACCCACGGCTCTCGGCGACCTCGTCCGCGCTCTACGAGCTCGAGGTCATCCGCGAGCAGATCGCCTTCCAGCACGCGCTGATCGGCGCGGGCATCGTGCGCGGCGGACTGGTCGGGCCCGATCTCGAGTCGCTGCGCAACTCCGCGCGCCGCATGGCCGACAGCACCACCGACTTCTACGCCGTCGCCGGCGCTGAACGCAGGCGCGCGTACGACGACAAGGTCAGCGGCACCGGCATCGCCGGGCGCAACAACGTCGTGAGCGTCGTGCTCGCGACCCGGCCCGGCACCGACGTTCCTGCCAACGCCCAGGAGTGGAACGACGCGTCGACGCTGACCGAGGGCCGCATCGGCGACGTGTCGACGTTGCTCGGCAGGCAGCTGAGCGACCGGTCCGCGGCCCTGCAGGACGAGGCGAGCGACGGCGCCGGGCTCGCCGCGGTCATCCTGCTGGTCGCGCTCGTCGTGGCGATCGCGGTGATGTTCGTCGTCGGGCGCCATCTGTTGAGCTCACTGTCCGCGCTGCGTCGCAGCGCCCTCGAGGTGGCCGAGCGCCGGCTACCGGATGCGGTCGCGAGGATCCGGGATCGGGGCGACGATGCCGGACCCATCGCGGTCGAGCCGGTGCCGGTCACCTCGATGGACGAGGTGGGCCAGGTGGCCCGCGCCTTCGACGCGGTGCAGCAGCAGGCGTTGCGGCTGGCCACCGAGCAGGCGGGCCTGCGGGCGAAGTACTCGAGCGTGTTCGTCAACCTCTCCCGCCGCAGCCAGGGGCTCGTGCAGCGCCAGCTGCAGCTGCTGGAGCGGCTGGAGCGCGACGAGGAGGACGCCGACCAGCTGGCCACGCTGTTCCAGCTCGACCACCTGGCCACCCGGATGCGGCGCAACAACGAGAACCTCATGGTGCTGTCCGGCAGCGATGTCGGCAGGCGCAACCAGCGGCCCGCGAGCCTGACCGACCTGCTGCGCGCGGCGGTGTCGGAGATCGAGCAGTACCAGCGGGTCGTGATGCTGCCGCCGCCGAACGTGCAGGTCGTCGGGTACGCGGTCGGCGACCTCGTCCGGCTCACCGCCGAGCTGCTCGACAACGCGACCGCGTTCTCCGCGCCGGACACGCAGGTGACGATCGCGAGCCACGAGTTCGAGGACGGCTCGCTGTGCATCGCGGTGCTCGACGAGGGCATCGGCATGAGCCAGGAGGAGCTCGACGAGGCCAACGGCAAGCTCTCCGACTCCGGCTCCATCGACGTGTCGACCTCCCGCCGGATGGGCCTGTTCGTGATCGGCAGGCTGGCCAGCAGGCACGGCATCGAGGTGCGGCTGGGCGGCGGTCACGACGTCACCGGCGTGCGCGCCACGGTCACCGTGCCCGCGGAGCTGGTCTCTGCGACCGGCGCGGACACGCCGACCACCACCTCGCCCGCTGTCGCGCCGCCCGCCGCGGGCAGCGGCCTGACCCTGTTCTCCCCGAACAGCGGCAACGGCGGCACGCAGGTCAACGGCACGCCCCACCGCACCACGGTCAACGGCGGCGCGGTCAACGGCGGCACGAACGGCCACCACGCCAACGGCACGACCGTCAACGGCACCACGAACGGCGGCACGAACGGCGCCACCTACGGCATCGGTGGCACCGGCGGCACGAACGGCTCCGGGGGGACCGCGAGCCTGCCGCCCGGCTTCAAGCCGTCCCCGCTGCCCCGCCGCAGCCCCGCGAACCAGCACAAGCCTGCCCCGAAGCCGGAGTCCACAAAGGAACCGGCAGCCGAGCCGGAGCCGAAGGCCGGGCAGCAGGACGCGGGGACCGAGCGCGAGGCGCTGCCCCGCCGCTCACCCGGCACGCGGATGCCGGGACCCGCCAAGGGTTCGCCCACCGGGGACCGGCCGTTCACCGAACCCGGCCAGGTCTCGCCCGCCACCGGCCTGTTCGCGCCGGCCGCCGGGGACACCGGCTGGTGGACCACCACCGGCCCCGGCCGCCCCGTCGACCCGAAGGCCCTGGACGAGACCACGCCGATCTTCGACGAGATGGTGTCGGCCTGGTTCCGCACGGTCGCGAACGATCCCGCGCACCGGCCCGCCCCACCGGCACCCCAGGCACCGGCTGCCCCCGCGCCGCCCGCCCAGCAGCCGCGCCCGCAACAGGCGCCCCGGCAGGCGGACGACCAGAACACCGACTGGCGCTTCGCGGCGGACTCCGGCTTCGACGCGGCACGCGCGGTGTCGCGGGCCGAGCCGGAAACCTTCACCGAGAACGGGCTGCCGCGCCGCAGCGCGGGACAGAACCTGGTCCCGGGCAGTGCCGGCGGCGCGGCGGCCGGTCCGCCCCGGCCCGGGCCCGCGGCCGAGGACATGCGTGACCGGCTGAGCAACTACCGGCACGGTGTCCGCCGGGCACGCGACCACCGGCAGGGCATCGAGCCCCCCGCCGCGCACTCCGACCCCGGCCGGCTCGACCTGAGCGGCGCCGGCTGGCGGTTCGCGGCCGACGACGGGTGGCGCGCGGCCAGTGCCGCGTCCACGTCCGCGCCGGCGGACTTCACCTCCGGCGGGTTGCCCCGGCGCAGCGCCGGACAGCACCTGGTGCCGGGCAGCGTGGCGCCGCCACCGCCGGGCGGCGGGCCGCTGCGGTCGGATCGCGCGGAGGAGATGCGCGGCCGGCTCGGCAACTTCCAGAAGGGGCTGACGCGCGGCCGGCGCAGCCTCGTCGAACGAGGAACAGCCAACGGTCACCCCGAGAACAAGCAACAGGAGAGCGAATGAACCCGCACACCCAACCGAGCCAGTTCGGGTGGTTGGTCAACGACTTCGCCGAGCGGGTCCCCGGAGTGGCGCACGCCGTCGTCGTGTCCGCCGACGGACTCCTGCTCACGTCGTCGGCCAGGCTGCCGGTGGATCGGGCGGACCAGCTGGCGGCCGTCGCGTCCGGCCTCGTCAGCCTCACCCAGGGCGCGGCGCGCTGCTTCGAGGCCGGTGTGGTCAAGGAGACGATCGTCGAGATGCAGGGCGGGATCATGCTGCTGATGGCCATCAGCGACGGGTCCTGCCTCGCCGTGCTCGCCGCGCCGGTCTGTGACATCGGCCAGGTGGCGTACGAGATGACGCTGCTGGTCGACCGTGTCGGTCAGATCCTCACCCCTGAGCTTCGGGCCCAGCTCCAGGGTGCCGGCGGGAGGATGGTTGGGCAGCCGGCGTGACCGGACCGCCCGAGGAGGGCCACTCGTTCGCCGACCTGCTGAACGGGCTGACCCTCGGTGGCAAGCGCCGCAGGCGCACCGAAGAGTCCACAGTGGATGTCCCAACCGGACCGATACCGAGCCAGGAGATCGTGCAGCGGATGGAACAACCGCCCTGGGCACCGCTGGACGCGGTGGAGGCCGATCTCGCGGACGCGGCGGATGCCGCGATCGTGCGCCCGTACGCGTGGACCCGCGGGCGCACCAGGGCCACGATGGACCTGCGCATCGAGGCCCTGGTCACCACGAGCGAACTGGGTGAGGACATCCAGGCGCTGACACAGACCGAGCACCGCTCCGTCGCGGAGCTGTGCACCGAGCCACGATCGGTCGCCGAGGTCGCCACCCTGCTGCACGTGCCGCTCGGCGTGGCCAAGGTGCTGCTGGGGGACATGGCGAACCTCGGCCTCGTCATCGTGCACAAGACCGCTACCGGTGGCGCCAACAAGGCGCACCTGATGTTGATGGAAAGGGTGCTGAGTGGACTCCGTCGGCTTTAACGCCGCTGGCGAGAGCCCGTCGATGACGTCGGTGAAGATCGTCGTCGGGGGCGGGTTCGGAGCGGGCAAGACCACGTTCGTCGGCTCCGTCTCGGAGATCATGCCGCTGACCACCGAAGCGGTCATGACCGAGGCGAGCGCCGGCATCGACAACCTCGAGGCGACCCCGCGCAAGCGAACGACCACCGTGGCGATGGACTTCGGGCGCGTCTCGCTGGACAAGGATCTCGTGCTGTACCTGTTCGGCACACCGGGCCAGGAGCGCTTCTGGTTCATGTGGGACGACCTGGTGCGCGGCGCGATCGGCGCGGTCGTGCTGACCGACACGCGCAGGCTCGCCGACTCGTTCTCGCCGATCGACTTCTTCGAGGACCGCGGCCTGCCCTACGTGGTCGGCCTGAACCGCTTCGACGGCAAGCAGACGCACGGCATCGACGAGGTCCGCGACGCGCTCGCGGTCTCGGCGGAGGTGCCGATCGTGTCGTGCGACGCCCGGGAGCGGGAGTCGGTCAAGCAGACGTTGATCACCCTGACCGAGTACTCGATGAAGCGCTGGGTCGCCATCCATGGAGCAGGTGTCTCCTGAGCGGTGCTCGCCACTCGCCCTCGCAGGCTCGGTCGAGCCGCTCGCGGTCGCGCTGTGACATGGTTCGCTCGCAAGCTCGCTCACGTTATGGTCGCTCGCATGGACTTGTCCCTGAGCGATGAGCAGGCCGCCCTGCGCGAGCTGGCGCGTGACTTCGTCGACCGTGAGGTCGTGCCCCACGTGCGCGACTGGGATATCGCCGAGCAGGTCGACCGGTCGATCGTCGGCAAGCTCGGCGACGTCGGGTTCCTCGGGCTGACCGTGCCCGAGGAGTACGGCGGCTCGGGCGGGGACCACCTGGCCTACTGCCTGATGATGGAGGAGATCGGCCGCGGCGACTCGGCGATCCGCGGCATCGTCTCGGTGTCGCTGGGGCTGGTCGGCAAGACGATCCTGTCGTTCGGCACCGAGGAGCAGAAGCGCGAGTGGCTGCCCCGGCTGTGCTCGGGTTCGTCGCTGTCCTGCTTCGGTCTCACCGAGCCGGACACCGGGTCCGACGCCGGGAACCTGGCCACCAAGGCGGTGCGGGACGGGTCGGACTGGGTGCTGTCCGGCTCGAAGATGTTCATCACGAACGGCACGTGGGCCGACCTCGCGCTCGTGTTCGCCCGCACCGGCGAGCCCGGCCCGCGCGGCGTCACCGCGTTCCTCGTGCCGACGGACTCCGCCGGGTTCGAGCACCGGGAGATCAAGGGGAAGCTGGGGCTGCGCGGCCAGTCCACGGGCGAGCTCATCCTCGATGGCGTGCGCGTGCCGGACACCGCGCGGCTCGGCGACGAGGGCCAGGGTTTCAAGATCGCGATGGCCGCGCTCGACAAGGGCCGCATGTCGGTCGCGGCCGGCTGCGTCGGCCTCGCCCGGTGCGCGCTGGAGGCGGCGACGAAGTACGCGGGGGAGCGCCAGCAGTTCGGCAGGCCGATCGCGGGTTTCCAGCTGGTGCAGCAGATGCTCGCGGACATGGCGGTCGGCACGGACGCCGCGCGGCTGCTGGTCTGGCGGGTCGCCGACCTCATCGACCGGGGCCTGCCGTTCCGCACCGAGGCGTCGATGGCGAAGCTGCACGCGAGCGAGAACGCGGTCTCGGCGGCAAACCTCGCCATCCAGGTGTACGGGGGCTACGGTTACCTCGACGAGTACCCCGTGGCGAAGATCCTGCGCGACGCCCGGGTCATGACGCTGTACGAGGGCACCAGCCAGGTGCAGAAGCTGTTGATCGGCCGTGCCTTGACCGGAGTGAACGCGTTCGTGTGACGGTATGAGAGACGACAGACCCACCGATTCCGCCGAGCCGGGCGACCCGGCCTACTCCGCCCTGCGGCGACCGCGGCGGCGCGTCGCGCTGATCGCGGCCGCCGTCGTGTGCGTGGTCGCCGCGGGCGTGGCACTCGGCCTGCTCATCGCCACCCGTGACTCGAGCGGCGAGGCGAACGGACTCACGATCGCGGAGAGTCCCGAGCAGCTGCCGACACTCTCGCTGCCCGCCGGTTGCGACCTGCTGACCCCCGGACAGCTCGAGGCACTCGTGCCGGGCACGCCCACGCGGGTGGGCCGCGGCCCGGAGGTGGTGCTCGACGCCACGGAGTCCGCGTGCGGCTGGGCCAACAAGTCGCCCGACCCCGACGACCCGCGCGTGCAGCCTGCCGCGCTCGAGGTGAAGGCCACCGCGGCGGTCGACGAGGACTCCGCCCGCCAGACGCTGAAGACCAGCCTGCCGTGCCAGGGCAGCCACAGCACGAAGGCCATTGTGGAGGGCGCCGACGAGGCGTGCCTGAACCACAAGAGCGCGGGCAAGGGCGGCCCGGTCGACGTGTCCACGGTGTCGGCCCGGTACAGCACCCTCGTCGTCGAGGTCTCCTACGAGCGCCGCGCCTGGCCGGCCTGGCGGGTCGACGACCAGTCCGCGGTCACCGCGGCGGCCCTGATCGGCCGCGTCGCCCAGGTGCAGTGAGCGCGACGCCGGAGAACACGGCAGCCGGACCAGGCGGCCCGGCTGCCGTTCACCTCCCCCAGAGAGGATTTTTGTCAGCCCAGCAGGAAGATGAGCACGAAGTGACTCTCCACGGCTGATTCTCCTTTCGGATCGTGCCGACCCGAAATCCCGGTTGGAGCGAATTCCCCGACCTGGCGTGTCGATATCCGGGCCACTCGCAAAGACTGCCGTGCGGTGGAATTCGCCACGAGGACGCGTGGCACACCCGCTATGTGCAATTTGGCGCAGAATCGGTGAACAGGCGCAGGACGCCGGGCTCGGTGACCACGAACATCTGCCGTCCCGTGTGCAGGATCCCGCGCTCCCGCAGGGTGGCCAGCGCCCGTGCCACGGCGCGCCGGGAGGCGCCGATCCGGTCGGCGATGTCCTGCTGGGTCAACGGGACGCGCACGACCAGGCCGTTCTCCTCCTGCCTGCCGTGGACCTCCGCGAGCTGCAGCAGCAGCGTGGCCACCCGCCGCGTGACGTCGAGCGTCGCGGCGTTCACCCTGGCCGACTCGGACTCGAGCAGCCGCGACGACATCTGCCGCAGCAGGGCGATCGCGATCGTCGGGCGCTCGTGCAGGCAGGTCATGAACTCGTCGGCGAGCAGCTGGACGAACCGGATCTCCTGTAAGGACTGGATATTGGCCGTGCGAGGCCACTTCTGCAGCGCGGCGATGTCGCCGATGAGGTCACCCGGCCCGCGCAGCGCGAGCAGCACCACGCCGCCGTCCCGCGTGGTCGAATACACCCGCACCCAGCCGGACAGCAGGATCAGCACGTGGTCGGTGGGATCGCCCTCGTGCATCACCGCCACGTCGGCGGGCAGTTTCCGCGGCAGGCCGCGGTCGACGAGGAACGCACGGTCGTCGGGCGTCAGGTAATCCAGCAGCGACCCGGCGACGAATTTCACCCGACCATGTTCGCAGATACCGGAATATCGAGGCGGATGAAAAAAAATCCGGCTTACCCGGCGACGTCCGCCGTTGCGGGCCGGTAGGTGCCGAAGGACCAGAGATTGCCTTCCGGATCGCGGGCGGAGTACTCGTCGGAGCCGTAGTCCATGTGCTCGAGGTCGCGGACGATCTCCGCGCCCGCCACCTTCGCCCGGTCGAGGTGTGCCCGCGGGTCGTCGACCACCACGTACATGCTGATCGGCGAGGCGAGCGGGTCGGCTGCGCGCCCGCCCATCCAGCCGCCGTCGCGCGGGCCGCTGATCATGACCGTGCTCTCGCCGTAGGACAGCTCGGCGTGGCCGACGTGGCCGTCGTCGTCGCGGTAGACGGTGTGCTCGGTGAGGCCGAACGCCTCGGTCAACCAGGCCACGGCCGCGTCGGGGTCCTGGTAACGCATCGCTGCAATGATCATGGCGCCGACGCTATTCGGCGGGCACCCAGGCGTATTGGACGGATGTGACCCGCCGGGCCAGGTAGTCGGTCGGCGTGGTGCCGGCGAACTCGCGGAAGTCCCGGTTCATGTGCGCCTGGTCGTAGTACCCGCACTCGGCCGCGATCCGCGACCACCCGCCGGGGCCCGCCGCCTCGACCCGGCGCAGCAGGTGGGAGAACCGGATGACCCGCGCGACCGTCTTCGGCGACAGGCCGACCTGCTGGTGGAACCGGGTGACCAGGTGCCGCCGGCTCCAGCCGACCTCCTGCGCGAGCTCGCTCACCGGCACCGCGCCGTGCGTGGTCACCAGGCGCCGCCACGCCCACGCCACCTCGCGCGCCGGTTCGGGACCGGCGTCCGCGCGGGCCGACAGGAACGCGTCGAGCACGGCGAACCTGGTCGCCGGGTCCGCGGTGTTCGCGAGCCGCTCGGACAGCCGCGCCGCGTCCGCGCCGAGCACGTCGGCGAGGTCGGTGACCTGGTTGGTCAGCTCCGACATCGGCGCGCCGAGCAGCGTGTACGCCCCGAGCGGGGTCAGCTTCAGGTCGAGGCACTCGATCGCGCCGGTCTGGTCGACGACGTCGGCCGCGTCGGACAGCCCCGCGACGAACGCAACCGGCAGCCCGCCGAACGCGGCGCCGGTGTTCACGATCACCGTGACCGTCGGCGTCGGCGTGGCGAGGAAGCGCACCCCGTCGCCCGCCGCCTGCGTGAAGCTGACGTAGTTCCTGGTCAGCAGGCTGCGAACCGGCTCGCTCGGCCGGTGCTCGGCGTAGCTCATCGCGGGGACCGCCGTGCTCACGTCACCGATGGTAAATAGCGTCGCAAGTTCGAGGTTGTTGCAAGCCTCTGGCGATAGGGCTCCGAAGCTATCTACTGTGAAGCACGTGTCCTCTTCGGTAGCCATGCACATGAGCGATGGTCTGATCAACGCGCCCACCTCGGTGATCTTCGGTGGCGTAGCGGTGACGGGCATCGCGGCGGCGCTGGTCGGCGCCCGCCGCGACCTCGACGACCGAACCGCGCCGATGGCCGGTCTGGTGGCGGCGTTCATCTTCGCCGTTCAGATGATCAACTTTCCGATCCTGCCCGGGGTGAGCGGACACCTCCTCGGCGGCGCGCTGGCCGCGATCCTGGTCGGCCCGTGGGTCGGCGCGCTCTGCGTGAGCATCGTGCTCACCGTGCAGGCGCTGATCTTCGCCGACGGCGGGCTGACCGCCCTCGGCGCCAACATCACCAACATGGCGCTCATCGGCACCGCCGCCGGGTTCCTGGCCGCGCTGGCGCTGCGCCGGTTCGCGACCCGCGGCCGGTTCGGTCTCGCCGCGACCGCGTTCACCGCCGCGTTCCTCGGCACCGTGACCGCCTCGCTCGGCTTCGTGCTGGAGTTCGCGATCGGCGGCGACGCGGCGTTCTCGCTCGGCGGCGTGACCGGCACGATGGTCGGCCTGCACGCGCTGATCGGCATCGGCGAAGGCGTGATCACCGCGCTGACCGTGACCGCGGTGGCGGCCTCTCGGCCCGACCTCGTCTACCTGCTGCGCGGCACCGCGAAGCCGCTGGAGCTGCGTACCTCGCCACTGGAGCGTGCGTCGTGACCAGAACCAAGCGGACCTGGCTGTTCTTCGCGGGCTTCGCGCTGGTGGCGCTGGTGATCGCGGGCGCGCTGTCCTACTTCGCCGACTCCGACCCCGACGGGCTGGACTCCGCCACGCTCAAGGGCTGCGAGGTCGTCCAGACGCCGCAGGGCGAACAACTGACCGGCTCGTGCATCGCCCAGCGGGCCGAGGACCACGACCTGGCCGCCGGCCCGCTCGCCGACTACGCGGTCGGCGGCGACGACCGGTTCACCGGGCTCGCGGGCGTGGCCGGGGTCGCGGTCACCCTGGCCCTGGCCGGCGGCCTGTTCTGGTTGCTGCGTAAGCGAGACCGGACGAAGACATGAGCGGCGGGCACGGCGTCCACGTCCTGTACCGGACCGGCACCTCGCCGGTGCACCGGCTGGCGCCGCAGGTGAAGATCGTCGCCGCGCTGCTCGGGGTGATCTGCGTGGTGGCCACGCCGCGCACGGAGTTCTGGGCGTTCGGCGTGTACCTGGCGCTGCTGGCCGGCATCTGGGTGGTGGCCGGGGTGCCGGCCGGCCACTTCGCGCGGCGGGCGGTGATCGAGGTGCCGTTCGTGGTGATCGCGCTCGTGATGCCGTTCCTCGGCGGCGGCCCGCGCCTGTCCGTGCTCGGGCTGAGCCTGTCCGAGCCGGGCACGTTGGCCGGCTGGAACATCCTCGCCAAGGGCACGATCGGCGTGCTGGCGTCGCTGACGCTGGCCGCGACGACCACGCCGGGCGAGCTGATCGTCGGCCTGCAGCGGCTGCGTGCCCCCGCGGTGCTGACCACGATCGCGACGCTGATGCTGCGCTACCTCGAGGTGATCGCCGCCGAGGCCAGGCGGATGCGCACCGCGCGGATCTCGCGCGGGCACGACCCGCGGTTCCTGTGGCAGGTCGGCGCGACCGCGCGGGGGATCGGCGCGCTGTTCGTCCGCAGCTACGAGCGCGGCGAGCGGGTCCACCTGGCCATGGTGTCGCGCGGCTGGACCGGCACGATGCCCGACCGCGGCGGCACGGCGGCGCCCCTGTCGTGGCTCGCCGGCCTGACGCCGGTGCTGGCGACCGCCTTCGTGTTGGGGGCTGCGGTATGGCTGCCGTGAGCGAGGAGCCCGTCCGCCTGCGGACCGGGCCGCCCGCGCTGCTCGTCGAGCGGCTCGCCTACGCCTACCCGGACGGGCACCAGGCGCTGTTCGGGATCGACCTGCGCGTCGAGCCGGGGGAGCGGGTCGCCGTGCTCGGGCCGAACGGGGCGGGCAAGACGACGCTGGTGCTGCACCTCAACGGCGTGCTGTCCGGCGGCTCGGGCTCCATCTCCGTGGCCGGCCTGCCGCTGACCAAGCAGGCGCTGCGCGAGGTCCGCCGCCGCGTCGGCATCGTGTTCCAGGACCCGGACGACCAGCTCTTCATGCCGACCGTCGGCGAGGACGTGGCGTTCGGCCCGGCCAACTTCGGGCTGTCCGGCGCGGAGCTCGACGCCCGGGTGCGTGCGGCGCTGGACGCGGTCGGCATGGCCGCGCACACCGACCGGTCACCCCTGCACCTGTCCGGCGGCCAGCGGCGGCGGGTCGCGCTCGCGACCGTGCTCGCCTGCGACCCGGAGATCCTGGTGCTCGACGAGCCGTCGGCGAACCTCGAGCCGGTGGCGCGCCGCGAGCTGGCGGAGGTGTTGCTGGCGCTGGATCGCACGATGCTGATGGTCACCCACGACCTGCCGTACGCGGCGCAGCTGTGCCCGCGCAGCGTGCTCATCGACGACGGCGTGATCGTCGCCGACGGCCCGACCCGCGACCTGCTGGCCGACGCGGACCTGCTGGCCGCGCACCGGCTCGAGCTGCCCTACGGGTTCCGGCTCGACTGACCCGCCGCGAAGCGGATCTGCGCGCGGATGACCGCGCGCAGTTCGTCGTCGGTCATGGCCTTGGCGAGCGCCACCCGCTCGTCCCAGGTGCGAGCGACCTTCTCGGCCTCGCGGGCGAAGAGCCGGCGCACGTAGGGCCACCCGAGGAACGTGAACACCGAGATCAGCCAGCCGAAGCCGCGGCCACGCACGCGCAGGCGCGCCCGCACCGACCAGCGCCCGTCCGGCCCCGGCCCCGGTGTCAGGTCCAGCCAGACCCGGACCATCGGGTGCCGCAGCCGCCCGGACACCACCGGCTCGGCCGCGGTGTCCTCGCGGTCGCGTGCCACGCCCGCCCACCACGCCGCCACGTCGGCACTCAGGTCCCCGCCGGTCCGGCGCAGCCGGAACCCGCCCGGCCCCGGCTCGGCCTCGACCGACACCGAGAGCGCGCGCGACGACCGTCCGCCGGACAGCTCGCCGGTCAACGCGAACGTGCCCTGAGACTCGTCCCGCTCGGCGTACGTCCCGGCCGTCCGCACCCCTGGCTGCCACGCCTCGACGGTGAACTCCGTCGTCCCGCCCGGCGTCGCGTACCGCGCGCCGGGTGCCAGCGGGCGGCCCTCGACCAGCGGGAACTCCTCGTGCCCGAGGTAGGCCTCCGCCTCCTCGTGGGCCAGGTCCACCAGATGCTCGAACAACTCCGCGGTGATCGGGTCGACGACCACCGTGTGCGTCATGCGGGGCATGCGCGAAATCTTGGCACCCCGGGCAACCCAACCGTCGTGGGCGCGCGTTCGTCATGTGTGGGGGCACACGACGAGGAGGTTCGGTGAAGCGGTCCGAGGAGGCGGCGTACCGCGAGTACGTGACGAGCCGGATGGACGTCATGCGGCGGGTCGCGTACCTGCTGTGCCGTGACTGGCACACCGCCGACGACCTCGTGGCCATCACGATCGGCAAGCTCTACCGGCACTGGTCGCGGGTGGCGCCCAGCACCGGCGTCGACGCGTACGTGCGGCGGATCCTGCTGCGTACGTGGCTGGACGAGAAGCGCAGGCCGTGGCGCAGGCGCGAGGAGCCGACCGAGCACCTGCCGGAGCTGGAGGCGGACGCCCGGTTCCGGATCGTCGACCGCGAACAACTGCTCGAGCTGCTCGACGGGTTACCCCCTCGGCGGCGGGCCGCGGTCGTGCTCCGCTTCTACTGCGATCTCTCGGTCGACGAGACCGCCGAGATCCTCGACTGCACCGCGGGCACGGTGAAGAGCCAGACCGCGCGCGGGCTGGACACGCTGCGCGAGGCGGCCGCCCGTGACTAACGACGGAGAAAGGGACATGAAGCAACTGTTCGACGAGGCGATCGGGGACCTGCCGCCGTCCACTGTGGACGTGACGGCCGCCATCGCCCGTGGCCGCCGCGCGGTGTTCGTCCGGCGGCTGGCGAACCCGGTGGTGGCGTCGGTCGCCGCGGTGGCGGTGCTGCTCGGCGCGGTGGCCGTGGTGCTGCTCTCCAGCGGCGACAAGGGCAGCCTCGGGCCGGCGATCCCGTCACCGACCTCCTCGACCACCACGGCCGCGCCGCCGACGTCGTCGTCGCCGTGCTTCGACGGCGTGGAGCCGACCGCACCGGCCGCGAAGGAGCAGCCGGCCGCGACGGAGCAGCGGCTCACCCAGCTCGTCAAGGACATGGTGAAGGCGCGGCTGGTCCCTGGGGCGAAGCTCGTCGTGCACCCGGGGGCGCAGTACCCGGACGGCCACCCGCGCGGCCCGCTGGAGGTCTTCTACGTCTTCTCCGAGACCGAGGATCAGGGCGGCGGCGGATGCAAGATCGGGGACGACTACTTCCTGGCGTGGTCCGACGTCCAGGCGCCGGGCGGAACAGGCAACATCCAGGTGCTCGTGGCCCGTGGCGGCGGCTCGAACGAGATGGGCACCGAGTGCGGCACCAACAACCACGTGACGTCCTGCCACGTCAAACACACCCCGGGCGGCGACGTGGCCGTGCAGACCGCGTACCGGATGGAGAGCGGCACCACGCAGTACCAGGTGGCGGCGACCAAGGCCGACGGCACGGTCGTGCAGATCCAGGCCGAGGACATCGCCGGCTCCAGCAAGTCCGGTGGCCCGGCCACCGCGGCGAAGCCGCCGCTGAACATGGCCCAGCTCACCGCGATCGCGCTCGATCCCCGCGTGACGATGTACCCGGCGGGCTGACAGGATCGGGGCATGAGCCAACTGTCTCCGCTGCATGGCGTGCACACTGCGCTCGGGGCGTCGTTCACCGACTTCGCCGGGTGGTCGATGCCGCTCCGCTACGGCAGCGAGCTGGCCGAGCACAAGGCGGTGCGCGAGGCCGCGGGCATCTTCGACCTGTCGCACATGGGCGAGATCGAGGTGACCGGGCCGGAGGCGGGCCGGTCACTGGACTACGCCCTGGTGGGCAACCTGTCGGCGGTGAAGGTCGGCCGGGCCAGATACACGATGCTCTGCGACGCGGACGGCGGCGTGCTGGACGACCTCGTGGTGTACCGGCTCGCCGAGGACCACTTCATGGTGGTGGCGAACGCGTCGAACTCGGCGGTGGTGGCCGCGGAGCTGCGGAACCGGGCTGAGGGCTTCACGGCCGAGGTGGCGGACCGGTCGCTGGACTGCGCGCTGATCGCGGTCCAGGGACCGCTGGCCGCGGGGATCATCGGCAAGGTCAGCGCCGCGGACCTGGACGCGCTGCCGTACTACGGCTCGACCCCGACCCGCATCGCCGACCTCGACGTGCTGCTGGCCCGCACCGGGTACACGGGCGAGGACGGCTTCGAGGTGTACAGCGAGTCGCCGCACGCGCCGACGGTGTGGGAGGCCCTGGCCGCCGCTGGCGGGGACTCGCTGATCCCGGCGGGCCTGGCCTGCCGCGACACGCTGCGGCTGGAGGCCGGCATGCCGCTGTACGGCAACGAGCTGAACGTGGACATGAGCCCGTTCGACGCCGGGCTGGGCCGGGTGGTCAAGTTCGACAAGGCGGAGGACTTCGTGGGCCGGGCGGCGCTGGAGCAGCGCAGCAAGGTCGAGGCCTCGTCGACCCTGGTCGGCCTGGTCGGTGAGGGCCGCCGCGCACCCCGCCACGGCTACCCGGTCCTGGACGGCGACACCCCGGTGGGCACGGTCACGAGCGGCGCCCTGTCCCCGACCCTGGGCCATCCGATCGCGCTGGCCTACGTCCCGCCGACCCTGTCCCAGCCGGGCACGAAGCTGGCGGTGGACGTGCGCGGCAAGCCGTTCCCGGCGGAGGTCGTGAAGGTCCCGTTCTACAAGCGCGCCAAGTAACCCGCCGCACTACCAGGCGGCACCGACAGTCCGGCACGGTTCGGCCGGGCTGTGGACAACGAACCCGATTGAACGGTCCGTTCAATCGGGCCGGGGGTCCCCCGTAATTTCACGCTACAGCGGGGGACCGACACTTCCGGCCCGCGAGCCGGCGAGGTCAATCCGCCGACCGGGCCGTCAGGCCACGGGGGAGTAGGCGGCGGCGCAGGGGGAGCAGTCCACCTCCGCGCAGCCGACCACCAGCACGTGTGACGCCAGGTCGGCGTCGCAGGTCAGGTCGGTGCAGTCCACGGCGTCGGCGTGCACGACGAGCGTTCCGTGGCAGTGCGCCATCCGCTCGCCGCAGTCCGGGCAGGTCATCGCCACCTCCTAGGCGGCGCCCGCGCTCCTCGCCGCCGCCACGGCCTTGGCCAGCTCGTCGCGGCTCATCTTGGAGCGTCCCTTGACGTCGAGGTCGCGGGCCAGCTTGTCGAGATCGGCCTTGTTGAGGCTAGACAGATCCTCGTCGGCGGCAGCGGACGCGGACGGCGTGTCGCGGCGCTTCTTGCGGCCCTCGACGCTCTTGGACAGCGCCTCGAACAGGTCGACGACCTTCGTCGGCTCGGCGGGCTCGGTCTCGGCGACGATCTCCTTGCCCTCGCGCTTGTCCTCGATCAGCTTCTCGACCTGCTCGGTGTAGGTGTCGTGGTAGTCCTCGGGCCGCCAGTCGTCGGTCATCGAGTCGATCAGGCTCGTCGCCATCTCGAGCTCCTTGCCGCGCGCGGTGGTGATCTCCGGCAGCGACTTGAGCTCCTTGGCGGGGTCGCGGATGTCCTCGGGGAACAGCAGCGTGTTGAGCACCAGCATTCCGTCGCCCGCCCGCACCGCGGTCAGGTACTCCTTGCCGCGCATGACGAACGACGCGATGCCCGCCCGGTTCGTCTTCTCCATGGCCTGCAGCAGCAGCGAGTAGGACTTGCCGTACTCCTCCTTCGCGGGCGCCAGCCAGTACGTCTTCTGGAAGTGGACCGGGTCGATGTCGTCCAGCTCGACGAACGAGTTGATGTCGATCGTCCGTGACCGGCCGGGCGCGATGGCGTCCAGCTCGTCCGGCTCGATGATCACGTACTCGCCGCCGCCGAGGTCGGCGCCCTTGACGATGTCGGAGAACGCCACCTCCTTGCCGGTCCGCTCGTTGACCCGCTTGTAGCGGATCCGGTCCGACGTCCCCCGCTCGAACTGCCGGAAGCTGATCGTGTGGTCCTCGGTCGCGCTGTACAGCTCGACCGGAATGGTCACCAGACCGAAGTTGATCGCCCCGCTCCAGATCGGTCTTGCCACTTCAACCGCCCTCCCCGCCGTGTCTGTACCCGATCATCATGAACCTTTGCGAACGCATTGCACCAGTCCGCGAAGTTTGTGGTTTGCCCTCCGAACGGGCTGGGTACCTCGTCATTGCACTCCCAAGCGCGAACTTCGAAGGAGCGGACCCATGGTTGACATGTCGAGGCTGCCTGGACCCGTGTCGGAGACGTGGGACTGGCAGCGGCTGGGTGCTTGCCGTGGTCAGAACAGCGACATGTTCTTTCATCCGCGCGCCGAGCGCGGCCAGGCCCGCGAGCAGCGCATCGCGCGTGCCAAGGAGATCTGCAAGGGCTGCCCGGTGATCGTGGAGTGCCGGCACCACGCCCTGACCGTCTTCGAGCCGTACGGCATCTGGGGTGGCCTCGACGAGGGCGAACGCCGTGCCGCCTACGCGCACCGCAAGCACCGCGACGAGCACATGGCCTCCTGACCGGCCCTTCCTGACCAGCCAACGTTCCGCTTCGGCTGCGGCGGACCGGGCACGTTGTCTAGGAAGCAGCCACTTGTTCGGAGAGCCGGGCCGCGGCGTCGACCAGTCGGGGGCCGTCGACCAGCACCGCGTCGTTGTGATCGGCGCCGGGTTGTTCGATGGACGTGGCATCTGCCACTCGCGCCACGGTCCGGCTCTGCTCAGTCGGTACGACCGTGTCCGCCGATCCGTAGACCACGACGGTCGGCACCCGCACCTCGCGGATCTGCTCCACGACGGGGTAGCGGTCCTTCAGCAGCAGCCTGGCCGGCAGGAACGGGTAGTGCTTCGCGGCCACGTCGGCCAGCTCCGTGAACGGTGAGCGCAGCAGCAGCCCGCCCGGCGGGTGCTCGGTGGCCAGCTCGGTGACCACCGCCGCGCCGAGGCTCTCCCCGAAGTACACGAGCCGCTCCGGCGCCACGCCCCGCTCGCCGACCAGGTAGCCCCGCGCCGCGCGCGCGTCCAGGGCCAGGCCCTCCTCCGTCGGGTCTCCCGGGTTGCCCGCGTACCCGCGGTAGTCGAACAGCAGCACCGACATGCCCCGCGCCGCCAGCGCGGCGGCCAGGGGCGCGCGCATCGCCCGGTCACCCGCGTTGCCGTGCGCGACCAGCACGGTGACGCCCAGGTCGGTGCCGGTGGCCGGCACGTACCAGGCGCCCAGCGTGAGCCCGTCCGCCGTGTGCAGCTCGACGTCCTGCGCACCCGGCAGGACCGTGTCGGCGCGGGGGAGCGGGCCGTCGGAGGGCAGGTAGATGAGCTTGCGCTGGAACGCGTAGGCGAGCGCCGCCACGACGAGGACGAGCGCCAGCACCCCGGCGAGCACCTGCAGCACCCGTCGAGTGTGACGCATCAGCGCGGGGTGGCCCATGGAGGAGACCATCGGGGTCAAACATTAGGGTTGTCCAGTGCTAACCATGCAGGACGCATTGCTCGCGTTGACCCAGTACTGGACCGACCGCGGCTGCATGATCGTGCAGCCGTTCAACACCGAGGTCGGCGCCGGCACCCTCAACCCGGCGACCATCATGCGGGTGCTGGGTCCGGAGCCGTGGCGGGTCTCCTACGTCGAGCCGAGCGTTCGGCCCGACGACTCCCGGTACGGCGAGAACCCGAACCGGCTGCAGACGCACACCCAGTTCCAGGTCATCCTCAAGCCCGACCCGGGCGACCCGCAGGAGCAGTACCTGGCGAGCCTCGAGGCGCTGGGTATCGACATCCACGCCCACGACATCCGGTTCGTCGAGGACAACTGGGCCAACCCGGCGACCGGCTCCTGGGGGCTGGGCTGGGAGGTGTGGCTCGACGGGCTCGAGATCACCCAGTTCACCTACTTCCAGCAGGCCGGCGGGCTGAGCCTGGACCCGGTGTCGGTGGAGATCACCTACGGCATCGAGCGCATCCTCATGCCGCTGCAGAACGTCAGCCACTTCAAGGACATCGCGTACGCGCCGGGCATCTCCTACGGCGAGGCGTTCGGCCAGGCCGAGTACGAGATGAGCCGGTTCTACCTCGACGACGCGGATGTCGACACGCAGAAGCGGCTGTTCGAGGACTACGCGGCCGAGGCACGCAGGCTGCTGGACGCGCGGTTGCCCGTGCCGGCGTACGTGCACGTGGTCAAGTGCTCCCACGCGTTCAACATCCTGGACTCCCGCGGCGCGATCTCGACCACCGAGCGGGCGCGCGCGTTCGCCAGGATGCGCGCGCTGTCCCGCGAGGTCTCGGCGTTGTGGGCCGCCCGGCGCGAGGAGGTCGGCCACCCGCTCGGACTGACCGAGGCACCGGCGCCCGCCGTGCTGCCCGACTCGTTCCCCGAGGTCAGCGCCCCGGCGCCGCTGCTGTTCGAGATCGGCACCGAGGAACTGCCGGCCGGGGAGGTCACCCGCTCCGCGGACGCGCTGCGCGCGGCGCTCGAGGCGAAGCTCGGCGCGACCCGGCTCGAGCACGGCGCCGTCGAGGTGCACGCGACGCCGCGGCGCCTGGTCGCGCTGGTGGCGGACGTGGCGCCGCGCGAGCCGGACGCGGAGCGGTTCGTGCGCGGCCCGCGGGTGTCGGCGGCGTTCGACGCGGACGGCAACCCGACCAAGGCGGCGCAGGGCTTCGCCCGCGGCCAGGGCGTCGAGGCGTCGGCCCTGGAGCGGGTCGAGGTCGACGGCACCGAGCACGTCGGCGTGACGAAGACCGACCTCGGGCGCGGCGCGGTCGAGGTGCTGAGCGGGGTGCTCGGCGAGATCGTCGGGGAGCTGCGCGCGGACCGGAACATGCGGTGGAACGACCCGAAGCTGTCGTTCAGCAGGCCGGTACGCTGGCTGGTGGCGCTGCTCGGTACGCAGGCCGTGCCGGTCGCGGCGTCGGCGCTGGCCGCGGGCCGGACGACCAGGGTGCACCGGACCGCGACCGAGCCGATCGTCGAAGTGGCCTCGGCGGCCGGGTACCTGGAGTTCCTGGCCGGGCACGGGATCACCGCGTCCATCCCGGACCGGCGCGCGGCGATCGTGTCCGCGGCGCAGGCCCTGGCCGAGTCGGTCGGCGGCACGATCGACGTGGACGGCGAGTCCGCGCTGCTGGACGAGATCACGAACCTGGTGGAGGAGCCGACCGCGATCCTCGGCGGGTTCGCGGAGTCCTACCTCGAGCTGCCGCAGGAGATCCTGACCACGGTGATGCGCAAGCACCAGCGGTACCTGCCGGTGCGGGCGGCGTCGGGGGAGCTGCTGCCGCACTTCGTGGCCGTGGCCAACGGTTCGTGCGACGCGGACGCGGTGCGGGCCGGCAACGAGGGCGTGCTGCGGGCCCGGTACGAGGACGCGAGCTTCTTCTGGCGGGCGGACCTGAAGGTGGCGCCTGCCGCGATGAAGGCGGAGCTGTCCCGGCTGGCGTTCGAGGAGCGCCTCGGCTCGATGACCGACCGGGCCAACCGGATCGCCCGGGTCGCCGCCGATCTCGGCTCGGAGCTGTCCGACGCGGACCGGCGGACGCTGGCGCGGGCGGGCGAGCTGGCGAAGTTCGACCTGGGGTCACAGATGGTGGTCGAGCTGACGTCGCTGGCGGGCGTGATGGCCCGCGAGTACGCCGTTCGGGCGGGCGAGACCGCGGAGGTCGCGCAGGCGCTGTTCGACATGGAGCGCCCAAGGTCGGCCGGTGACCAGCCACCCGCGTCGCTGCCCGGCGCCGTGCTGGCCCTGGCGGACCGGTTCGACATGCTCGTGGGCCTGTTCGCGGTCGGTGCGGCGCCGACCGGTAGCTCGGACCCGTTCGGCCTGCGGCGTGCCGCGGCCGGGGTGATCAGCATCCTGCGCGCGCACCCGTCGCTGCGGTCGATCACGCTGTCCCGCGGCTTGGCTGCGGCTGCCGGGCACGTGCGGGAGCAGGGCATCGAGGTTTCCTCGTCCACTCTGGACGAGGTCGCCGAGTTCACGTTGCGCCGCTTCGAGCAGCAGCTCCTGGACGCGGGCCACGACCACCGCCACGTGGCCGCGGTGGTCGCCCTGCCCCCGGCGACCGCGGACGAGACGCTGGCGGAGATCGAGCGCCGGACCGGTGACGCCGATTTCGCCGCACTGGTGGCCGCCCTGCAGCGCGTCCGCCGCATCGTCCCGGCCGACACCCCGGCGTCGTACGACCCGGCACGGTTGACCGAGCCGGCGGAGAGCGCGCTGCACCAGGCACTGGTGAAGGTGGTGGAGTCGCTGGGCGCGGGCCCGCACTCGCTACCCGACTTCGTCGCGTCGGCGACGGGCCTGACGTCGCCGATCAACACCTTCTTCGAAGACATCCTGGTGATGGCCGAGGACCCGGACGTGCGAGCGGCCCGCCTCGGCCTGCTGGCCACGATCCGCGACCTGGCCGCTCCGGTGCTGGACTGGCAGGCCCTGGGCACCAGCTTCGCCGCGGAGTAAAGGAACTGACGAAGCGGCCCGCGCCATCCCGGGATGGCGCGGGCCGCAGTCGTTTGCGCGCGTCGCGCAAGCCGTCGGCGCGGAATCAGCGGCTGCCGCCGCCAGGCTGATCGATCACGCGTGCGACCTCGGGGAAGTCGTCGCGTAGTACGGCAGGCGTTGCTGGAGTTCGTCGCCAAGGCAGGCGGCTGCCTCACCGACCACCATGAGCTGACGCAGGACCGCGTTCTGGAGGATCTCGTCCTCGTGCCAGCTTTCCCCGTGTTGCGTCAACCACCGCGAAACCGCGCGGGCCGCCTCCACGATGTCTGCCAGGTAGAGCGGGTCCGGTTGTGGTCACGCGGCATAGAGAACCTCTGAGTCGCCGAGAACTTGCTCCTTGATCACCCAGTGCAGGCCCTTCTTCGGCACCAGGTCGACCCGATGACCGAGCAGCGCTTCCAGCTCGCGGCGGAGGCCGAAGAACGCCAGCCCGCGCGCGGCGTTCGGGCCACGCACGTACAGCAGATCGACGTCGCTGTCCTCGCCTGCGTCGCCACGAGCCGTGGAGCCGAACACGGACAGCTCGACCACGCCGTACTTCGCGCAGAGTTCGGCGATCGCGGCGTAAGCCGAGCGAAGGTCCGCCATGATCATGACGGCTATTTGCCACGTCGTCATGCCAAGTGGCGGATTCGCCATCCGGCACGGCTACAACAGGACGACCTCGCGGGTGCCCTCGTTGCCCTTGACGATCAGCTGCTCCTTGTTCTCCCGGACCGCGCGGTACACGAAGTCGCCGTAGCCGATCAGGCGGCGGAGGGCCTCGGTGAGGGTCACGCCCTCGCGCTCGATCACGTTCTCCAGGGCGGTGACGGTGTCCGGGGATACCGCCACGTTGATCCGCTTCGGCTCCGCGCGCTGGCTTTGCGTGGACTCGGCTCCTGCGCTCTTAGCCGACATGATCACATCCCGTGAAGGTAGTTAGGGGCCAAACGGGTTAAGTGTAGGTGCGGGCCTGGCGCATTCGCAACACGGAGACTACACGTAATCGACACTCACTTACTGTTGAACCGGTGTCGACACCGCGTTATTCTCGTAGCTTGGCGCCGAGGAGGGCGACACGCACATGCCAGACACGAGTTCCGCCCCGTTCCGCGAACACACGGCTACCTGGCGCGTGCACGGCGACCTCGCCGAACCGGCCCCGGCGCGCAGGCCGCGCGGCCCGCGAGTGGTGAGCGGCATCGACCCGGTCGACGAGACGTGGTTCGACGATTCCACCTGTCCTGTCGACACCCCGCTGTTCCTGCTCATCCCGGCCCAGCGCTAGTCCGGCGGGTCGGCGCGGCGCTTGCGGCCGCCGCGGGTGTCGTAGTCCTTGCCGGCGCCGACGTTCGCGCCCACCCCGAAGAACGCGCCGACGATGGTCGCGGCCGCGCCCAGCAGGATCGGCAGCGTGATCCGCGCCAGCTCCGTGGCGAACGACGCGCTGATCGCGTGCACCCACAAACCGAGCACCAGCGCCAGGATCGTCAGCAGGATCAACGCGCCGACGCCGAGCAGCACCCACGTCTGCATCCGCAGGTGGTGGCGCCGCGCGGCGGACTTCGCCTCGATCTCCGCCTGCTGCGCGGCCAGCTCCAGCTCCCGGCCGCGAGCGATCAGCTCCCGGTTGCCCGGCACCGACCGGTCCACCCACGTGCCGTCCTCCTCGACCACGCCGGTCGGCGGCCTGCGGAACCGGCGCAGCAGCCGCGACGGGTCGGGGGCCGGGTTCATGGTGAGTCCGGCAGGGGGAGCAGCGCGATGAGCGGGGTGTCGACGGGCCGGTCGACGCAGTCCTCGAACCAGGTGACCTCCACCCGCGCCTGGCCTTCCACGTCGCGGCCGGTGATCGGCTCGGGACGCTGGCTCGCTGCCGGGCTCGTGTCCTGCATGATTCGCCGTTCCTTTGTGTGAGCCGGCGATGCGTGGCACCGCCGGAAGCGGGACCGGAGCAGGGTGTTCGTCATGCGAACGTCACTCTGTAGAGCAGAGGGTAACTCCAAGTTGCCACATAAACAACGGCTATCGTGTGCGTAGTACGTGTTGCATCCATGTATTAGGCGTGCCAAACTTGATGCAGCTGCCTAGTGGCGGCGGACATACGGCCATACGGAGGCCTTGTCCGGGGCGGGATCACAACAGGCCGATCAGTCGTCAGGAAGTGCTCGCTATGCGCACAGATCAGGATGTGGTCATGTCGGGTAACCGCCCGGACGTCGAATCCGCTCAGCAGAGCCGCTCTCGCAGCGAACCCCGCACCGAACCCAAGCGGATCAACGTGGCCATCTCGCCGGAAATGGTCCGGGCACTGGAGAACGTGATCGAACGCGAGGGCGTCACGCTCACCGAGGCGCTGCGGCGCCTCGTCGGCTACGGCGACTTCGTCTACCGCGTCGTCAAGGAGGGCGGTGAGCAGATGACGGTCACCGGACCGGACGGCACCCGCGAGGTCGTCCTGCTTTAACGCCCCCGGCGGCGCGGTGCCCGGCCCGCCGGTTGCGCCGGTGCCGGTCCCTGGGGCGCGGGAGGGATCGGCCGGCGCACCGGCCCGGCGGTGATCGTGAGGTCGTCGCCGTGGTGGGTCACCGACAGCTCCGGCCCGTCGAGCAACTCGTACGCCGCTTCGTCCTGGCCGATCTCCACAGCGAAGCGGCTGCCCCGGTAGGTCATCCGGAAAGCCAGCCGGGTGATCGCCCGGGGCAGCCGTGGGGAGAAGCGCAGCTCGCCGTCGTGGTCGCGCATGCCGCCGAACCCGGCGACCGCGACGATCCACGCGCCGGCCAGCGAGGCGATGTGCAGGCCGTTGCGCACGTTGTGGTGCAGGTCGTGCAGGTCGGTCAGCGCGGCCTCGGCGAAGTAGTCGTAGGCCAGGTCCAGGTGCCCGACCTCGGCGGCCAGCACCGCCTGCGGGCACGCGGACAGCGAGGAGTCGCGGACCGTCAGCGGCTCGTAGTAGGCGACGTTGCGGGTCTTCTGGTCGGCGGTGAACGCGTCGCCGCGCAGGTACATCGCCATGACCAGGTCGGCCTGCTTGACCACCTGCTTGCGGTAGAGGTCGAAGTACGGATAGTGCAGCAGCAGCGGGTAGTGCTCGTCCGGCGTGTTCTCGAAGTCCCACTCGGCGTGCTCGGTGAACCGCTCGGACTGCGGGTGCACCTCGAGCACGTCGTCGTAGGGCACCACCATCTTGTCCGCGGCCATCCGCCAGGCCTTCGTCTCCTCCTCGGTCACGCCGAGCATCGCGGCCGCCTCGGGCTGGCGTGCGCAGACGTCGCTGGCCTCGCGCAGGTTCCGCTGCGCCATCAGGTTCGTGTAGACGTTGTTGTCCACCACCGCGCTGTACTCGTCGGGCCCGGTGACGCCGTCGATGCGGAAGCCGCCGTGCACGTCGTGGTGCCCGAGCGAGGACCACAGCCGCGCGGTCTCCACGAGCAGCTCGACCGCGTGGTCGCGCTCGAAGTCGGTGTCGCCGGTCGCCGCGAGGTAGCGGACCGCCGCGTCGGCGACGTCGGCGGAGACATGGAACGCGGCGGTGCCCGCCGGCCAGTACGCCGAGCACTCCGCGCCGTCGATGGACCGCCAGGGAAACGCCGCGCCGTTCAGGCCGAGCGCGTCCGCCCTGTCCTTCGCCTTGTCCACTGTGGAGTGCCGCCAGCGCAGCGCGTCGCGGGCCGACTCCGGCGAGGTGTAGGTGAGCACCGGCAGCACGAAGGTCTCGGTGTCCCAGAACGAGTGCCCGTCGTAGCCCGGGCCGGTGAGCCCCTTGGCCGGGATGGCCCGGCTCTCCCCGCGGGCCCCGGCCTGCAGCACGTGGAACAGCGCGAAGCGGACCGCCTGCTGCAACTCGTCGTCGCCGTCGATCTCGATGTCCGCGGTGGCCCAGAAGTCGTCGAGGAACCGCCGCTGCTCGGCGAGCAGGCCTGCCCAGCCGGTCTGCATCGCGCCGGAGAGCGCCGCGTGCACCTGCGCGCGCAGCGCGGGCGTCGAGCGGCGGGCCGACCAGCCGTAGCCGAGGTACTTCGTGACGCACAGCGTCGAGCCCGACGGCACGTCGACTGCGGCGGTGAGCCGCACGAGGTCGTCCTCGGCGTGCAGGTCGCAGCGCAGCCCGTTGTCGCACTCGATCTCGTGGTTCATGCCCGCGGCCAGCCGCAGGCCGGACTTGCGGGTGCGGTGCACGAGCACCGCAAGGTAGTCCTTGGCCGAGACCTCCTCGCCGACCAGCGGCGAGTTGAGCGTCGCGGCGACGCGCGGATCGCGGGTCTTGGACACGACCGGCTCGTTGGCCAGCAGGTCGGACTGCAGGACCAGCTGCACGTCGCCGTCCATGGGCTCGACCTCGTAGCGGATCGCGGCGACCGCGCGCTGGGTGAACGAGACGAGCCGCTCGGTGCGCACGCGGACGCGGCGGCCGGTCGGCGACTCCCAGACGGTGTCGCGGCGCAGCGACCCCGAGCGGAAGTCCAGCACGCGGTGGTGCTCGATGGCCCGCCCGTAGCGCATGTCGAGCGGTTCGTCCTGCACGAGCAGCCGGATGATCTTGCCGTCGGTGACGTTGACGACGGTCTGGCCGTCCTCGGGATAGCCGTAGCCCGCCTCGGCGTAGGGGAGCGGGTGCTGCTCGTAGAAGCCGTTGAGGTAGGTGCCGGGCAGGCCCGTCGGCTCGCCCTCCTCAAAGGTGCCGCGCAGGCCGATGTGGCCGTTGGACAGCGCGAAGATCGACTCGGTCTTCTCGAGCGCGTCCAGGTCGAGGGTGTTCCAGCGCAGCTCCCACGGGGAGACCTGGAAGCCGTGGGTCATCATGACTCGTCCAGCAGCTCGGCGAGGTCGGTGACGACGACGTCGGCGCCGTGGGTGCGCAGCGCCTCGGCCTGCCCGACGCGGTCGACGCCGACGACGTAGCCGAAGCCGCCGGTCTTGCCCGCCTGCACGCCCGACAGCGCGTCCTCGAACACCGCGGCCTGCTCCTTGGCCACGCCGAGCGCCTCGGCGCCGGCGAGGAAGGAGTCCGGCGCGGGTTTGCCCTTCAGCTTGCGCTCGGCGATCACGACCCCGTCGATGCGGGCCTCGACGTACTTGCTGAGGTCGCCCGCGTCGAGCACGGCCGCGCCGTTGGCCGAGGACGTGACGACCGCGATGCGGATCCCGGCCTGCTTCGCGGCCTCGAGGTAGCGCACCGAACCGGCGTAGGGGTTGACCCCGCGCTCGGCGATGATCTGCTGGACCCGGACGTTCTTCCGGTTGCCGACGCCGCCGACGGTCTCGGCGGACGGCGGGTCGTCCGGGGTTCCCTCGGGCAGCTGGATGTGCCGCGAGGTGAGGAACTCACGGACGCCGTCGAACCGCGGCCGCCCGTCGACGTAGTTGTTGTAGTCCGCCTCGGTGAAGGGGGCGAAGTCGGCGCCGTCGCGGCCGCGTAGCAGCGCGTCGAAGGTTTCCTTCCACGCCGCCCGATGCAGCTCGGCGGTGCCCGTGAGCACTCCGTCGAGGTCGAACAGGCATGCGGTCACGTCATCCGGAAGGCCCAGCATAGGCGCACGCTACCCGAGATCCGGCGCCCTCACGCGGGAGCGCCGGATCCCCCGGAAGCGGTCAGGGCAGGGTGTGGAAGGCCAGTCCGTCCTTGTCGCAGCCGATGGCGCCGCTGCCCTGCGCGCCGGTGTCGGTGAGGCAGGACCAGCCGTCCACCGTCAGCGAGTGCGCGGTTCCCTCGCCCTTCGTGGCAGCCTGCGCGATGTACTCGGAGATGACGTTGATCGCCTCCGTACAGCCGACCGTGCCGGCCGGCGTGTTCTCGGCGAACACGGCGGCCTTGCCGTTCGCGGTCTGCACGCCGCCGCAGTCCACGCCGCTGCCGTTGGGGTCCGGCTCACCGGGTGCGATGCCGGGCGCCCCACCGGACGACGGCGGCGGCTCCGGCACGGTCTCGTCACCGGCCGAAGTGGACGGTGCAGAAGCCGTGGTCGTCGGCTTGTCCGGTGTGGCCGCCTGCTCCTGCCCGCTGCAGGCCGAGAGCAGCCCGGCCGCCGCCAGTAACCCCACGATCAGCACTCGCGTCGTGTTCATGTCGTCCCCGATCAGCTCGTCCGGTGTTCCCCTGTTGATGGTTCGGACGTGCCGGGGAGGGGAAGGTTGACGGTTGCCGGGACAATCCAGACGAACGTCGGGAAGGTGATTTTCACTTCTCGCCGTAGCCGCCGCCACCGGGTGTCTCGATCTCCAGGACGTCGTCCGGCTCCAGGTCCGCGCTGTCGCAACCGGACAGTTCGGTCACCGAGCCGTCCGCGCGCAGGATCCGGTTGCGGCCGAGCGTGCCCGGCTCGCCGCCTGCCATCCCGTACGGCGGCACCCGGCGGTGGCCGGTCAGCGTCGACACGGTCATCGCCTCGCGGAACCTGATGCGGCGCAGGGCCCCGTCCCCGCCCCGCCACCGGCCCGCGCCGCCGCTTCCGGTGCGCACGCCGAACTCGTCGAGGAACACCGGGAAGCGCCACTCCAGCACCTCCGGGTCGGTCAGCCGCGAGTTCGTCATGTGCGTCTGCACCACCGAGGCCCCGGCGAACCCGTCACCCGCGCCGGAACCCGAGCCCACCGTCTCGTAGTACTGGTGGTCCTCGTTGCCGAACGTCACGTTGTTCATCGTCCCCGAGCCCTCCGCCTGCGCACCCAGCGCCGCGTACAGCGCCCCGGTGATGGCCTGCGAGGTCTCCACGTTGCCGGCCACCACGGCGGCCGGGTACACCGGCGAGAGCATCGAGTCCGGCGGGATGACCATCCGAAGTGGACGAAGGCAGCCGTCGTTGAGCGGGATCTCGTCGGCCACCAGGGTGCGGAACACGTACAGCACCGCGGCCGTGGCGACCGACGACGGCGCGTTGAAGTTCGTGTCGAGCTGCCCGGAGGTGCCGGTGAAGTCGATGGTCGCCGAGCGGGACGCGTGGTCGACGGTGATCCGCACGGCGATCACCGCGCCGGAGTCCATCTCGTAGCGGTACTCGCCGTCCTCGAGCGCGTCGATGACCCGGCGGACCGCTTCCTCCGCGTTGTCCTGCACGTGGCGCATGTACGCGCGGACGACGTCGAGTCCGAAGTGGTCGATCATCTTGCCGACCTCGGCCACGCCCTTGGTGTTCGCGGCGATCTTCGCGCGCAGGTCGGTCAGGTTGGTCTGCGGGTCGCGCGAGGGGTAGCGGGCGGAGCGCAGCAGCTCGAGCGTCTCCTCCTCGCGGAGCCTGCCTTCCTCGACCAGCAGCCAGTTGTCGAACAGCACGCCCTCCTCGTGCACCTCGCGGCTCGTCGCCGGCATCGAGCCGGGCGTGATGCCGCCGATCTCCGCGTGGTGGCCCCGCGACGCCACGAAGAACAGCAGCTCGTCGCCGGAGAACACGGGCGTCACGACGGTGACGTCCGGCAGGTGCGTGCCGCCGTGGTAGGGGTCGTTCACCGCGTACACGCTGCCCGGCCGCATGTCGCCGCCGACGCGCCGGATGACCTCCTTCACGCTCGTGCCCATCGATCCCAGGTGGACCGGGATGTGCGGCGCGTTGGCGATCAGGTTGCCCTCGGCGTCGAACAGCGCGCACGAGAAGTCCAGCCGCTCGCGGATGTTCACCGACTGCGCGGTCGACTCCAGCGCGGTGCCCATCTGCTCGGCGATCGACATGAACAGGTTGTTGAAGATCTCCAGCAGCACCGGGTCCGCGCGCGAAGCGTCCACATCGGACTCGTCGGCTATCGCGGCCTCGCGGGACACGAGCAGGTGCCCCGCCGCCGACAGCGACGCGCGCCAGCCCGGCTCCACCACGGTCGTCGCGTTGGCCTCCGCGATGATCGCCGGGCCGGTCACCGACTCGCCCG
>Ga0164241_10001051_pt1 | contig 38224 bp, 35 predicted proteins | sample OricomyardsoilBY_FD_108780 | JGI IMG/M metagenome (GOLD analysis project Ga0164241, IMG submission 108780) | Backyard soil microbial communities from Emeryville, California, USA - Original compost - Back yard soil (BY) | ecosystem: Environmental > Terrestrial > Soil > Unclassified | place: USA... | reverse complement strand
GGCGGAAGTTTTCAACGCGGTCGGCAAGACGATCGTGCACGTCGGGCCGTCCGGCGCCGGGCAGACGGTGAAGGCGGCCAACCAGCTGATCGTGGCCGGCAACATCCAACTGCTCGCCGAGGCGGTCGCGTTCGTCGAGGCCTACGGCGTGGACACGCAGGCCGCGCTCAAGGTGCTCGGCGGCGGTCTGGCCGGCAGCAAGGTGCTCGACCAGAAGGGCGCCAACATGCTCGGCCGCACCTTCCAGCCCGGCTTCCGGATCGAGCTGCACCACAAGGATCTGGGCATCGTCACCTCGGCCGCCCGGGAGGCCGGCGTGGTCATCCCGCTCGGCGCGGTCGTCGCCCAGTTGATGGCCTCCGCCGTGGCCAACGGTGACGGCGGCCTGGACCACTCGGCGCTGCTGCGCGGCGTACTCCGGCTCTCCGGCCAGAACCCAGACTCAACCTCCAGCTGACAAGGACACAGACAATGCCCACCATGCGAGCCGTCGACGCCGCCATCGCCATCCTGGAAAAGGAAGGCGTCGACACCATCTTCGGGCTGCCCGGGGCAGCCATCAACCCGTTCTACGCCGCCATGCGGGACCACGGCGGAATGAAGCACATCCTGGCCCGGCACGTCGAGGGCGCCTCCCACATGGCCGAGGGGTACACCCGGGCCAAGGCCGGCAACATCGGCGTGTGCGTCGGCACCTCCGGTCCGGCCGGCACCGACATGATCACCGGCCTGTACTCGGCCTCCGCGGACTCGATCCCGATCCTGTGCATCACCGGCCAGGCGCCCGTCGCCCGGCTGCACAAGGAGGACTTCCAGGCCATCAACATCGCCGACATCGCCAAACCCCTGACGAAGATGGCGATGACCGTGCTGGAACCCGCCCAGGTGCCCGGCGCGTTCCAGCAGGCGTTCCACCTGATGCGCTCCGGGCGGCCCGGACCGGTGCTGATCGACCTGCCGTTCGACGTGCAGATGGCCACGATCGAGTTCGACCCGGACACCTATGAGCCGCTGCCCGTGTACAAGCCGCGCGCGACGAGGGCCCAGGCCACCAAGGCGCTGGACATGCTGGCCGCCGCGGAGCGTCCGGTGCTCGTGGCCGGCGGCGGCATCATCAATGCCGACGCCAGCGAGCTGCTGGTCGAACTGGCCGAGCTGCTGAACGTGCCGGTCATCCCGACGCTGATGGGCTGGGGCACCATTCCGGACGACCACCCGCTGATGGCCGGCATGGCCGGCCTGCAGACCAGCCACCAGTACGGCAACGCCACCGTGCTGGCCTCCGACTTCGTCTTCGGCATCGGCAACCGGTGGGCCAACCGGCACACCGGCGGCCTGGACACCTACCGGGCCGGAAGGACTTTCGTGCACGTGGACATCGAGCCGACGCAGATCGGCCGGGTGTTCGCCCCCGACTACGGCATCGTCTCGGACGCCGGTGCCGCGCTCGAGCAACTGGTTGCGGTGGCCCGGGAGCGCAAGGCCGCCGGCGACCTCGCCGACCGTTCCCAGTGGGTCGCCGACTGCCAGGAGCGCAAGCGCACCATGCACCGGCGCACCCACTTCGAGAACATCCCGATCAAGCCGCAGCGGGTGTACGAGGAGATGAACAAGGCGTTCGGACCGGACACCCGGTACGTGTCCACCATCGGCCTGTCCCAGATCGCCGCCGCCCAGTTCCTGCACGTGTTCAAGCCGCGGCACTGGATCAACGCCGGCCAGGCCGGCCCGCTGGGCTGGACCCTGCCCGCCACCCTGGGCGTCTGCGTGGCCGACCCGGACGCCACCGTGGTCGCGCTGTCCGGCGACTACGACTTCCAGTTCATGATGGAGGAGTTGGCGGTCGGCGCGCAGTTCAACCTGCCGTACATCCACGTGCTGGTGAACAACGCCTACCTGGGCCTGATCCGGCAGTCGCAGCGCGGCTTCGACATGGACTACTGCGTGCAGCTGGCCTTCGACAACATCAACACCGAGGTCAAGTCGGACGACGGCCGCGACAACGTCATCGCCGGCTATGGCGTCGACCACGTCAAGCTCGCGGAGGCCATGGGTGCCAAGGCGTTACGGGTGCAGGATCCCGAGGAACTGCTGCCCGCACTGGAGACCGCGAAGAAGATGCTGGTCGAGCACCGGGTGCCGGTGCTGGTGGAGGTCGTCCTGGAGCGGGTGACCAACATCTCGATGGGTGTGGAGATCGACAACGTGGTCGAGTTCGAGGATCTGGCCCGCACGTCCCAGGACGCCCCCACCGCCATCATCTCCATGCTGGACTGAGCTCGACCGACCCACCTCGAAAGGCACCAAGCCGATGAAGATCCTGATCGCGCCCGACAAGTTCAAGGGCTCGATGCGCGCGAGCGACGTCGCGGCCCGGGTTGCGGCCGGGATCTCGTCGGCGGCGCCGGACGCCGAGGTGATCACCGTTCCCGTTGCCGACGGCGGGGACGGCACGCTGGACGCCGCGGTCGCCGCCGGCTTCACCCTGGTGCCGGTCACGGTCGCCGGCCCGACCGGCGAGCCGGTGGACACCGGGTACGCCGCGAAGGACGGCACGGCGGTGGTCGAACTGGCCGACGCCTGCGGTCTGGTCCGGCTGCCCGGCGGGGCGCTCGCCCCGCTGACCGCCTCCAGTACCGGATTCGGGCAGGTGATCGCGGCTGCTCTGAACAATGGATGTCGCCGGCTCATCCTGGGCATCGGCGGCAGCGCCAGCACCGACGGGGGTGCGGGCATGTTGGCCGCCCTCGGCGCCCGGATTCTCGATTCCGGCGGCAACGACGTGCCGGCGGGGGGCCTGGAGCACGTCACCACGGTCGATCTGTCCGGCCTGCACCCGGCCCTGCGTGACGCCGAGGTGGTGCTGGCCAGCGACGTGGACAACCCGCTGCTCGGCGACCACGGCGCTGCCGCGGTGTACGGGCCGCAGAAGGGGGCCACGCCGGACGACGTGGCCCGGCTGGACGGCGCGCTGCGGGTGTGGTCCGGCGCGGTCGCACGCGCTCTTCACACTGCCGAGGGGGAGTCGGGTCATCCGGCCGCGGCGGTGGCCGGTTCCGGAGCCGCCGGTGGGGTCGGCTTCGGGGCGATCGCCGTCCTGCGCGCGACGGCGAGACCCGGCATCGACCTGATGCTGGAGCTGACCGGCCTGCGCGACGACCTGCCCGGCGCCGACCTGGTCGTCACCGGGGAGGGCTCGCTGGACGAGCAGACCCTGCGCGGCAAGGCGCCGGCCGGGGTCGCCGCGACCGCCCGCGCCGCGGGGGTGCCGGTGGTCACGGTATCGGGGCGGAACCTGTTGTCGCCGAAGCAGTTGGCCGATGCCGGGGTCCGCCGGGCCTACGCGCTGACCGACATCGAATCCGACGTGCAGAAGTGCATCGACGACCCCGGTCCGTTGCTGGAGCGGTTGGGTCGGCAGATCGCAAAGGACGCGATCGACTGAGACCGTCGTGCCACCAATACTTTCAGATGAGTGTGTTTCACAAGGAGGTGAAACGGAGTGAACGAGCATGATCTGGTGATCCGCGCCCGCCGCGCGGTCACCCCGAGCGGTGAACGCCCGTCCGCCGTCGCGGTCACCGACGGTCGCATCGCCGCGATCGAGGCCTACGAGGCCGACCTGCCCGCCGCGCGCACCGTCGACCTGCGGGACGACGAGGTGCTGCTGCCCGGCATGGTGGATACCCACGTGCACGTCAACGAACCCGGCCGCACCGAGTGGGAGGGCTTCGCCTCCGCCACCCGGGCCGCGGCCGCCGGCGGCGTCACCACCATCGTGGACATGCCGCTGAACAGCCTTCCGCCCACCGTCGACGTGCCTGCACTGCACGTCAAACGGGCCGTGGCCGCCGAGAAGGCCTATGTGGACGTCGGTTTCTGGGGTGGTGCCATCCCCGGCAACAGCAACGAGCTCAAGGGTCTGCACGAGCACGGCGTGTTCGGGTTCAAGTGCTTCCTGCTCGACTCCGGCGTGCCCGAGTTCCCGCCGCTCACGCCGGCCGAGCTGGTCGACTACCTGACCGTGGTCCGCGAGTTCGACGGGCTGATGATCGTGCACGCCGAGGACGCCGACGCCATCGGTCATTCCCCCGCCGCGCACGGCAGCCGCTATCGGGAGTTCCTCAATTCGCGGCCACGGGGCGCGGAGAACACCGCCATCGCGCACGTCATCGAGGCGGCCCGGGCCACCGGTGCCCGGGTGCACATCCTGCACCTGTCCAGCAGCGACGCGCTGCCGATGATCGCCTCCGCGAAACGCGACGGTATCCGGATCACCGTCGAGACCTGCCCGCACTACCTGGTTTTCGACGCCGACGAGATCGCCGCCGGGGCCACCCAGTTCAAGTGCTGCCCGCCGATCCGGGAGCCGGAGAACCGGGACCTGCTGTGGCAGGGCCTGGCCGACGGCATCATCGACTGCATCGTCTCCGACCATTCCCCCTGCACCCCGGAATTGAAGCGGCTGGACACCGGCGACTTCGGCGTCGCCTGGGGAGGTATCGCCGGCCTGCAGGTCGCCCTGCCCGCCGTGTGGACGCAGGCCCGGGCAAGGGGTTTCACGCTGAAGGACGTCACCCGCTGGATGTCCGCCACGCCGGCAGCCCTGGCCGGTTTGGACCGCAAGGGCGGCCTGGTCGTCGGCCGGGACGCCGACCTTTCGGTCTTCGCGCCGGACGAGAGCTTCGTCGTCGACGCCGCCGAGCTTGCGCACCGCAATCCCATCACCCCGTATGCCGGCCGGTCGCTCACCGGGGTGGTGCGCAGCACCTGGCTGCGCGGCCAGCAACTGGTGGGCGAAGAGATCCGCGGCCAGCTCTTGTCCCGCGCCGGCGCCCGCCGGACCGCACCCGCACCCGCCTGAGCGGCGTTGGACTCCCACCGGCCCACCACCCTTGAAAAGGACACATCCATGACCAGCGTTCCCCTGTTCGTCAACGGCGAGGGCATGCGCGGCGGCTCCGTGCACCACAGCATCGCCGAACACCCCTTCCTCGGGGCCGCGCACACCGCGCCGATCTACCGCTTCTATTCGGTCGGGGACCGCTTCCCGGCGCTCCGAGCGGTTGCCGAGGGCGGGGTGTCCGTCGTCGGCGAGCTGTACGACGTGCCGCTGGACACCCTGCGCGAGCGGTTCATCCCGGCCGAACCCGACGAGCTGGAACTGAGCGTCATCCAGCTCGACGACGGATCTTCCGCGGTCGCCGTCGTGCTGCGGGAGGCCTATCTGGACTCACCCGAGCTCATCGACATCTCGGACCGGGACGGTTGGCGGTCCTACCGGGGCACCCCGGCTGCTACCGCCTGAGGGCGAACCCGGCCAACGACGACCGAAAGGACCCAGACATGAGCACCAGTTACTACGCGCCGACCGGCGGCCTGCCCGCGCAGACCGAACTGACCACCAACCGGGCCGTGTTCACCGAGGCCTACGCGGTGCTGCCGCGCGGCACGATGCGCGACATCGTGACCAGCTTCCTGCCGTTCTGGACCAACACCCGGCTCTGGGTGATCGCCCGGCCGCTGTCCGGGTTCGCCGAGACGTTCTCCCAGTACATCGTCGAAGTCTCGGCGGGCGGCGGCAGCGACCGCCCGGAGGCCGACCCCGGCGCCGAGAGCGTGATCTTCCTGATGGAGGGTGAGCTGATCGTCACGGTCGACGGGGAGAAGCACGAGATGGGGCCCGGCGGGTACGGCTTCATCCCGCCCGGCGCGGACTGGCAGCTGCACAGCGGCGGGGAGGCGCCGGCCCGTTTCCACTGGATCCGCAAGGCATACCAGCGGGTCGAGGGTCTCGACACGCCGACGGCGTTCTTCACCTCCGACGAGGAGGTCGTGGGCGTCGAGATGCCGGGGACGAACAGGGCCTGGGTCACCCAGCGATTCGCCGATCCGACCGATCTACGTCACGACATGCACGTGAACATCGTGACCTTCCAGCCGGGCGGGGCGATCACCTTCCCGGAGACGCACGTCATGGAGCACGGCCTGTACGTGCTGGAGGGCAAGGCGGTCTACCTGCTGAACCAGGACTGGGTCGAGGTGCAGGAGGGCGACTTCATGTGGCTGCGCGCCTTCTGCCCGCAGGCCTGCTACGCCGGCGGGCCGGGGCGGTTCCGGTACCTGCTGTACAAGGACGTCAACCGGCACGCCACGCTCAGCCGCCAGTTCGCCTGATCACCGACGCGCAGAAGGAATCCCGCATGACCTCCCCGACAACGGTGGTTTACTCGACCACCGCCGTCTCCACCGGTAACGGCCGCAACGGCCGGGCGCGCACCACCGACGGCGTGCTCGACCTCGAACTGACCTCCCCGAGGCCGAATGCGGGGCCCGGCGACCCGACCAACCCCGAACAGCTGTTCGCGGCCGGCTACTCGGCCTGCTTCCACTCGGCGGTCAAGAACCTGGGCAAGGTGGCCGGCCTGGACGTCACCGACTCGTCGATCACGGTCGAGATCGGCCTGGTGAAGAAGGACTCGGGCTTCTCCCTGCAGGCGGCGATCACCGGCGAGCTGCCCGGCGTCGACCGCGAGGTGGCCGCCGACCTGCTCGAACGGGCCCACCAGCGGTGCCCCTACTCGAAGGCGATCCGCGGGAACGTGGAGGTCGCTCTTGCGGTCGCGTAGAACCGAAGACCTGGTGAGCCGTCGTTCACCAGATCTTCCCGGCGCGGGCAACCCGCACCGGGGCCCGGACGTCCCCACCACCATGTCGACGAACACCATGACGGACCCGACCGAGTTGACCATCGAGACCGACGGCGCCGATACCGTGCTGGCCGTCCGCTTCCAGGACACCCATTCCGCGCGGGACGCCCGCCGGCTCGCCCAGGGCATCACCGTGCTGCGCCTGCCCGGCGTACAGGGCGTCGACGCCATCGGTGACCGGGTCGTCATCTCCTTCGACCCGGCGACCATGACCCGCAGCCACCTCGAGCTGGTCATCCGGGACACCGCCCAGCACGTCTGACCGGCCGGCGGGACCCGCTCAGGACCCCAGATACGTGGCGTACGAGTAGGTGCTGGTCAGCACGGCGATGTGGTAGTGCTCCCGGTCGCCGGAAAGCGCGAACGAGACGCTGATCTCGGGGTAGAACAATGCTCCGTGCCGGCGCTCGAAATAGGCGGCGGTGTCCAGGGTCAGCCGGAACCGGCCCGGCTGCAGGTCGGCCCTGTTCAGCCGGAACACCCGCCCGTCGTCGTCCGTCTCGTCCTCGCCGACGACGGAAACTGCCCCGTCGCCGAGGCTGTCGAGCCGGGCCGGGATGCCGGCAGCGGGCCGCCCGACGGTGGTGTCCAGGACGTGGGTGCTCAGCCGGACGATGCGCGCGCTCATCGCGTCACGATAATCGCCCGGACCTGGGTAGCCGGTCGACCCGCGCGGGTCACCAGGCCAGCGAGAGCAGCTGGTCCTCGCGCAACTCCCGCACCGGGATACCGCCCAGGCCCGCGTCGGCCAGCACCTTCGTCGAGGCCGACCTGGGCAGCCGCTCGAGCCAGTGCGCGACGGCCTGCGACAGCGCCTCGGGCAGCAGCTTGCCCATCAGATGCAGGCGGGAGAACCCGCCGTCCGGGTACACGTCCACCCGCACCGCGCTGACCTGCCGGTCCGCCGCGATCCGGAATCGGTTGCGTGCGTCGGGCGAGATGCTGCTCTCGGGAACGATTTCCCGCCACGGCGAGACGTCCGTTCGGCGGGCCGACAGCCGTACCCGACCGGGCGCGTTGCCCAGGAAGTAGCCGGTGTCGATGGTGACGAACTCCAGTTCGGCCGGGCCGGCCAGGGTCACCACCAGGTAGTCGTTGCCCTGGGTGCGCCGGCGGGCGGTCTCCCACCCGTCCGCCATCGAGGCGGCCACGCCCGGGTACAGCACGTGCCGGGCGTCGGAGTAGAACATGTCCGAGCATTCGGCGATGTCCCCACCGTGATGGATGGCGGCCAGGTCGATCCGGTCACCGAGCACCCGCGGGTCGGGCACCGCGGTGCCGAGGACCCGGAGACGGGCGACGCCGCCGTCGGGGTAGATGGTGAGCCGGACGTGGGTGAACGCCTGATCGTTGTGAACCCGGTAGGTGTTGGTGGTGTCGCCGCGGGCGGCCGAGACCGGCACGATCGTGGTCCACTCGGCCGCGTCCAGGGTCGCCCGGTCGGGGGACCCGTCCAGCCACGTCGCCTCGACCGACACCTCGGGGGGGTAGTTGCCGCGGAAGAAGGCCGTGTCCACGACGATCTCCTGCAGCACCCCGGGGACGCCGAGGGCGACCACCGCGAAGTCGTGGCCGGGCGTGCGGCGACGACGGGTCTCCCAGCCGTCGTAGATCTTGCCGTGCGGACCGAACGTGGTGACATCATGCGCCGGCGCCGCCGCCAGCAGCAGGGACTCGCAGGGGGCGAAGAACTCGTCGCTGACGTACCGCACCGACCCGCCCAGCGCCCGGCCGGCCAGATCCAGATCGGTCCGCTTCATGCGCTCTCCCTCACGGTTTCGGTGGGATGCTCCCCCGGTCTCCCGGACGCGCACGAAGCCTAATCGGCCGGGAACCGGTCGGGTCGGGTGCGCTCAGCCGGGGTCGTGGCTGATCAGCCGGCCGGCCACGATCTGGTCGGACAGTTCGGTGCCCCGCAGCCAGCGGGCCCGCACCACGCCCCGCAGCTCCCGCCCCAGGTAAGGGGTGATCTTGTTCCGGTGCCGGATCATGTCGGCGGTGACGGTGAAGGTCTCCGCGTCGGCCAGGATCACCAGGTCCGCGTCGGCGCCCACCTCCAGCCGACCCTTGTGCGCCAGGCCGGCGAGAGCCGCCGGCCCGGTGGACATCCAGGAGACCACGTCGGCCAGCGGCACCCCGCGCCGGGCCGCCTGGGCCCAGACCGCGGCGAAGCCGAATTGCAGCCCGCCGATGCCGCCCCAGGCCAGGCCCAGGTCGCCGACGTCCAGCAGCTTGAGTTCGGCGGTGCTGGGCGAGTGGTCGCTGACCACGATGTCGATTGTTCCGTCGGCCAGACCTGCCCACAACGCGTCCTGGTCGGCGCGACCGCGGATGGGCGGGCAGCACTTGTACTGGGGCGAGCCGTCCGGGATCTCCTCGGCATCGAAAACCAGGTAGTGCGGGCATGTTTCGGCGGTGATCGGCACCCCTGCGGCCTTGGCCCGACGGATCAGCGCGACACCGCCGGCGCTGGACAGATGAACGATGTGCGTGCGGCACCGGGTGCCCGCGGCCGCCTCGATACAGGTCTGCACGGCGGCGGTCTCGGCCGCCTCGGGGCGGGACGCCACGAACGCCTGGTAGTCCCGGCCCTGCGGGGTCGGCGAGGTGTGCAGCACAACCGGATCCTCGGCATGCACCAGCAGCATCCCGCCGACGTCGGCGATGGACCGCATCGCGGCTCGCATCTCGGCGGTGGTGACCGGGGGGAACTCCGGCACCCCGGAGTCCTGCAGGAAGCACTTGACCCCGAACACGCCCGCGGCGAACAGCTCGGGCAGATCGGTCAGGTTGGTCGGCACACAGCCGCCCCAGAAGCCGACGTCGACCCGGCACCGCCCGCGGGCGGCGGCCCGCTTGGTGGCCAGCGCCGCGGCGCTCAACGTCGGCGGCAACGAGTTCAGCGGCATGTCGATCAGGGTGGTGACGCCGGCCGCGGCGGCTGCGGCGGTGTCGGTGTCGAAGCCCTCCCACTCGGTGCGACCCGGCTCGTTGATGTGCACGTGGGTGTCAACCAGGCCGGGGATGAGGATCTCGTCCGGTTCCAGGGTGGCGACCAGGCGGTGCGGTGGCGCCGTGCCCAGCGGCTCGACGCCGACGATCCGGCCCATCCGCACGGCGATGCTGACGGACCGTTCCCGGCCGTCGACCAGTGCCCGGGGGGCGTGCACCACCAGATCGACCGGGCGGCCGGGGTCCTGTTCGTCGCGCGCAGTTGACCGCATCACAGCAGGGTAAGCCCGCCTACTTCAGCTCAGTGGGGAACCGCGGTGGGAGCTCGGGCGACGACGCGGTACGGGTCGGCAGCCACGCCGACACCAGCCAGCCGTCGTCGACGGGCCCGACGCCGGCCCGGCCGCCGAGCTCCTCGGCCCGGTCGCGGATCGACCGGATACCGACCCCCGGCCGGAAGTCATTCGGCGGGATCCCGTTGTCGTGCACGGTGACTCGCAGCCCGTCACCGTCGCGGGCCAGGCCGGCCGCCGGCGTCGTCGCCGCGTCCATCGGGATCCTGCTGACCGCGGTGGTGGCCCTGCTGGTCGCGTTCGGCCTGGCCGGCCGGCGATGGGCGCCATCTCCAGCATCTCCGTCACCGGGACCGGCACGGGCGGGGAGCGCGCCCGGCGCCCTCGGGCTGACCTTCGCCATCTCGAGCGGGTGGCCGCCGCGGCCCTGATGCCGATCGGACCGGCCGCCGTCGCGGCCCTGCGCTTCCTGTATGCCGACCCGGCGACCGGGCACGTCGACCCGGGCGCCCAGCAGGCTGTGCTGTGGCTGGGCGTCGTCGGCCTGTTCACCCTCCTGCCCGGCGCATATGCCGCACTCAAGCTGTTGAAGCGGTCGGCGCCCCGACTGGCCGCCTGGGCCGGCGCTTTCCTGATCCCCGGCTATCTGGCCATGCCGACCCTGCTGGCCGTTGACGCGTTCGCCGCCGTCGCCCCCGGGGGTGCGCCTGGATGCGGCGGCCGAGGATCGGATCCTGGACGCCCTGATGGCGTTGCCGCACCTGTCGGTGCTGGTCCTGGTGTTCGTCGTCGGTCATGTCGTGGGCACGGTGCTGCTGGGCGTGACGATGATCGCCGGGCGGGCCGCGCCCCTGGTCATCGGCGTCCTGATGACCGTCTCCCAGCCGCTGCATCTCACGGCGGTGATCATCGGCAACCCGACCCTGGATCTGACGGCCTGGGGCCTGACCGCCCTGGGGATGGGGATCCTCGCGCTCGGGGTGCTGCGGACGCCGGACGAGGAGTGGGACCTGCCGCCGCGCCGCCGCTGAGCCGGGAGGCTCGGTCGGTGACGGGCCGGGGCCGTGTTACACCTGTGCTCATGGGCATCTGGATAAACCTGCTCGTTGTCCTGGTGTTACTGATCATTGGGGGCCTGTTCACCGCGACCGAACTCGCGCTGGTCTCGCTGCGCCCCGGCGAGCTCGACGACCTGCGCGAACGGGGCAAGCGTGGCGCCCGGGTGGCCCGACTGGCCGGGCAGCCGACCCGGTTCCTGGGCGCGGTGCAGATCGGCTCGATCGTCGCCGGGTTCTTCGCCGCAGCGTTCGCGACCGCGACGCTGGCCGAGCCGCTCGGCGAGGTGTTCGACGAGTGGGGGCTCAGCGAGGACGGCGGCGAGACCCTGGCCGTACTCATCGTCACCCTGGCCACCACGTTCCTGGCCCTGATCGTGGCCGAGCTGACCCCGCGCCGGTACGCGATGCAGCGGCCCGTGCCGGTCGCGTCGCTGCTCGGCCCGATCCTCGACCGGCTCGCGTCGCTGTTCCGGCCGGTGATCTGGTTCCTGGAGAAGTGCACCAACGGGGTGCTGCGGGTGCTGCGGGTGAACCCCAAGGAATCGCGGGCCGAGATGAGCGTGGCGGAGGTGCGCGAGCTGGTGCTGGCCCACGAGGAGGTGCCCGAGCTGGAGAAGTCGATCATCCGGCAGGTGTTCGCAGCCGGCGAGCGGACCATCCGGCAGGCCATGATCCCGCGGGCCAACGTCGACTTCCTGAACGCGTCGACGAGCGTGGAACAGGCGCGCCGGGCCGCCTGGGAGCACACGCACACGCGCTACCCGGTCAACGACGACACCGCCGGCGGCACCACCGAGCGGATCACCAGCTTCCTGCACGTCCGGGACCTGTTCGCGCCGAACCTGGATCCGGGCGCGTCGATCCGGGAACTCGCGCGCCCGATCACCGCCTACCCACCCAACAAGAAGCTGCTGGCCGTGCTGGCCGAGATGCAGTCGGGTACCGGGCAGATCGCGGCCGTGGTCGACGAGTACGGCGCCGTGATGGGCATGGTGACGCTCGAGGACGTCGTCGAGGAACTCGTCGGCGAGATGTATGACGAATACGACAAGGTGCCGGCCCCGGCGGCCGGACCGACCGGCTCGACGATCGTTGACGGGCTGACCAACCTGTCCGACTTTGCCCGCCGCACGGGTGTCGAGCTGCCGGCGGGGCGCTATGACACCGTCGGCGGATATCTGCTGGCCGTGTTGGATCGGACGCCGCGGCCCGGAGACTCGGTTGAGGTGGGCGGGAGCCGGTTGACGGTGGCCTCCGTCGACGGCTGGCGGGTCGGGCAGGTGACGGTGGAGCCCCTGTCGGCACCACCCGGGAGCGCCCACTGAACACGAGACGAATGAGGGGCGGTCAGCGGGCGGGTTCGAGAACCTCGCGTCCGCCGAGCCCGGCCCGCAGCGCCTTCGGCACCCGCACCGAGCCGTCGGCCTGCTGGTGGTTCTCCAGGATCGCCACCAGCCAGCGGGTGGTGGCCAGGGTGCCGTTGAGGGTGGCCGCGACCTGTGGCTTGCCGTCCTCGTCGCGGTAGCGCACCCCCAGCCGACGAGCCTGGAAGCTGGTGCAGTTCGACGTCGAGGTGAGCTCGCGGTAGGTCTGCTGGGTCGGCACCCAGGCCTCGCAGTCGAACTTGCGGGCCGCCGAGGAACCCAGGTCGCCGGCGGCGACGTCGATCACCCGGTAGGGGATCTCCATCTGAGCCAGCATCTGTTCCTCGAAGGCGAGCAGCCGCTGGTGCTCATCGGCGGCGTCCTCCGGCTTGCAGAAGACGAACATCTCGACCTTGTCGAACTGGTGCACCCGCAGGATGCCGCGGGTGTCCTTGCCGTAGGAGCCGGCCTCCCGCCGGAAGCAGGACGACCACCCGGCGTACCGCAGTGGACCGGCCGCCAGATCCAGGATCTCGCCGGCGTGGTACCCGGCCAGCGGCACCTCCGCGGTGCCGACCAGGTACAGGTCGTCGGCCTCCAGCCGGTACACCTCGTCGGCGTGGGCGCCGAGGAAGCCGGTGCCCTCCATCGCCTCCGGCTTCACGAGCACCGGCGGGATCATCGGGATGAACCCGTCGCCGATCGCGGTGCTGACCGCCAGGTTCAGCATCGCCCATTGCAGCTGGGCGCCGACGCCGCGCAGAAAGTAGAACCGAGCGCCGGACACCTTGGCCCCGCGCTCGATGTCGATCGCACCCAGGCGTTCGCCCAGCTCCACGTGGTCGCGAGGTTCGTAATCGAACGACGTCGGCTCGCCGACGTGTTTGACCACCAGGAAGTCCTGCTCGCCCCCGGGCGGTGCCCCCTCGATGATGTTCGGGACGGCCATGTGTGCGGCCGACAGTGCGGCGTTGGTCCCCTGTTCGGCCGCCTCCGCCTCCTTGACCTGCGCGGACATCGCCTTGCCACGCTCCAGCAGCGCCGGCCGCTCGTCCTTGGACGCCTTGCCGACGGTCCGGCCGAACGCCTTCTGCTCGGCCCGCAACGAGTCGCCCCGGGCCACCGCGGCCCGTCGGGCCGCGTCCGCCGCCAGCAGGCGGTCGACCGCACCGGAGTCCTCGCCGCGGGCGTACTGGGAGGCGCGGACACGGTCGGGGTCGTCACGAACGATGCGCAGGTCGATCACCTGGTGAGAGTAACCGGGTGCCGGACGCGGCCGCGCGACGCGCGACGCTCCTGCCACGCCCGCGGTCGAGTGTGCAGAACACGCCCATCTCGGCGGTCGGAAAGGGCGTGTTGTGCACACTCGGCGCCGAGGTTGGGGCCTGGACAATGGTCGGGTGGCCGTGCAGATGTCGAAGGACGAGTTCGAGGACCTGGTCGCCGAGGCCCTCGACCTGATCCCGCAGGAGTTCACCCGGGCGATGGACAACGTCGTCATCCTCGTCGAGGACCGTCACCCCACCCAGAACCTGTACGGGCTCTATCACGGCGTGGCCCTCACGTCGCGGACCTCGCACTATTCCGGGCACCTGCCGGACACGATCACCATCTACCGGCTGCCGATCCTGGCCCACGCGCGAAACGATCAGGAGGCGCGGGAGCAGGTGGCGACCACGGTGATCCACGAGATCGCGCACCACTTCGGCATCGACGACGATCGGCTGGACGAGCTCGGCTGGGCCTGAACCAGGCTGACCTCCGCGTCCGCTTCGGGCGCCGGCTGTAGCGGGGAATGAGCGTTCATCGGAAGGAAAGTGCGGCCGGCCGCACTTTCCTTCCGACGTGGCCCGGAATTCCCGCGCAACAGTCGGCCCCGCCGCTCACCCCTCGGCCCGACCGGTCTCGAGGTCCGGCTGGGCGGTGGCGTCGCCTCCACCCGGCGCCTACGGACCCCAACGGGGGGCAGCCCCTCGGTCGGCACTGCACTCAGGAGGCCGGGGTGGCCACCCGCAGGGCCTCGAGCACCAAGTCGGCCACCAGCTCCGGATTCTCGTTCGCGGTCAACACGCTCGGACCGGGGATCGTGACCAGTCGAACCGCCGGCTCGGACTGCAGGAGCCACCGCTCATCGAACGTCAGTCCCCCGTCCCCGGATTCGCCGTGGACCACCCACGCCGGGTTTCCGGCGTTCGCGAGGCGGCCCGCGACGGACCCGTGCCGGTCCAGATAGCGGAGGTACTCGTGCACCACTCGTTTCATCGCGGCCGGGTCGTTGCGGGCCAACTCCGCCGTCAGCACCGCCCGGCGGTCGGCCGGCAGCGGGCAGTCCTTCACCAACCGCGGGAGCAGACTGCGCATGGCGACGTAGGGCAGCCGGTCGAGCACCGCCGCCAGCCGGTCGGCGACGCGGATGATCATCGACTCGCCCCGCCGCGAGAAGGCCGGGGTGAGCAGCACGATCGGCCCGTCGAACGCCGCGGAGGCCGCCATCTCCAGGGCCACCGTGGCGCCCAGGCTGTGCCCGACCACGACGTCGCAGCCCACCTCGGCAGCCAGTTCGGCGACCATCCGCGCCAGGTGCTCGATGCTGACGTCCGGGGGCGCCGGGACGCCCCCGTGGCCGGGCAATGTGACCGCGACCAGCCGGATTCCGGCCAGCGCGGGCTGATCCATCAGGTCCGCGTAGAAGGCGGCGGTGCAGAACCCGCCCGGTATCAGCAGCGCCGTGTGCTCCCCCTGGTCCGGGCCGCTGATCATCATCTGGGCCGCCTGCATCGCCGCCATGACCCCATCCTTCGCCGGGGTGAGCCGCCCGTCACGAGTCGTTGGACCCGATCCTCGACACGACCGCGGGGTCGATCTGGCCTACGCTCACCCGGCCGGTTGCGCGACGCCCGAGGAGTCAGCCATGCCCACCATCGCCGTCGTCGGTGAAGTCGTCGCCGACGCCGTCCTGCCCCCCGACGGGATCGCCGAGGGGGTGGCCCACCTGGCCGTGCACCCCGGGGGCGGGCCGGCCAACACCGCGGTCACCCTCTCCCGGCTGGGCTCCACCGCCCGGTTCGCCGCCAGGCTGTCCGGCGGCGCGCTGGGCGCGCTGTGCCGGGCCAAGTTGGAGCAATCGCTGGTCGACCTGACCGCGTCGGAGATCGCTGTGGAGCCGGCCACTCTCGCCATCGCCCGGCTCGACGCCGGCGGGGCCGCGTCGTACGAGTTCTACACCGAGGGCACCGCGGATTGGGCCTGGACCGACGCGACGCTGGCCAAGCTGATCGACGGCCCGTTCGGCGACCACACGGCGCCGGTCGCGGTGCACACCGGCTCGCTCGCGCTGGCTCTGCAGCCGTCCGGGCAGGTCATCGAGAACCTGCTGGCCCGGGCCCGGCCGTCGATGACAGTGTCCGTCGACCCCAACCTGCGGCCCCTGTTGGTGCCGGTGTCCTCCTACCGGCTGTGGATCGACCGGTGGGCCGCCCTGGCCGACATCCTCCGGCTCTCCGAGGACGACCTGGACCTGCTCTGGCCGGGGTGGACACCGGAGCAGGCGGCGGCGCACCTGCATGCCTGCGGGGTGCCGCTGGCCGTGGTCAGCCTGGGCGGCGACGGCGCGTTCGCCTCGCTGCGCGGCGAGCAGGTCCGGGTGCCGATCGCCCCGACCACCCTGGTGGACACCGTCGGCGCCGGCGATTCGTTCCACGGCGGGCTGCTGCACCACCTGGCCGTGACCGGGCATCTGGGCGGCCGGCTGGAAAACCTGACAGTGGACGGTCTGGTGGATGCGCTGACGTTCGCCTCGCGGGTGTCGGCGATCAATTGCTCCCGGGCCGGGGCGAACCCACCCTGGGCGAGCGAGTTGGCGGTGTAGGAGCCGCGGCCGCGGGACCGGCTCGACATCAACGACCGGCCGTTGACGCTCCCAGACCACGGAGAGTTATTCGCCGAGACGATCTTCGGCCAACGACTGCGGGCTGGCCACGTGCTGATGGCCGGGTCGGCCTTCGTCCGCCGGGCTGCGCGGCCCCTGCTGCGCAACGTCCGTCACTGCCCAGATCGCTCCCCTTACTCGCACCACTCGGCCCGGCTCGGGCAGTTCCGGCCGCGACCGTGGAAGGTGGACCGAGGCCTTGTTCGAGGAGGCGGTGGTCTCCGCGTCACATGTCCCGGCACTCCTCGGACTGGCCGAACAAGGCTGGCTGGGCGCACCGATCGAGATCGGCCGACCCGCAGCGGTCAGGGAGGTCGAACGGTTGCGGCGCACCGTGTTCGGCGGCACGATCAGCCGTCCGCGCCAGCATCTCGGCGAGTCGCAGACCTGCTACCTGCTCAAGTTCGAGGGCCGGATGGGCGGGGTCGTGGTGGATCAGCGACGACGTCGACTCGGTGGAGTGGGCGCGGTTTCAGGGCATCACGGTCCGCACCACACTCGGCGTGATACGCGACCTGGTGGCCGACGGTGACCTCACCGCCGCGCAGGGGTACCGCCTGCTTGAACAAATGGTGGAAGCGGGTCGGTACAACGTCGCAGTACCGAAGCGGGCAGAAGATCTTTATCGCCGCTAGTTTTCGTGCGACGGTGCCACGGGTTCTGATCGAATCAGGCGGACGGGCGCACGTGGCGATCGGTTGGAAACCATCGGGATCGACAAGCCCCTGCCGCTGGGCACCTCGGTCAAGCCGGACGAGCAATTGTCCTGGCCCCACGTCGTCGCGACGCTCGGGGCGTGCCTGGTACCGGCGGTCGGACCGCACGGGCAGGGCTGACGGGTTCGGGGTCGAGCCGACGGCCGGGCCGTCACCGGCGCAGGGCTCGCGGCTCGACGGGTCTCTTGAATTCCCCGGGCCACGGTAGCCAGGGCGATCGGCATTCGGTGCCGCCCTGCTCCGGACCCGATAGTTGGACCGGATCAGATGAAGCTCTCCCGCTCGTGCCAATACGGGCTGTACAGGTCGTCCGGTTTCTGGATCAGGATCTCCTGCGGACCGAAATCGGAGAACTCGCCGTACTGGTACCACCTCGCGCGCACCGTGAGGCTGGCGGGAATCAGCTCATCCTCGCGCTCCCACAAGGTCCGGTTCCCGGCGATGCGCTCCTTCAGCTCGTCCAGCGACAGCGTGTCGGCCTTTCCGGCGCGGTCGGCACAGACCACCTGCAGCCAACGACTCCAGCCATTGGAGAGCAGGGTCTGGAGCAAGAACCGTCCCTCGTCGGTTGAACGCAGCGGCGTCTCGAAGGACCGGTGGCCTTCGTACAACCGTGCGATGGCCTCTCGCTTCTTCGGCGTCGGCAGCGTCTGCCCCTGCGGCCACAGATTTCCGTACTGCATCTCGAACAGGGTGTCCACAGTATTGTCGTCGAGCTCGTCGACTGATTTCAGGCCATACCCGAGCGGCTTTTGCGTCATCGATCGGAGTTTGAAGTCGTTGATGACGCTCAACAGCTCGTCGGACTTCTTGAGAGCAATCTTGGTCGACGCGCGAGGACGCCCCTTCCCGTTCACGGTCACGTCGTACTCCAGGTCGTGCACGACCTGTTCGCCTTCCTCGTCCATTTGCAGGTACTTGCGCTTGACGACCTCCTCGAACACCTTGGAGTGGGCGGCGTTCGCGTCGTTGCCGCCGAATGCAGAGCGTTGGGTGAGCGGGACCATGTTGTAGTCCAGCCCAGGTCCGCCGATGTGCCGGTTCAGCAGGTGGCCCCGCACGTAAAAGGTGCTGTGGCTGTCGGCCCGTCGGGCGAGCAATGCGGCCCACGGATTCCAACCACCGGCCGAGGAACCCTCCGCGTGCCCGCCCGGACGCAGGATCGCCTCCACCCGGGTGCCCCGGCCGAGTTCGTCCACCGGCCCCCAGGTGATGGCGCTGCGTTCGGGTCCCGACGCGTCTTCGATGTACTCGCGTAGGTAGTCGCTCAGGAACGCCGGCGACTTGTCGATCCAGTACGGAATCTGATTGGCCACATCGTCGCCGTCGACGCCGGGAAAGAACAGAGGTGCCTGAGCCTCGATGTCGTCCAGGTGTCCCATCAGGATCGGCCGTGCGTCGTAGTCGTGATCGAGCAGGATCGCCGCCGCCACGGCCAGATCGAAATCCTTGCGCTTCGGGTGGATCTCTGCCGACCTGAGGAATTCCTGATTCTCCTCCTTGTGCAGCGACTTGTACCGCTCCATGGATATGTGCACGCGTCGCACCGGGGGATTCGAAACCTGGCGGGGGTCCGCAGGCGGTTCGGCCAGCCCGCGTGCGGTCGCGGCGCAGGACACCCGCCGATGGTTCCCGTCGGCCCCCGGTCCGCGGAGACAACCGTCGTTCCGCTCGCCGGCGATCCCGCCCTGCGCTCCGAATCGTGTGACCCAGGGCTGGGTCTCGACCGGCCGTCGGTGCAACGGCCCGCCCGCTGCATGCTCTTCACGGCCGACGGTCCGGCGAAGTCGGGCCAGAGCGTCGTCGGCCACGTGGGTCCTGGTGGGCTCGGTGGCACCGTCCGCGCGCCCGACCGTCAACCCGGCGACCGGCGCGGGCCGCCATTGCGGACCGGGTGCCTCCAGCGGCTGCGCGCCGACGGTCGCCCGGTCAGCGACGGTCTCGAACGCTTGAAAGCGACGGCGATGGGAACCCAACGGAAGCATCGAAACCCCCAGGTGACCACTGGCAACCGAGGCCCTCGGTCCCCATGTGGACGGCGTCGTTCACGGCAGCGGCCATGACTCGTCGGGCGGCACGGACCATCGCACTCTATTCCCCTGGCCAGCTTCCCGCGATTCTCTCGGCAGGGAGGTCACCACGCGGTCCGCCGGTCCGAGTGGCTCCTTGTGCCCGCTGAGCGGGCAATTCCGGCCACTCACACGGGCAGCAGGCCCTTCGAAGGCCACCGTGGCCCTACCCGGACCCACCGCGCCCGCGCCTGGGCCCACCTCGCCGAAGCCCGGACCCCACCCGGGCCGGTCCCCGCCCGTCGGAGCTGGGAGTCGCCGCGATCCATGCAACGCGACACGAACGTACCTGACATGCCTCGTCACACTCCCGCGCTACGGTCCGAACAACGGCAAGTCGGGAGGGCGTGCATGACCATCGGTTGGAAACCCGTCGGGATCGACAGGCCGCTGCCGCTCGGCACCCCGGTCCGGCCGGACGAGCGGTTGTCCTGGCCGAAGACGATCGGGGTGGGCGCGCAGCACGTGGTCGCGATGTTCGGCGCGACGTTCGTGTTCCCGATCATCATGGGCCTGGACCCGAACCTGGCCATCATGATGTCCGGCTTCTGCACGATCCTGTTCCTGCTGATCGTGTCGGGAAAGGTGCCGTCCTACCTGGGCACATCGGCCAGCTTCGTCGGCGCGGTGGTGGCGATCCGGGCCGCCGGCGGCAGCACGGCGGACGTCACCGGGGCGATCCTGATCGCCGGGCTGACCCTGGCTATCGTCGGGATCATCGTGCACCTGGTCGGCGGCCACGTGGTCCGCCGGGTGCTGCCGCCGGTGGTCAGCGGCGCCGTCGTCATGCTGATCGGCTTCAACCTGGCACCCGTCGTCGCCGGGGTCTACTGGCCGCAGGATCCGGGTGTGGCGCTGACCGTCATGGCGTTCACCATCCTGGCCGCAGTGGCGTTCCGCGGGTTCTTCTCCCGGATCGCGGTCTTCCTGGCCCTGATCTTCGGGTTCGTGCTGTCCTGGGTGTTGGACGAGATCCTCGGGCCGATCACCTCGGCGACGGCGACCGGGGAGGTCACCACGCACATGCGGGTCGATCTGTCCGGCGTGCAGGACGCCGCCTGGTTCGGCTTCCCGACGCTGCACGCCCCGGAGTTCCAGCTGCAGTTCATCCTGCTCGCGCTGCCCGGGGTGATCGCGCTGATCGCCGAGAACACCGGACACGTGCGGGCCGTGTCCGAGATGACCGGGGAGAACCTGGATCCCTACCTGGGTCGGGCGCTGTTCGCCGACGGGTTCGGCACCGCGCTGTCGAGCGCGATCGGTGGCTCGCCCACCACGACCTACGCCGAGAACATCGGCGTGATGGCGGCCACCCGGGTCTACTCCACCGCCGCCTACTACGTCGCCGCGATCGTGGCGATCCTGCTCGGGTTGATCCCCAAGTTCGGCGCGATCGTCAGCGCCACCCCGGGCGGGGTGCTCGGCGGGATCACCGTGGTGCTCTACGGCATGATCGGCCTGCTCGGCGCGAAGATCTGGATCGAGAACCGGGTCGACTTCGGCAATCCGGTCAATCTGGTGCCGATGGCGGCAGCGATCGTCATCGGCATCGGCAACGTGTCGATGCCGTTCGGCGACGACTTCGAGCTGTCCGGCATCGCCCTCGGCTCGATCGTGGCGATCGTCGCCTACCACCTGGCCCGGGCGGTGGCGCCGAGGGTGCTGCGCGAGCCCCTGGACTGAACGTCAGGCTGACCGGACCACCCTGACGGCACCGGCCGGCACGGTGCCGTCGTATTCCACTCCGGTGATGGCATCCACCCCGACGGCCGGCACGCCGGCCGGCTTGTCGCCGTGGTTGATCAGGAACCGGAAGCTGCACCCGTCCGCGTGCCGGTCGACGATCTCCACGTCTTCCGGCAGGTCCAGGACCGGGGTCAACCCCGCGTCCGGGTAGACCCGGCGCAGCACCCGGGCGACACCCTCGACGTCCAGCCGGGCGGCCAGGTACCAGGCGGCACCGGCACCGACCGACCGGCGAGTCAGGGCCGGGCCGCCCGCGGCCGGGCCATCGCGGAATGTGCCGAGCACCTCGGTCGTCGGGTCGGTCACCACCAGCCGGTCCGTCCACACGTCGGCGATGGCGGGGCCATCCGGCATGGAAAGGGACACCCGGTCGCCCGCCGCGAGCGGGGCGAACTCGTGCACCCGCACGCCGAGCACTTCACCGAGCGGGCCCGACAATCCCTCCGGCGCAACGGTGTCGTGCTCGTCGACCACCCCGCTGAAGTACGAGACCACCAGCTGCCCACCGCCGCGCACGAACGCCTCCAGGTTGGCCACCGCGGCGCGGGTCAACAGGTAGGTCTGCGGCACCACGACGAGCCGGTAGGCACCCAGATCGGCTGCCGGATGGGCGAAGTCGACGGTGATCCGGTCCCGCCAGAGCGCGGTGTAGAAGGCCTCGGTGCGTTCCCGGTGGTTCAGGTCGACGCTGGGCCGCCACTGCTGGTCCTGCGCCCAGAAGGACTCCCAGTCCCACAGGATGGCCACGTCCGACCGCACCCGGGAGCCGCGCACCGCACCCAGCGCGCCGACCGTCCGGCCGAGGTCGACCAGCTCGCGCCACGCCTCGCTGTCGACTCCGGCGTGCGGCAGCATCGCCGAGTGGAACTTCTCCGCGCCGAACCGGGAGGCCCGCCACTGGAAGAACAGGGTGGCGTCGGCGCCCCGGGCGAGGTGGGCGAGCGTGTTGCGGGTCATCTCGCCCGGCTCCTTGGCCAGGTTCCGCGGCTGCCAGTTGACCGCGGAGGTGGAGTGTTCCATCAGCATCCACGGCGCCCCGCCGGCCAGTGACCGGGTCAGGTCCGCGTCCATCGCCAGCATGATGTGCCGGTCGGCCCGCTCCGCGGTCAGGTAGTGGTCGTTGGCCACCGGATCGACCTCCGGTGCCCACCGCCACAGGTTCGTCGACGGGCAGCTGGTGGCCATGAAGTTGGTGGTGATCGGCCGGTCCGGGTCGACCCGCCGGATGGCGTCGCGTTCCCGGGTGAAGCAGGCCAGCAGCTGGTCGTCGCAGAAGCGCAGGAAGTCCAGCTGCTGTGCCGGGTTGATCACCGACGCGGACGCGGCGGGCGTGCGGACCTCCTCCCACTCGTGGTACAGCTGGCCCCAGAAGGTCGTGCCCCAGGCGGAGTTCAGCGCGTCCAGGGTCCCGTACCGGGCCCGCAGCCAGTCGCGGAACGCGTCCTGGGACGCCGGGCAATGGCACTGCGACACCGGCGCGCCGTACTCGTTGTGCACGTGCCACATCACCACCGCCGGATGATCGGCGTAGCGACGGGCCAGCACTGTGGTGATCCGTTCGGCCGCCCGCGCGTACGCCGAAGAGCTCGGGCAGGGCAGGCCGCGCGAGCCGGGACCCAACCGCCGCCCGTCGGCGTCCACCACCCACGACTCGGGGTGTGCCCGGTAGAACCAGGCCGGCACCGCGGCCGTCGGCGTGCCCAGATCCACCGCGATCCCCGAGTCCCCCAGCAATCCGAGAATCCGGTCCAGCCAGCCGAAGTCGAACTCTCCGGGCCGCGGCTCGGTCTTCGCCCAGGAGAAGATGCCGACGCTGACCAGGTTGACCCCGGCGGCGCGCATCAACTCGACGTCCTGCGGCCAGACCGACTCGTCCCACTGCTCCGGGTTGTAGTCGCCGCCGAAGGCGATGCCCTCGACGGCCGGCCAGCGGTTCGGTGCGATCGGTGCGGTCACGTCGGTTCCTCCGAGTTCGGGTTGACGGCCGGCGGCCGCAGTGCTCTTCGATCTACTGTGCACGATCCCAGTGCCTAGGGCAAGACCGATTCTCCGAGAATCCCTGGATTTTCGCTCTTGACATGGTGGGCGGTCCGTGTCGAGACTGGGATCGTTCACAGGGCCGTTCGATCGCACGCCTCAGCACTCGGCGTCGATGCGGCATCACCCCAACGAAGGGACATCCCTATGCGACTGCGCTCAGCGTTCAAGGACCGTGCTGAACAATCCGGCTCCTCCGTCGCCGGATTGTCCGGCGCCCGGTCCCACCGTGCTGTACGGCGGCCTCGCAAGCTCGGCCGACTAGCGGCGGCGGTCGTCGCCACCACGGTCGCCCTGATGGTGACCGCCTGCTCGGGCGGAGGTTCCGACCCGGCCGGCGGCTCCGCCGAAGCGGCCGGGCCGGTCGACCTGACTTTCTGGGCGTGGGCCCCCAACATCGACAAGGTCGTGGACATCTGGAACGCCGCGCACCCGGACATCCAGGTGACCGTGAACAAGCAGGACGGGGGCGACCCGGCCGTCACCAAGCTGCTCACCGCGATCAAGGCGGGTAGCGGCGCACCGGACGTGATGCAGGCGGAGTACCAGAAGATCCCGACCCTGGTCTCCGCGGACGCACTGGCCGACATCTCCGCCGACGTCGACTCCGGCCTGAAAGCGCAATTCCCCGAATCGGTGTGGGAATCGGTGACGCTCGGATCCGATGCGGTGTACGCCGTCCCGCAGGACGCCGGGCCGATGCAGTTCTACTACCGCGCCGACATCTTCGAGCAGTACGGGTTGTCCGTCCCGACGACCTGGGACGAGTACGCCACCGTCGCGACGCAGTTGCACGCGGCGAATCCCGACCTGTACCTGGGCACCTTCTCCGCGACCGACGCCGGGTGGTTCACCGGACTCACCCAGCAGGCCGGCGCCTCCTGGTGGGGTCTGGACGGCGATACCTGGTCCGTGGACGTCGATTCGGCGGCCAGCCGGAAGGTCGCGCAGTTCTGGGGTGATCTGGTTGCCGCCGGCGACGTCGACAACCAGCCGATGTACACCCCGGCCTGGAACGCCGCCCTCAACGAGGGCACCCAGGTGGGCTGGATCAGCGCGATCTGGGCGCCCGGCGTGCTGGCGGGCAACGCCGCGTCGACCGCCGGGAAGTGGGCGATGGCCCCGCTGCCACAGTGGGATCCGGCGCGCCCGGCCACCGGCAACTGGGGCGGCTCATCCACCGCCGTCACGAGCCAGTCCGCGCACCCCGCTCAGGCGGCGCAGTTCGCGCAGTGGCTGAACAGCGACCCGGCGGCCACCGCCGCGCTGACCACCGAGGTCGGCCTGTACCCGGCATCGACGTCCGCGCAGAAGGCGCTGACCAGCCCGCCGGCATTCTTCTCGAACCAGCCCGACTTCTACCCGCTGGCGGCCGAGATCGCCGGAACCGCAGCGCCCTTCACCTACGGTCCGAACGTCAACGTCGCCTACAGCGCCTACAACGACCAGTTCGGCAAGGCCGCCGAGTCCCGCTCGGCCACCGGCTTCCTGGACGCGCTGACGGCGATGCAGACCGCGACCGTTGACGACCTGACCGCCAGCGGCTTCAGCGTCGGCTGACCGGCGGGCATCGGACATGGAAAACGCTGTTGACACCGTGACGACGCAACGAACCGCGGCCCCACCGGCGGTCGGCCGCCCGCCGAGCCGGTGGCGGGCGGCGCGCGCCCCCTACCTGTTCCTGGCCCCGGCGGTCGTGCTGTTCCTGGCGTTCCTGGGCGCGCCGATCTGCTACACGATCTACCTGAGCCTGCGTGCCAGCAAGGTTTCCGGCCCCGGACTGGGTTCCGGCTCGCGGCAGGAGGGTTGGGCGGGACTGAGCAACTACGTGACCGCGCTGGGTGACTCGGAGTTCCTGGCCGGCGTCGGCCGGGTGCTGCTGTACGGGCTGATCCTGGTGCCGACGATGATGGGACTGGCCCTGCTCTTCGCACTGCTGCTGGATTCGGGACGCAGCCGGGCCCGCGGGTTCTCCCGCACCGCGATCTTCCTGCCGTACGCGGTGCCCGCGGTCATCGCGTCGCTGCTCTGGGGCTTCCTGTACCTCCCCGACGTCAGCCCGTTCGTGTACCTGCTGGAGCAAGTGGGTATCACCACGCCCGACATCCTGTCCTCCGGCGGGATCATCTTCGCGGTCGCCAACATCGCGCTGTGGGGCGGCGTCGGCTTCAACATGATCATCCTGTACACCTCGTTGCAGGCGATACCGGCCGACCTGTCCGAGGCGGCCCGCATCGACGGCGCGTCGGAGGTCCAGATCGCCTGGCGCATCAAGATTCCCATGGTGATGCCGTCCCTGGTGCTGACCTTCCTGTTCTCGATGATCGCCACCCTGCAGGTGTTCGCCGAGCCGATCACCCTCAAGCCGCTGACCAACACCATCTCCAGCACCTGGACACCGCTGATGAAGGTGTACCGGGACGCGTTCACCCGCAACGACGTCTACTCGGCGGCGGCCACCTCGGTGCTCATCGCGCTGGCCACCATCGTGCTCTCGTTCGTCTTCCTCAAGCTCGTCGGCAACCGAGCCTTCAATCAGGAGACCACCCGATGACCGCGATCACCCCGACAGTTGATGAGAGCACACCGGTTCCGGCCGTGAAGGCGGCCGGGCCCGCCCGGCGCCGTGGCTCACCGATGGCGACCGCCGCACTGGTGCTGGGCGCGCTGTACTGCCTGATCCCGGTGCTGTGGGTACTCGTCGCGTCCACCAAGAGCGCACCGGAGCTGTTCTCCACCTTCACGTTCGCACCGTCCGCGCACCTGATCGACAACATCGTCGACCTTTCCGGATACCGGGACGGGTTGTTCTGGCGGTGGATGGCCAACACTCTGCTCTACGCCGGGGTGGGGGCCGCGCTGTCCGCGCTGGTTTCGGCGATGGCCGGGTTCGCGCTGGCCAAATACGTCTTCCCGGGGAAGCAGGTGATGTTCAACGTGATGCTCGCCGGGGTGCTGGTGCCCGGCGTCATCCTGGCCATCCCGCAGTACTTCCTGTTCGCCAAGGTCGGCCTGACCAACACCTACCTGGCCGTCCTGCTTCCCAGCATCATCAGCCCGTACGGCATCTACCTGTCCCGGATCTTCGCCGGCGGCTCGGTGCCCGACGAGGTGCTGGAGGCGGCCCGGGCGGACGGCGCGTCCGAGGGTCGGCTGTTCTTCGGCATCGCCCTGCCGATGATGCGCACCGGGCTGGTGACGGTGTTCCTGTTCCAGTTCGTCGGGATCTGGAACAACTTCATGCTCCCCTACATCATGCTGGGCGACGATCGGCTGTTCCCGATCACGGTCGGCCTGTCCGGCCTGCTCAACCAGGGAGCAAGCCAGCCGGCGATGTACACCGCCGTCATCACCGGCGCGCTGCTGTCCATCGCACCGCTGGTCGTGCTGTTCCTGGCGTTGCAGCGATACTGGCAAGTCGATCTGTCCGCCGGGGCGGTCAAGGGCTGAGGATCGAGGCCTCGAGGATTGACGACTCAGGACAGGGGTGCGGAGGATGGCCGGGACCGACGAGCCCTCTGGGCACCGGCCGCGACCGACCATCCTTGACGTGGCGCGGGAGGCCGGGGTCTCCCGCGGCACGGTGTCCCGGGTGCTCAACGGCGGCCATTTCGTCAGCCCGGCCGCCCTGGCCGCCGTGCAGGACGCGATCGCCCGCACCGGCTACAAGTCCAACCCGCACGCCCGCTCCCTCAAGTCCGGGCGGGCGAACTCGGTGGCGTTCCTGCTCACCGAACCTCAGCATCTGCTTTTCGAGGACCCCAACTTCGCGATCCTGCTGCGCGGCGCGGTGAACGCGCTGGCCGAGCGGGATCTGTCCCTGGTGCTGATGGTCGCCGGGACGGACAGCGAACGCCGGCGCACGCTGGACTACCTGACCGGGGGCCACGTGGACGGCATCCTGCTGGTGTCCAGTCACGCCGGGAACACCATCGCCCGCCGACTGCTCGACGCCGACCTTCCGGTGATCGCCTGCGGTCGGCCGCTCGGCCTGGAGGGCAAGCTGGGGTATGTCGCGGCCGATGACCTGCAGGGCGCGCGGGACGTGACGCAGCACCTGCTCGACCGCGGACGCCGCCGGATCGCCACCATCACCGGGCCGCTGGACACCTCCGGTGGTGTCGACCGTCTCGAGGGGTACCGGCAAAGGTTGGGCGACCGGTTCGACGAACGCCTGGTCGAGCACGCCGACTACACCCGGGCCGGTGGCGCAGCCGCAATGGCCCGGCTGCTGGCCCGCACCCCGGACCTGGACGCCGTGTTCGTCGCGTCGGACCTGATGGCCTCCGGCGCCCTGCAGACGCTGGCCACCGCCAGCCGAACGGTCCCCGGCGACGTGGCCGTCGCCGGGTTCGACGACTCCGGACTCGCCGGGACGCTGACGCCGGCGCTGACCAGCGTGCATCAGCCGCTCGATACGATCAGCCGGGAGATGGTGCGGCTGCTGCTTGCCGTCATCGACGGCGGGACCCCATTGGGTATCACCGTGCCGACCCGGGTCGTGGTCCGCGACAGCACCTGACCGGACTTCTCGACCCCCGGTGAGCACCAGCGTCACGCCCCGGCGGCCGGTGAATGCCCCTCCGGACGGAGGTCCGGCCACGAGTGAAGACTTGTGTCCGCTGAGCGAACATGATCCTTCAAATCGCCTGACCCGGTGAAGTCTCGGGGCGTCACCGCCGACCAAGCCGCTGGATCCGATCAGGTCAACCAGTCTCTGAGCTTGCCCTTCGGGTGCTTGATGAGCACCGAACCGGACTTCTTCACCCCGGTCAGCACCAGCGTCATCCCCCGGCCACCGCTGCGGGGGTCGACCTTGTTGTGCACGTGCCCGCCCCGCATCTGCAGGCCGTCCACCCGTACCGTGCTGCCGACCGGCACGATGAACTCGGCCGCGCCGCCGTAGTTCGAGCGGAATTCGACGGTGACGGTGTTCGACACGAGCTGCGCCTGGGTGAAGTCGAGCCGGGTGCTGGCGCCGGTCCCGCCGACGACGATCAGCGGCGGCACCGTCCAGTAGCCCTTGAACGTGCGGGCCCCCCAACCGAGCAGCTCCAGCACGCCGCCGGTCGGCGGCACCGCGCCGGAGTACCCCGGTCCCGGTTGCGCGACCGGTCGGGTCGCCGCGGTCGCCGCGTCGACCGACCGGCCGCCGATCTGCAGGCCGGGCAAGTCGATCAGGACCGCGTTCAGGTCCCGCCGGGTGCGGGCGGCGATCACCTTGCCGCTGCGTTCGGCGTACTCGTCGATGTCGATCAGGCCGCGGCCGGTCGCCTTCTCCAGCAGCGCCAGGACGTGCGCGCGTTCGTCGTCGGAGACCCGCAGGTCACGCGGGTCGATCGGCGAAGCGGGCATGACCGCAAGGATAGTCAGCGAGTTCGGGGGCCGAATCCGGCAGGGAACCCGGCCCCGGTGGGATCCCCGCCGGCCGGCCCGTCGGCGGCGACGTCGTCCAGCCGCGGACCGCCCAGCGCCAGTCCGGCCCACGATTCGACGAGCCAGCCGGTCGCCGTGCGGTTGACGACGATCATCCCGGTGTTGTGCAGCGGCTGGAGCGTCTGCAGCAGCTCCTGCCGGAGCTCGCCATCGGTTGCCCGGACGGTGGCCCAGGTCCGCAGCATCGCCCCATGGGCGAACAGCACGGCGGTGGCTTCGTGCTGAACCCGGCCGCCGACGCGGTCGGCCAGCGTCCCGGCGACCTCGTCCACCACCGCGTCGAACCGGGTCAGCACCTGCGTCCCGGTCGACCCGCCGGGCATCGCGACATCCAGATTGCCGATCATCCACTCCCGCACGGTCGTCAGGTAGGTGCGGACCGCTTGCTCGTCGCCGCGCATCTCCAGATCCCCGGCCGGAATCTCGCACAGCCCGTCGCGGATCAGCACATCCAGGCCGCGATCGGCGGCCAGCGGCGCCGCGGTGAGCTGCGCACGAGGCTGCGTGGACGCGGCGATCAGATCGATCCGCTCATCCGCGAGCATGACCGGAAGGGCGGCGGCCTGCGCGACGCCGAGGTCGGTCAGTCCCGGCCCCGGCGGGGCCGTGTCCAGCAATCCGAGCACGTTGGACGGTGTCTGCCCGTGCCGGATCAGCAGCAACCTCATGTCAGCGGCCCCGCTGCCAGCGGCGGACCTGCTCGTCGGCCCGCGCATAGGCGTCCGGAGTGGCGAAGTCCGCGGTGACCTCGTTGACGCCGGCGGCCCGCGGATAGGAGCCGAGCCACCGCAGCAACGCCTGCCGACGGATCAACGCGGCCACCACATCGGCCATCGCCGGGTCGCCCAGGTGCCCGTCGGCGTCGACGAGGAAGTAGTAGATCCCCAGCTTCGACCGGGTCGGCCTTGACTCCAGGCGGGTCAGGTTGATGCCGCGGGAGGCGAACTCGCCGAGCACCGTGAGCAGGGATCCTGGGTGGTTGCCGACCGACAGCACCAGGGAGGTGCGGTCGTTGCCGGTGGGTGCCGGTGGCGGGCCGGGGCGACGCAGCAGGACGAATCGGGTCACCGCGTGCCGCACCTCGCCGACGTCGGCGACCAGCGTGTGCAGACCGTAGCGGGCGCCGGCCACGGGCGCCGCCGCGGCCGCGTCCAGGTTGCCCTTGGCAACCTCCTCGGCCGCGGCTGCGTTCGACGACGTCATCACGGCCGTGGCGGCCGGCAGGGTCGCGGCCAGCCAGGCCCGGATCTGGGCATGCCCGTGCGGATGCGCGCCCACCGTGTGGATTCCGGCCAGCTCGGTGCCCGGGCGGACCAGCAGGTCGAAGGTGATCGGCACGTAGGCCTCGGCCATGATCAGCAGCGGGTCGCCGTGGGTCAGTTCGTCCTGGGTGACCGGGACCGCGCCCTCGACCGAACTCTCCATGGCCGCGCAGGCGGCATCGGCCGTGCCCCGGCGGACCTCGTCCAGGGCCAACGACACGGTGGCGGTCGGGTCCAGGACGACGTGCCCCGCCGGCTCGGCCAGCCGGCGGGCCGCCTGCTCGGTGAACGTTCCCTCGGGACCGAGGTAGCACCAACGCTGCGCCGGTCCGCCTGCGTCACCCCGAGCGTCCACGCCCCCACCTTAGAGTCGGCCGAGCCGACGAGGGCGATCCCGGCCGGCGGCCGCGCCGATCAGCCGCCGACTTCCGGCGCCTGTGCCTGCAGCTGGGCCAACCGGTCCGGATCCTGCACGCTCATCCAGGCCAGCACGTCCCGGAACGGCACGCACTCGACGCCTTCCTGGCCGCACTTGTTCAACACGAACTTGGTCAGCGCATTTTCGTAGGCGTTGTTGTTCCACGCGTTGAAGTGGTTGCCCAGCACCAGCGGCGCCCGGTTGCCGTTCCAGGTCGCGTTGAACATGTCGTTGTAAGTCTGGTACACCTGTTCGGAATCGGCGGCGGACTGGGCCTGCGTCACGCCGTCACTGCTCGCCTGGCGTTGCGTGTAATAGAAGTTGTAGTCCATGGTGATCTGCTGTTTCCCGGTGCCGTTGATCGGGAAGGTCGCCATGCCGAACTGCCAGATCTTGTACTGCTGCGACTGCTTCGGCCAGGAGATGCCGGTCTTGGTGAAGGACGAGTCGTAGGTGATGCCGTGGTCGACCAGCGCCGGGAACAGCTCCTCCGCCTTGCCCTCCAGGCACGGGGTGCGCTCGCCGCGGACCTCCTGCTTCGCGTCGAAGGCCAGGTCCGGCATCTGGACGCCCGGGTTGTTCGCCTTCACGTTCGCGATCATCGAGTAGAACTGGTCGAGTTCGTTGTTCCAGTCCGCGGTCGTCCACTGGTTGCCGCTGGGCTCGGCACCCGCACAGAAGTGGCCGTTGAAGTGCGTGCCGATCTCGTTGCCCTCGGCGTAGGCCCGGTTCAGGTCCTGGATCTCGATCGGCAGGTCCGCGGCGGAGTTCCAGCTGATCGAAGACTTGCCTCGGCTGTGCCCGGGACCCTGGTAGGCCATCTTGGTCTCGTCGGACAGCATGTAGGTGCCGGACAGGAATCCGGTGAAGTGGAACGGCACCTGCTTGCCGACGTCGAACCAGTGCTGCCACTTCTCGTGCCAGCCGACGCCGTCGAAGCTGACGATGATGAACTGCGGCGGCTTCTCGCCCGGCTGCAGCTTCTTGGGCACGAAACCGGAGGGCATGGCCACGCCCTCCGTCACGGTGCCGTCACCGGACTGGGCGGGCGTGGGGCTCGGTGCGGCGCTGGCCGAGGTCGAGGCCGGTGGGCTGGAGGCGGCGGGCTCGGTGGACGCCGGGCTGGATTCCGGAACCGCCGAGACGTAACTGGTCACCGTGACTTCGCTGGCGGAGGTGGCGCCGCCGCATGCGCTGAGCAGGAGGACAAACGCGCCCGTCACCGCCACCATGGCCTTGTGCCGCCCCGATCGACGGTGTGCCAACCGCATGTATCCCCCTAGTCCGTTCAGTGCTGCCCTGCATCGGGCACACGGAATCTGAGGCTACTGTCCAACAACCGGCGTGCGTTCACGGTGAGGACCATCCACGCCGTGGGTTGCGCGATGCGTGCGCCGTCCGGACCACCGGCGCCGCGGCCTATGCTGGCCCGTCATGACCAGCGGACCTCCGCCGAGCCCACCCCCACCTGCGCCGATACCCCAGGGGCCGGACCCCGACGGATTCCTGACCCCGCGGCCGTACACGCCGCGCTCGATGTGGGTCGAACTGGCCGTCGTGTTCCTGGTCACCCTGGGCAGCAGCGGCCTGAGCTCGCTCATCAGCCTGATCGACGCCCTGCTGGCGCCGGCTCCGTTGGCCGCGCAGACCGTGACGATCGTCGTGCCGCAGGCGCAGGCGTCGTACCTGGACCTGATCAAGCAGCTGCTTTCGGTCGTACGCGGGCTGGCCTGGGGGGCGTTGGGGCTGTACCTGCTGTGGCGCAGCGGGGTGAACCTGAGCGTCAAGCTCGGCCTCGACCGGCGGCGGCCCTGGTCGGACCTGGGTGTCGGGGTGCTGCTGACCGCCGTCATCGGCATCCCCGGCATCGCGCTGTACCTGGGCGCGGTCGCCGTCGGCATCAACCTGACCGTCGCGCCGTCCACCCTGAACGACGTCTGGTGGCGCCTGCCCGTGCTCGTCCTGGCCGCCGTCGAGAACGGGTTCCTGGAGGAGGTGCTGGTCGTCGGCTACCTGTTGACCCGGCTGGAGCAGCTGCAGGTGCCTGGCTGGGCGGCGATCGCGATCTCCGCGGTGCTGCGCGGCTCCTACCACCTCTACCAGGGCTTCGGCGGGTTCATCGGGAACGCTGCCATGGGCGTCGTGTTCGCCTGGTGGTTCCGCCGCACCCGGCGGCTGTGGCCATTGGTGATCGCGCACTCGCTGCTGGACATCTTCTCGTTCGCCGGCTACGCACTGCTCAAGGGTTCGGTGAGCTGGCTGCCCTGACCGGCCCCGCCGGCCATCAGCGGCGGCCCCGGTGCGATCTAACGCAGGGTGAACTGCCGCCCCAGGATCCCGTCCCGAGCCCGGCGTTCGGCGTCCGACAGCGGCGCGTCGACCGCGAGGGCCGCCGCGAGCCGCTCGGCGAAGGCCACCGCCGGGCCGTCCCATTCGCTGGGGTGGGCATCCCGGTCGAGGTCCCACACCGGCACCAGCCGGCCGTGTGCCCGGAACGATCCGACGTAGCGGGACCCGTTTCCCAGGTCGAGCCGGTCTGCCACGTGCAGCCGGGCGAGCGCGGCCATCAGCTGCGCCTCGTCCTCGGGCCGCACCCAGCGCAGATGCGCCCGTTCGCCGGCGTCGACCCAGTAGGCGCCGGGCAGGCCCGCCACCCGCGCCGTCGGCATGATCGCGGCGTTGGCCCGTTCCAGCGACATCGCCACCTCGCTACCCGCGGTCACCTCCTCCTCCAGCCACCAGGAGAAGTTCTCGTGCACGGTGACGTCGAGGGGTTCGTCGACGACCAGGTCGCCGTACCGGTTGCCGACGGTGGCGCGCCCGACCACCGGCAGCACCGCCGACGGCTCGGCCGCCAGCGCCCACTCCAGGGCGGCGGCCAGATCCCGGGACAGGTCGCCGGTGTGTGTCTGCACCTGCATGCCCAGCAGGATCGACCCGTCGGACCGGGTCAGCGCGGCCGCGGCGCCGGGCAGCACGCTGGCCAGGGTCACCGACGGCACGTCGTCCCGCGGTTCGATCAGGGTCAGCGGCGCGCTGGCGGCCGGCACGAACTCACGCAACGCGATCAGCTCGGTCTCCGCGGCGAGCCCCGCGAACGGCCGGGTGACGATCAGATCGGCCGGGTCGGCCGACCCGTGACACGCCTTGTAACGCCGGCCGGAGCCGCACGGGCACGGGCGGCGCGGGTTGACGGATGCCTCGCCGGCCGGGGTCGGCGCAGTCGCGGTGGACCCATCGGAGCGGCGGTTCTTCTTGGACACCCGGACACGGTAGCCGAACGGTGGTCCCACGCTGCCGTTCGTGACCGACGGGTGACCGCCCGCTCAGCCGCGGGTCGGCGCCGGCTCCTGCACCACCCACCCGTCGGGGATGGCCGCCCGCCTTCGCAGCAGCCGCACGAACCGCAGCAGCATCGCCGCACCGAGCCCCGCGACGACCGCCCCGGCCAGGTCGACCGCGATGTGCAGTTGCACGGTGTCGGCGATGGCCTGCAGGCTGCCCCCCAGGCCGCGGCCCAGCGCGATCAGCGTGAGCACGGCCGAGCCGAGCCAGCTGATCCACCAGCAGACGGTCAGCCGGGACGCGCGAGGTCGTCGATCCGGTCGGTGGTGGGCAGTGAGCATTCGGTCGATCTCGGTGACGATCTGCCCGGCGCCGTACAGGTTCCATACCGGCACCAGCAGCCGCGCCAGGACCGCCACGGTCGATCGGGACGGCGCCGCCCCCAGGCGCCGGGCGGCCGCGGCGTGGGTGCGTGCCACCGCGACAACGCCGACCACCAGTGCCGCGGTCGTCACGGCCGCCGCGCCCGCCCCGGCGGCGGCCACGAACACGTCGCTGGACCACACGGTGGCACCGGGGAGCACCTTCGTCCGGCCCTCGAGCATCAGGGCGAACCGCCAGGTCTCGGCGGCCGCGGCCACCAGGCAGACCACGGACGAGGCCGCCGCCAGCCAGGCCGCGGCGCGCAGCGCACCGGCGGGGTTGGTGCGTCGTCGCTGCTCCGGGACTTGTTCGGCGTCCTGCCAGACCACCGGCGGGAAGGCCCAACGCGGGTGACCACTGCGGTAGGCCGGGGGGCCCGTGTACGGCGGGACGACGGCCGGCGGGACGACGGGCGGTGGGCCTCCGGGCGGTGGATGGGCGACCCACCGACGCAGCCGCAGGCCGCATCGCACACACCGATGCCGACCGGACTCGGCCTGCCGCACGCCGCAGCGGGGACAGACCACGGTGCGGGCCGCAGGTGGGGCGAACGGCGAGAACGAGCCGACGCTCATGAGGGTGCGGACCCTGGGTTCACGGTCGGAATCACGACACCATCAGATGACTGCGGGCACGGCGTCGCCGTCGGCCTCCATCGGCCGGCCGGCCCTGGCCCAGCTACCCATCCCCCCCGCCACGTTCACCGTGTCCCAACCCTGTTGATTGAGATAGGCGGTGGCGCGGGCCGAGCGCCCGCCGGAGCGGCAGATGACGTAGACCGGGCTGCCGTCGGGCAACTCGTCCAGGCGGGCGGCGAGTTGGGTCATCGGTACGTGCACGGCACCTGGGGCATGCCCGGCCACCCATTCGTCGTCCTCGCGGACGTCCAGCAGCACCGCATCCGGCGGGACCTGGTCGACACTGACCTCGGGAATCTGAGTACTCACGGGCCCCATGATTCCACCGGCGCCACCGCGCCGGTGGGTCAGGCGTCACACGCCCGACGCGGGCGGCAGGGCGTCACCGACGAGTTGAACGTGCAGGCGGCGGGCGTGCCGGCCGCCGACCGGGGCAAGGTCGAGGTCAACGAGAACTTCCAGACCGAGGTCGAGCACATCTACGCGGTGGGCGAGGTCATCGGCTTCCCGGCGCTGGCCGCCACCTCGATGGAGCAGGCTCGCCGGGCCGCGTACCACGCGTTCGACGAGCCGGTCGGCAAGCTGGGCGACCTGTGTTCCGACCGTTGCCCGAGTAGGGTCTCCGCGACAGCGGCGAGCCAGGACCGCGCTGGCACTCCGGCTCCTTCGTCACCGGAGGGCCGGCGCCCGGTCCCGTTGTGTTCAGTGGCGGCCTCGCACGCTCGGCCGACCAGACGGACAGGAGTGACGGTTGGAGTTCCGGGTCGTGGTGGTGTGCACCGCCAACCACTGCCGGTCCCCGATGGGCCAGCAGTTGTTGCAGTTCGCCGCGGCTGCCAGATTCGGCGAGGGCGCCTGGCGGGTCGACTCCGCCGGCACGAACATTCCCGGCCCGTGGCCGTTGCACGAGCACGCCGCGGCGGTGCTCGCCGCCCGGCTGCCGCGAGTCGCTGCGCACACCTCGCGGCCGCTGTCCGCCGGCCTGATCGGATCGGCCGACCTGATCCTCACCGCGTCCCGACGGCACCGCGGCATCGTGGTCACGGCGGTTCCGGCGGCGGTCGGCCGGACCTTCACGATCAGGCAGTTCGCCCGGCTCTGCGATGCGGTCGACCCGCTGGCCGGGGTCGACCGGGACGCCGGGGCGGCCGGTCGGCGACTGCTCGCCGAGGCCAAGCTGGCCCGCTCGTCCCTGCAGCCGGTGCCGAGCGAGCAGGAGGACCTGCCCGACCCGATGGGCGGGACGCCGGCCGACTTCGAGGCGTGCGCAGACCGCCTCCAGGACGCGATCGACCGGATCCTGCGGCCGCTGACCTCGGCGTGACTCGCTTCGCGCCGGTTTTCGTCGCGCCGCGCCGACAATAGTCGGCGCGGCGTGACCATCCCTGGCGCGGAGCAGCGGGCGGAACGCCGACCCCGGCTACTTGACCAGCCGGGACAGCCGCCGGTCGGCCAGCTTCTTGCCGCCGGTCTGGCAGGTGGGGCAGTACTGGAACGACCGGTCGGCGAAGGACACCTCGGCCACCACGTCGCCGCACACCGGGCAGGGCAGGCCGGTGCGGGCGTGCACCCGCAGCCCGGTCCGCTTCTCCCCCTTCAGCCGCGCCGCCTCGCCGCCCACCGAACGCAGGACCGCGTCGGTCAGGACGGTGGCCATCGCGTCGTGCAGCCGGTCGAGATCGTCCGGGCCGAGCTTGCCGGCGGTCGCGAACGGGGACAGCCGGGCGGTGTGCAGGATCTCGTCCGAATAGGCGTTGCCGATGCCTGCGATCACCCGTTGGTCGGTGATGACGTTCTTGATTCGCCCGGGCTGCCCGGCCAGCACCTTCCCCAGCGCATCCCGGGTCAGCTCGAGCGCGTCAGGGCCGAGCCGGGCCACCCCGGGCACAGCCCTGGGATCGGTCACCACCGCGGCTGCCACTGATTTGCGCGTGCCCGCCTCGGTGACGTCGAAGCCGCCGCCCCCGCTGAACACGAGCCGCAGGGCGATCGGGCCGCCCATTCTGGGCGGCCGCGGCGATATCGCGTCCGACCAGCGCAACCAACCGGCCCGGGCCAGGTGCAGGATCAGGTGCAGATCGGCGGGCGCATCCGCCGGCGAGTTCGGGCCGGGCGCGGTGACCAGGTCGAGAAACTTGCCGTGCCGGCCGGCTCCGCTGACCGTCCGCCCGACCAGCACGGACGGCGGCGGGTCGTAGGTGGTCAGCACGTTCAGCGCGGCAACGTTGACCGCGACGATGCTCTGCCCGGCGGCGTGGTCGGTCAGGAACGCGGCCAGCGCGGTGACCTCGGGCAGCTCCGGCATGCGCCCAGTCTGCCGGACCCCGACCGCATCAGGAGCAGGGCGGGGTGTGGCAGTTCGACCGCATGCCGCGGCGCCGGCGGGATCAGACCTGCGGGGTGTGCACCCGTCCCCGGTGCGACAGGAAGAACCGGACCATCTCCAGCGACGCGTCGGGTCCGCTTGGATCGGTGTAGCTGCCCGCCGGTCGCCCGCCGAACCAGGCGTGACCACCCCCGTCCACCAGCCACGATTCGACACGGGCGCGGCCGGCGGCGTCCGGGTGCACGGATCGGGTGTAGCCCCGGACCCCGTCCTGGGCAGCCACCCGTTCGGTGGTCACCGGGCCGGCGTCCGGCTCGCCCGACCGAGCCGCCCGGACGATCTGCTCGCCGTTGACGGCGGCGACGGTGCCGTCCCGGGTGCCGTGGAAGACGATCATCGGGACGACCCCGTGCGGATCGGGTTTGCCGCCGTTCTGCATGACGCCGAATGCCGTGCCGGCGTCGGCCGCCGCGCGGTACCCCACCCCCGAATGCACACCGGCCGCGGCGAACAGTTCCGGGTAGGCGGCGGCCATCACCGTGCTCATCGCCCCGCCGGCGGACAGACCGGCCACGTAGACCGCTCCCGCGTCGATGGGTAGTTCGGCCATCACCTCGGCGACGATGCCGGCGATGATCGCCGGCTCGCCGCTGCCCGCCTGCTGGTCCTGGGGGCGGAACCAGTTCCAGAAGCCGCCCGGGTTGGCCTCCCGCGACTGCTCCGGATAGACCACGACGAAGGAATAGTTGTCGGCCAGGCAGTTCATGTCGGTCCCGGCGGCGAAGTCGAACGCGTTCTGCGCGCCGCCGTGCAGCATGACCACCAGGGGCACCGGTCCACCGTCCAGGCCGGGCGGGACATACAGGCCGTAGCCGCGCGACCCGTCGACACCCAGGTGAGTGCGCCGCTGCAACTCGCCGAGGGACTGGCCTCGGATGAGCGGGGGCAGTACGGCGCCTGGTGAGGGGACCAACCCGTCGGCCAGGAGCGAGCGGACCGGCTCCGCTGCCGTCGGGTCCTGCTCATCCGGGGCTCCGTCGAGGTGGCGTGCACGCATCCCAGAGAACGTCATGAGTCGTTTGAGCCTTCCTGTCAGCCTGGTGGCCACGGATAGGTTCCCCTCCGATGGTCGTTCGGTCGGCGCGGCTCGGGTGGTGGACGCGCCGGTGGATGTTCGGTTCACCCTCGCACGGGACCGACCCGGAAGGCTCGGTGGCGGGCCGCCCCGACTGTGAGGTGCGCGGCACGGCGCCCTGCAGCAGACTGCGCGTATGACTGGATTCGACGTCGATGGCCCGAGCCGATGACCGCCCGGGTGGCGCTGCGTCGTCAGCCGAAGGTGGCGGTGATCGGGTCGGGCTCCTGGGGCAGCGCCGTCGCATCGATCGTCGCCCGGCACTCGCCCACGGTGGCCTGGGGCCGGAACGAGGCGGTGGCGGAGGAGATCAACACCCGGCACACGAACGAGGAGTACCTGCCGGGGTTCCAGTTGGCCCCCGGGCTGACCGCGACCACGGACCTGCAGCAGGCGGTGGAGCCCGCCGACATCCTGATCATGGCGGT
>Ga0164241_10001050_pt1 | contig 38244 bp, 51 predicted proteins | sample OricomyardsoilBY_FD_108780 | JGI IMG/M metagenome (GOLD analysis project Ga0164241, IMG submission 108780) | Backyard soil microbial communities from Emeryville, California, USA - Original compost - Back yard soil (BY) | ecosystem: Environmental > Terrestrial > Soil > Unclassified | place: USA... | reverse complement strand
GTCAGCGGCGACGCCCGTTACCTGCTGAAGGTGAACGGCCAGGTCGTCGCGTCCGGTCCCCAGTGGGGCGCAGCTCCCTCGTGGCGCTACGAGAGCATCGATCTCGCGCCCTGGCTGCAGGCCGGCCCCAACGTCATCGCCGCGCGGGTGCGCAGCTATGGCGACGGCGGACCGCTCGCCAGCATGGGCCGTCGGCTCGGGTTTATTCTCCAGGGAGACACGGCAACGGAACGTATCGTCGATACGGGCGACACGTGGAAAGTCTGGCCGGATACTTCCACTCGTCCCTTCACCGACGATCGCGCCAAGCTGCACACTTACTTCGCGCTCGGACCCGGCGAGACGCACGATGGCACCCAACATCCGTGGGGCTGGGAAACGGCCGCGTTCGACGACCGCGCGTGGCACACGCCCAAGCGCACCGGGGTCGGTCTGCCCGAGGGCTGGGGCGCCGAGGACGGACAGTGGCTGAGCCCGCGCACCACGCCGCTGATGGAGATGAAGCCCCTGCCCCCGCCGGGCGTGCGTCGCTCCGAAGGCGTAACGTTGAGCCCCACTTTCGCCCCCGGCCTGGCGCCGTTCACCGTGCCGGCCAACAGCAAGGCCAGCGTGCTGCTCGACCAAGGCTATCTCACCAATGCTTACCCGCAGCTCACCGTCTCCGGCGGCAAGGGCGCGCGCGTGCGGCTCAACTATGCCGAGGCGTTGGTCGACGAGAAAATGAAGAAGGGCAATCGCAACGACATCGAGGGGCGCCAGCTGGTGGGCATGGGCGACGAGTTTCTGCCCGACGGCGGGACCGACCGGCTCTTCGCCTCCGACGACTGGCGCACGTTCCGCTTCCTCGAGTTGCAGATCGAGACCGGCGCCGAGCCGCTGACGGTGCAGAACCTCTTCGGGGTATTCACCGGCTACCCGTTCACCGAAAAGGGTTCCTTCAGCAGCGACGATCCGCGCCTGACGAAACTCTGGGAAATCGGCTGGCGCACCGCGCGCCTGTGCGCGGGCGAAACGTACTTCGATTGTCCCTATTACGAGCAACTGCAGTACGTCGGCGACACGCGCATCCAGAGCCTGATCTCCTTCTACGTCGCCGGGGACGACCGTCTGGTGCGGAACGCGATCGAACTCTACGACCGTTCGCGCCTGCCCGAGGGCATCACGCAAAGCCGGTATCCGTCGGCCAGCGCGCAGCTCATTCCGACCTTCTCTCTGTTCTGGATCGACATGATCCACGACTACTGGCGCCACCGGCCGGACACCGAGTTCGTCCGCGCCCGCCTGCCGGGCGTGCACGATGTGCTCGCGTGGTACGAGCGCCATCTCGATCCGCAAACCGGTCTGCTCGGCGCCCTGCCCTACTGGCCGTTCGTGGATTGGAGTCAGGACCGTCTCTGGCCGGTCGATCCCCGGCTCGGGCTCGGTGGCGTACCCCCCGGCGGACGCGAGGGCGGTTCGGCGACGATCACGCTGCAACTGGCTTACACGCTCCAGCATGCCGCGGAGCTCTACGATGCGTTCGAGCTGCACGATGAAGCCGCGCACTATGCGCAACTCGCGGCTCGGCTCAGGAACGCTGTGAAAGCACGGTGCTGGGACGCGGAACGCAAGTTGTTCGCCGATACGCCGGCCAAGAAAAACTTCAGCCAGCACACCAACGTTTTTGCCGTGCTGTCCGGCGCCATCGACGGTGCCGCGGCCCGCGACCTGATCCAACGTGTGGCCGACGACACTTCACTGGTGCAGGCGAGCGCCTACTTCAGCTTCTATCTCCTGCGCGCCATGAAGCACGCGGGGCTTGGTGACGAATACGTGACACGCCTCGCCCCGTGGCACCGTATGGTGACAGAAGGCTACACCACGTTCCCCGAGATTTTCCACGGCGCGCGTTCCGACTGCCACGCATGGAGCGCCTCGCCGCTGTATGAATTACTCGCGACGGTGTGCGGCATCGAACCGGCTTCGGCCGGATTCGCCACCGTGCGAATCGAGCCCCACCTCGGTTCGCTGCAGCACGTCGAAGGCAAGGTGCCGCACCCGAAAGGCGAGATCGTCGCGAAGATCCAGCGCGTGGGCGCCGGCGTGAAGGCGGAGATCACGCTGCCTGCCGAGATCGGCGGGGAGTTTGTCTGGCAGGGAAAGACTTATGTCCTCCGCGGCGGGCAACAGGTGATCGATGTGCCGGCAGAGTAGTTGGTAATTGGTCGTTGGTATTTAGGTGCGGACCGAACCACCCCATACAACGACCAGCTACTTCCTCTGCTTCCGCCGTCGCGGCAAAACTACGATCAGCTTACCGGCCACGAACGCCTCTTTCTGTGGCCGCGTGAGTTGCTTCAACTGGTGCTCGCGCCGGAGCGCGCGGCCGACGGTCATCGGCCCTTCCTGACACACCAGAGTGAGCGGGCCGCGGGAGCGGGTGTACTTGGCGCCCTTCCCCGCGGCGTGCAACGCGAGCCGCGCGGCGATATCGCGCGCCGTGCCGGTGTAGAGCGAATCATCCCCGCAGCGGAGGATATAGACGTAGGCGCGACTCCGGCTGGGTCGCTTTTTAACCACGGATTTCACGGATTGCCACGGATGGATGCACCAGGACCGATGTAACTTCCGGCGGGGTTTAGTTATAATTCCAGTACGTTTGATAATAGAAGCCCTTTGGCCGGCGCGCGCGGGGGCGCGGCCGGAGGGGTTTGCAAGGGTCTAAACCGGCCCCTGCAATGTCAAGGAACCGGCCTTGCAGGACCAGTGGTCGCGGGCCTCGATCGGGGTCCAGACTGGCCTCCCCAGGCGCTCGTTGACGGCGTTGTGAAACCGGACGGTCCAGGCGAAGTAGGCGTAGGCCTCGAACTGAGGGGGGTTCGTTTGCAGCCAGGCCTTGGCGTGCTTGCTGCATTCGCCGCACGGGAGTCGGCTGAGGACGTTGGCTGCGATCCAGGGGGTGTCATCACCGCCTTCCCATGCCAGGGCTCGGCGGTGCCAGGCAGCCCAGATTTCTGCGCCGCCGAAAGCCGGCCGCATGCCTTCCGCGATGGCTTGCCTCATCATCTGGGCCACGGTCGGGCGGGCGGCGGGCGCCTGCTTTTGCAGGGCGGGGTTGCGGACGTTGAACCAGACTGTGCTCATGCGACCAGGGTGACCGTGAGCGCTCCGACCTTGGTGTCCCAGCCGGCTTCGTTCGGCACGTCGATCCAGTCCGTTGTATGGACAGGGGTGGTGACCGTGACCTCCTGGACGAGGTCGCCGTAATATTGATAGGCCAGGCTGGAGCCGTTTTGCCGCCGATAGATCTTCCAGGTGAGGTGATATGTCTTCGATGGGGCGCCTCCGCCAGGGTGGGCATTCTGCAGCTGGCCGCGCACATTGAGCCATCGAAAGCCAAAGACTTTGTTGCCCGGCGTGCGGCCCGTGATGAAGGCCGGCAGGTCACACCCGCCGCCGATCCAGTCGGTGATCCCATTCATCGCCCGCGTGGCCGCGTCCTGGTCGGTGTCCTCGTCGCTGAGCTGTTCCTGCACGGTGCCGTTCGCTTGCACGTAGCTACCCAAGCCATCGCTGAGGCAGGTATCGTTCCCGGTGGTGGTGCGGATGGTCGGCGAGGTGCTCACGCCGGCGAGGCCCCCATAAACGTCGGGCGGAATATCATCAAAGACGGAATCGTCGCCAGGATCGCCGTCGACCGTGCGGGTTGAGTTATTATCCAACGCCTGAACGCACGTCCCCGAATTGTACACCTCTTCGATGTCCCAGGCGTCGACCGTGAGGGTCGCGATCTCTCCATACACCTCGACGCCGATGGCCTGATATTCGAAGCCGTCTTCCTGCGGCAGATCCTGCCAGTCGGAGGTGTGGCCCGAGCCGGAAGCCGTGAAAAAAACCATGATTGGCGTCCCGGTGTCGACGAAGGACCCCATCGATCCGGCCGTGCGTTTGCCGACGATGATCCGGCCCTCGTAGTTGGCGCCGCTGGTCAAGCCACTGCTCACGACTATGCGGGATTGGACTTGGCGGAAGCCGAAGGAAAAATCCCCGGATCCCCGCGTGTCCTTATAGGTGTACTGCGAGCTGCAGTCTCCGGCGCCGCCCCAGTCCATCTCGCCGCCTGCACGGTCGATCGCATCTTGCTCGGTGTCCTCCTCATCCAGCGTCGTGGTGATCGGAGTCGAGACGATCCCGCGGGTCGGGCCAGCCGTGGTCCCTCCACACGAGACGCAATCGCCAGCATTACCAAACACCGCCTCAGTAAGACCCGCCGACCATACGAGCGGAGCGGAGAGCTGGGTGCTCGTGCATGCCACGGTGCCACCGGGGAAATTGCTGGGCCAATTCGAGGAGTTCGTTGGGAAGTCCGATGAAACCCCCTCGGTGGAATTCAGTGTGACCAAGCCCGCGGCGGCACCGCAATCCACCCCTGGGGAATCTACGCGATATAGCTTTGAGACCATCGCGTTGCTGAAGGCTGCGGTATCTTTGTCGTATTCGGCCGCGCCGCTGAGTTCATACTCGGCGCGCTGCGAAAGCACATTGTTGCCGTGGCAGCTAAACAGGCTGCCGCCATACTGGCACGAATAGATCCGGCCGGCGACCACCTTCCGCCGGTACTTCCTCGGAGGATCAGAGGGCGCGAGCCCATCGAAGCCAAACTCGCTAAATCCGATGAGCGTGCCGGTGCTCTCCTTGCTGCGGCACTCCAGTCCGGCGCTCACCGAAATTTCCCCGGAGCATACGCTGTCGAGGTAGCGAGAGAGCGTCATGGTCCCCGTCGTCTGGCGGCGGCGGAACCAGTGTTCGGGCGGATCCGCGAATTCCGGGATTCCGCAGATCTCGGCCGCGCCACTTTTGAAGCGGCATTCCGTCGTACCTTTCGCCGCGCCGCAGCTGCAGGCGTCGACCAACTGGCCGCAATCGCAGCATCCGGTTTTGTTCACGATCGCCACGGCTAGGCTCCGATCACGGTTTTCTTCACGGGTTGACCATCGACGCAGAACTCCGCCGTGAAGGTAGAGTTGCCCGCGCCGGTGATCTGACTCGAACTCCCGGCGCCGCCGTTGCCCGTGCGATCTCCTGGCGAAACGTCGGGCGCGCCGCCGGGCCCGCCATTCTCCGCGGGCACGCCTTCCGTGCCGTTGTGCCGCTTCGCCGTGTCGTCGCTCGCCGCCTTCGAGTTCTGGGCCTTGCTCATGAGGTCCCGGAAATCGTATGCGCTGAGGATCGGCGGCAGGCCGAGGGTGATCGTGGTAATGCCGCGATCGATGTCCTCGGTGACCGAATTGATCTGCGCCGCCATCGCGCTCCAATCGGGGTTTCCGTTGAGCAGGTTGAGCAGCTGGCCAGGACGCGCGAACCCGGTGCATTCGCCGCTCTCATCGACGTGCGCCAGCTGGCCTTCCCAGAAGGCAGTCGCGAGCGACGCATAGTAGGCGGCCGCGAGACCGTAAGGCACGGCCTCGGCCTGATCGGTGCCCTGGTTGGCCAGGGTGAAGGCGGCGAAGATCACGTCGACGCCGGCGACGGCGCCGGCGGTGTCGTCGAACGCGCGCGGGTACCAGGTCGAGTCGAGCGCATTGAGTTCCAGTCCGTTGAAGGTGAAGACGACGCCTGCCGGCACCAGGTCATCACGCCGGCGCAGTGAGCTAAGCCCCGTGAGGCGCTTGTCATCGAGATCGATCGCGAGCGCGGACATCGCCGCGCGCCGTTGGATGACAAGGGTTGGCGCCGGCGTCGTCGCGTAGTTGAACCACGTGGCCGCGTCCGGTGTCCATTCGAGCTGCCTGCGAATGGCGGCCGCGCACGTAAGGTTGGCGGCTTCGGTGAGCGGCGGGGTGATGCCGTCGGCGAGCGCGCTGACGATGAAGATCCCGCTCATCTGGGTCAGGGCATAGGCCGCGATGTCGGCGATCGTCGCGTCGGTCGTGCTCTTCCTTCCCCATGCGTCCTGTCCGAGCACGACCTGCGGCGTGTAGCGCATGAGGAGCCCGGAGAAGTCTTCGGTCTTCAGCGTGCGCCGCTGCTGATAGACGATGCGCTCCAGCATTGCCCAGGGACCGGCTACCGTGATGGTCCAGGACTCGCGGCCGCTCTCGCCATCCACCGACGCCGTGGGAGGCTGCACCCGCCCGGAAAAATACGTCGTGCTGCCCCGGAGCAACACCAGCGGCTGATCGTAGGCGAAGGGACAAGCATCGAAAATATTCTGGCGCGGGCACCGGAAGACGAGCTGGTCGGCCGCCATGTTGCGGCGGCTGAGCTCCAGGCCGACTGCGCCCCACGCTTCGGCTGTCTTCGTGACGCCACCGTAACGGATTTTCCAGAGGGATGAGGCCATGGTCGGGATCAGCCGCCGGCGGCGCGCTCGCGCTCGATCGCGAGGCGCTCATCGAGCTTGGCGCTCTTGTCGCTGACGGTCTTCGCGAACTTGCCGACCGAGTCCAACGTCGTGGCGATCGCTGAACCGGCCGCGTTCACCGCGCGCTCCACGGATGCAGAATCGCTGACCGCGTAGGTCTGTCCGCCGCGCGTGATCGTGCCGCCGGAGCCCTTTGATTTGGTTGCGGGCGCGGCCACGTCTTGCGCGATGACCGCGTCGATCGCAGCGGCATCCTTCTTGTCTTCGGACGTGGCGCCCTTGCCGCTGGACTCGTGCGATTTCTGGGCGAGGGTCGCCTTCAGGATCTCGCGCTGGATGGCGACGATCTCCTTGGTGTCCTTGGCCTGGTCGATAATAGCCTGCTGCGTCTGGATGACGTTGGAGTTCGCCTCGTAGCCCTCGTCAGCTTTGCCGCGCGCGGTCTCGAGCTTGGCTTTCGCGTCGAAGGCCTCCTTGCGGGCGCGCTCGGCAGCGACGCCGGTGTCGGATGCGCCGAAGCTCGCGGCCGCGGAGCGTTTGTTTTCGTAATCGATCTCGGCGCTGGAGACGCCGGCGCGGAGCTCATCATTGCGCTGCTGGGCGGCACGGATCGCTTCCTCGGCCGCGCGGGTTTTGGTCGCTCCTTCGAAGTCGGAGGTGTTGAGATCGGCGAACTGGTCGCTCGCCTTGTTGGCGTCGCGCCGACGGGCAAAGTCGCGGCTGATCTTTTCGCGCTGTTCGGGAGTCGCGGCCTTCTCCAGGGCGCGCTTCTCCTCGATGTCGAGCGTGGTGTCGCGCAGGCTGCGCTCGGGGTCGCGCTTCTTGTCCGCGCGGGAGTAGGACGCATCGATCCGCTTCTGCGCCTCCTCGGCGGCAGTCGCGGCGTCGTTCGCCGCTTTGATCTGCTTGGCGTATTCGGCGACGACGGCCGCGGTCTCTTCCTCGAGGAGCTTCTTGCGCTGGGCGGCCGAGGATGCCGCGTTGTCGAGGATGCGCTGATTGGCGGCGATAACGTCGTCCGCATATTGGTTCACTGCGGCGGTTGCGATCGCGAGCGGAGCCGCGACGGCCGCACCGGCGCCGGCGCCACGAGCGAGCTGGGCAAAAAGCGATGCGAGTCTCGGCGTGGCCTCCGCCGATGCCTTGCTGATCTTTAGAAATCCCTCGCCGACCTGCAGGAGATTGCCATTGAGCCCGCCGCTGACCACGTCGCGCACGCCGGAAAAGCCCAGCTTGGCGCCGTTGAGGCTCTTGGCGAGGGACTCGGCCGACTTGGCGTTCCGATCCGTGGCGTCGATGTTCCGCAGGGTCTCTTTCGCCTGCTCCTTCATCTGGTCCGTCACTCCGCTGCCTTGCTTCTCGATCCGCTCCAACGCGCGCCCAAAGGTGTCCGTCGCCTGCGTGCTGGTTTCAGCCGCCTTGCCGGCGCCCTGCAGGGACGCTGCAATCTTGTCTGCGGAGGTGTCGAGCCGGCCGGTAGCGGCGGCCGCCGCATCCATTTCCTTGGCCAGGGCCGCGACCTGATCCTTCGTCGTGACGATGCCGCGCGTGTCCGCGATCGTCTTGATCAGGATCTCGAGGGAGAGCTGGTCGGCCATGGAGCGGAGGGCGAAGGCGGCGGGCCCGGCCTATTTCTTCTGCGGCAGGAGCCAGCGACGGATCACGGCGAGCCCGGCGGGCTTCACCTTCGCGTTCGCGATTTCCTCGTCGCTCAGGTTGAGCGCGGCGAGGTCGACCTTGATCTGGGCTTCGGCCGTGCCTTCGAGTTCAGCGGTGAGCTTTTGGACCTGCAGTTCGGCGTCGGCCGGCTGGGACTTTGCCAGGGCGCGCAGCGCGCGCTGGTAGGCGACCTTGCCCTTGTCCAGGGATTCGACGTGCGGGCGCAGCGCGTTGAGGTTGTCGGCCGCGGCGACGGTGTTCGCCGGCGAGAGACCGGCCTCGGTGGTGGCGAGGGCGACGTAGAGTTCCGAGGCTTGCGCGCGGGTGAGGGCGACCTTGTCAGCGTGGAGCAAGGAGCAGGGAGCGAGGAGCAGGATGAGAAACGAGAGGCGGAGATTCACGGGTCAGTCCTTCGTGGTTTTCGCGGGGATGTAGAGGGTGGTCCCGCCGACCTCCACTTCGACGCTGCGATTGGGGCTGGTGAGAGTAACGGAGTCGACGGTGCCGAGCTTCCAGTTAGCGGACGTGCCTCCGCTCGGGGCGGAAGTGGAAATCACACCGGTCACAGCCAAGCCACTAGATGTGAGCGATGCTATCGTGAATCCAGAGACTTTCAGATTGAGCGCTTGAGCAGTCCCGGTGCCTGCTTTGCCCGAATCGATATGCGTCTCGCCTGTGTTTGCCTTTATGTTGAGGAAATTGGTGTTGGCTGTATCCGCGCCAGCGTAGAGGATGAAGTTCGATTGAGTGGCTGTACCGCTAGGGGTGATCAGCGCAAAGCCGACGCCGTTCGCATCCGACGAGATCAACTTAACGCCGGTCGCCGTCGCGGCGCGGATCGTGCCTGCATCCAGGTTGCCGCTAACCGTCACCGCCGTCGTGAAGGTTGGGCTATCCGCGCGAACAGGCGCGCCCGTGCCGGTTGCGGTCGTCCAAACCGGCAAAGCACTCGCGCCGCCACCAACGAGAATCTGGCCGGTGGTACCGGCGGCGAGCGTCTGCTGGGCGCCAGTGGCCGTTGTACCCGCAGCAATCAGGCCGTAAGCCGTGGTCCCGGTCACCCGGCCCGTCCCACCCTGGGGAACAGTAACGGCCGCAGCGTCCGAAAGCAGCGTGCCGCTAGTCGGAAGCGTCAGGCTCGTCGTGCCGGTCGTGGTCAGCGTCAGCGAGTTCGCGCCGCTCAGCGTGAAGTCGCCGGCGACCGTGATCGTGCGGCCGGTGTTGGCGGCGTTGGTGCCACCCTTTGCACCGGTGAGCACGCCCTGTAGGTCGGGCAGATCGAGGATCCCTTCGAGCGCGGTCTCCAGGCTGCCGATCGTGATCGACTTCTTCGCGTCGGAATCGGCGGAGTCTTCAATCAGCAGATAGTCACCGACGACGGGCGTGGCCTTGTTCGCGACGCCGGAGATCTCGGCCGCCACGTCGACGTGGACGGCGGCCGCATCGGTGACGCTGCCACCGCCACCGCCGCCGGCGCCGCCGATGACACGCCACCGATCAACCGCACCGGCGTAGTAACGCAGGAGAACGGAGGAATGCGGCCCGACCGTGACATCGTCAGCCAGGTCAAAGCGATTCTCCTCCGTGCTCGAGCCGGACTCATCGGCGAGCACGAGGTCGAAGCTGCCGGTGTTGGTGACCAACTTGATCTCCTTGTCGGCCCCGGCGGCCAGGCCGGTGAGCGTGCGCGCTGCGTCGGTGCTCAAGAGGAGTTCGAACGCGGCCGCGTAGCCGGTCGGCGCATAGTCGTCCTGGTCAGACGTGATCTGCGCCGGCGCGATCGTGCCGGCGGTGGCGGTGCCGACGCGCAGGGTCTTCTGCACGTTGAGGTCGCCGATGATGTCGGCTTGGCAGAGGACAGGGGACAGAAGACAGAGGACAGTAAGGAGTTTTTTCATGGCTAAAGGATGGCGGTCCAGGAGAGCTTGTAGCCGGAGGCCGGCACGGCCGCGCCGAGCTTCACGGTGAAGCCGGCCTCGGTGATGTCGTCCTCCAGATCGACGCGGAAACCGTCGCCGCCGATCGGCTTGATGAGCGTGACGACGATGCCGCGCGGGGCGGACGCGAAAGGATTGTCGAAGACGATCGCTTTCGATTCGTCGCCCTCGGCGAGGTTGGCGACTCCGACTTTCATGCGGTCTGTGTCCTCTTCGAGATCCTCGGGCACGTCCTCACTGGTGAAGCGTGACCCGCGGAAGTTATAGGTGACCTCGCATGCGACGCCGCGCACCTGGCTGACCTGCACGTTGACGACGGCATCCGCCATGACCAGGGCAACGGCGGCGTCATCATCGATGAGCGTGAGGTCGGCCTGCTTGGGCAGGATGTCCTCATGCGTGGCGAGGAAATAGAGGAGTGCCGCCTCCGAGGCGAACAGCGCGGTGACCTTGAACGAGAACTGCTTTGGCTTGCGGCCGCGCGCGTAGAGCGTCGCGAAGTCCGCGCGCATGAAGCTGAACTCATCGACAATGCACTCGCCCGACGGGCCGGTGAGTTCGAAAGGCCCGACCCGGCCAAGCGCCAGGGAGGGCGATGCGAGCAGCGTGGTTGAGTAGAGGACGCGCACAAGGGAGGGCGGAGGTGCGGTTGCTCAGGAGGTCGGGGCCGCGGTGCCGAGATAAAACAGATCCTGACCGGGCGTCGCGTGGCCGGTAATGGCCAGTTCGCCCGCGCGCGGCCCGTTGCTGAACGTCTGCGGCAGCGTGCGCGGCGCTCCGTTGCGCAGCGCAACGTACACGCCGGCGGCCTGGGCGATGAGATCGCCGCGGACCTTCGACTTGCCGATGCCGGCGCCGGCGCCCTGCATCTTGAGCAGGTCCTGCAGTTGCGATTCCTTGAAGCCCTGGGGCGTGAGGGTCGCGGTGGCGGCGACGCCGCTGAGCATCATGCCAACCTGGCCGCGGGCATCCGTGGTGATGGGCGTGAGATTGTAGCTGGGTGAGATCGTCACCGGCCCGCGGCTCTTGAAACTGTCGAACGGCGTCGGTCCGAAGCTGCAGCTGAAGTCCTTGGTCGGGATGTCGGTCGCGGCCGGGGGGACATCCACCAGGGCTTCCTTCGTGACCGTATAGAGCGAATTCGCGTCCTCCCAGTCGGCACCTTCCTTGATGAAGGCCATGAAGGCCATCTGGCCCAGGATGGTCTGCACGGCCGACAAGGCCGCAGGCGGCGGCGCGGAGATCGCGGAGTTATGCAGCGTGATCTTCCGATTCTGGTAGGTGTGAATCACCGTTGTCTCTTGCTCGATCAGCCCGAAGTCCCCCGTGCCCGCATCCGCGATGGCGACCTTGTTGGTCGCGCCTTCCGCGTCCGCTTCAGTGGGATGGAAGCTGATCACGTCCTCCTCCGAGCCTTCCGGGTGGCCGACATAATAGAGGGTCGCGGCATCGAGGCCTCCCGGCAGGGTATCGGCGGGGAACGCGGCGATGCGCACCGGGCAACCGAGGCGCGGCCGCGAACTACCAATCAGCGTCAGCGTGTCCGCATCGGCATCCACCGAAGCCACATCGTGGCGCGGCGTGATCAGCTGACCCGGTGTGTTGCGGCGGAACCGGTAGAGGACATTGAGCTGTGCGAGAGTATAGACCCCGAGCGGCGTCCCCGTGATCACATACGAGTTCGCCAGGGCGCGGAGGTCCAGCGGGCCGTAGGCGTCGGACTCCACCGGGAAGATTTCGGAGAGCGGCGTGGCGGTGAGGCCGCCGCGGAAATCGAGCTTGATGCCACGGTGTTTGACGACTGCCGGGCCGAGAGGTTCGAGAGCGAGGTTCATGATGCGTGATTCGGGTCTGGGATTTCGGAACTAGGTTCTGGAAAAATTTAGGTGAACGTGGCGGCGGAAAGGTCGCTCGGCGCGTAGCCGTCGAGGGTTTGCGCGACGAGCAGCGTGGAGCCCACGGTGACATTGAGGGGCGCTTCGTAGGGCAACGTGGGGTAGCTGCCATCGAGGGAATACCAGATCGCGGCACCGGGAAATCCCGTGAGTGTGACCACGACCGGCGACGCGCCCTCCTCCGGATCGATAAGGACCGCGGGAAGCTTCGGGATCTCCTCGTCGCGCGCCAGGCGGCGGAAGGTCAAGACCATGCTGTCGCGGGTCGTGACCGCTTGCGGCGCCGGGACCATGCCAGCGAAGGCGTAGGGGCCGAACCCGAAATTGCGGCGATGGCCCAGCTGCCGGCAGCGCTCTGCCAACTGCCAGGAGGTGATCTCCGTGCCGGCCGAGGTGCGGTTCATCAAGCGATCTTCGATCACCTGCACCCGGATCACTGAGAAATATTCCGGGCCGCGCGCGTCGGGCGCCGAGGCCTGGAGTTCCGGCTGCAGGATGACGATGATCGCGCCGAGCTTCCCGCCCTTCTTGTTGAGCGTGGAGAGTTTTCTCAGGATGTCGGCCTCGATGACACCCTTGGTCTCGGCGATTACCGTTACCGTCGCGAGGTAGCCGTCACTCTCGTAGAGTGCGCGGTAGAATTCCTGATCGCGTTCGAGCGGATCCATCAGTTGTTCCCTCCATCCATCGTGCGGCCGCGCGGACCGCCCAGGCTGCGCTGCCACAGTCGCGTGGCATAGCTGAGGACCCGGCGGCCGATTTCGTCCTGCACCGTTTCTTCTGCGGGCAGCACGGAAGGATCGGGCTTCTGGCTCACAGACTTTTTCAGCCAGAAGACGATCTCGGGTTTGCGCTGCCCGATCGCGCCGCCGTTGCCGGAGGCAGCGCCCCGATCGAGGGCGCGGTTGTCCCGTCGCGCCAGCGCGTAGGGCTCGCCGCCGCGCCCGAAGACCAGCACGAGGTCCGGAAACTCGGCCGCAGTCTTGCCGTGGGCCTCGGCGATCGCCGGCTCTGTGAGATACTTCTTGCGGACCGGCTTGATGACGCCGCCGTAGTACCGCTGGGCCATGCCGAGGTGGTTGATCGAGATCATCACACCGCCCTCGACAGGGCGCCAGTTGGTGGCGCGCGCCGCGTTCGCATAGAAGTGAGTGCGGCTGCCGCCGAGAGCATTCGGCCGGTCGCGCTCCAGCGTGCGGAGATGGTCCTGGTACACGCGCACGCCGGTCTCGCCGACCACGCCGTTGAGCGCCTCGGGCTGCAGGCCGGCTGCGAATTCGGCGATGGCATCGCTGGCCCCATCGTTGACGTTGACGGTGATGCCGATCATGGCGCGGTGCCTCCGATGAAGCGGAGCACGCCGTCGACGACGCGCGCCTCCACGCCCTTGGATGCGAGATCCTCCACCATGGCCTGCGCCAGGGAGTCGGTCGAAAGAGCAACGGCGAGCTTCAATCCACCATTCGCCGTGGGCGGCAGCGAGGCCACCTCGTCATCCTCGCCGATCACGCCGAGAGACACGGCCTCGTCCCGATCGACGGCGCGCCGCCCCACGCCAGAGTTAAACGCGTAGGGCGGGTAGTTGTTACCGAGCCCGTCGGAGAAGAGATCGGGGTCGCCAAGACGTTCCCACACCTGGGAGTCTTTGCGCGCGATCATGCGGCCGTCGCCGTAGAATTCGCCGCCGGCTTTCACCCAGCGCGCCGCCCAGTCGCGCATGGCTTCGGGATTCTCTGGCGAAGAGAACCGCACCAGCTCCCACGCCGGGAACTCGTCGCGAATTGCCGGCTGGTCCTGCTGGATCGCGCGGCCGAGTTCCTGCATTTGCTGCACGTTGGTATCGATCTGCAGGTTGATGCGGCGCTCGCTCGACAGGTCGGTGAGGCTGCCCTCTTCGCCTGGCACCGGCTGGTAGCCGAGCCCGTCCACCAGCTCGCGCAAGCGGGCCCGGCCTTCGGCGCGATTGAGCCGGCCTTCAAGGATCTCCTGGGCAACGTCCTGGATCTCGCCCACGTGCTGCGCGTTGGTGCCACTGGCGGTGAACACGGCGCGGCGACGCAGCTCCGGATCGAGCGTGCTCAAGAGGCGCGTGCGAAAATCGGTCGGCAGCAGGACGCGCGCGGCGTTCGATTCGAGCGCCTCGGTAAACGGCAATGGAGCCCGATAGATCATGCTGCACCTCCAGATCGGTGCTGGCGCAGGCTCCGCAAATGCCCGCGCAGTTGCGCCGGTACCGGATGGACCGTCACGAGCGTTTTGCCGGCGAAAATATAAACATTCTCGCCATGGATCCGGAGGTTGTTCGCCGAGCGTTGACTGAAATAGAGGCGATCAAGGTATCTCTTGAGTTGGCCTGTGGCATCCGCCTGGGTGAACCCTTCGCGCAGGGCAATCTCCGCGGTGCGCTCCAAAGCGGAGCGATGTAGGCCCAGCCGTTCGCGGCCGCGCTCATGGGCATGCGCTGTGATGTGAGCCGTCATACGCGAGCGAGAGACTTGAGTTGCCCGTCATTGAGCAGGCCCGGCGTGGGCGCGGCCTCGGCATTGATCCACTTACGCTTGCCGATATGATGATGGATGACGGCCGCGGGGTTCTCCCCAGCATGCACAAAACAAGCGGGCCAGTTGAGTTCGCGCGGCAGCACAGGCGTGCCGAACAGGTCGGCAACAAACGTCCACGCGTGCTGCTCGAGGAGCCGGCGCTCTTCGGGCATGGCTCCGGTGGCGATCAACTCGCGCAGCGCCAGGAAGCGCTCGCGGTACCGCTCGATCAGCCGAATGCGAACATTGCGACGCGGAGCACCAAAGAAGATGACTCCCGCGCAACGGCGCACGATCATGTCATGCGGACCAGGATACCGCTTGCCGAAAGCGCCCTCGTCAGCGGGCATGGCAATCGGCTCATTGATGAACGACTCGACCAGCGGTATCGGATCGCCCACCAGCCAGGCGTCGGCATCGAGCACCAGAAGCGGACCCTCGAAATGCAGCAGCGCAGCGCACACGATCGCCGCCTTCCGGTCGTATGGATAGCGGGGATCGACCAAGTCCTGATAGGCGCGGCAGTCGAGCTGGCATTTCACCGCGGGAATTTCGACCGGCAGAACGTCGTCGGAAATGATCGTTACAGGCGCGTTGCAACCGCTCTGCCGGTAGTGTTCCAGCCACTCATCGAGCCAGCGTCGATAGTCCGGATGGTTGCCCCAAAACGGGACCAGGATTTGGATCTGTGCCGGACCGTTCATGGCAGGATCCTCTTGGAGAACTGCGCCATGAAGCGCAGCGGCGCGCCCGTGCGGAGTTCGGCGCAGGTCCACTGGGCGGCGGCCAGGAGTTCGCAGTGCGCGAGCAGCTCGTCCGGATCGGTGATCCCCGCGACCCGGTGATAGTGTGCGGAGGAATCGCAACCCACGGGCACGCCCGCGCGCAGCGCCTCGAGCCCGGCGGTCGAGTTGAAAGTCAGCGCGGCCGCGACACCGGCGAGCTGGTTGGCCAGTGGCTCTGCCGGATCCATCACCGTGTGCGGAATCCGCAGCGTGGTCAGGACATGCCGAGGATGCGGCCGGTAGAGGATCGTCCAACCTTGCGCGTAACATTCCGCAGCGCGTTCGGTCAGCCAGGAGGCGAGCCCGTTGACGCTCAGGTGGTGCTGGGAGTCGTTGGGGACCTGGCCGAGAACCAGGAGACGTTTGTTGCCGGGGCGGGCCTGCCGCGGGGCAATCGTCAGCCCATGGGCGAGCCAGCGGCGCGGCGAGCGATGGCACCGCGGCGGAAGCCAGTTGAGCTGCCCGAGGCCGAGTTGGTTGTAGCCCTCTTCATCGTCGCCGCCCTCGGCGCGGTTGAACCACCCACAGTCGAGCACCAGGAGAGGAACATCGAAACCCGCGAGGATCCCACGCGGCCGCGCTGCCTCGCGATGCATGCCGCAGGTGAAGGCGAAGCGCGGGCGGGCCGACGACAGGAGCCGCATGAGGTCATCCGCCGATGCCGTTTCCGACACGACCTCGACACGGCCGCCGAGCGCCGCGACGCCTTCGGCCATCGCTTTCATGCGAGCCTTGTGAGGGTAGCCGAGTTGGAGTGCGTACCAGGACATGATCAGAGCCCGCTCATTCCCTGGCGGGTGAACTTGCGGCACGTGCCGGAGATCACCTGCGCGTTGCCCGAGCCGGCCTGTTCAGGCGCGGCGGTTTCGGGTGGCACGATCGCCACATCGCAGGCCGCGACATCGCGGAGGAAGGACAGCGCGTTGTCGTTGGCCTTGCGCCGGTCTTCATCGAGAAGGCCGCCGCCACCGGGCAGGCGGGTCGCGAGTTCGAAGCGGATCCGCGCCAGCGCGGCCGCACTGCACTCGTCGGGAATCGTGACGCCTTCGCCCAGGATATTCCGATCGCACGCCGCGACACGGGAGCGGACTTCGAGGGTGATCTCGCTGATCACGCCAGGCAACGGATCGGCCTGGCCGTCAGCGATCGCGGCCGTGCGTGCGGCATCGAGTTCCGGGGCGGCGAGCTTCCGGAGGACATCGGCTTCGGTGAGGGTGATCCAGGCCATGGGTTAGACGCAGCGCGCGGCGACCTGGTTGCGCAGTTCGCAGGCGCGGATGGAGGCGGCAGTTTGTTCCGTAGATCCCGGAATCTTATCGATCTCGCAGCAGAGCTGGAGCAGCTGCTCGGCGATGTCCGGCAGGTTGGCCGCGATCTTCGTAGAGAGCTGATAGCCTTCGAAAGGCCACAGCTTCTGCGCAACGCGATCGAGGCAGACCTTCCGGCCCATTTCCTCGTTGTAGTTTGCCTTGTCCACGGCGCCGCTGGCTTCCACCAGGACGAAGCCGTTGGGCAGCTTCACCGTGACGACGGTGACCTTGTCGAACTTGGTGCAGACATCGATTTCGCTCTTGGCGAGCAGGGCGTCGATGTCGGCGCGGGTGATAGTGGTCTTCATGGGATGGCGGGATGGTTTCTAAAAAAGCCCCCGCCCGATCGGGCGGCGGGGGCGAATCCAGAAAGCACCGGGCGATTACGAGCCGGCGGTGATGGTGAGCTTCTCGGCGCCCACGTCGGAGGTGCCGACGATGTCGTCGTAGTGCTCCACGGTGATGTCGATGAACTTGGGACCGACTTCCTCGCGGTGAACGCGCATGTCGCCGCCGCCGTCAACGGGGGACACGAACTGCTTCACGTGCGTGGGATCGTTTTCACCGACGAGATCCTGCGCGTAGAAGAACACCGCGAGGGATTCGAGGATGCGGGCCTTGGCCGTGCCGCTCTGCTGGTAGAGCGACGCGAGCGTGCGCATGTCCTGCAGGCCGATCAGCTGGCCGACCTCGCTGGCGCTCTTGCCGATGCCGGCGAAGTTGCCGGCCTTGTCGCCGCCCGAGTGGGCCGACGCGCGCAGGTTCCAGGCCGTGAGGCCGATGAGCCCGCGGTTCGGGAACAAGCCGGAGGCGAGCTGCCCCGCGGCAACCGCGGCGCGCATATCCTCGTCGGGTTGGGATTCCGAGCCCCACGTCACGGGAGTGTTGTGGGCGAGACCGAGCACCGCGGTGACGGCACGACGGAGCTTGTTGCGGTAGATGCGCTGGCGCAGGAGGAGCACGGCGCGCTCCTCGGACATCAGGCCGCTCATCTGGTCGCGATCGAGACGCGTGGTGAGGCCGCGGTTCTTCGTTTTGCCCAGGACGGTTTCGCCGCTGTATTCAACGCGCTTGAAGGAGCTGCCGATCACGCGCTCGTCATCCGTATCAGAGAGGAACGCTTCGGCGTTCTTCGCCTTCTTGAATTCGTAGCGGCGGGCGGACGGTACCGGCGGCGCGATGTAGGCGACCTGGCCCTGCAGGTCTTCCTTGTCCTGCCAGCCGACGAGATAACCCGTGAGGCCTTCGGAGTAGGTGGCGGTGGTGAGACGCGACTCGTTGGCGAGCGCGATGGCGCCGGGCACGAGCCGCGCATAATCCGTGAGGATGGGCGGGCCCTCGTTGCCGAGCGAGACGAGCGGAAAATTAATCTGCTTCATGTGAGTTTGGGTTGAGTTGGAATCGTGGTTGGAGATGCGCGTCGGTTTAGGATTCGACGGTCACCTGATGGGGCTGGCAGTCGGCGACGTGGACCAAGTCGCCGGTCGTCGCCTGGGTGCCGAGCGCGACGCCGACGACCCAGTAGGTGCCAGGCACCTCGGAGAGCGGGGCAACGCGGCCGGCGGCCGCCGGCACAAGTCGGTCCTTGAACGTCACGCCGCCGGCAGCGACGCGCATGAGCTTCGTTCGACCCTTGCCGAGCTGCTCGACGGTGGTGCCATCGCCGGCGGCCGCGGCTTCCTGGACGACGCCGAAGGGCGTATCGTTGACGCCGCAGACATCGATGCCGCCGACGGCAGCCCCGAGCTTGCCGAGGGAGTAGGTCTCGGCGAAGGCATTGTCAGCGGTGAACGGGTCGAGCCCGTCGGCATAGGTGCCCTCGCCGACGTTGGCGAGAGGGACGAATTGCGCGCCGCGAGGGCGCGAGGCGATCCAGCTGCAGAGCAGCGCGATCACCGCGAGGATAGCGAGGAGGGTCATGATGGTATTCATCGGGAGTTGGTTGAGGATGAGTTGCGGGATGGAGATTTCGGTTGGAGCGAAGGGCGCGGCCTACTTGGCCTCGCCGGCTTGCATCTGCTCCCAGAGCGCCTTGCCGGGCTTGCTCGTCTTCACGGTCGCCCAGGCGCGGTCGCGATTGTTGCCATGTTTCGGGAGGGCCTCGTTGACCAGCGCCTCGAACTGCTGCGCGGCATCGGAGCTGGCCTGGCGGCCGCCCATGTTGCCGGTCATCGGCGTGATCTTCACCTTCACCGACTCGTTAGCCAGTGCGGTGGACTCGGCGGTGAAGTCGCGCTCGAGGCGGCCGGCCCAGACGGGCTTCTGCGCCTCGGTGATGCGGCCGTCGCGGATGGCGTTGTCGACCAGGGTGCCGATGTAGGCCTTGCGGGTGAGCCCGTGCGCGCTGCGCTCGTTGGCCAGGGCCATTTCGGCTTCGGTCTGTTTGGTCTTCGCGGTGTCACGCTCGGTGGTGAGCGTGCCGACGCGCGTTTGTTCGTTGGCCAGTGCGGTTTGTTCCGGGCGGGCGAGAAGGTTCTTCACCTTCGTGGTGACGTTCTCCTGGGTGGCTTCGGCTTCGTTGGCGAAGCCCAGGAGTTCAAGGAGCCATTTGGGCATGGTGGTATCGAGTTGCGGGTTGGATTGGTCCGGAGAACCGGAACGGGAATTGACGAGGCTCGTGCCGTGGATGTTGGGATTATCCGTGAGGCCGATGCTGAGGAGGAACGCAGGCGTGAAGACATCCCGGCCGTTCTCCTTCGGGCCTTGGCGCGCGAGCCAGTGCGGCGAGAAGTACCTCAGGCCCTTTTCGTTCACGAGGGTGGCGCCGTCGCCGGTCAGGACGGGCTTCACCGCGAGGCCATCGTCGCGCACCTCAAGATCCGCGATCGAACCGTAGTTGGCGCGGTCGGGATAGCGGCGCTTCAGTTCCTCGATCGAAGCGCGGATGCGTGCGCGCGTCGCCTCGTCCTTCGCGTTGGCGAGCGATTTCTGGCGCTGATCAACCAGGTCGGGATGGCCCTTGTAGATCGGGAGCCCCACGATCGCGCGTTTGATCGTGTTCCAGGTGTTGCGGAAGTAGCCCTCGATCTCCTCGGCCTGCTCGCGGCCGAAGCGCTGCAGGCCCTGCTCGTGCATGTGCTCGCCGTAGGGAATGATAGCCCAGCCGTGGTCATCGATGGCGACGGCATTGCCGAGGCCGATCAGCGGCTCGCCGGTGGGCGCAGCCTCGTTGCCCAGCGCGACGAGCTGCTGGAGATTGAGCGTGGGGGGCTCCATGTAGATCAGAGTTTTCATCGTGCGGAAGTGGGACGCTGCGCGGCCTCGATCGCTCCGGAGGCGACGCCGGTCGCGAAGACCTTCGTCCAGGCGTCGATCTCGGCGCTCGTCGCTCCGCGATCGCGCAGGATCTGGGGCGCGTCGTTTTGGAGCTTGAGGAGCGCGACATCCATCTGCTCGTCATCCATGCCCAGGATCTCGACCAAGCGGTCGCGCAGCGGCCGCAGTGCCTCGGACTTGGCGAGGGCGATGTCGCGCAGCGCCTGCGCGCGGAAGATTTCCTGGCGAGCGGAGGTGGCCAGTTCGTTAGCCAGGGCGGGATTCATGCCTGGAAACGGCTGGCCACCGGGGAAGGCCGGCGCCGGAGCCAGTTCGCGCAGCAATTCCTCGCCCTCGAGCGGCTCCGGGAGCGCAAGCACCTGGCGCACGTACTTCCGCGAGATCGGCACGCCGAACTTCTGGGCGGCCTCGATCCGCTTCACGTCGCGATCGACGGCAAGGCGCGGCTTCGGGATCAGGCGGAAGTAGGCCTTGGGCTCGAGGGAGCCCGTGCGCAGGCGGATGACTTCCGCGTCGACGTAGTAGTTGAGCGTCTCAGTGACGTGGTTGGCGTCGTCCTCCTCGAGGTTGTCGAGATCTCCGGTCTGCGCCTCGGAGCCGACGGCCTGCTGGCCGGCGGACATGGTGGCCAGGTCCCCGCCGAGCCAGATGCGGGAGATGGCGCGGTCCATGCGCTCGACGAGCGGCTGGTGCGGCTGACTGCCTGACTGCGCCACGGTGATCGGCGTGATCTTCGCGCCCTCGTTGGTAAGGAGCGCCAGATCCTCGCCGAAGTGCGCGAGGGCGTCGGCCATCGCCTGCCACTCCGGCGTGTCCTTCGCGGCCGAGGTGGTGCCATGGAGACCGGGCACGCCGTACTTCTCGCAGAAGCTCACCCAGGACTTCAGGGGCATCGTCTTGAACATGTAGGCGATCGCCGTGGCCTTCATGAGGCCGTCGCCGACGGTCACCATCCAGCCGCCCGGCTCCAGCGGCACGCCCTCGACCGCGAGGTCGCTCATCAGGAAGCGCAGCTTGCCGGCGGTCCGCTCGAAGAATGCCAGCGGCACGAAACGAAACTCGGCCGAGAGACCGGACGGGGACGGTCGCCAGACGATCTCATGGACGGCGTACCGCATGCCGATGCAGCTGAGCATCTGCTTCACCAGGAGCCGCACACCGCCGCGCTCGTCGGCATCGAGGGTGTGGGTGACCTCTATGTTATTGTAGAAGGCGGTCAGGATCCCGGCATCGCGCTCGGCTTCGGGCGAGTCGTCGACCTGCAGGATCTCGTAGTTGAGGCGGGCGGGTCCGCGAACGCGCTTGGTGGAGCAGGTGACCACCTGGTCGTCGCGTTCCGCGATCTGGGAGTAGGACTCGGCGGCGTTGCGGAGGAACCCATGGTCCCAGGCGTCCATGAAGGAGACCAGGCGCGCCGGGGTCAGGCCCCGGATGGGGTTGAACCGGCTGGCGATGGACTGCCGGGCGCGGCCGGCAGCGAAGGCCGGCTGGGTCTTGGCGGGCTTTTTGGCCATCAGCGCACCCTCCCTTCCCCGGCGGGGGCGCCGCCGAAGGTCGAAAACGATGGTTTCGGGCGCCTCAGGACCCCGTTGCAACGCCGTTGCAAACCTCTCAGGAGCGATTCCGGGCCTGCCCCGCGAATCAAGGGGGCCAGAAACGCGCTAATGCAAAAGAAATGGGTGGTGGGCATGGGGTCAGATTCCGGCAAATTTGGCGGTGCGACGGTCCCGGCCGGACTCGTCGGAGCGGCCGATGCGGGCGGTCTGGACCGGGGCTGCCTTGTTCCCGCCGCCCTCGATCTCGGCCAAGGCGCTGTAGGCGTCGGCCAGGAGGAAGTGGTTCTCGACCTTGTCGACGTAGTCGCCCGGCTCCCCGTTGGCGGCCTCGGCGCGCTCGGAGCCGACCAGGAGGTGATTGTCGAGGGTCTCCAAAACCTTCGGGGAACCGGCCCCCTGGCGGGGCAACCGCATGGCCGGCTGCATCCGGATACGGTTCTTGCCGCCGGCGACCTGAATGACCTCCGAAACGTTCTCGCCGGGGGTCAGAAATTCCCGGACCGCCCGGTCGATGGACTCGAACCGGTTGCAGCTGATCTTGGGAACGAACATCTGGTGTCCGCCTTTCTCGAATTGGTCGAAGCCATGGCTGATCCCCGCACCGATGTTCCGCTTGGTGAACTCGACCACGAAGCAGTGGCAGCCCTCCCAGCGCTTGCGGTTACCATTCCAGCGGAGACCACCGGGGAAGCTGATATGGCCCTCACCTTCCGGAACGACGGGCCATTTCTCGACGCTCTCGAGACCGTTCAGCTTGAGCGCGATCGTGCGCGCGGCATCAGTCTCGGGCGCGATGTCGATGCAGAGGCACTCCAACCCATAGAGGGAATACAAATCCACGGTGCGGCTGACCAGGTTGCCGACGGCGATCTGCTCCAGGTGCCGAAGCCGTTTTGCTTCGGCAGACTGAACGTCGCGGGCGAAGAAGAAGCAGCGGCGGCCGGTATCGACGCCGCCAAAGCTGCGGGCGCCCGTCGCCTGCATCCCCAGGTCGTACACCTCAACCCCGCGGGCCCGATCGAGGATCGCCGGCGAAATTTTCTGGTCGGTACTCTCGGGCAGGCCGAGAACGTCGCAGAGGAAGGAAACCATGTCCTCGGGATCGGCGACTGCCCGACCCCAATGCGCGACGATCTGCGAGAGGTCGATCGCGGCGATGCTCAGCTGGGAAATGCGGAATGACCAGTTGCGCAGGGCTACCTGCTCCGGCCGGCGGTGGTTCCACTCCACCTCGCCGACTCCGCGACCGAGCTGCTCGCCGCATTTCGGGCAGGCGGTGTAGTAGTGATGTTCCGGGGAGTGCACCGCCAGGACTTCACCGTTCAGGTCCCGGCGGAAATCCGCCGTCCGCTGCAGGATTGGATCACTGCGCCTCGGCGTGCCGTCCATCGCGACCCGGATGCAGTGCGGGAAAGTCTCCTCAAGATTCAGCGAGGTGCCGCAGCTGCACCCGTTGATCAGTACGCCCTGGCTGCCATCCTTCCAGGACTTGTTCATGCCGCGGCCGGCGACGCGCTGGGTGCCAACCTCCATCATGAACCGCTGGTCGCTGGACGTCATGCGGCCGCGGACGAACTTCTTTTTCCTCGGGTCGATGTCGTCGACCTCATCGAGAGTCGTAACGTCGAAGGTGAAGGAGGTCGGCACCTTCTTGTTCAGGCCGATGATCATGCCCTGGCCGTTGCGCACGCCGTCGGTCACCTGGAAGGCGCCCTTGCGGTTGACCGACTTACCGGACTTGTTCACCGCCCGGCCGACTTTCGTCATGTCCGCGAACCATTCCTGCTGGTCGAGGATGTCCGGCCGGAACTTCGTATCGATCATGCCCTCGACCAGGTCGCCGTCGGGCAGATAAAACCCCCAGCGGCCAAAGCGCACGCCGGTGTACCACGCCGCAAAATTGAGTTCGAGGATCGACTTGCCGAACTGGGCGCCGCCGGCGAGCGAGAGCTTCGCATCCTTGAGCGGCTTGCCCGTCTCGCTGCCGATGATCAGGTCGATCGTTTTCACCACCTCGATCAGCGCCTCGCGACCGGTGAAGGTGTACGGGCCATATTCGCCCTTGGCCACCGGAACGCGGGCGCACTTCTCCAGGAACTCCTGGAACGTTTTCACGTCGGGACCCTTCACCGTGCGCTTGTCGGCGTGGATCTTCTCGTCGAACCGATCGACGGCGGAGCGTTTGCCAGGAGCGACCATCAGCCTCGCGCCTCCTTGAGCGCCGACTTCATCGCCTCGAAGTGATCCAACGCCGGCGGGCAGTCCTTCACGGCGTCGTACAGCGCGTCGAGGCCCTTCTCCCAGTCCTCCTTCTTCGCGTGCTCGAACTTCTCGCGCTCCAGGCGAAGGCGTTCCTTTTCCAGCTCGCCCTTGCGGAGCGAGGCGAAGAGCACCGGATCCCGATCCTCCGCGGCCTGGATCTCGAAGCTCACCTGCGCCACCGACCGCGCTTGATCGGCCGTGACCTTCAGCTCCGGCATCTTCTTGAGCGTAGATTCCAGATTGTCCGACGTGCGCACGGCACGGCGCAGCACCCACTGGCGCGGATACCATTCCCAGAATAAGGTAGCAGCAGAGGGCGACGACTGGATGCCGTGCACCTCCAAGAGCCAGGCGAGCGCCTTCTTTTGCGACGTGGCGCGCAACTGCTGATAGAACTGCTCCTGCAGCCCATCGCCCATCGTCTTCAGCACGGCGTCGCCGCGTTGCTTTTTTTCCTTCATGCACTGCGACGCTCCTGGTGCTGTGCAGCGCTCACGGCCATCGCTGCACACGTTGCCGGCACTACGGGCCGCCGGTTCAATCCATTTAGGGGGAAGTTCGTGGCGGGGTTTCCCCGGCGCCGGCACAACGGGCCAGTCAAGCCGGCACCGGGGAGGTCACCTCTCGCACCATCGCTGGGGCGGAATGGAGTGCCGGCGCGCATACCCACACGCGCGCCGGCTTTCGTTTTCGTTACCCCAAAACCGGAGCGCATGAGCACACCGGAATTTCCCTCAGGCTTCTTGTTCCCTGAATCCAGGGCTGCACCGGCCGCGCCGGCAAAGTGCGCGGACAGACCCGAGGCTCCGCCCTTGCCGGCGGAAAATTTAAGGCCCGATGAGACGATGCCGGGCTCGAAAATCACCAGCAGCAGGAGGCCGAGGAGCCCGACCGGCTGAGCGCCGAGGAAATTGTAGGGCACAAAGTTCACAGCCCTGCCTCCCGCAGTGCAGACTCGCCCAGGGCGAGAATCTTCCAGCGCTTCTGCTGCAGCACCGAAGTGAACGGATCCACGAGGCTGCGATCGGCGAGCGCGCGCAGCGCGGTCTCGGCCTGCGGCTCGGTCACGTCGCGGTGGTTGCCCAGGCGCAGCTCCGTGAGCAGATCCTCAATGGTCTGGCCGAAGCGGCCGGCGTTGCGCAGGCGGAGCAGGATGTCGATATGCAGCTTGCTCATGAGATCAGTCCCTTGGTGATGCGGAGCATTTCGATGACGCGGCCAGGGACCGCATCGACGCGGTCCTGCAGGTTCTCGATCTCGTTATCGAGTTTCTCGCGGAGAATTTTGTCCTCTGCCTTCAGCTCCGCGATCTTCTCATCCATCTCCATCCGCTCGCGCTTGATGCGGCCGTGGACCTGATCGAGCTGCGCCTGCGTGACGACGACGGCATGCTCCTGCACGACGAGGGGCTGCGGTGTCGTGGGATCTTTGGCGCGCAGGTTCTTCAGCGCGACGAGGCAACCGAGCACGCCGCCCAAGCCGGCAATCAGCCAGAAAAAGGCTTCCAGCCACGACTTGATAGAATCGGGAGCCGCCTGGGCGAGGAGAAGCATGGTCGGGTGTGCTGAGGGGGGCGTTTACTTCCCGGAGACCTGCCACTGCGGACCGGAGAACTGGCCGTCGGCCTGGGCGCGGAGGGAATTGTATTTGGCGAGCAGCTCCGCCTGTTGCTCGGCGGTGATCTGGCCGTCGTTCTTCATCTGGGCGATGACCGGAAGGAGCGTCTGCGTGAGGGTGATGCTGGCGTTGAGCGCGGCGATGGCTGTGAGCGGATCCATGGTGGAGATTGGGTTTGGGTTCTGGGATCTGGGTTCTGGGTTACTGGGCGGGAGCGGGAGCGGGCGGAGGTGCGGCCATGTACGTCGATGCCTCCAGCAGCACGGCCTGGATGATGCCGAGGATCTTCGTCAGGTTGGCCTTGTTCTCCGGCGTGGGATTGACGGCGTAGGCGGCGCGCAGCGCATGCGCGGAGGCGAACCACTGCTTTGCCTGGGCGCGGATATTGTCGGCGGCCTTCGTCACCTGCGGAGTGCCGGCCAGGAGAGCGCGGTTCTGGTATTCCCAACTCACGAATCCATTGAGCAGGCTGTAGCTCGTCGTGATGGTGAGATCGGCCTGATAAAGAAACGTGTCGCCCTGGTAGGCGCCGGCAGGATCGAGATCGTGGCTGCCGCAGGCGGTGAACGCGAGCGAGGCAACGGCGGCCAGGAGGCCGAGGAGGAGGGATTTCATTTTCATGGGTGGTGGATCTGGAGGTGATATTCCGACTCGAAGATGAGGCGCATCGTGGTCTCGAAATGAAAGCCGCGCTCGAACCAGGTGGAGTGGCCGAAGGTGTCGCGCCGCACGACGCGCAGACCAGGCGTGGCGGGCGTCGCGCAAAATCCGCTCCAATAGCCGAGGCCGAGGGAGCCGTAGCCGAGCCCGGCCCAGCCGAGGAATCTCCGGGACCAGCGTGCGAAGCGCAGCGCGCGATCGCCGGCGGACACGTAGAGATTGAGCTGACCGATCCGGCCATGGCTTAGCGCCAGGGCAAACGCCGGCCAGTCGGTGGCGGCCGCGAAGAGATGGACGCTCCGGTAGTGGTGGCCGTTGAGCGCGATGACCCGCGCAATGAGGTCGCAGCCGTTGCTGTGGCCGACGAGCGAGATCTCATAACCGGCGCGCCGGTAGAAGTCGCACATGCGGCTGATCGCGCGGACGCGCTGCTGCTGACGCAGACGGCGCGAGATGGCGCCGCAGGCGTATTCAAATTTTTCCGCCTTCGCCTCGGTGCGGGAGTTGATCCAAGTGACGCCGCGATCCGTCCAGCCTTGGCTGTCGCCGGGGAGGGTCAGGATGCCATTCACCAAAATGAAGACCTGCCTCATGGTGCGGTCCTCATGGCTTGGGTTCTCCGCCAGCTGGCGTAGTTGGCGTGCGTGACGCCGCGCGCGGCGCAGGCCGCCGAGATTGCGCCGTGGTCGTGCGGGGCTTCGGCGATCGCCCTGATCTCCTGGTACGCCTTCAGCCTTTCCGGAGCGAGCTTGCGGCCGCCCGTGCGCCGCGGCGCGACCGCGACCAACGCCGGCGTCGATTCGTACTCACGCCGACGCTGATCGAGATCGCGCCACGGCACGAGATTCGAGTCGGCCGGACCGCGGCACCCTTCGTGGAAGGCGCGCTCGGAAATCTGCACCAGGACTTCGCCTTCGGGCGTGCTGATGTGCAGCGCCACGCGGTCACCTTCCCGGCACGGCGCAATCGACCCCGCGAAGTAAATCGCGATGGTCTTGGTGACGTTCGTTCTTGAGTGCTGCAGGGCGAGCGGCATTTGTTGCCGCCGACCTTACCGGAACGCACCGCGGCGGCCTACCGCCCCATGAGATCCGTGCGCTCCATTACACTATTTCTGCACGACCTGCCCCGTGACCGCCTGCAGATTGCCGGATTTGTTGGCGCGGCGCGCGGCGATGTTCCGCTCTCTGGTCGCCGCGATCGCGACATCCGTCGTCACCGACTTTCCCTGGTAATCGATCCAGCCGAGGTCGGCGCGATCGCTCCAGGACAGGGCGGCGATCGAAGCGGCAGGAAATACGACCGTGAATGAGCGCGCCTTGCCATGCGCCACGTCGTAGCTGGCGGACTCGCTTACCTCGAAGATCACATCGAGCGGCTCGAGCACGCGGCCATCGGTGGCGATCGCGCGCAGCTGCCGCCAGTCCAGGCTGCGGTAGTTGTCGGCGACGTTGGCGACTGTGAGGGTCACCGCGTTGCGGGCCGGCCAGTAGCCGAAGCCGCGCAGCTGCACGCCGTCGCGGCTGCGAGCGAGTTCCTGCGCGCGAGCCTCGCTCTGCAGGCGCGCGATTTCGGCGGGGTCGGCTTTCGCCACAACGCTCTGAGGATTATCACGGCGGCGCTGTTCGGCGAGCTTGGCCTGCCACGCAGCTTCGTCCGCCGCGACCTTGCGCCGGAATTCAGCGCGCTTGATCTTCGCCGCGGCCTCGCGCGCCGCTTTGGCCTCAGCCTGGGCGATCGCCTTTTCCTCCTGGGCGGCGAGAACAGGATCCACCGGCCAGCGCCGAAGAATGAAATCGGGCAGCAGATCCTTGGAAATTTTCTCCACGGTCCCGTCGTGGCGGAGCGTGATGGTGTGCGCGGTGTGGCTCACTACTGCCACCTCGGACAATTTGCGGCCGTCGCTGAGCGTGATGTCCTCGATCTCGACCGGCTTCCTGGGCGCGCGCGGCGCCGGCTCGGCAGCGAGCAGCGAGAGCGGGAGGAGGAGGCTGGCGATCAGGAAGCGCATGGGGATATTGTACCAGATTGCGCCCGGCCGGGGGTTACAATGGGAAGGAGCTATTCCGCTAAACCGTGCCAGGGCGGGCCGAAAGCACCCTGCTAATCTCCTCATCCTGAGCACGCTGCCGAGCCGCGTCCTCCTTCTCGCGCACGGCGGCCTGGGTGCGCACGTGCGCAATCACCGGCGCCAGCTCATGCGCCAGCAGCTCGGTGCGCCAGTTGGTGCGAGCCACGGCGTCGGCGATCTGGCCGTAGAGGAAATTGAAGAAACCTCCGACCAGAAGGCAGGCACCAAGCCAGGGCGATTCCTCCTGGGAGACGGAAACGAAAATAACGATGAGGCCTAAGATGACGCCGAGCAGTCCGAGGAGCGAGAAGACCATGACGTAGCCTGGGGCCTTATAGATTTTCGAGGGCGCGGGATCTGGTTTCATTTTGGTTTTTTCTGATCCCACTCGTCCAAATCGAACTCTTGCAGGAGCCGATGATGAATGGATGGGAAGGCGTTGGGGTTGTTACTTGCAGCCGCGCGATCCAACAGCTCAGCAAAGTAGGCCTCACACTCTGCGCGCGTAGAAGGACGGCGGTGCTCCGCAGGGATTCTGGAGGCCACCACTCCCCCGAACCTAGCCGGAGCCTCTTGGATCGTTGGATCCGGTTTATCACCTGATTTTAGGCGGGATGTGAATGTAGGTTCGCCTATGTGAATCCCGCGAGCGTTGGCGATTTTCTCCATCTTCAACTGCACGCGCTCGCTCGGCTCCTCTTTGCCCGTTTCGAGCTTGGACACCCATTCGCGGCTTAGGCCCAGCTCCTTGCCCATCTCCTCCTGATCGAGCTTCAGACGGAAGCGCAGCGTGCGGAGGCGTTCCGCCCAGGTCGGAGTCGTGGTCACTTTTTTGGCCCTATGTTCACTTTGATAGTTGACGAAGTGAACTGCGGTTCACATCTGTGAAGTTAGTTCAACCACAGATGCGCACCGCATATCAAGACCGGATTCTGCTACATCAGAAACGCCTCGCCCTCGGCCTCTCGATGAAGTCCTTGGCGAAGAAAGCAGGACGTCCGCGGGAGAGCGTTTCGCGCGCGGTAAACCACGGGATGCACGCGAGCGTGCTCAAGCGCGTCCGGGAGGTGCTCGGTGTCTGATCTTGAGCGCGCCCTCGCTGTGGCAGTCCGCCACATCGACGCTCCCTCCACCACGGAAAAGGAGCGCGAGAGCATCCTCGTTGCCGCCGAGATCCACTTCAGGGGCGAGGCGGGAGAGGCGGCATCGCGGTCATTGTTCCACCTGCGCGAGCAGCGCCGCCAGCAGCTGCTGCTCCGTGGCCTGATCGATCGGGAACCGCCGAAACCGGAGAACGGCAAATGACGGCCGCCCCCGCAGCTCCTTGCGCTCTCGCCGATCGTCCCGTCGCACCGGCGCGTTTCATTGGGACGCAGCAGGGCTATGGCATGGTGCCCGACTTCGATCTCTGGAATCTCACGGCCGATCTGCCCGGCCACCCAACCGACAGCACCGTCAGCAGCGAGACCTTGCTCAAGCACGGCTATCGCCTCCCGGAGAAATCATGAGCGCGACCCAGCTGGCATTCCCATTTGCGTCACTCGACTTCGAGGGCTTCACGACGCTCACGGTCGACCAGATCGCGACGAAGCTGCGGTACACCGCCAACCACATTCTCAACCTGGTGGAGCAGGGCGAACTCGTCGCCGTCGACGGTAAGAGCAAGGGCGTATCCCGCCGCAACTGCCGGATCCCGGTGGAAGCCTACCGCGCCTTCGTCGTGAAGCGCATGACCTCGGAATTCCGCACCGACTTTTTCCGCACGCTCACCCGCGAGCAGCGCCAGGAGCTGATCCGCGAACTCAAGGAGAGCCTTGCATGAGCGCAGAAACGCTTTCGCAGCCCTGCGACAATCAGGGAATCGCTGAGACGTATATCCGGAGCAATCCCTTTGCCCGCCGGCCCCGCGCCAGCACGACTCTCCCGCGCGAGATCACCGATCTGGACACCCTCCGCACCGCCATCCGGCTCGCGAGGATCATCGCCGTGATCGTGTATGACCGCGACGGACGGCTGCTCGCCTTCGTGCGGCTCTCGAAGGAAGAGGCGCACCGCTGCGTGATCGGGACCGACCGCTTCGACGACTTCGCCGCGGTGCTCGAGGGCGATCACCTCACGCTGAACAACAGCCGCGTGGACGGGCTCCGCGCGCAGCGGATCCCGTTTCGGCGGGCCCAGCTCCACGCGGCCGACCTCGCGAACGTCGAAGAATACAAACGAGCCGGCGTGTCCGTGCCGGACTACATCGAGCAGCGGATCGCCGCTTATATCAGCGCCAACCCATGAGCACCCGCGCCGCACAACTCCGCGGACTGATCCGCAACGAAGAGCAGCGCACGCGCGAGCGCGACGCCGCGATCGAGAGCAGTCTCGACGGCACCGCCCCGCACCTCCGCCCGGCCGGCGGCCGCCTCCTGGCGTACCGCCGCCAGCTCGCGGACCTCACCCTTTCGGCTGCGCCACAAACCACGGAAGAACCCTTGGCAGGGTCTTTGGTCCCGTCGTCGGCGCAGCCGGATCCCATTTCATGAAAGGAAATTTCAAAGCTACCAACGCGCTCACGCTCGTGAGCGATCCCCAATTTTCCACCGCGGTGGAATTTTTGCCAAAGCTCCAGCGCTTGGTCGAAGATCAGCTCCAAGCCGTGGCCCGCATGGAGCGGGACGCCGCCCTCCACGCGATCGTGGTCGGCCTTACGCTCCATCGCATCAAGGCCAGCCTCAGACATGGGGAATGGGGAAAATGGCAGAAGGCCAGTCTCGAGAAAAAGAAGTCTCAGGTGAACTACTACATGCGCCTGGGATTGGTCTTCCTCGAGCAAGCCGGAGTCACCAAGCCCGATCTGCTGGCGTTGCCAGGGGAGTCCTTCAGCCTGTCGGAGGTAGGCGACGGTCCGGCGAAGAAGCTTTTTCGCAAGGCGGTGGATTTCGTCGGCGACCACTCCCTGAACGAGCTGCTGCAGGAGCACGGGATCAAGGACGGCAGCGGTCGTGGCAGCAGCGGCGCAGCGAGTGGTGCCGTTGGCGATGACAACGATGCCGCGACCGCCGCGGAGTGGCTCCTGAACCTGCGCCAGACCTACCTCGATCCGGAGAAGGTGAAGACCTTCCCGGCGAAGCACCTCAAGACCGTCGAGATGGAGACCGCCAGTTTCCTTTCCGAACTCCGCAAAATGATGGCCGCCCTGCGCGTCCAGTAACCGCCACCGCCCATGACCACGGAAAACGCTATCGCTACGCTCTCGGCCGACGACTCCACGTCCATGATGCTCATGCCGCCTCACGTGGCGGCGGCCGTCCCCTTCGATGATCATGAGCGCTGGAGCCGGCTTACCTTCGAGCAGCGCATGCGCGTGAGCCAGCTCCTGCTCTGGTTCGGCGAGATGGCGACCGTGCCCGAAGGAATAGTGAAGGCCGCGAACCGGATCGCCGCGCTCAATGGTCACTCCGGCTCCAACCTCGTCCGCCTGTTCTACGCCTTCAAGGCCCGCGGCTGGACCGCCCTGGCGAAAATCTACAAGGGCCCGGCGAAGCTGCCCGACGAGTTTGTCCAGGAAGTGCGGCGCCGCATCCTCGCCAACAAGCGCGGCGCCCGCGCTGCCCTGCAATCGCTGCGCGATGATTGGGCCGACGGCAAGGAGGTCGACGGCTACGGCACCTGGCGCGCCTGGTACGCCGTGCGCCACCCGGAGCGCGACATGCCGGAGCGTTTCCCCGGCGTATATCCCCAGGGATGGAGCCAGAGCAACCTCTACACAAAGCAGCCGATCCGCGCCCAGCAGAAGCTAGCGCGCCAGGGCTTTGCCGCCATGAAGCGGTACATCCCGCACGTGATCCGCGACACGTCACAGCTGCGGCCGCAGGAGCTGATCACGATCGATGACTTCGAACTCGATTTCCTCATCCGCGCCTTCAACCCCGTGCGCAAGCGCTGGGAGATCTGCCGCTGCGCCGGCCTGCTCGCCATCGATGTCGCCACGCGCCGCAAGCTGGCGGTGGCCTTGATCCCGCGCTTCAAGCTCTCCCGTCGCGAGCGCGCCCTGGCTGACCAGCAGACGGCCGCTCACGCCGATCTGGTCGAAGGCGAGGGCGAGACCACCGAGGAAAAGAAAACCCGTGTCTCGATCTGCCGGCATGACGTGCAGAGCCTGCTGCACGTCGTCTTCTCCACGCACGGGCGGCCGGCCGACTATGGCACGACGATCCTTTGCGAACGCGGCGGCGCCGCCATCACCGACTCCTTCGAGCGCGCCCTCGAGCTGCTGCTCGGTGTGCAGGTGGCCCGCACCGGATTGATCAGCGAGAAGACGCTGCGCAACGGCTTCGTGCAAGGCGGCGGCAAGCCCTGGGAAAAGGGCTGGATCGAGTCGCTGTTCAATCTGCTCTGGAACCGCGCCGGCGCGATGGCCGGGCAGAAGGGCAGCACGTGGGAGAAGAAGCCTGCCGACCATGAAGCCAAGGTCGCCTACGCGGAAAAGCTCTTCTCCCTGGACGGCCTGCCCACCGACGTGGCCACCGATCTGCGCGTGCCGTTCCTGACGATCGACCAGGCGCTGGATGGCCTCAACGCGATCTTCGAGCGCATCGAGCGCCGGACGGATCACACGATGATCGGCTTCGAGGAGCGCTTCCAGTACCGCCTGCCCGACGGCAGCGCCTTGGTCGACGAGCGGTCGCTCGGTCTTTTGCCGCCCGAAGAAGTCTTGAAGTGCGAGCCGGTGCCGTATCGCGAATGCCCGCTCGAGCGCTGGGATCGCCTGATTAAGGACGTGCGCCGCGTGAAGGTCGCCGACTACGTCCTCGCGTGCATGCTCCTCACGCCGATGCGCGTGACGCTGAGCGGGCTCAAGCTCACCTTCACGCACGCGCGCGTCGGCTACACCTACTCCGACGCCGACTCCCCGGTGATGAAGTTGCCCGAAGGTTCCGAGCTGCTCGGCTTCTTCGAGCCGTCCCGCCCCGGCACCCTCCACGTCACCGACCTCGAAGGCCGCTACGTCGGCAGCGTGCGCCGCCGCGGACCGGTCGACATCCGCGACTATGCGGCGATCGGAGAGGAAGCCGGTGAGATTGCCCGCCTCGTGCGCTCCTGCGTGGTCAAACCCGTGCGCGCACTCGCCAGCGCGGAGGACGCGCAGCTGCTCGCCGATCGGGAACACAACACCGCGCTCCTGCAGGCCCACGGGATCGCGGATCCTACCGCTTCGCCTGCAGGCCCCGCGACGAAACCCATGCAGGCCACGGCCGGCGCCGGCGCCAAGCCGGTGCAGCCGGCCCTCTCCCGCCGTCTCCAGGCGCCCGCGCGCGATGCGTTCAAGGCCTACCAAGGCGAGCTCGCCCACGGCATCGCCGCCGAGGTCGCCCAGCAGCAGGCCGTCCAGGCACGCCACGCCGAGGTGAAACGCCAGGGCGAGGCCCTGACAGCCGAGGAGTTGCAGGCTCTCAGCAACGCGCCTGCAGCGCCCCTGCCACCCGCCGACCCCGGCGACATCTCGATGAAGGATTTCATGTAATTCGTACCCACCCCTGCCACCCAAGACCGAAAAACCAAATACCCATGAGCACATCGAACAACGAAGAATCCGCGAACACGCCCGGCCAGTCCGAGCGTCAGCAAAACCGCATCAACGGCACGAAGGTCGCCGACGCCACCGCCGGCCTGCCTCCTGATCAGCGCAGCGCCATCGTCTGGCTGCACTCCTACTATTGGGACAGCAACGCCGGCCTGGACGCCGTCGGCCAGAAGATCGGCTACAACGGCGGGACGCTGTCGAAGGTCTTCCGCGGGATCTATGAGGGCAACCTGGAGGAGGTCACCAGCGCCATTGGGAAATTTCGCGCGCTCCTCAATAATCGCGCCTCGATCAACAAGGCGCCCTTCATCCGGACCGGCTTGTTCGACATTCTCGAGGAGAGCTGCAACGCGCTCCGCACCTACCAGAAGATGGGCTTCGTTTATGGCGAGTCGCAGGTCGGGAAAACCAAGTGCCTGAAGCACTACGCGGAAATGGACGAGTACAACCACGGCCGCACCATCTACGTCGAGATGCCGGTCGGCGGCACGCTCACCGGCTTCACGACCGAGCTGGCGGGGAAGTGCAAGATCAGCCCCAACCAGCGCAGCGGGGAACTGCCCGCGATGATCCGCCGCCACTTCCGCGACGACATGCTCCTGATCGTGGACGAGACCTCGCGCGCGGCCGTGGGCGGCAAGCAGACCAGCAAGACGCTCGACTTCATCCGCTCCATCTACGACGAGGCGCAGTGCGGCGTCCTGCTCTGCGGCACGAACATCTTCCGCGACCAGATGGCCAACGTCCGGATGGAGCCGTTCCTGCGGCAGATGCACCGTCGCGTGCTCTTCCGGCGCCAGCTGCCGGATCGGCCGAGTCGCGCCGACCTGAACGCCTTCGCCGCGTACTACAAGCTCCCCCAGGCGACCGGTTCCGCGTACCTGACGCAGAAGGAGACGATCATCAAGCACGGCCTCGGCGTGTGGCTCACGACCCTCACGGCCGCCAGCCGCTTGGCGACCAACTCCGGCGAGGAAATGACCTGGGAGCACGTGAGCAAGGCGCACTCGTACCTCAAGGGGCTGGAGAACACCCCGAAGCAGGAGGACTGAGCCGTGAAGAACTCACTTTTAGAGCGCTTCCGTTCTTGGGCGATAGATAGGGTCGCCGGCCTGCTGAATCTCAACTCCGACTGGATCACCGGTCCGGGGTGCGACTCCGATACGCGGTGGCTGATGGAACTCGGCTGGTGGCTCGATGCTCAGCTCACAGCCCTCTTTATCTTTGTCTATGAGGGCTCCGACCAGGAACTAGAAGACGCCCTCGATGGGCGGCCTCTGGACCATATGACCGAGCGCCAGCGGGCCTGGTTCATCGCTGCGGAAGCACAGGGAGGTGCGTCATGAGCACCACTCCATCCCAGCTCGCCAAGGCAATCGGCGGCGTCGTGCGCCAGTGGCGCAAAGAGCGCGCATGGTCCATTCGGGACCTGGAGAGGGTCAGCGGCGTGCGCCGCAGCGTCATCTCGAGGGTCGAGAACGGCAAAGCCGACGCGCGGCTCAACACCCTCATCAAACTGGCGGAGCCCTTGGATGCGCCGCTATCGGAACTCTTCCGCGAAGCGCAGTCGCTTGTGGATGCCGGGCGCAAATCCAAGGGAGGCGCGTCATGATCTGCTCAGAATGCCGCGGGCCGATCGAGGGGCGCGATCTCCGCATTTACCTGGTCGGGCGCGATGCAATCGAACTCACGCTCGAATGCCGGGCCTGCGACAGTTCATTCAGCTACTGGGTACCTCACAACCAGTGGAGCCTAGAGGGTGAACCGGTCGACCTCACCAATCACAAGCCCGCCGTGAAACCCGCGGCGCGAAAGGTCCGCCGTGTCCACTGACCCCTACATCCGCTGGGCGCACGCCTTCCAGGTGCTCGCCTGCCTCCTCGTCGCGTATCTCGTCGCCTGCGGCCTCAGCTACGTCGTGGAGCGGATCCTCATCTGGCGCGGCCAGCGCCGGCCGTGCCTGGAACCGGAACGCCTGGAGAACGCGCCTGCTCGCACTCCCGCCAGGACGCCCGCCACGAAACTTTAACCCTCCACCCATCATGATCACCCCCATCGCTCCTTCACCCGCCGCCAAGCCCACCGATTTCGCAGACCTGGTCGCGCTCCTCGACAAACTCACCTCCGCGACCAACCAGCTCGACAAGCTGCAGCAAACCCTCGACGCCCAACACCTGGACTCCGTGCGCGGGCACATGCCCGCCTATAAGGAGATCCAGCAGGCGATCGGAGAGTGCGAGGCCGCCATCCAGGTCATCGCCGAGCGGAACCCGCAATGGTTCGCCGACAAAAAGTCGGTCGGCACCCCGGTGGGCGAGGTCAAGCGCACCACCTCGATCAGCCTCTCGATCGCGGATCCGGAAATCACGAAGACCCTGATCAAGGCGGCCGGCCGCGCCGCCGACTTCATCCGCGTGAGCGAGGATCTGCGCGTCGAAGTACTGGAAACCCTCGCCGACGAGGAGCTGGGCAAGCTCGGCGTGAAGCGCATCACCGAACACAACTACAAGGTGGCCGCCGCCGGCATCAGCCTGGGCAAGGCCGTGAAGGCCGCCGAGAAATCCGAGAAGGCCGCCGCGAAGACGGCGAAAAAGGCGGTGGCGTCGTGAAATTCTCCATCGGACAGATCCTCAGTATGGGCACCGGCAAGCTCTGCTGCCAAATGGAAGGTGTCTATGAAATCGCGAACTTCCTGACAGGCGAAAGCATGTTCACGCACCAGCTTGTTCGCGCATTCCACGTCTGTCAGCCGTGGGTTCGGTCGCAGTGTCCATGGCTGGCCACGGTTGAAATGTCGGGATGCAGCCCTGAGACGTTCAAGCAGTGGCTCGCCGATCTGATCGAGAAGCACGGCGAGTTCTTCGAGCTTTCACCGCTGCCGGCCGGAGTGTGGGAGTCGCAGGACCCCGTTGCCGAGCTGATTGCCATGGTGGGAAAGGACAAGGTCGTCGTTGTCGTGGCGCCACAAGAGAGCACCGACGCGGTGAAGGCGGTGGCACCATGAATTCTCAACGATTCGCCGCGCTGCTTTTCCTCAGCGTCCTCCTGACAATGCCGGCCGCGACCGTCATCACGCCGCCCACGTACAACCCCGATGTCATGGCGCTCGATCTTGACGCCTCGGCTTCCGTGAATGGCACCGCGCCCTTCACGTATCAGTGGTATCGAGGCACCGCGACCCAGCCGCTCAAGGTGAAGATCCCCGCACCGGAGGGTGTCCAGCCGACGCTGACGCTTCGCTCCACCTCTCCCGCTGGCATCTACTGCTGCGTAGTCAGCAACAGCGCAGGCAGCGTTCAGTTTCCCGGCACGCGGTTCTCCCTCACGACATCGAAAACCGCCACGGAGCTGACGGTTACGATGAAGAAGAAGTAGCGCCATCGCTATGACTCTCGTCGCTCCAACATCCGCCGCCTACGATAGTCACTTCCGCGACCTCGCGCAGGCGATCGCTATCTGGCAGCGGACCCTTGCCAACGAAAAGGATCCGAAGATGCGCGCGCTCATCCGCCGGGTGCTAAAGCATCAAACCGCCTACATGGCAGCGCTGCGCGAACTGCTGGCCCACTACCGGGCGCAGCGCGGCGAACCCAAAGCCCTGATGATCGATGTCAGGACCGACAACTAGGACGACCGCCATGCCCTCGCTGAACTTCACAGTCTTCATCGACAAGGTTGTCGACGGCACGAAGCCGCACTCCATCCGCGCCGGCGAACGCTTCAAGGTCGGCGATGACCTGAGCTTCTTCACCGGCATGATGTCGAAACGCTGCCGCCGGCTCCGGCCGAACACGTTGTGCACCGCGGCGGTGCCGCTCTCGATCTTCACCAATCGCCGCGTGGTGATTGGCGCGGGCTCCCGCTTTTATCCTCCCGGCGGATATGCGGAACGCCATGACCAGATCCGCGCCCTGGCCGTGCTCGACGGCTTCAGCAGCACGGATTCCTTTTTCGAGTTCTTCCTGGCGCAGGTGCCAGCCAATGACCGGGAATTTCGCGGGCAGCTGGTGGAGTGGATGCCATGAACGCGGTGCTCCCCTCCGAATGTGAGGCGATCCTTATCGGTTGCGGCTCCGAGAAAAGAGCTGTCCCGAGTCGCGCAGAGGAAGTGTACACTTCCCGCTATTTCGCAGCGAAGCGGAATTTTGCCATATCGACCGGCCTGCCCTGGGCTATCCTATCTGCGCAATTCGGCGTGCTCCAAGCGTCGACCATCATTCAGCCTTACAATAAGACTCTCGGCGGCTGCTCTAAGTGGGAGCGCCGCGAATGGGCTGCAGGGGTCGCCCTTCAAATCTTCGAGTGGCAGCGCTACCTGCGATGCGTTGCCATCATCGCCGGCGAAGCTTACGTGTCGCCTCTCGCGGCTACTCTCCTGGCGCTTGAAGTTACCACTGTTCTCCCCTGTAAGGGCCTCGGAATCGGAGAACAGATAGCCTGGCTGAAAACTAACACGCCATCCCGCGGGCAGCTGGTGGAGTGGAGGCCATAAACATGGGCGAGCAATCTCACATCGAATGGACCACCCACACTTTCAATCCGTGGGAAGGCTGCACGAAGGTTTCTCCTGGCTGCGCGCACTGCTACGCCGAGGCCAGAAACATCCGCTTCGCCGCTGGAGCGAATTGGGGACCGGGCGCGCCGCGGCGCCGCACCAGCGACAGCTACTGGAATGGGCCTCGCCGGTGGAATGCGTCCGAGCAGAAGGCTGTGGATGAATACGGCCCGCGGCCCGCTCGCATTCCCCCGCCGCGCGTTTTC
>Ga0164241_10001049_pt1 | contig 38334 bp, 29 predicted proteins | sample OricomyardsoilBY_FD_108780 | JGI IMG/M metagenome (GOLD analysis project Ga0164241, IMG submission 108780) | Backyard soil microbial communities from Emeryville, California, USA - Original compost - Back yard soil (BY) | ecosystem: Environmental > Terrestrial > Soil > Unclassified | place: USA... | reverse complement strand
GCGGGTTCAGCGGGTCTTTGGCGATCTTGCACGTCGCCTGCTGGTCATCCGCGTCTTCGATCGTCGGCGTCTTCGAGAGGATTTGCCCCGACGGGCACCCTGCCAGGAAGAGACACGTAAAGAGCAGCGCGACGAGGTGGGTCGGAGATGCGCGAAGCATGGAACGGCCAGGTTCCGACGAGAGAGCCGCGCGCGTCAATGATCTCCGCCACCTCTCCGTACGGTTGTCGGTCTTTCTGCGCCCCAGTTACGCGATGTAACGCCCTTGCACACGGCGTGCAGGGTCATCGACACATGGCTAATGGTTTCGCGGGCTTTCATGGCTGGCGCGCGGTTTGAATACGACGGATGCATGACCTACCGAGCAAGCTATGCGGCCGCCTACGCGGGGAGCATCGTGGGCAACGGCGAGTGTGTGGCGTTCGTGAAGAAAGCCGCCCATGCGCCTGCCTCGTCGACCTGGAGCGAAGGCGCAGCCGTTCACGGCAACAGTCACCTGACTCCCGGCACCGTGATCGCGTGTGGTTGGGAGCACGGGGTCTACCCGAACCACCGCCACGGCAACCACGCCGCGATCTTCGACGGGCAAGAGGGCAACACCATCTGGGTGTACGACCAATGGCACGGCCACCCCGTCGAGCGGCGCGCAAAGGAGCATGATCCGAACAAGCCGTACCACGTGGTCGAGTGATCGTCGGCAGCGCCCGGTCTCGGGGACGCCCAGATCGCCGGACGTCCACACCCACCGGCTCAAGTCGAAACGGCGCGCGCGCCGAGGCTGCCTCGAGCGAGCACGCTCACGAGACCGAGCTCGGTGGCGCCTCGACGACGGCGGGGCCCCCGCGATCGCTCACACAGGCCTCGAAGCGCATCGCGACGCCCTCGCGTGCCGCGATCGTCTCTGGAAAGATCGCTCGCGCGCGCTGAACGATCTCGGCGACGGCGTCGTCGCTGCGACGTGGATCGTGGTGGAAGAGCGCGAGCGACTTCACGCCGGCCGCCCGCGCGAGCGCGACGCCGGCCTCGTAGGTCGAGTGGCCCCACCCGCGGCGCGACGGTCCGACGCGGCCGTCGTACTCCTCTGGGGTGTACTGGGCGTCGTAGATGAGGACGTCGGCGCCGCGCGCGAGCTGGGCCAGCGTGGGATCGATCTCGCCATCGCGATGCTCGGTGTCAGTCGCGAAGACGACGCTCCGTCCGCCGAACGAGACTCGATACGCCGTCACCGGATCGGGGTGCACGAGCTCGGCAGTGTCGATCATGAGCGCGCCCACCTCGAATCGTCCGCGGCGGGGGATCTCACGCGTGGTCACCTCTGCGCCGACCGAGGTGAAGTCGACGGGAAACATCGGCTGCATCATCTGCTTCGCCAGAACATCGCGCAGCGTCAGGCCGAGCGCGCTGCCGAGCGGCCCCGCCGTGATGCGCACGCGCGTCCCCGGAATGTAGAGCGGAGTGAAGAACGGCAGCCCCATGACGTGATCCCAGTGCACGTGGGTGAGCAGGAGATCGACCTCGCGATGCTCGCCCCTCGCGACGAGCGCGTCGCCGAGCGCGCGAAGACCGCTGCCGGCGTCGAGGATCACGCGCGAGCCGCCCCCGGTCACCTCTACGCATGCGGTGTTGCCCCCCACCACGACCGTGTCCGGCCCGGGGCTCGGCAAGCTCCCTCGGACACCCCAGAACCGAACCTCGAGCGCATCATCCATCCTCGACATCCGCGACCTCCGAAGAGGCGTAGAGCAGGACGCGTGCCTGCGATCGCGGACGCAGAGTCGCGCGCGATCAGGCGGACAATGCGGCGCGGAGCGCTCTAGATCACCGACGCGGCGTGCGCTCGAACCGTGCACGCCGCTCGATGCGGGTGCACCGAGCTGGCGTCGTCCACAGCCAGAGCTTGTCCGTAGTTTCGGCTCGGCACTGCAAACGGCGACGTGCCGCGTCGGGTGCGCGCGTCCGCGACGCGCAGCAACTAGGCACCGTTGCGTCAGCCGTGCCCGGTTGCTGCGCGCTCCCCCCTACGTTCGTGCGCGGATCCCACCCCCTGAGCCGGCGGCCAGCCGATATCACCGACGCCGCGCACGAACGCGGCACGGAGTGCGCACGAACTGCCCAGCGATGACGCAACCCCCCCGTGTTCGTGCGCGCATGACGTAGTCCGCCCGCAAGGGCGGCCATCGAAAACAGCGGGCTCTCCCGGAGGCGCGGTTTCGGCTCGGACGCCGTAGCTAGAGCTTGAACGTCAGCATCGACGTCTCGTTCGGCTTGATGGTCACGCTGCGTGATTTCGCGGCGCCCGACGTCGGCTTGCACACGACCGTGTGCTTGCCCGCCGCGAGCGAGGTGCTGAGCGACGAGCCCGAGCTCTTGGTCGCGCCGTCGACGCTGAACGAGCAAGAGCCGCCCGAAGCGATCGCCAAGAGTCGCCCGGAGCCGCCGGACGCCGAGGGCGGGTCTTCCTTGGGGGGATCCCTCCTTGGCGGGTCGGCGGTCTTCTTCGGCTCTGCGCGCACCGGATCGGGACGGGTGCGACCGGTCGACACGGGCCGTTGCGTCGTCGCGACGGGAGGTGCGTCCGCGACTGGCGCCGCGCTCGCCGCGGGAGCGTCGGCGGTCGAGTCGGCCGTGAGCTCGACGGCGGGCGCGGCGTTGGTCGTCGCCGCGGCGGGCGTCGGAACGTTCGGCTTCGTGGTCGCGTTGACCGGCGTGGCCACGCTGACGGGATCGTTCGCGTCGGCGACGGTCTTCGGTGACTCGCGAAGGAGCAAGAGGAGCACGACGGGGAGCATGACGGCCGTGGCCGCGAGCGCGCCCCAGACGATCCGCATGTCGAAGCCCTTCTTGCGGCCCCGCGACGACGGCCCCGCTTGAAGTGTCGACGGAGCGACGGTGTCGCTGCGCGGTTGGGTCGCCTCGACTCCGCGGCGTGTCGGCATGCTCATCGGCGGGACGAGCCGCGGCATGCGATCTTGCGGCGGGGCCATGCCCTCGCGTCCAGACAGATACGGCGACGGCGGGATGGAAGGCGGCGGCGGCGGGATGGCGATGCCGAGCGACGACGGCAGACCCCGGAACGACTGCGGCGCGCCAGCCATGCCCGTCGTGATCTCTTGGCGGAGCGCGTTGATCTTCGCCGCGCCGAAGACGACCGTCGCTTCGTCTTCGAGGCCTTCGGCGATCTCGACGTCGTGCGGCGGCCTGGGCGGCACGACGCTGACGTAGCCAGAGCGACTGGGCGGAGGCGGTCTGTAGCTGGCGGGCGGAGGCGGCACGGTGCCGCTTCGACGCTGCTTGGCCTGGTGGGCGATCTGCGCGATGCGCTCGACGAGGACCTGACCCTCGGGCGGCGCGTACGGGGCGAGCGCGTGCGCCAGCGAGTGCACGTTCTTGAAGCGCCGATCGACGTCCTTGGCCATGGCCCAGGCGAGGATCGTGTCGATGTCGGGCGGCACGTCGCCGCGAATGCTCGTCACCGGAAGCGGCTCTTCGCGGGTGATCGCGAGCATCAGCTGCGCGACGTCGCCACCGAATGGCGCGCGCCCCGCGAGCACGTAGTAGAGGACCGCGCCGAGCGACCACACGTCGGCGCGCTGGTCGACGCTCTTCGCCTTGCGCACGAGCTCGGGCGACGAGTACGGCGAGAGGCCGAAGAGCGCCGTCGCCGTGAGCGAGCTTCCGCCGGCGGGCGCGGCGTTGTCGCGCATGAGCTTCGCCGTTCCGAAGTCTGTGATCTTGGCCAGCGGCGTCCCGCTCGCGCGACGAGCGATCGTGATGTTCGGGGGCGAGAGCTCGCGAAGGACGATGCCGTTCGCGTGCGTCTCGGCGACGCACTCGGCCGCTTGCAGCACGATGAGCACCGCCTCTGCGACGGGCCGGGGACCGTAGCTCTGCACGTACGTCTGGAGGTCTTCACCCTCGACGTGCTGGCGCACCAAATAGAACGTGCCGTCGGACTGCGTCCCGACGTCGAGGATCTTCGCGGCGTGCTCGGTCTCGAGCTTCGACAGGACGCGCGCCTCTCGGCGGAAGCGCTCGATCTCCTTCTCGTCGCCGGTGCCGGGCAAGAGGAGCTTGATGACCGCGCGTTGGTCGAACTCGACGTGGAATGCCTCGACGATGAGGGACGGATTCCGCGAGAGGATCGCTCGCACCCGGTATTTTCCCGCGATGACATCGCCGGGGTGAATGTCTTGGGATCGCATTCCTTGGCTCGCATTCTCGCACATCGATGGCGATCGGCGAGAGCACGTTCTGCCCCGCGGCGAGGACGAGGTGCGACCTCGGCGTGGGGCGACGGAGCCTCAGTCGAAGTGCCCCGACGGAGCTTTCGTGGCTGTGGGCGACGCACGAGGTCGGGTGGTAGCCTTTGCCGCCATGCGAGCGATCCTCCTCCCGGTTGCCGTCGTCGGAGTCTTCTTGGCCGTCGCGGCGTGCAGCTCCGACAAGCCTCAGCAGCAGTACCCGCAGCAGCAGCCGTATGGTCAGCCAGGCTACGGCCAGCAGCCGTATCCGCAGCAGCAGCAGCCGTATCCGCAGCAGCCGCCGCCGCAACAGGCCGCACAACCCGCGGCGACGGCGCCGGGGACGCAACCCGCAGCCACGCCGTGGCAACTCCCCACGGCGATCCCGAGTACGTTCCCGACCGCGCTCCCGAGCGGTCTGCCGACGGCGATCCCGAGCGGGTTCTTCCCGCCGTCGCAGTAGTCCCGGGCCGACCCCGACGTGCAGTCGTCGCTGCCGCTTCCGAAGGACGTCCGCTGGAGGCGGCTGCTCTCGGTCGTCTTGTTTCTCGGGATCCTCTTTCTCTTCCGCAAGCTCGCGCCGGTCCTCATCTGCTTCGTGATCTTCGAGCGCGCCTTCGGCTTCGCCGCGGATCAGATCGCGAAGCGGACACGCATTCATCGAAAAGGCGTCGTCGCCGGGCTGCTCGCGTTGCTCGCGGGTGGCCTCGGCCTCGGGGCGTTCTTCGGCGCGCAGAGGCTCGTGCCGATCATCGCGTCGGTGAAGAACGACGGCGGCAGCTACATCGACACGATTACCGACAGCGGCCTGCTCGAGAGGGTGAAGGACACGGCGGGCATCGACTCGCGCGCGTTGACCCACGGCGCGAAGGAGTACGCCCTTCAAGCGTTCGGCTTGGTGACGGCGACGGCGTACGTCGCGCTCTTCCTCTTCGTCGGGTTCATCTTGGCCGTCATGTACCTCTTCGAGCGCGAAGAGCTCGACGCGTGGTGGGACGGCGTCGACAACGGCAGCTTGATCGGGACGCTGATGCGATGGATCAGCTACGTCGCCGATTCGATCGCGATCACGGTGCGCCTGCAAATGGTCGTCGCCGTGTTCAACGCCGTCTTCACGCTGCCGCTCCTCATCTTCCTGGGTCTGCCGAAGCCGGGGCTCCTCTTCGTGCTGGTCCTCGTCTGCGGCATGGTCCCGGTCGTCGGTGGGCTGTTCTCCGGCGTCGTGCTCTGCCTGGTCGCGTACGACGCGAAGGGCGTCGTCGGTGTCGGCGTCTTCCTGGGCTTGACGTTCATCTTGTCGAAGGTCGAGAGCTACTACCTGGCGCCGCGTCTCACCGCGCAACACGTCAAGCTGCCGGGCGTCGCGCTCGTCATCAGCCTGTTGATGTTCGAGACGCTCTTCGGCTTCTGGGGCCTATTTCTGTCGTTCCCAGCGCTCTACGTCGCGAGCCGCATCGCGCACGAGTGGCGTGAAGAACAGCGCGACATCGAGGGCCGCGGCGGCACGCTGTCGATGCCTCCGCCGAGCGCGCGCGAGCCTGCTGCGCCTCCCCCGGAAGAGAGCGGGTAGGCGCTGGCGCCTCCGAGGGACGAGGGAGATTGGTATTCTTCGTCGTCATCGCGCACATTGACGCGTTCGCGCGATCACCATCGCTGTCCGGTGATGGCGCTGCCTGGGATCCAGCCCTTTGCCCGGAGCTCTGCAACGTACTTCTTGGAAGCAGCCTCCGCCGCCGCGGCGGTCGTGAAGGGCCGTCCCTCCCCCTTCCCTCTCGTGCCCACGCGCCCTCGACGGATCCCGAGGAGCTTGCCGACGGCTTGAACCATCTCGAACGACTTGCCATCGGGGGAGAGCAGTGAGGTCGGCAGCTTCGCGGTCGGCTGCGTACGTGCCGGCTTGGCGATCGCGGCCGTCGAGCCCGCACTCTTGCCCGCGGGCTTCTTCGGCTTGGCCGCTGCCGGCTTGTTCGCCGCCGGCTTGTTCGCTGCCGGCTTCTTGGCACCTGCCTTGACGGCGGGTTTCTTGGCAGCTGCTTTCTTGGTAGTCGGCTTGCTCGTCGCAGGCATCTTGGAGGCCGAGCCTCTCGTCTTCGTACCCGTGGTCTTGGTCGGCATCGCCACATTCTCGACGAATGCCTGGAGACGATCCAGTGTCGCACACCGAAAACCAGGGCTTCACGACCGGCGTACAGGAAGAGTCGATCGATCTGAAGGGGGGCCCCGATGCCGGGCGATCCCGAATAAGTGCCTCACGGCGATCCGCCCGGAGCCCGAGTCTGCACCGCTGGATCAGGATCTATCCGCCTCGGACCGTCTCTAGACGGCAGGGTTCGCAGCAAGCGATGATCCCGATACGAGACGCTGTCCTGGGCTTATTATGTATGCCCGTAGATTATGTATACCCGTAGGCTCCCGCACCCCCTGGCAATGACGTGCATCGCGGCGCTTGTCGCCATCGTCATGACGAGCATCGTGGGATGCGGCAGTGACGTGGAGGTCGACTGCTCCAGCTGGGACGGTGACCACGACGCGTGTAACGGACACTATAGTTGTGGGTACCTCGAAGGTGAGCAGTGCAGGCTTCTTTGCGAGCCGGGTGATGACGTTTGCCCGGAGGGCACCTCGTGCCGCATCGCGGATCCCGAGATACACGAGCAAACCGGCTGGAGCACAACCGTCCACGCCTGCCTCGAGGATGACTCTTGAAAGCTTCGCACCGCCGTCCTGTATCTCTGCGCGACGCTCGGATTCGCGATCGTGCCGGTGATGCCGGCCCCGTTCTCCTCGGAGGCGGTGTTTCGTGGCCAAGGTGGTAGCAGGCGATCGCCCGCGTGCTCGTGATGAACAGCGACGCGCTCAAGCGGCCGAAGTGCGAGTTTTTGGTGTGGCGAGTCATGGTGGTTTTCGGCCTGCAAACAAGGTGCACGAATCGTGTCCGGCACTTTGGCGCCCCCGATTCAATCTACTGGCCGGTTCGCCTCGCCGCCACATCTGGGGCATGGTGATCGAGATCCGCCTCCCGTCGGCTGGGCGTTCGTCGAGGCGCGCACCTTCCAGCATCGGCGGGCGATTTTCATCACTGGGCGGCACACGTGACCTGGCCATCCCGGGTCAGGGCGCACACATGCTTCGCGCCCCATGAGACGTCGGCGATGTTGGCCGCCCCGAGCGTCCACGGCGGCTCGCACTGGGCCCGCCCATCGTCGAAAATCTCGCAGGAGCCAAACGGCGCATCGCGGATGCGCGGAACGCCGACCCGCGCCGCGAATTGGGCTCTGCGGCCGTGAGCGAGCGCGCTCGACCACGAGGCCTCGGAAACGAGACACATCCGCTCGCCCCCAGCTCTGCGAATGCACTGCCCCTCTGCGGAGACCGCGTCAACGAACGCGGGCCGCTCCACCTTGGGCGGGCGCGGGCCGCGATCATCGGAGCCGTCGAGCGACCACATATGGTGCCAACACTTCAATTGCTCATGGTCGACGAGGGCACAGGCGTGGTCTTCCCCCACCGCAACCTGCTTGGCCTTGGTGATGCCAGCGATTGCGCGGACCGAACCGACAGTCGAATCGAGATTGACCTCGAACGACTGCACCGACCCATCCTCGAGCACGGCGAACCAGAACGGTTGACTGCTGCTCTCGCCATCCGATTTGTTCCAATTGATGGCATTGCCCCCGAGGGCGACCGCATTGGAGACCGGTATCTTCTCCCACTTTCGTGGCGGCGCCACCGAGTCGGGCGCGGCCCAATCGGACTTGCAAAAGACGGCTCCGGAGACAGCGATTGCACACACCACGTTCTCCGCCGCGTGGATGCTGCGCACGACTTCCACCGGCTCGGGCTCGGGATTGAGGCCTTGCGCGGGCCGCCACGAGATGAGCCTCCCGTCGTCTCGAAGGGAATAAAGACGAGTAGAAGTCGAGGCGATCGATCGAACGTGTTCGAGAGACGCAATGGCCGACGCACGGCGAGCCGACCCATCAATCGTGGCCGTGGGCGCGACCGACGCGCTCGCTCGTGGAGGGACGGACGCGCCCTCTGACGATTCCGCGGGGTGGCTCCGACGCTCTTCTTCAGTACAACCGACAAGAAGAACCAGGGCCCATGAACCGGCGCGCGTCATGCGCCCCGCCGCAGAGGCCGTGTCGCTGTGAGCAGAGCTTCCCGAAAATCCGTATTCTGCAAGCTGGCGCCAAAGAAGCTCGCCCCGTGTAGATTCGCCGCCACCAGGCGAGCGCCGTCGAGTACCGCGTCCTCGAGCGATATACCTCGAAGGTCGGCGCCAGAGAGATCGGCACCGGACAGATCGGCCTCTCGAAAGGTCGCCCCCTCGGCAATTGCGCCCACCAGGTTTGCCCCCGTGAGCCGCGTGGCGCCAAAGATGCAGCGCCGAAGGTCGCCATTGGTAAAGTCAGTCTCTGCAACCCCTGCGCCGTCCCATGTCGACCCCGCCGCGCGCACCTCCCGGAAAGAAGCTCCGTCGCAACGCGCAAGCTCGAACCTGGCATCGGCAATGATCGCCTGATCGAATCGCGCGCCGTGCGTGGTGGCCTCTTGAAACACAGCCTCCGTGAGGTCCGCGCCCCCAAAGTTCGTGCCGTCGAGAGTCGCCTCGGTGAAGTTGGCCTTCCGTAATGTCGCTCCTGCGACATTCGCTCGGCCGAGCGTAGCCCCAATGAAGGACACGCCGCGCCCAACCGCGCCGTTCCAGTGTGATTCTTCGAGCTTGGCTCCGACAAATGCCGCGTTGTCGAGCTTCGCCTCGCGGAAGCTAGCGCCATTGAGCCGCGCCCCCGTGAAATCGCAGCGAGCCAAGTTGGCACTATCGAAGCGCGCGCCCCTTCCGTGAGCGGATGACAAGACGGCCCCCGTTAGATCTGCGCCTTCAAGCGACGCATCGCTCAAATCAGCTCCGCGAAGGATGGCGCCACGGAGGTCCACGCCGCGCAAATTCATGCCTGCCAGCATCGCGAGCGACAAATCGCGGCGCGCCAATGTGTCCCCGCGGGAGAGGATGGCCGCCACCTCGGATTGCGTTGCTGGAGTGAGAGTGCTGGCCCCTCCCTCAGCGTGCTCATTCACCTGCGGGCTCGTGAGCGCTTTCCAGCTCCGAATCAGAGCTTGAAGGGTGACGGCACCATCCGCCCCCTCCCAACGCACTCGATCCTGCCAGCCGTCGGCCGTCGCTACCGCAGAGAGGATTTGCAGATGTTCGTCGGAGAGCGGTTCGCCAAGTGAGTCGCGGACGATCAGCAGACGCTCTCCGACGCGGGGGCCCGGGGGCATCGCGTACGACCCTCGCCACACGACGAACACACGGGAGAGGTCGGTGTCGATGGTCACGGTATCGAGCCGCATCTGAACCTCGAGCCCCGCATGCCCTTCGCGATGGAGGAGGACACGGGGGCGGAGGCCGGGGAGCGTGGTGTCGACGACACCTCCGTCCGCCCGCAAACCCTCGAGGCGCAGATGCGCGTCCTCAGGCATCACCGGGGCTCTCATGGGCGGGACCGCTGCTTGGTAGTAAGCGGGATCCATGTCGGCCGGCATGTACGGCCAGCGATCACGCTCCCAGGCGGCGTCGAACGTACCGAGTAGTCGCTCACGTACTGACCAATTCGGTGAAATCGGCGATACGCCCGCGGGCGACACGCGATCCCCCGCCATGCGCAATCGTCCGTCTCGGGCCTCGATCCGAGGAGGGCCAGACGCGGCGCTGCTGCCGCTGCCCACCGGGTTCTCCAGGACATTGGGCCCGCCGAACGCGTGCGTCCAGCCCAGCGCCAGCGACTGGAATGGAACGGGCCTCGTCGGGATGCCTTGCGCGCCCCAACTACGCTCTCCGAACACCACCAATGCGTTGCGAACGGGCCCGACCTCGACATTGACGACAACGGAGCTGACGCCCGGCGCAGCATGCGCGGTGCCACGAACGAGGACATCGACTTCCCGTTTCACGGGCGCGAAATCTGACGCCACGTCGAGCTCGCCGGTCTCGCCATGGCTGTCCGGCGCCGGTCGCACTTGTTCGGCAGCGATGCGCAGGGAGCGACCATCGAGGTCGAGAGCGAACGTCGCCTTTGCGATGACGATTCGCCGCTTTTGGCCGGGCTCGAAGCTGAAGCGCGACGTCCAGCAGGCAAACCCGCTTCGATTCAGGACCTCCAGCGGGTCGACGGCAGGGCTGGGCGAACGCCGCTTTCCGTCGATCCATTCGCGCGGCGGACCGTTGTCGGGCCCAGCCACGCTCGGCACGAGCGCAACGCGAACGTGCTCGGGTGCGAAGCCCATGCTCGGAGCGGCAATGAACCCACGAAAAGTCAGCGTCGCGACGCGCTCCTCAGCCTCGACAACGACAGTGTCGCAACGAAGCGGAATGGGGAGACTTCGGGCGCCGGGCTGCGCCAACACGGCGGCGGCAACGAGCTCTGGCAACCGAACATGTGTGTCTTCCAGCGCGTCGAAGCCGGTGATGCGAATGCGCTCACCGCCGCGTAATGCCGGCAGCCACTGATCCGGCAGCGCGCATTGCAAAGTGCGGAGGTCGGCGCTTTGTCCAATCACCCATTCGCCTGCGCGCGCCGACCGTGCGGCACGCGAAGCCGGCGTCTCGCCGAGACGAGTGGAGACGCGCGGGTCGTTCGCGTCGACGATGAATCCAGGTGCTGCGGCTTCGAGGTCGAACGGACCACCGGCCGGTCCCGCTCGAACGACGACGCGCTTCTGAACCAGGATTCGCCGGCCGCGCGCGATCGCAACCCCGACGAGCCGCGGGCCCGTGGCTCGGCGCGCATGGCCCCGCGCGAGCACTTCCGCATATGCTTTGCAGGGTACGCGGTCTTCGTCGGTGAGCGGCCGTGGACACACCAACATTCCGCGACGCGGCCCGTCAAGCGCGATCGTCACCTTCACGACCGCGGTGAGCCAGCGGCGACCATCATCGCTCGACCACGGCAAGGTCGCCGACGCGGCGGCTTCCTCCAACTGTGCGCGCTCGCCCAAAGCGGTTCGACGCTATCGCCTTTCCCGCAGGCCTTCCAGCGGTACCTGGTTCCCGTGCCGAGCAGGAGGCGATAGCCTCTTGAGCGCATGCTCTCGCTCGAGCACTTCGCAATGCTTCGCGCAGATCTCGAATCGGCCGACGGCGATCGAGAAGAGATTCTGGTGAGCGCGGGGGTACTGCCATCGGAATGGGTGGGCATCGAGCGCCGCTGGGTCGCGGCGATCACGGCGGACGTGTCTGCCGGTAGAACCGAGCTCGCGTCGCGATACCTGGCCGCGTTCTCCAGCGCGCCCGCGCGAGCAGACACGGCAACGGGGGTCGCCCTCGACTCGATCGTGTCGCCCGTATCGGATCGAATGGTGCCACCCTCTCCTCCGGATCCCCCGCCAGCCGTGGAAGCGCGCCTCCTTCCTTCGTACCTTCTATTGCGGGCCACGCCACCTGGCCCCCAGATTCGGATTCACGCCGAACCCGCGCCGATCGCGGTCCCACCGCCGGCCCCCGCCATCCAAGTGTCTGTGGCGCCTCCCCCGCGGGTCCCCGCCGCCTCGATGAGCTCGACGCTGCCCCTCGACAGGCCACCTCCGTCCGGCCCTGTCATCCCCTTCGCTACGGACCGCGCTCCGTCGACTTCGCCCTCCGCGTCTCTTCCACCCATCGCACGCTCGGAGCCCGGCCCCTCGTCACACGGAACCGGTACTGCGATCTTCGACGAAGACCTTTCCGTCTTGCCGCCCTCGCCGACGGTCCCGTCTGACCTGCCGAGCCTGAACGTCGAACAGTACGCATGGCTCTCAGCCACCCTGCGAAAGTCGAGGCCCGACACCATCGAAGCGACGTTGACCCGGTTGCGGCTCACGCAAACGTCGCGTGCCGCACTCGAGGCAATCTGGACCGCGCACATGGCGCGGTATCCGGAGGTGAAGCAGGCGTTCTTGCGCGCGTTCATCGCGCAGATGTGATGGCGACGCCCTCCCTGCAATCACTCGCGCTCCAGGTCCGAGCGGTGCTCCGCGATGGCCGTCTCGACGCGGACAGCCATCGCGAACTCGATGCGGCGCGCGCAAACCTCGTCGTCGCCACCGATGCGAAGTCGCAAGCCCGCTTGCTGACGACGATCGGGAATCGCGCATTGGTCGCGGCCCTCGAGCGCCACGTCGCGGCTCCCGCAAGCCCGCCCGAGAGCGCCCTCCTCGAGCTCGCGTCACGCGCGGTAGAGGCCACGGCCGGCCTGACCGCGAGTCCTCCCGTCGCCGCGCCGCCCCTTCGTTCCGAGGCCGCGGTACGGGCCCACCTCGGCAAGGTAGGCCACCTTCGCGGCGCCACCGTCGCCGGCCGGATACGCGGGCTGCGCCTCCGCGGAGCAGACTGGTCGGGCGCGCGATTCGAGGACGCGGACCTCTCCGGCGCCGAGCTGCGCTCCTCTCGATTCGACGACTGCGACATGCGCCATATCGTGCTTGCTGGCGCGCGCTTGACCGGCAGCTCGTTCTGCGGTGCCGATCTGGGGGCCGCGACTTTGACAGAAGCCGATCTCAGCGACGCGCGCCTCGATCGAGCCGTGCTTCGCGACGCGAGCCTGGCAGGAGCGGAGCTGTTGCGCACCCGTTGGAAGCGAGCGGCCCTGATCGGTACGAACCTCTCGAAGGCGAAGGCGCAGGGTGTCGACTTCCGCGACGCCGCGGTCGTTCGCAATGTCGAGCTGGCGGGGGCGGACATTCGCGGCGCCCGCTTCACGCGAGCCGATCTCAGGGGCGCAAACCTCGAGGGCGCGGACCTGACCGGAACCGAGCTCGTCGCGTGCAGGCTCGACAAAGCCAAGCTCGACGGGGCACGGCTCGATGACGCTGACCTCACGCGTGCAACGTTGGAGGCCGCGTCGATGCGAGGCGTGACCGGAGCGCGTGTCCGTGCGGACAGCGCACGGCTCGTGGCGGCCGATCTGACACTGGCGCAGCTGCCCGGCCTTCGCGCCGCGGGCGCAGACGCTTCGCGCGCCACGCTCTTCCGGGTCGCCCTCGACAACGCACACCTCGTCGGTGTCAAGCTCGTCGAGGCCCGGCTCGAGCTGGTCACATTTCGCGCCGCCGACCTAACGCGTAGTCGATTGACCGGAGCAATGTTCAAGCGTTGTGCCCTCATCGGCGCGGGTCTCGTCTACTCCGATCTCGCGGGCACCTCGCTGTGCGACTGTCTGCTGACCGACGCCACCGTCACCGCTGCCGACCTCCATGGTTTGATCGACGAGAACAACGTCTGGGCGGGCGTCGACCGCAGCCTCGCGAGCCCATCCGACCCCGATCGCCTACGTGCCGAGACATTTCGAGGAGCCCCATGAGAGACCCAATCAAAGAATTGCGTTCTCGACGGGTCGCGCCGCCCGTGCCCTCGCCGCTTCGGCGCGCAGAGGTGCTCGGCGTCGCCGCCGTCGACGAGGTTTTGATCCGATTGCATCGCGCGCCCACAGAAGAGGTCGTTCGCGCCGAGGTGGCCGTCATGCACTATGACCCACAGCCAGGCGACGTCGTTTTGGTCGCGGCCCAGGCGGACGGAGTGTTCGTGATGGGCGTGCTCGGAGCGGCACGTCGACGAGCAGCTCACGCGAGCACGGGGGTGCTAGTCCTTTCGGCTGAAAACAAAGTCGTCATTGACGCGCCGGAGATCGAGGTCCGTGCCGCCCGGATGGAGACGACCGCCGTGACCATCATCGAGCGCGCCGACGACATGCATCGTCACGCGGGGGAGCTTCAGATCGCCGCGGGACGCTGCCGAACCATCGTCGACGACAGCTTCGAGGTCGTCGCTGGGCGCACCCGAATCGTCTCCGACGACGACACCGCGATCGATGGGCGTCGCGTCCTTCTTGGTTGATCATGCCTTTCATCGCGACCAAAGCCGCTGGTACCTCCTTCGCGTTCCCCGACGTGTGCAACGTGCCGACCTCGAACGGGCCCATTCCCATTCCATTCGTCAACGTCGGCAAGTGCACCGACGCTGAGGACACCATCTCGGAGGTACGCATCGAAGGCGCGGAGGTCATCGTCGAGAGCTCGGTCATTCCGACGAGCACCGGCGACGAGCCTGGTAGTGCCGGGGGCGTGAAGTCCGGCACCATCTGCGGCCCGGTCCGATTCAAGTCCGCCAGCGCCAAGGTCTACGCAAAAGGAAAGCGGGTCGTCCTCCTTGGCGCCGAGACGTCTCACAACAACGACAACGCCCTGGGCCAACTGCGGGAGCCCAGCCAGTCGAAGGTCGAGGTCTCTTCATGAGCGCCCCTTGGCCTTACGACGACGCCGAGCCGGCAGTCGAGATCACAGAACCCTCGTGGGTCTGTCCAGGCGGGACGTGCCAGTGCAACGAGTCGGACGAGAAACAGGAGCCGCGAAACTTCCAGGTTCTACTCCGGGATCACTTCGGCGAAACAATGGGTGGGGCACGCTGTCGCGTCATCATCAATGGGCGCGTCGTCAATGAAGACACCCCCTACGCGGATGGCGATGGCTGGCTGCGGCTCGAGCTGACGAGAAGCCCGCATACGGCGCGCGTAGAGTGGGCACCGGCGAACACGCCGATCGACGATCTCTATCCGTACCGGAAGAGCTACTACGCCGACCTGCGCGAAGACTCTGCCTCCGAAGCGGCCCGCCGGCGGCTGCATAACGTCGGTTTCAGCTACTACCCGTCGATGGAGATGAACATCAAAGAATTTCAGCGCGAGTTCGGCTATCCGAGGGCCACCGGCCGACTTCGCGATATCGAAGCCGACTTGATTGCCTACCACGACGAGGGCGTCCCACCGTCGCCGCCGCCAAGGTCGCCGGCGCAGGACGCGGAGAAAACGTAAATGGGGGGCTCAGCCGGCCTAAAAGCGCATTTCAAGACCCTGCTGGAGGCGTTCACCAAAAGCAGGGACGACGCTACCCAGTTCGTCTTCGACTTCACGCGCATCAAGAGCGAGTACAAGGACCCGAACGGAAAGGTCTACACCGGCACCTTCTGGGTGACAGGCGACGCACTCAAGTATCGCCTGACGCGCAGCGATGACGCGATTCTCTACGACACGTTCATGCCCGACGGCGCAGTCCACGATCCGTACGATCCACTGACCCCTGGCCGGCTCGAACCGTCACCGGACCCGCTCGTGCGTCTGCCTTGCACGGCGCCCGACAATCAAGCCGTCGCCGATGTGATCACGACGCACCCCCACCCGACCGAGACCCACGCGACGAGTGGGCTCGTCAATTACACGGCCAAAGTCCTCGACGACATGGCCCCCGCCTCGAGCCTGCTGCTGACGCCCTACCTCTGCGACCTCCGCTACATGCAAGCCGGGCTCAAGGTCGGCGTGTACAACCAAGACGTCACCAAGACCGTCGAATCCTCCGCGCTGTTGCACCGCAAGCTGAACGAAGAAATCGCGGCGAAGGTGGGCGACCGTACCAGCCTGCCCAACATCGTCGCGGACGCAGGAAAGATCTGGGCCATCCACAGCCGAGTGTACGAAGACGCCAAAGAGGAAAACGGCACCCCTTACAAGGCCGTCATCAACTATGGTTGGCACGGCCCCGGCCAGGTTCTGAATGCCGTCAGCAACAATTTGAAAGTCGCGCAATCCGTAGGCGGGCGCCACAACGCCAAACATATCGACTATTCGCAAATGGCTTATCTCGTCGCAGGGTGGTGCGAAATAACGAGCCCCGATCGCGGGCTCGAATTCATGCTGACCGACCGGGTGTATCAGACGAAGCCGTACTGCAACCTCGTCGTCCACGACGGCGTACCTCTCAAGCGAACCACCTACTGAAGACAATGGGCACGGACGAGAGTGGAGCCCCCTGGCCGTACGCACCGCCAGTCGAGATCGAGGAAGCTGGCGAGCCAACCTGGATCTGCCCAGGCGGAACATGCGATTGCCACCCCGTAGAGGCGGAGGTCGAGAGGGTCGACCACACGATCTTCCTCTTTGACCCAGGCATCGAGCGGATGCCGAACGCGCGCGTCCGTGTGCTCGAGAATGGTCGCATGATCAATCTCGACGCCCCCTATGCGAGCGCCGACGGCTCGGTTCGGGTGCGTATCAAGCCGTCGACGCGGCACCTCTTTCTCGAATGGGCACCGCAAAGAGTGCCCCTCGACCCGGGCCTGCCCCACCGGTCTCGCTACCATGTCGTGCTCGGCCGCGACACCGACGAGAAGGTACGCTTACGGCTCGAAAACCTCGGCTTTGTCGACAGCCGCCTTCTCCGCGGCAACGTGGAAGACTTCGAGCGCGACTACACGACCACCGAACCGCCGAGTGGCGAGCCGGGGTCGATCGCACCCCTGCTCGTCAGCTACCACGATAGCGGCACCATTCCGCCTCGCGGAACGAAGGTATCCAACCCGAGCTCCGGCGGTCCCGTCACGTCCGCCCAATTCGCGAAGAAGGGCGACGGAGTGAAGAGGGGTGACGGCGGGCCGCCAACGACCAATCCTAGGCAAGCCCCGCAGGGCAGCGCGGCACCAGGGCTCCTGTCGAAAGTGAAGATCAACCTGGCCATCGTCTACGATGTCGATGAGCGGGACGTCGATGTCCCCGAGAAGCGCACAATCGAGGCGCTGGCGGACGCGGCGAAGATTCTGGCGGAATACAGACGGGAGCGGAGCCCCATCGCCATCGAGGCCGCGACCCTCGTCGCGTTTGAGAACGAGGTCGAGATCGCGCGGGAGCCTACCGACGCGAACGGCTGGGCCACGCTGGATCTCAAGAAGGCCAGCCCCAATGCCCAAATCAAGATCGTCGCCCTGCCCCCGGACGAAAACGTATTGCCGGGCACGAAGAAACCCAGTGCCAAGAAGAAGCGACTGCAGCTGAACCCAACCAACACGCCGGCCGGCCCCAGCATGCCGGGCGCAGACTTCTCGCTGCTCAAAATGTATCGGCCCTTCGTGCTGACCCTCCACCTCAGCGACAAGCGAGCCCCGATTGCGACGAGCGACGGACTTCCGGACACAACCAAGATCCACCTCAAACCCGGCAAAGGCCCGGCGCCCGACGCGAATGGCAACGTCGAGGCCAAAGACGTGAGGGGCCAAGGCTTCATCAACCCGAAGCCGAAGTTCGTGAAGCTCTATCAGGTGAGCAGCGAGGGCTTGTCCAAAGAAGGCCGGGCCGCGCGTCTACACATCGACTGGCGCCCCGACTGGTGGAAGAGCGAGAACACTGACCCCCGCTATGCACTGTGGAACCGGTTCGCCGCCAACACCCGATCCGTCCCTGCGAGCGCACCGCCGGCCGGCATTGTCGTGCACCATACCCATGGCGTGCAAATGCCGGGCACGGCGCACACTCTCGTCACAGAGCCGAAAAAGAACGCCGACGGCGAACCGGCCCGGCCGCCAACGAGCATCCACTATCTGATCGACCTCGATGGCCACACAACGAAGCTGGTGGATGAATCGCTCATGGCGTTTCACGCGGGTAGCGGCCAATGGGACAACTTCGACGCGCCCAACCAGTTCACGGTCGGCTTCGAGATTGTTCATTCGGACAGCAGCCCCGTGGGTACCGACAAATCGGCATTCGACTATGCGCCCCGTGAGTTCTTTCAGCAGCAGTACGATTCTCTCATCCGCATCTGTCTTGAGCTCAAAGCGAAGTACAATATTTCACCGGCCAGTGTGATCGGGCATCGCGATCTGAAGGTCTTGGCTGCGAAGTATCTGCCCAAGGGCTCGTATCCGAACGGCGGCTTCTCCAATCGTACATGCGGTGGTAAGCCCGATTGCCCGGGGCAATCGTTCCAGTGGGAGCAGCTCGAAGACGCTGGTTTGGCCCTGGCGCCGAAGGAGCCGAAGAAGCTTGCCGGTCTCTCGGACGAGTTGTTCAAGACGCCACCTGCTTTGTTGAGCCTGGGAGAGCCCAAGGCGTGGACGCTCGACAAGCGCAAAGACGCAATCAGACTCTTGCAGCAGCTGTTGTTCGACATTGGCTACTCGGTGTCCGCCTCTCGGAAGCACCCGCCGCGGGCCGAGATTCCGTCAGACCAAGTCCAGCTCAAGGCCGCCGGCGCCGCTTTCCAGACCCACCATTTCTCGGGCTCTCGCCGGAGCTACAATCACGAGCAGCACAAGCTGAGCGCCGAGAAGAGCAAACACCCCCGGACCGCGGCCCTCGCCAAGCGCCCAAAGATCGAGACGATCGACTCCTTGACGATTCAGGCGATCATCCGCGTCTGGGCCGCGAGGAAGCAGTGAGCAAGCTCGTCCCCTTGTGGCTCATGGGGTTCATCCTCCTGTCTTGCGCGGCCCCCACACCCAGCCCCCCTCCACCGATCGAACTGAACGCAACGGCCTCGACGGCTGCACCGCTGTCCACCGCGTCGAGCGCGACCACCGGCTGCGGGCGCGTCGACTGCGGGGGCGCGGCGCCCGCCTGCTGTTACGATGACCAGCTCGGTTGGTCCTGCGCCGAGACGTTCGCGGCCTGTCGGACGACGGAAGCCCGTCACTCGATGAGGTGCCTGGGCGCCCGCGATTGTCCCGGCCAGCGCTGCTGCCGCTACGGCTACGGCGAGGCCGGCACGTCGTGCGAGGCCGACTGCGGTCCAGGGGGCACCCCCGTCTGCGCGTCAGACGGAGATTGTGAGGGGGTCTACGTCACCGGAGCCGAGGGCGACCAGTTCGCTGCCAGCGAATGCAACGTAGTGTGGCTCGACGACGGTCCGTATTCACTCCGTGGTTGCGCGCTTCCACTCTGACCGCGATCGACCCACTCGAGGACGACTATCATGGCAGCGACTTCCGAAGGCATCTGGCTCGAATCCGCGGCGCTCGGCGTCGAGCCCTCCGAAACACCCACCGCGGGCCGAGATCCAGTCAGACCAGGTCCAACTCAAGGCCGCCGGTGCGGCGTTCCAGACCCACCATTTCTCAGGCGCACGCCGGAGCTACAATCACGAGCGGCACAAGCTGAGCACCGAGAAGAGCCGACACCCCCGCACCGCGGCCCTCGCCAAGCGCCCAAAAATCGAGACGATCGACGATTTGACCATTCAGGCGATCCTCCGCGTCTGGGCGGCGAGGAAGCCGTGAGCAGGCTCCTGGCCCTCTTGCTCACAGGGTGTCTGCCCCCGTCATGCGCGAGCCCCACACCCAGCCGCCCTGCACCGATCGACCTGAAGTCGACGGTCTCGACGGCGACGCCCTCGCCCTCCACGGCGTCGAGCGCGATCACGCGCTGTGGGCGCGTCGACTGCGGCGGCGCGACGCCTGCCTGCTGTCACGACGAACAGCTCGGTTGGTTCTGCACCGAGACGTTCGCTGCCTGTCGGACCGCAAGAACCCGTCACTCGATGAAATGCTTGGGGCCTCGCGATTGTCCCGGCCAGCGCTGCTGCCCCTACGGCTACGCAGGGGCCGGCACTTCGTGTGAGGCCGACTGCGGTCCGGGGGGCACGCCTGTCTGCGAGTCAGACCGAGACTGCGAGGGGGCCTATTACACTGGAGCTGAGGGCGACCAGATCCCGGCCAGCGAATGCAACATAGTGTGGCTCGACGATGGCCCGTATTCACTCCGTGTTTGTGACCTTCCATTCTGACCGCATCGACCCACCCGAGGAACGACTATCATGGCGACGATCTCCGAAGGCATCTGGCTCGAATCCTCGGCGCTCGGCATCGAGCCAATGGCCGTGCAGTCCCTCGAGGGTTTCGACGAGCTGAACCGAATCTACCGGTTCGGCCTGCACTTGGAGCTGCCGGCCGGCTCGCTTGCACCCGACGAGCTTTCGCGCATCCTCGAGAGCCCTGCGACGATCGTTTTCGTCGAACGCGAACATGAGCTCAATCGCTTCAGCGGCATCATTTCGGAGCTTTCTGCAAGGCCAGACGTCGAGCATACCCAGGTTGCTCTCGACCTCGAGCTGGTGCCGCGACTGTGGCTACTTCGGCAGCAGCGAGGCAGCGAGATCTTCCTCGGGCGCAGCGTGCCGGAAGTGGTGAGTGACAAGCTCATCGCCAATGGCTTGGTGCCGGGGCGCGACTTCTCCTTCGCGTTGCGAGAGGATTACGCCATTCGCGAGTTCATCGCGCAATACGAAGAGACCGACCTCGACTTCATTGACCGGCTCTGCGAGCACGCGGGCATCATCCGGATGTTCGAACAGCGTGACGGCGCCGAAGCAATCGTGTTCACGGATCAACAGCGCTTGTTCCGCGACGTTCAGCGCTCGGGGATCAAGGTGCGTCATCGAGCCGACCACCCCGCCGCGTGGAGCGTGCAGACAAAATTGCAGCGACTCCCGCGAGAGCTGCAAGCGCATGACTACAACTACCGAACGCCCCGGCTCGGCCTCCGAGAGACCGAGCCATCTCGTCGCCCGGTCGCCAACGGGGGTTGGACGGAGTTCGGCGGCCACGCCAAGACGGTCGCCGAAACGAAGCGCGAGGCGACGGTCCGCGCGGAGGAGTGGGGGGCGCGTCAGCACGTCGTCGAGGCGCACTCCAGCGAAGCCAGCCTGCGTGCCGGAGGTGTCGTGCATCTGACCGATGCCCTGCTTTCACAGCAAGATCTGGTCATGACGCGGGTCGACTTCGTGTTCGAGGGCGACCGTGGGGGCGGGCAGCAGCACGGCTGGCTGAACCGCATCTCCGCAATCCCCCAGGGCACGCCTTTTCGGCCGGCCCGCGTGACCCCTGTGCCACGGGTGCCGGGGCTCATGAATGCAGTCGTCGATGGAGAGATCCGCGGCGACTACGCGGAGCTCGATGACCACGGTCGCTACCATCTCCGAATGGCTTACGACCGGTCCGGCCGCACCGACCTGGGCGCGACGCATCCGGTTCGGATGATGCAGCCACATGCGGGCGCCCACTACGGCATGCACTTTCCGTTGCGACCGGGCACGGAGGTATTGGTCGGGTTCGTGAATGCCGACCCAGATCGTCCTGTCATCGTCGGAACGGCGCCGAACCCCGTCACGACAAGCCCCGTGGTTCAGCTGAACCAGACGCAGAACGTGCTCCGCACCGGTTCGAACAATGAAATGGTCATTGAAGATTTGAAGGGTATCGAGCGCATTCGGCTCCATACGCCGTACAAAACGACGACGCTCCAGCTCGGCTCCGTCGAGGAGCCGGAGGAGGGCGTGTTCGTGACAACGGAAGCGAACGTCAGCACGGCAGCGCGTGGATCACACAACGTGATGACCGAGCGCCACACCACGGTCGCCGAGTCGAGCACGGCGATGCTTGGCAAGAGCGCGGTGATCCTGGCCGGCATGATAGGTGTCACGGCCGGCAGCGAGCGCGGCTTCGACAAGCCATCGTCGCTGTCGCTGCGACAGCTCGAGAGCGACCTTCAACGGATCTCGAGGTCGCCCGCGGACCGAACGGAGGAAGACCGAGCCGCCCCCTCCGCCCTGCCGGAGAGCGACGAGCCCGACGGTGGCGACGGCGGCCTTCAGAGCGGCGTGTCCGAGCAAGCGGCGGTGCGAGCGGACGACAGCGCGCTGGCGCTCGTGCGCGCCGCGAGCGAGCAAACGGATCTCGGATTGGACTCCGCGCGAGGCCGCGCGCAAGGCGAAGCGCTTGGGGAGCCGCTCGATCCTTCCGCCATCATCGCGAGCGACCGCACCGCCGCGGTCATCGGTCGCGACATCGCCCTCGTGTTCGGCGACCGCTGCGCTGCGCTCTCTTCGCACGATACGGCGTCCGTCATGGGCCGCTGCGTGACGCAGCTCAAGTCACCGGGCACCGTCGAGGTCGCCGCCGGCAAGCAGCTCGACATCACCACCGCCGGCGAGCTGGATGTTGCTGCGAAGACGGCGCGCATCGTCGCCGGCTACTACCCGGAGGCGGAAGCGCCACCGCTCGACGACGGAGTCTCGCTCGGCATCATGGCGCGCCGTGACCTGCGCGTTCACAGCGTCGAGGATTGCATCCTCGTCTGCGCGAAGAAGAACCTGATCGGGAGCGCGCACAGTGGCGACGTTCGTCTCACTGCCCAAAAGACGGTGGCGCTGAAGGGCGGCGCCATTGTCGGGTCGGCCGGATCGATCTCGCTCGACGCCAAGACCATCAAGGCCAAAGCCTCGGGTGACATCGAGGTGACGGCTGGAGGCGACGTCAAGGTCAAGGCGGCGAACGTTACCATCGAGGCCGGGACCATCCGCCTCGTCGGCACGGTGCTGGTCGAAGGCGACCTCTTCGTCAGCGGGGACAGCAATCTCTGACCCAACGTCGTAGGGGAAGGGCGACCGAGCCGCGCGAGACCAGTCGAAGATTGCGAACTCTTCCACGTCGCGACACCGGCGCCGCGCCGCCGCTGCTCCTGCTCTGCGAGGACAGCCCCGCACCGAGCTGCACGAAGGTTTCGCCGTAGCCAGAGGCATCTGGCCAAGCGGTTGGCCGCTATCGAGGAGCCGCGCTCGCGCGCGGCGCGGCGCTCTCGGCGCTCGGCGCGTCCGACGGGCTCGGCTCGGGCTGAGAGAGCATCTGCCGGAGCTGCATCGCGCGATCGACGACGGCCTCGACCTCGGCGACCGTGACGTCGAGCTTCGCGCGCACGTCGCTGCCCTCTACCGACACGGCGATGCGCTGCACGAGCGGCGCCGCGTTGATGAGCGTCGTCACCGGAGCGGACGCCGCGCGCTCACGCGACTGGTTCAGGAACGCGGCCACGTCGATCGCCGCAGAAGGGTCGTCGCAGCGCAGGATCGCGAGCATCTCGGCCTTGTCTCCGACGAGGCGTAGGCCGACGGCGGCAGCCTTCACCGAGGCGAGCGCCTTCGGAGCGCGTCCACCCGACGCGCCGATTTCTTCGTTGATGGTCGCTCGCTGCGTCGGTGAAAGCGCGAACGTCACGCGCACGGTCGCGTACTCCGAGAGCGCGGCGTCGAGCTCCGCGTGGACGGCATCCGATTTCGCCGAAGGCAGCGCGCCGTCGGCGGTGTCGATCATCGTCCGGAGGTACGTGCCGCCGCCGAGGAGCAGAATGCCGCCCGGACGCGACGCGACCTCGCCAGAGGAGGCCGTCGTCGAGTCGCGGACGGTCTTGAACGAGCCGACGGTCGACGCGACGGGCTTGCCGCCGCGTGCGCTCACGATCTTGCCGGCGCACTCGAGCACGGCCGTGTCCGCGAAGCCGCCGACCGCAACGACGCCGAAGTCCGAATCGGGCGCGTCCGGTACGACGAGCGCGATCTCGTCGATGCTCGCGATCGGATCGAATCCGCACGCCTCGCGGAGCTTCCCGAGACCTTCGACCTCTCGATCTCCTGCGAGGTACGGCGCGACGAGGGGCGAGGCGCGGAGCGCGCGCATGTCGGCGAGGACGAGGATCGCCGCGCCCTGTGGCGCCGCGTCGATGGCGGCCGTGCGCACCGAGATCGGCACGAGCGGCTCCGGATCGTGGACGGCGAGATAGCGAAACGCCGCGAAGCCGACCGCGCCGACGACGGCGAGCACGGAGACGACGACCGCCCAGCGACGGAGACGCGAGCCCGCGCCGTCGGGTTTCGACCGCGGCGGATCGGACGCGCCTGCCGTCTCGGATCGAGGTGCGCTGGCGTCGCCTCGCGGCGCGCCAGACGCCTGGGCGCCGGCCTTGCGCTTCGGTTTCCGCGCCTTGCGACGAGCGTCCCTCATCGCTTCCTGTGAAGCGCGCGCGCGAGCATGTCCCCCAAAGCGCCGACCTTCGTTCCGATGAGAACGAGCGCGATGAGGATCGCCGCGAAAATGATCTCGTTGGGCGTGGCGCCGATGAGGTCCACTTTCCGCGTTCTGCCCGCGTTCAGGTCGTGGGGCAAGCGCCCCGCACTTTGATAGAGTCGGCGGCGCAGCGTCGGGCTGGACCCCGCCGAGGCGGAGATCCATCGGTGGAGAGCGACGCGCCCCCGGACATCGACGACAAGGAACGCGGAGACGTGGTTCTCCTCGCGGACTCGTCCGTCGAGGGCGAGGACATCGCGACGAACCTTCGCACGCGTGGCTTCGTCGTGTTCGATGTTCCGCTGGGCCTGCTCGAGGCGCGCGTCGCGAGCGAAGCGCCGCGCGTGGTGGTCCTCGACGTGGACCAACCCGGCGCGATCGAGCGAGCCAAGCGCTTGCGCGAGGTGCCGCACGGCGCCGACGTCGAGATCCTCTGCGTGGGAGATCCGCTCCGCGCCGCAGAGCTTGCCATCAGCCTGTTCGACAACGTGTTCGAGCGCCCCGTCGACGTGTTGCGGCTGGTCGAGCGCGTCATGACGCTGGCGATCCCCGCAGGCCCGAGCTTCGCCGCCCGCGGCACGACCCCGCCGCCGATGTACGCGCAGCGCCCGAGCGTCCCGCCGTCGCCCGACAGCGTCCCGCCGATCAGCGAGATCCCACGCGGCGGGCTCGATTCGACCGGCTTGCTCGACGACAGCTCAGAGCCGGCCGCGGCGCTCGGCCTCGTGACGGGACTGGTGAGGCTGAGCCCGGAGCTCGAACGCCGCATCCGCGACGCTGAAGAGCGTGTCCGGGCGAGCGTCGACGCGGTCGCATCGTCCGAGGACGACGGTGAAGCGGACGCGGAGGTTGATCCGGAGCTGCTCTCCATGCTCGACGAGCCCATCGACGCGATCGAGGACGCGCTCGGCACCGGCAGCAGCTTGGACGCGCTCGGCTCGAGCGTCGGCGGCACGGGCAGCGGCTCGAAGCTGACACCGCTCCCGCGGCCAGGGACGCAGAGCGGCACCGGCACGGGCACCGGCACCGGCGTCGTCACGGGCGCGCACGTCGGTCCGATCACGCAGTCGCTGACGCAGGCGCTGACCACGGCGGGCGACGTGCTCACGTCCCTCCCCGCGTCTTCGCCGCCCTCCGAGGGCATGACGAGCTCCACACGCGCGGCGAGCCCTGCGCTCGGCATTCGACTGGGCGAGCTCTTCGGCATCCGCCCGCCCGAGCGCGGCGGGCCGACCGGCGCCGTGGTGACGCCGCCAAGAGGCAACCCGCGTCTACCGACGCCCACGCAGGCGCAAGGCTTCGATCCCGCCGTGCTTCGTCAGCTGCAGCAGGTCGTGACCGACGCGATCGGCGCGGCCGGCTCGGCGCAGCCGTGGAGCGACGCCGACTCTCCCGTATCGCCGCCGGTGCGCTTTCAAGAGCCGCGCGACATCGCCACGGGGCGCGCCGTCGTCGATCTGCACGCGGGGGCGCGCTCGGCTCCCGGGGTGCCGCCTCCCTCGGGCCGCGTGAGCCCGGCGGCGCAATCGGTGCCGAGCGCGAAGGTCGCCGCCCGCGACCACGCGGCGACCTCGAGCACCGGGCCTGCGAGCGTCACCGCGCTCGGCCCCGCGTCAGTCGGAACCTCGAGAGAAACGAGCAACACGTTGCCCGTCGTCTTCCGCGAGGGCGAGGGCTTGCGACCGATCGCGCGCGCGATCGCGGCGCGTCGCTCCGGCTCGGTCGCGCTGACGACGAGCGCGGGCGTTCGACGCATCATTTTGCAGGACGGCGATCTCGTGACCGTCGGCTCCGAGATCGCGGACGAGAACGTCGTCGCGTTCTTGGTCGCCCGCGGCGATCTCGATCGCGACGCCGCGGCGAAGCTCGCCGGGAAGCTGCCGCCGTCCGGACGTCACGCCGGCGCCGCGCTCATCGCGCAGGGGTACTTGGCGCAGGACGATCTTTGGCCGGTCCTTCGCGCACACGCGGAGTGGTTGCTCGGACGCGCGATGACGAGCGGCCCCGGTACGATCGAGCTGGAAGACGAGGCCCCAGGACGTCTGAAGGCCGAACCCGGCGTCTTCGGGGGCGCGACCGGCGCCGAGATCTACGTGGAAGCGGCGCGCCGCGTGCTTTCGAGCGAGCTGTCGCTCATGGGGCTTGGCGGCCTCGAGGCTCGCTTCGACGCAGGGACGCGCGCGAACTTGATCGGCGAGTGCGCGCTGTCTCCGGAAGAGGCCGCCGTCGTCGCGTCCGCGCCGGGCTCTCTCGTGAGGGACCTCGTCCCCGACGCGGCCTCCGAGCTGCTGGGCGTGCTGCGCGCGCTGACCGAGCTCGAGGTGCTCAGCGTCGTCGCACCGCTGCGCCGCGACACCTCGACGCGCAAGGACGAGCCGGACCCGCTCGACGAAGAGGCCGTGCGAAAGCGCATCTCGGCGCGGCTCGGCCTCGTGCGAGAGGGCGACTACTTCTCGCTCCTCGGAATCGGCAAGGACGCGACCGCCTACGAGATCAAGCGCGCGTACCTGGCGCTTCGACGCGCCTTCGAGCCGACGCGCCTGCTCACGGCGGCGACGGCCGACCTGCAGGACGACGTCATCCTCATCGTCGAGGTGCTCGACGAGGCCTACGACATCCTCCGCGACTCGCACCGTCGCGATCGATATCGACGGGCGATCTCCGCGGGCCCCCCCGGCTGAGATCCTGCTGTGTTCGTTGGGCCCCGCGCCCGGCGATCACGATCTGCGTTGGGCGATCTCGGCGAGCCCTTCGGCCGAGATCGCCTTCGGAACGGCGCGTCAGTTGTTGTCGAGCGCCGTCCCGGTCGAGCCCATGTTGCCGTTCGGAAAGCCACCTGAGCCGCCGGAGCCGGCTGCGCCTGCGTTGAGGCTGTTGCCGCCGAGGCTCACCGTCGTGCCCGATCGGAAGACGCCGTAGCTGACGCCGCCGGCACCGCCGCCACCGCCGCCGCCAGTGCCACCGTCGCCACCCTTGCCGCCGTTGCCGCCCTTGCCCACCTCGCCCGTGCAGTTCTGAGCGCCAGTGCCGCCGGTCGCCCCGGTACCGCCCCCTCCGCCAGCTGCGCCAGAACCACCTACGCCGCCATTGCCCGCCTGAATCGTGTTCGCCGACAGAACAATTCCTGTCGAGTTGACAAGGAAGACGCCGAAAGAGCCCCCGGCGGCACCACCGGCACTGCCGCCGCCGCCACCACACCCAGCGCCACCGCCCGCGCCAGCCCCGTTACCTCCGCCATCGTTGACGGCGCAGCCACCTTGACCACCACCACCTCCTCCGCCGCCACCACCGTTGCCGTGAACTCCGATTTGACCGTTCCCACCGTTGGAGCCGAGCCAGAACCCGCTGACAACCGAACCTCCGTTGCCGCCGGAGCCAGGGTTACCGACACCACCCGACGTACCATCCACCCCGTTTGATCCAGGGCTGCCAGAGCAACCTCCAAAGCAGCCGCTGTCACAGCCAGAACCTGGCGCTCCCCCACTGGTCCCGATCAGGCCGGTCCCACCCATGCCACCTGAATGGTTGCCTTCGGAGCCGCCAGCGCCCCCGTTCCCACCTGTTCTCCCGCACGGCGATGTTCCGCCCACGCTGGCACCTCCGTTGGACCCATCGCAGCTGCCGTTGTTGCCATTAGACCCGATCCCGCCACTGCCCCCGGCTCCACCGACCGTTCCGCTAGAGCCAGGGCCAGCGTTTCCAGAAGTAATGCTGCTGTTCTTCACCGTGAGCGCTGTGCACCCACTGCAATAGATGCCGTAGTTCGACGCGCCGGTGCTCGAGGTGCTGGTCGTCTCGATCGTGAGCCTGTCCACGGTCGTCGCCGAGTTGATCCCGAAGCCCTCGAGGGCGGTCATGCGACCCCCGACCAGCGTGTTCGAGCGAATCGTCGCGATGTTGCTGGCGGACCGCGCCCAGTTGTTCGTCGCCGAGTAGCCGCCGAAGATACTGATCCCCTTCGTCAACGTGACGCGCCCGAGGTAGACGCCATTCGAAACGTAGACCTGCGTCTTGCCGGTCGAGGCGGCCTTCCCGATCGCCGCCGAAATGGTCAGCATCGGCTGCGCCTTCGTGCCGGGGAACGTGTCGTTGCCGCTCGTCGCGACGAAGATCGCAGAGTTGATGTCGCCATCGACGCCGTCACAGTTCTTGTCGACGAACGAGTCGTCCGGCAGGTCGACCCCGGCCTGGACGGTGCAGGCGTATTCGCAGCCGTTCGCGGGGTTGCCGTCCAGGTCGTAGTGGTTCGGCTGACAGCCGTTGACGACGCAGACGCTGTTGACGCACGCGACGTTGCTCGAGGGAAAGACGTTGGAGCAGTTCGTCGCGCAGACGCCGCAGTGCGCAGGGTCATTCGTCGTGTTGACCTCGCAGCCGGTCAGCATGTTCGTGTCGCAATCGGCGTAGCCGATGTTGCACGCCCCCATGTGACACGTCCCGCTGCTGCACGAGTTCTGCGCGTTCGGAAACTGGCAGACGTTGAAGCAGTTGCCGCAGTTCGACACGTCGTTGTCCGAGTGGATCTCGCAGCCGTCGGAGGGATCGACGTCGCAGTTCTTGTAGCCCGCGTCGCACTGCGTGAGCGTGCACACGCCCAGGCCGGTCTGCTGGCTGGGGACGCAGTCCTCGGACGCATTCGCGAGATCGCAGTTCTTGTTGCACCCGCCGCAGTGGGCCATCGTCGTCGCGAGGTTCGTCTCGCAGCCATCGGCGGCGCTCAGGTTGCAGTCACCGTAGTTGTTGAGACAACCCATGACGTTGCAGTTGCCGGCCGAGCAGAACGCGTTCGTGTTCGTCTTCACGCAGCTGTTCGTGCAAGAGCCGCAGTGCAGGACGTCGTTCAAGAGCGAGGTCTCGCAGCCGTTCGCGTCGTCTAGATCGCAATCGGCGGCGAACGTGTCGCAGCTCGTCAACTGACAGACGCCACCGACGCATTGACCCGAGCCCTGGAACGGATCGCAGGGGTTATTGCAGAAACCGCAGTGCTGGTTGCTGCTGTTCGTGTCCGTCTCGCAGCCGTTCGTCGGATCGCCGTCGCAAGCGCCGAGGCCGGGCGCGCAGCCCGACTCTTCGCCGTGAATGGGCACTTCGATATCCGGCGCGGCGTCCGAGCCCACGTTGAGCTTCACGATCGCGCTGACCGGCGGGATCTCCCCAGCCTGGCCGCCCGCGGTGTAGGTCACCTCGAACCAGAGCGATTTGCCCGAGGCGCGGACGACCGGGACGTCGTCGACGACGCGCAGATAATCGCCGGGAGACCCGGGATCTTCCTCGAAGCGAACACCCACGGACGCAAACTTGGGATTCGAGATCGTGATCGACTTGAAGAGCACGTCGTCGGCCGTGCCGTTGTCGATTCGGAACGTGCGCTTCTCGGCGGTGCCGGACGACACGACGCCGAAGTCGAGCTCGGCGGGCTGTTGGCATTGGTCATACGGGCCTGCGTCGTTCAACACGCAGAGGTCGACGGTCCCCGAGAGCTGACCGCCCTCTCCGCCGCTGCCTCCGGTCGCCGACCCGCCCGCGTTCGCGCCACCGGTCGACGCGCCGCCCGTCGTGATCGTGGTGCCGCTGCCTCCGCTGCCTCCGCGCCCCGTCCCTGTCGAGAGGTCGTCGTCTCCGGCTGCACAGCCGATCGAGAGCACCACCCCACCCAAGACCCACGCGTAACGATGAAGCATCGTGAAATGAGAGCAGGGCCCGCGTCCGCGATCAATTCATGCGCAGGGTCTTTTCTCTCGGCGCGTGTTCGTGCGACACCTACGGACATGTCGGAAGACGGAGCGCGGGGGCGCGGGTCTCGGTCGGACAAGGCGGTGGCGCTCGTGGTCCTCGTCGCCGCCCTCGGCTACTTCGTCGATATCTACGACCTGATCCTCTTCGGGATCGTCGGCAAAAAGAGCCTCAAAGACCTGGGCGTCGCGGCCGCCGACGTCGACCGCCTGCAGGGGCACATCCTCGACTACCAAATGCTCGGGATGCTTGCCGGGGGGATCCTCTGGGGGATCCTCGGGGACAAGCGCGGCCGGCTCTCCGTCTTGTTTGGTTCCATCGTCATGTATTCGATCGCGAACGTCGCGAACGCTCAGATCACGAGCGTCGAGTACTACCCGTGGCTCCGGTTCATCGCGGGCGTCGGCCTCGCCGGAGAGCTGGGCGCCGGGATCACCCTCGTCAGCGAGGTCATGAGTCGACGCGGTCGAGGTTGGGGAACGACGATCGTCGCCGGCGTCGGCGTGACCGGTGCCATCGCCGCGGCGCTCGTCGACCGCTACGCGACCTGGCGCATCGCGTACTGGATCGGCGGGCTTGGCGGCATCGCGCTGTTGCTCTTGCGGGTCGGCGTCCGCGAGAGCGGCATGTTCGAGTCGGTGAAGGCCGCGACGGGCGTCGCGCGCGGCAACGTCCTGGCGCTATTCTCGAGCTTCGATCGCATCAAGCGCTATTTGGCAGTCATCTTGATCGGGACGCCGATCTGGTACGTCATCGGCATCCTCGTCGTGCGCGCCTCTGCCATCGCGAAGGATCTAGGCATTCAGGGCGAGATCAACGCGGGAACCGCCGTCATGCTCTGCTACATCGGGCTCGCCGTCGGCGACGTCGCGAGCGGCGTGCTGTCGCAGATCTTGAAGAGTCGCAAATACGCAGTCGGCACCTTCCTCGTACTGACGGCCGTGTCGGTCGTGTACTACTTCGTATTCGGCAAGGGCAGCGTCACCGCGGTCTACGCTGCGTGCTTCGTGCTCGGGATCGGCGGCGGCTACTGGGCCATGTTCGTGACGATGGCGAGCGAGCAGTTCGGGACGAACCTGCGGTCCACGGTCACGACGACCGCGCCGAACTTCGTCCGAGGCTCGCTCGTCCTGTCGAACTTCGGCTTCACGGCGCTCCAGGCGAGCCTCGGCGTGTGGAAGTCCGCGGCGGCAGTCGGCGTCATCTCGATCTCGACTGCGTTCGGCGCACTTCTTCTGCTGCGCGAGACCTACGACAAGGACCTCGACTACGTCGAAGAGTGATGTCGGCCTCTCGGCCGCGCGCGCAGAGCCGCTACTGACAGCGGCCCTCTTTGCAGACCGGCGGAGAAGGAGGCGCACACGGAGGCACGACCTTTTCGCAGTGCGCCGCCGAGAACTCCTTGCAGGGCCCGGCCTCGATCGGGACGGTGGCCCGATCGAGCGCGCCCTTGCCGGCTTGGTTCACCGTGCGTGTACACGCGTCGAAGCAGCTGCCGCCGAGCGCGATGGTCGTGCAGTCGGCGTCGGTCGAACACGCTTCGTTGGCCTCGGCGACGGCGTTCAGGTTCGCGATGGCCTGGCTCGGCGCAGAGGTGCAGACCTCGGCGGTGCCGACCTTCGCTTCGGGTCCGCACGCGGCGACGACCACGGCGACGACCCCGAGCGCGGACACGCCGGTTTGCATGTACCCCGACTTCACGAGCGGGCTCCGACGGCGCGCTTGATCGGCGCCGCGACGGAGTCGACGACGATCGCGTCGTCTTCCGCGCTGACGATCACGGTCGCGCCAGGCGCGACGTCGCCGCGGAGCAAGAGCTCGGCGAGCGGCGCCTCGACGAGGCGCGCCACGGTGCGCTTCAGCGGCCTCGCCCCGAGCGCCGGCTCGAAGCCGCCCTTGTCGAGCAACATCTCGACGACGCCGTCTCCGATTTCGAGCCTCAAGCCGCGCGGCGTGAGCATGTCGGCCAGGCCCGAGAGCGCGACGCGCGCGACCTCGGCCATCTCGGCGCGCGTGAGCGGCGCGAAGAACAAGACCTCGTCGATGCGGTTGAAGAGCTCGATAGGCAGGCGCTTCTTCGCCACGCCGATCGCGACGTCGGCGAGCCGACGCGTGTCGGGCGCGACCTCGCGAGCGAAGCCGACCGCGCGGCCTCCCCGCTCCGCCTCGACCTCGCGCGCGCCGAGGTTCGAGGTCATCACGACGACCACGTTCGTGAAGTCGACTCGACGTCCGCGACCGTCGGTGAGGTGGCCCTCGTCGAGGACCTGAAGAAACGCGAGGAGGACCTCTGGGTGCGCCTTCTCGATCTCGTCGAGCAAGACGACCTGGTAGGGGCGCTTGCGCACGGCCTCTGTGAGCTGCCCGCCCGCGTCGTGCCCGACGTAGCCAGGGGGCGCGCCGACGAGGCGAGCGAGCGCATGCGCCTCGGCGAGCTCGGACATGTCGATGCGCGTCATCGCGTCCGCCGAGACGAAGAGCGCCTGTGCGAGGGCCTTGGCCGTCTCGGTCTTGCCGACGCCGGTCGGTCCGAGGAGCAGGAAGGAGCCGAGCGGACGCTTCCCGCGGAGGCCCGCCGCGCTCTTCCTGAGTTGCGCGCTGATGCGCGTGAGCTCGGCCTCGTGACCGACGACGCGCTTCGCGAGGTGGTGCTCGAGCTCGAGCATGCGCTGGCCATCGGTCTCGAGCAGTCGCTCGACCGGGACCGAGCCGAGCTCGGACACCGTGCTGGCGACGTCGGCGCGACCGACCTCGAGCCCCGAGATGCGTCCGCGGCTCGCGCGCTTGGCGCGAGCACACGCGTGATCGATGACGCCGATCGCCTTCTCCGGGAGCGCGCGGCCGGGGACGTAGCGCAGCGTCCAGCGGACCGCGCCGGCGACCGCGTCGTCGGAGATCGTCACGCCGTGGTGCTTCGCGAGCAGGTTCGCGGCGACGCGGACCATGGCGATCGCGGTCTCCTCTTTCGGCTCTTCGAGCTCGACGACCGCGATGCGACGCGCGAGCTGGGCGTCGGTCTCGACGGAGCGACGGAAGCCGTCCGTCGTCGCGCAGAAGAGCAGCGGCACGCCGCCCTTCGAGAGCTGCACCTTCAGCTCGAGGATCGCCTCGTCGTGCGCGAGGAGCTCGTCGACGTCGTCCACCCAGACGACGACGCGGCCCTCGGCGCGGCGCACCTCGTCGAAGGCCTGCGCGAGCTTCTCACCGAGCGCGCCACGCGCACCGGACTGCGCCACGACAGAGGCGACCGCCAGCTCGACCAGGGTGCGACCTTCGTCTCGCAGCGCGACCGCGACGCCGCGTGCGACCGCCGTCTTGCCGACGCCCGAGGGGCCGACCAAGCACGGGGTATTCGACCTGTGCTTCGCGAAGATCTCGAGCACGCGGTCGATCTCGGCTTCGCGCCCCACCGGCGCGTCGTCGGTCGTCGCGACGGGCGACGCGAGCGTGGACAATGTCGGAAACGCGTGTGCGTCGAGCGCGCCATCGGTCGCGCGAGGCACCGCGTGCGCGGGGCCCGCGACTCGCGACTTGGGCCGTCGGCCCTCCGGAGACTTTCTCTCCGAGTCGTTGTCCGCAGCGCGGATGCCGCTCGGCGGCTCGGACGACGGACGCAGCGCGCGCGTGGCGGTCGGCTCGATCTTCGGCATCAGCCCGACGCGCTTCGCGGGACCTCTCTCGGTCGGCTGCGCTGGACGACGTTCGCTCGATGGGCCCGGCTTGGGCAAGAGCGAGACGACGGAGCCGGTCGGCGATCGTGGCGCCACGTGGTCGGCGCTCATCGAGCGCTCTCGCGGCTCGGGGCGCGACGCGATCATGCCGAGCGCGTGCGAGAGCGCGACCGTCCGGAGTCGAGCGACGTCGACACCCGCGAGCTCGAGCGAACGATGCGCAGCGCTTCGCCGATCGGCGAGCAACGCCACGAGCACGTGGAGCGCAGACGGCTCGACGTGGACGAGCCTCGAGTCTGGCGAGATGCGCCCCGAGCCTCGCTCGCCGTGGTCCGTCGACACCGGGCCACGCGCGCGTCGCGCCACGTCCCTTGCCCCAGTGAGCACGCGGCTCGTGCCGTCCGGGCTGTCTTCGTCGAAGGTCCGCCCCGCCTTCAAGATCGTCTCGCGATCGAGACCGCGCTGGATCAATAGGTCGGACGCGATCCCCTTTCGCTCCGCGACCGCGGCGAGAAGGTGCACCGTCGTCGCGCGCTCTCGTCGTGCTTCAGCGAGCTGCGCCATCGATTTGCGTAGAAGGGCGAGCTCACTCTCCGAGCGTTCGTGTCGAGTCACCCTCGCCGGATCGCACGGGCCGGCCGGATCGGGCAAAAATGCCGCGGGTCTTTCAGCGCAGAGGATCCGCGAAGCTCGAGCGTGCGTCGAAGCGAACGGCCTTCCGATCGACGCCGGTCAGTGGCCACACGTAGTCGATGCGTCGCGCAGGCTCGCCGGCGTCGCGTGGGGGCTCGGCTTGCGCGAGCAACAGCCAGACGTCGCCCGACGGCGCGAGCGCACGGCCGAGCGCGAGCCAGCTCTCCGGCGCGAGCGTCGCGCGACTGATCGCGACGTCGAACGCTTCACCCCGCTTCACGAGATCCTCGCCTCGACCACGAACGACGCGTGGCAACGGAGCCAGGCCCTTCGACGCGAGCGAGCCGATCGCCGTGCGCATGAACATCACGCGCTTCTCCAGCGGCTCGACGAGCGTCACCGTGAGGTCGGGCCGCAGCACGGCGAGCGGGAGCCCGGGCGCGCCCGCGCCAGAGCCCACGTCGACGACTTTCGCCTGGTCGGGAAGTGCGTCGGCGAGGATCGCCGCGTCGACTGCCATCAAGTCGACGAGCTCGTCGTCGTCGCGCGCCGCGGTGAGGTCCGTCTTTTTTCCCCACTCGCGCACGAGCTCGATCCATGCAGCGACGTGGGCCACGCGGTCGCGATCCCAGGCCTTGTCGGGGGTGACCACGGTCAGCGCTTTGCGGACGCGTTCAATCATCGATGTCCTTCATTCGCTCGGGCGCTTCGCCCCATGAGGGCCGCCGCAGACCCGACGGGCAGGCCCGATTCTTGATCAGCTTGGACTTCCGGCGAGGGGCATCTTCGCGTAAGACCGCCCCGTACCCTCGGAATCGGGCCATCTGCCGTCTCGATCGAACGATTCCACACAGACGACTCGAAAGGTGACCCACGTGAACAGGTGCCGGATCACGATCGCGCTTTCCTCGGCCATGCTCGGCTTTTTGGCGCTCTCGGCGAGCGTCGCGCGCGCAGACGAGCCCGCAAAGGCCGCAAACGCGGCTGCGAAGACCGATGAGAGCCCCGCGGCGGGCAAAACCGCCGTCGGAATGAACGTCGGCACCCCCGGCACCGCCCCCGCGGTGGAAGGCTCGGCGACGATGGCGCCAGCTCCCATGGCCGACACTGCGGCCACGCCGCCCCCGGCAGCGTGGGAGGACAGGTGGGTTCCCTGGGACACCGGCGAAGAGGAAGCCGACATGGGCTTCGCGGTGTTCGGTCACCTCGGCCTCGGCTCGCGCCTGAACGATCCGCCCGCCGGAGCCGGTGAGGCCTCGGGCCGCAACGGCTTGCGCATCGGCGCGACCGCGATCTTCCGCCCGATCCGCTGGTTCGGCGTCGGCATCGGCTACGAGCACGCCGACCTCGATCGAGACGAGAGCGTCCCGGACGATCTGAACTTCAAGAACACCTACCGAGATCTCAACACGCTCTGGCTCGATCTGCGCGCGTATCCGCTCCGAGTCGACCCGTTCGCGCTCTACATCAACGTGGCCGTCGGCCCGTCGTTCCAGAGCCTCGACTCGAACCGCGCGAGCATCGACGTCAACAGCCCCTCCACCTCGACCGTCGACAAGTGCAGCGGCAGCGGCAGCGCGGGGCTCGGTCTTCGCGGCGGCGTCGGCGCCGAGCTCGCGCTCGTCTCGGGCGCGCTCCTCTGGGCCGACGTCGGGCCGGACTACTACTTCCTCTCCGAGGACAACCTCGATGGGTGCGACGTCGGCGCGGGAGGCTCGCTCATGTTCGGCTTCCGAGCCGGCGTGGCGATCGGCTTCGAGCACACGCGCTTCCGGCCGGCTCCGCTCACCGTCGAAGCTCCGAAGGACACCGACGGCGACGGCGTCCTCGACAACGTCGACGCTTGCGTGACGACGCCCGGCGTTCCCAGCGCCGATCCGAAGATGAACGGCTGCCCGCCGCCTCCCGCGGATCAGGACAACGACGGCATCATCGACAGCGTCGACGCGTGCCCGACCGAAGCGGGACCGGCGAACGCCGACCCCAAGAAGAACGGCTGTCCGGCGCGCGATAAGGACGGCGACGGCGTCCTCGACGAGGTCGACGCCTGCATCGACATCCCGGGCGTCGCCACCGACGATCCGAAGACGAACGGCTGCCCCGGCGACACCGACGGCGACGGGTTCCGTGACGACCAAGACGCCTGCCCGCAAGAGAAGGGCGTCGACGATCCGGACCCGGCGAAGAAGGGCTGTCCCAAGCTCGTTCGCGTCACGGACAAGGAAATCATCATCCTCGAGCAGGTTCAGTTCGACACTGGCCGCGCCAAGATCAAGGCGGCGAGCGATCCGCTGCTCGACTCGGTCGCCGAGGTCTTGAAGGAGCACCCGGAGATCCTCAAGCTCGAGGTCCAGGGCCACACCGACAACAAGGGCTCGAAGCAGCTCAACGCGAAGCTCTCCGATGATCGCGCGAAGGCCGTGAAGGACGCACTCACGAAGCGCGGCGTCGACACGGCGCGGCTCACCTCGAAGGGCTACGGTCCGGACGTCCCGATCGCCGACAACGCGACCGAGGAAGGTCGCGCGAAGAACCGCCGCGTGCAGTTCGTCGTCCTCGAGAAGAAGCCGCGCGTCGGCGTCGTCGCGCCGCACATGGCACCCCCGGCGGCCGGCACCCCGGCAGCCGGCACTCCGGCGGCGGGCACTCCGGCAGCCGGCACTCCGGCGGCCGGCACTCCGGCAGCGGGCACTCCGGCAGCGGGCACTCCGGCGATGGAGCAACCGAAGAAGCCCTGAAGGCTCGCGCCGCGGCGCGCTCGACAGGTCGATCACCGAGAGGCCCATCACCGAGAGGTGGTGGGCCTTTTCTTTTTTCGTGCGCCGCGGCCGGTTTTTTAGCGCGCGACGAGGCTGGTTTTCCCACGACTGCTCGGGCGAGCGCGCGTGATAAGACCTGGCGCATGGATTTCGACGACGCCTCGGGACGCGCGTTCCTCTCGATGCCTGCGAGCTTCACGGTGCCGGACGTCGACGAGCTGATGCACGACGCGCGGGCGATCTTGCTCCACACCGTGACGCTGCGTCGCGACACCCAAGACTCCGGCGTTCAGATCTCACCGATCTGGGAGAACAACGACGGGCAGGCTTCGATCCGCGCCACCGTCGTCCCCAAAGAGGTCGAGACGCGTCACTTCGAGGGCGCCGGCATCGCGGCGCTGAAAGATCCCGGCGTCCTCACGATGATCGCCGACGTCGCCGAAATTCTCGCCGCAGACCCAGCCGCCGCCGCGCAAGGTCTGTCGAGCACGTCGGCGCTCTGGATCAGCGAGACCGCTCCGACGCGCCCGCTCGGCGCGCCGTACAAGGGTCACTTCAAGCTGCTGACTCTCGTGGTCGCAGACTTCTTTCGGAAGGCCGGCGCAGGCTTCACCGAGCTCGAGTGGCTCACGTCGATCGGCCTCCTCGACGCATTCCACGATCCGGCGAGCGACCCCCCCGCCGCAGAGGTGCGCGCGGCGACGGCCAAGAAGATGTCGGAGCTCATCGCAGAAGAAGCGGTCTGGATGAGCGCGCTCGGGACGGACTGAGCGACCGGGCCCGACCGATCAGGAGAGCGTCTTCAGCGCCTCGAGCGCCTCTTCGACATGACGCGTCGCGCGGAGCTGCGAGTGGAACGCCTTGCGAACGGTGCCGCTCTTGTCGAGCACGTACGTCGAGCGTCCATCGAGCAACCCCAGCGTCTTCGGCACGCCGAACGCCTTCCTCACCGCTCCGTCGCGATCGCTGAGGAGCAGATACGGCAGCTGATGGTGGTCGCGGAAGCTCGCGTGCGACTCGGCCGAGTCACGGCTGATCCCGACGACCGAGGCGCCGAGCTTCGTGAAGCCGTCCCACGCGTCACGAAAACTGCACGCCTCGGCGGTGCAGCCCGGCGTCTCGTCTTTTGGATAGAAGAAGATCACGACAGGCCCCTTCTCGAGGAGCGTCGTGAGGCTGACCTTCGCGCCATCGGCTGCAGGAAGGTCGAACGCAGGGGCCTTGTCACCGATCTCGATCTGTCGTGCCACGCCGTCTCCATAGCGCGCCCGACGACAGTCGTCCCAGGCGGCGTTGATCGCGCCGGTGGATCTCTCGGCGCCCGGGGTGACAGCAGCGGAGGGTCCGTCTAAGACCCCCCGGCCGGGGGCCCCGTGGGAGGGGAAGCCACGCGGCCGCGCAGAGTAGAAAGCGCACCCCTAGTTCGCGCCAAGCGAACCCACCCACCATCGCGACTCCCAGCCACGAGGATAGAGCGCCCCATGATCGGTCAGCAGCAGGTCCCGACCACCAAAGAAGCGGCAGGCTACCCCCCGCAGGGCGGCCCGCCCGGCGCTGGATACGGCCCGCCGCCTGGTGCGCCCGGTGGCGGTTTCACGCCTCCT